>Ga0163148_10000194_pt1 | contig 78926 bp, 63 predicted proteins | sample OliLakLV19MP7P2_FD_148606 | JGI IMG/M metagenome (GOLD analysis project Ga0163148, IMG submission 148606) | Freshwater microbial mat bacterial communities from Lake Vanda, McMurdo Dry Valleys, Antarctica- Oligotrophic Lake LV.19.MP7.P2 | ecosystem: Environmental > Aquatic > Freshwater > Lake >...
ATTTGATTATTTATCACCAGATGGAGCAACATTTACTTCACCAAGCCCTTCAGGGGATACCTTTTGCAAAAATAAAAATAGAAAATAATTGAAAATCAATCGTTTATACGCTCTTTAATGTCGCCAATTTAAAAACGGATGGAATAACGGGAGTGAATAGGCGAGCTTCAGTCGCCACGATGCTATTTCTTAGAAAAGTGAAGCCCACTGGTATTTCAAAACACAACTTAAAGTATATCCAACTACAATTAAATTACCCCTGAAACCGAATGTAGGGGGGCGTCAAACACAAGTAGAGTTAGCCCAGCGGGGAATGGAATTAGGGTTGAAATAGAACCGAGAGAGATGCAACACATAATTCAATTGTGTTTCAGCTATAGTTAGGGGAATCGTGAAGGGCACTTGAGTTATAGTTCAAAGAGGGGTGAGTTATATTTAGAACCTAGGGAGGGGGTACTCCAAACCTAACTGAACTATCCTTCGTAGGGGGGGTAAATTATATGTGACAAGACGTGACAGGTCTTCGAAGACCTGGATTATGTGCAGGCACTGTCTTTTTTGGGGATGCTGGCGGAAGCATTACCTTTGAAAGAAGAAAAGGATTGAATGGCTCGTATAAATGGAATCTTCTTTTATAATAGACCACACAGATTTTTACCTATTTTAATTGGATAAAAAAGAAAAAAGAGGAATATGGCAGATTTGTTTAATAATAAATACCGCATCTCGTCCGCCCGTTTGCAATCCTGGGATTATGGCAGGGAGGCAATGTATTTTGTCACCATTTGTACAAAAAACAGGGAATATTATTTCGGGGAAATCGTGGAGACGCAATGCGTTGCGTCTGAATCGGAATCAGAGACGCAACGCATTGCGTCTCTAAACCCAACGGAAATCGGAACCATCGCCGCCACCGAATGGTACAAAACCGTGGAATTACGACCCGATATGAATTTGGAATTGGGTGAATTTGTGGTAATGCCCAATCATATTCACGGGATTATCATCATTGGTGATGGTGGTAGAGACGCGATGCATCGCGTCTCCGCCGCGGTGGATGACGACGATAGAGACGCGACGCATCGCGTCGCCGCGGTGGTGGATGACGACGATAGAGACGCGATGCATCGCGTCTCTACGGATAATACCAATACCGAATACAAAAACCAATTTGCCCCACAATCGAAAAACCTCGCATCCATTATCCGCGGATACAAATCATCGGTGACCACCTACGCCCGCAAAAACGACATCGTGTTTGATTGGCAACCCCGATTTCACGATCATATTATCCGTTCGATGGACGATTATCATAGAATCTCCGATTACATCCTGAATAACCCTGCTAAATGGCAAAAGGATAAATTTTTTTGATAAATACGCGATGCATCGTTGAGTAGAGACGCGATGCATCGTGGAGTGGAGACGCGATGCGTCGTGGAGTGGAGACGCGATGCATCGCGTCTCTACGAGTTTAATTTTAAAAATTTGACATGACTTCTGATATTAACCAGGAAAATTTTATCTTTGAATCACAATTTTTCCTAAATATGACCATTACCAAACAAACCCTGAATGATTTAATTGCCAAAGGCAAAACCGAGCAAGCGATGGAGCAATTGTTAAAAATGAAATCCAAGCTCGACAAAGACTTACAGGAAGAAGGTTTTAATTATACCATTTTCAATAGATAGTGACGTATATCCCTTTTTATAGCATCCTGTTTTTCAATTTATTCTGGCATCTAACTTCTGGCATCTAAATTGGTATCAGTTTTTTTTGGATTAATCTTTTCACAAAGTCCTTTATAATCCTCTGGCTCTAAATAATCAGCAGTGTAAAGCTTTAAAATATAAGCAAGTTTATCCTCTTTTGACATTTCTTTCCAAAACTTATAGTCACCGTTCTCATTCTCGACGAGTTCATTAATTCTGAGACCGAGACTTTTTCTTAATTTTATCATGACGCCATCGAGCCTTTCGGTCACATAATTATAGTGCCTTTCGGTTAAACCTCCATTACTCAAGAGGTCATGCATCTGGACTCTCGCTTTATTAATATTACTCATGCCAGTGAGAACCCTATTTATAATTATTAATTGATCTAAAATAATATAGGGAACTAAAAGACTATTACTGTTTTTGTTTTGATGAATGACTTTGTCCAATTTATCCCGATCAGGAAACTTGTAATTTTTTATCCTTAAATCAGAGCGCTTCTGAGGGATGACATTATTAGGAATGGCGTATCGGTATATCTCTTTATTGATAACGTTTAAAAAACGCCAATAATTAAAGCCCGAAAAAATCCATACTAAAGCCACGTAGAAAGGGATAATGGAAAGGATGACCGAGATAAAGAAAATAAATATAACCCTTAGCTTCTTTTCTTGATATTTCTCTTTTTTTGCATCGAATATATCTTTAAAATTGATGGATTCTTTGTCAAAAAAAACTTGTTCATAAAAATAGTGAAGGGGATTCTTATTATATACCGTATCAGAATCTATTTTTAAAGAGTTAATATTATCTCTAAACTCTTGAAAAGAACTAATAATTTTATTGGTAAGATTCAGACTTGTATTTTTTCCTGTAACCAAGTAAGTATATGTCCCTAAGGATTTAAATTTAAAGTGAACAGAATCAATAAAAGAGCGCTGTGTAGTGTCATATTTAACACAAAAAAACTCAGTAGGTCTTATATCTAACTTATATCTTTCTTTCAGTGCGACTACAAAAGAAGGATCTAAATTAATGATAACCGCATTAGAATCATTAATTATATCTTGCACTTTTTTCGTTGCTGGAGCAGTCATAAATATAATTATACCTATGGAATCACCACTATTGTTCGAAGTCTTATTGAATAAGTGTACGCTTGCCTCGTCTAATCCTAATTGCTTGGTATTAATTTTGAATGTCGAATCTTTAGGTATTTGATCTGTAAGCATTTCAATAATATGCGAACTAACCCATTGAGCACCTGATCCATAAGAACCTACATTGATATAGTTTTTAAAAATGGCTTGAATGATTTTTAAATCTGTTTTTAGCGAAATCGTTACGCTCTTTGTATTATCTCCTTTTCCAAAAAGCCTCTCGTTGTTTCCAATGATGTGGAGTTGCTCGGTGTAAACAGGAGTAACTAAGTCTACATTATTTAATATGTAATCATCTTCACCAAAAGCTTGCTTTTGTACAAATCCAAAAGAATTTTTTTCCTGCCATACTTTCACTGCATTTTGATAGCCAGCAGATGTTGATGCTGACTTATCTCCATTATTTAAGATTATCCCTTTTTTATCAAAAAAAACTTTTAAGCTATCGACAATTAGATAGTAATCTCCGCTAAGTGCGCCAGAAAAAAAGGTAATAGTATCAGGCTCATTAAAGGAGAATATATCTTGAATAGTTACATCATTGTCTGTTTGATTGGCAACGATTTGGTAAGTGCCGAAGGATAAAGCCGCAGCAAGTACCATTGCTAAACCCCTCCAACTGATTAACCGTCGAATAGGCGCACTGGCTAACTCGGTCAGAAATGAAAAAATATCATCCATGATTATTCTTGGTTTTCAGATTGAAGATATTCCGCAAAGTCACGCGAGAGATCTCGGACTAAATTTCCTGAGTTATTAAGTGTGGTATTTAAAGCTTTTATCTCTTCTTTAAAAGGTTTTACAAGCTTTTTACTGGCTTCGTCTTCGACTTTAATTGAATCCAGTTTATCAATAAGCTCTTGCAACTTCTCAGAAATATTAGTGCTATCATTTGTTTTAATCTCTTTAAGCCTATTCTCTACAAAGTCATTCCATTTATTTCGGTCTTCAATCCTTTTTTTCATACTTAAAGAAAAGCGTAAAGCATTCAGGTAAATGACCGATATGGAAATAAAAAAAATGGGTAATAGATATACCGAAACTTCTATTATTTGAGGAATTGTTTTGCCGTAATAAGCTAAGAAAGAATAAGCGATTAAGGATAGGAAGAGAAAGACGCTACATATCCAAAAAAATGTTTTGATAACTCTCGGAAAATTGGTCTCTATGTTTTTTAAATAACTTCCTAGCTTTTTATCTTCCTTTTTAACTTCAGATAAGGTATTACTTAAACTAGCAGCAACATCTTTTAGTTCAGAAGCAACTTTTACTATTTTAGGAGTAGCAGTATCTATTTGTTCGGCAGCTTTTACTATTTTAGGAGTAGCAGTATCTATTTGTTCGGCAGCTTTTACTATTTTAGGAGTAGCCGTGTCTATTTTGGTAGCAGCTTTTTCTATTATAGGAGCAGCTTTTTTTATTTCAGGAGTAGCAGTTTTTATTTCGGCAGCAGCATTTTTTATTTCAGGAGCATTTTTTTCTATTTTGGTGGCAGCAGTTTCTATTTTGTCAGTAACATTTTCTATTTGTTCGGCAACTTTTACTATTTTAGGAGTAGCAGTGTCTATTTTGGTAGCAGCTTTTTCTATTTTAGGAGTAGCAGTTTCTATTTGGTCGGCAACTTTAATAAAATTTTTTTGAAATTCGGAGAATTTTTTATCTAATTCGTTTTTAAATGCTGCTAAAATTTCAGCAATATTTTGTTCTGCCATTTTATTGGAGTTTAATTTTTAAATTCAAAAATTTAATTTGTTTGCGCTAATATAAAATTCTTTTTGTAATAAATGGTATTTCTGCTTTTAATTTTTTTTACTGCTGTGAAATAGATATTTGAGCAATTCAATTGAACGTATTTATGTACTACACAACAAAATCCAATTATGTAATTGTAATCCCCATTGGGGGTTAAACGGGTGGGATAAAATCGTGCTATAAAGATAGAACCGCTTCGCAGTCAGCAAAAGCAGCCTTTGGTAACTTTAAAATCTTTTAAGGCTTCTAATCATACTGGCGCACTTCCCTCGCTGACATCCTACCACGGCGGCTAAAGCCCGCCGGTACAGCTTTATACCCGCTCTTCCATTCCTAAGTAAGGTACCTTGTTTTTACAAATAGCCACTTTGTATCAGCATATTGGTATTTTGCATTAGCATATCGCCTTGTTGCACGAGCATATTGCCATTCTGTTTTTACATATTGCTTTGTTACACGAGCATATTGGCATTTTGCATTAATATATTGACTTGTTGTACGAGCATATTGGAATTTTGTATTAGCATACTGCCTTGTTGCATTAGCATATTGACACTTTGCACGAGCAAACAGCCGTGTTGCTTTTACAAACAGGCGTATTGCAAGACGAAAAGGGGAGTAGGGATCATAAAAGAAGCGCGTATACGTAACAATTGGCATGATTTTTTTGTCAGACCTATTGCGTTTTATAATTATACCTATTATATTTGTAGCATTCTTACCCAATACAATTAGGCACTCCTGTTACGATTAAGGCAAGCTTTTCCTTTATTTATTAACCTTTTAAATACCTTTGGTTTATGGCTTCTAACAGAGAAAGCTCTTTTGGCGCACGGCTGCTGCGTGCCCAACAATTGGGAAGTTACATCAGTAATTTTCAAAATTATGCCCCACCGCGTATGGAAGAAAGTGTTTCCGGCTACAGCGAGTTGTTGAATCAGATTGTTCTGGTAAATACCGAGGAAGCACAGCTACGGCAACAGTACAATACGGCGGTGACCAACCGCATAAATGCCTTCCGCAAGGACGAGGCGAGTGTCATCAAAATATTGCCGCTTATCCGGGGGCAAATATTGGCGCAGTATGGTAAAAACAGTATTGAGTTTAATCAAATAGACCGGATCATTACCAACATACGCGATACCCGCATTACGATTAAACCGGCTACGGAAAGCACCCCAGAACTTAAAATATCCCAATCGGAACAATCCTACGGCTCTCTGACGCAATACTTTAATGAGCTGGTGACTAACCTGGCGCAATTGCCGGGTTATAGTCCAAGTAATCCAGCCCTACAGATCGCGCAGCTCCATGACTTTGCCGCACAGATCAATCAAATGAATATAGAGGCAGCTCTTCGTTTCCAACTGCTACGCGACAGCCGCAATCGCCGCCGCACCAACTACAAGGAACTCAAAGAGCGCACCTTACGGATCAAATCTTACAGCAAAGCGAATTATGGCATCAACGCATCGGAATATACGCTGATAAAAGGCTTGCAGATATGAGAAGGGGAGGATGGGCAGATGAGAAAATAGGAGGATGGGACGAAAAACAGGTTTGAAAATCTTTAAGCGTTTTGAAGCCTTCTCTCATAAGCAGGTAAACAAATGAATGAAGCATGACAGACCGGATAAACAAGACGAACCGAATGTTGTAAATTTCTGATTTACAACATCTTCCATCCTGCAAATCCTGTAATCTTATCTGAATAGCGGCGGACAAAGTCCGCCGCTATTGTTAGTTACGCCTCCTCCAAAAACGGATACCGATAATCGGTCGGCGAAACGAAATTTTCTTTAATCGTGCGCGGCGATACCCAACGGATGAGATTGAGCAGTGAACCCGCTTTGTCATTCGTACCGGAGCCACGTGCGCCACCGAAGGGCTGCTGCCCAACGACGGCTCCTGTTGGTTTGTCATTGATATAAAAATTACCTGCCGAGTGCCGGAGTTTTTCGGTTGCCAGCACAATGGCGGCGCGGTCTTTCGCAAAAATAGCACCCGTCAGCGCATACGGCGAGGTTTTATCCACCGTTTCTAAAATTTGCTCAAAATCCTTGCCTTCATAGACATAAATCGTGAGTACTGGACCAAAAATCTCTTCACACATCGTGCGATAATTGGGGTCTTTGGTGAGAATAACGGTGGGTTCTATAAAATAGCCCTTCGATTTATCAAAATTGCCGCCAACTACAATTTCGAGTTCTGGATTTTCTTTTGCCTCTGTGATGTAGCTGGAAATTTTATCAAAAGAGCGCTCGTCAATCACGGCGTTTATAAAATTGGTAAAATCTTCGGGCGAACCCATTTTGAAAGAAGATACTTGTTCCACCAGCGTTTTACGAACAGAATCCCATATTTCATTGGGAATATAAGCCCGCGAAGCTGCCGAACACTTTTGCCCTTGAAACTCAAATGCACCCCGCGCCAACGCCGTTGCGACCGCCGCTGGATTAGCCGAAGGATGCGCGACTACAAAATCTTTGCCGCCCGTTTCGCCCACGACGCGCGGGTACGAGCGATAGTTAGAAATATTATTTCCAATGGTTGCCCACAATTTTTGAAAAACGGCGGTACTGCCCGTGAAATGCAAACCACCAAAATCGGTATGATTGAAAATCACATCGCCAGCCGTTTGCCCATCTACAAAAACCAAGTTAATCACGCCATCGGGTAAGCCCGCTTCTTCCAAAATATCCATAATCACGGCTGCCGAATAAATCTGCGTTTCTGCTGGTTTCCAGACAACTGTGTTGCCCATCAATGCAGGCGCGGCGGGCAGATTTCCACCAATAGAAGTAAAATTAAATGGCGTTAAAGCAAAAATAAAACCTTCTAATGCTCTGTATTCCAAACGATTCCACGTCTGTGCCGGACTGTACGGTTGCTGGCTATAAATCTGCGCCATGTATTCCACATTGAACCGATAGAAATCACACAACTCTGCAACCGCATCAATTTCGGATTGAAACGCATTTTTAGATTGCCCCAACATCGTAGCAGCATTCATTTTTTGACGGTACGGACCTGCCAATAAATCAGCGGCTTTTAAAAAAATGGCGGCGCGTTCCTGCCAAGGCATATTTTCCCAAGTCGGTTTCGCTTGCATCGCCGCGTCAATCGCTTGCTGCACGTGCTCGGCAGTCGCTTTGGAGTAATAACCCAAAGTGTGGGAAATATCATGCGGCGGATGAATGCGCACTTTCTCGTCTGTGACTACGTGCTTGCCGCCAATGTGCATCGGTATGGTTATTTCCTTTGATTTGAATTCAGCGAGGGTGGCTTTGAGTGTTGCCTTTTCGGGAGAACCCGGCGCGTAGTTTAAAACGGGTTCGTTGATTGGTTTGGGTAGTTGAAAAAAAGCGTTTGCCATTGATGTTGATATTATGATATTTGGATATTTATTCACGCAAAAACACGATTATATTCATTTTACGCGCGCTTATAACGCAATTGGAACGCGGATGACGCGGATTGAGCGGATGACGCGGATTTTATTTTTCGCCTAATTCCATTCACTCAGAGCCAGTAAAGTTTGAATTGAGAAGTAATTTACAATTCAAATCCGTGTTTTAAGTAATATTAAATTTAAACAAAAATCCGCGAAAATTCGCCTAATCCGCGTTCCAATTATGGATGTGAGTGCGGGTAACAAAATTCATAAAATAATCTCTTTCGGTAAAAAAGGTGCTGCATTGCCACCGCCTTTTATAATTTCTCTTACAATGGTAGAACTAATATGTGAATAACTCGGCTGACTGATAAAAAAAACGGTTTCAATGCCTTCGCCAATGATATTATTCAATTGAGAAATCGTTTTTTCATAATCAAAATCAGAGGCATTGCGCAAGCCGCGAATCAAGTAATTAGCTCCAATTCTTAGACAATAATGCGCCGTCAAATATTCAAAATGGTCTACTACTATCTTGGGTTCGTTTGAAAATACTGCTTTGAGCCATTCCAAACGCTGCTCTAAGCCAAACAAATATTGCTTCTGTGAATTCACACCGATGGCGACGTACACTTTATCAAATAGCGGCACGGCACGCTTCACAAGGTCTACGTGACCAATCGTAATGGGGTCGAAAGAGCCGGGAAAAACTGCGATTTTCATTTACAAAGTTCAATTTGAGTTGCACAGGCAAAAGTAGCAGAAAAAGCGACAAGCTACAAAATAAGAAGGGACAAGAAAAAATGGTGTTTGACTTTGAAGGAAAGGCAATTTCATGTTCTGCAATTTAAGTGACCAGCTTTGTACTTTTTGATAGGAATCCGAGTTATAAATTGAAAAAAATCAAATCGAGCGTTACTATCGGGTTTTTTAGCATTGTTAAAAAGAAGTGCTTTTGATGTTTTGGCGCAGATTTGTTTTATTTTTGCCGATATTCAGAAGATAGATAATAGACATTAGATTGTAGATATCAGACTGTTCATTATCCATTAGTTGTTTAACCTCTAAAGTCTAATATCTAATGTCTAACATCTTAAAAAATAACAAATCAAGCAACCAATCTCATCGCTCTTTTTGAAGGCCTAAAACACCACTATTCAAATTGTAATTTTTTTGATACTTATTGTAAATACTGCGTCTCACGTAGAGACCTTTAGTGGGTGTACAACAATTTATAAGCTGTGTTCATTTCAAAAAACAATTAATTACATGAATTCTTTACGCATTGGCTTGCTTATTCTGGCGGCTCAAGTACTGGGCTTTTCGCAAATTTTTGCACAAATCAAAGGTTTATTTGAAAAAGAAGCACCGATTTTCAATGCTTCCGTAGTGCCGACGATGGAAGATGGGACGGTTTTGCTGGTTTTCCATTTCACCCACAGCAAAGCGACTTCGATTGAGACTTCGCTCTGGTTGCGCGACGAAGGGACGAGTTTGGGCAGTACGGGTACAGCGACTTTATTGAGAGGATTGAAAGAAATTGGCAATCGTCAACAGGATACTTTAGTGGTAAAAGGCTTGGTGCCACAGCATTTCTACACATTTGGCTTGGATTATCGCACGGCGGGTTTTATGTCTTCTAAATTTACGGCTGCCAATTTAAAAAGTGGTTTTCGGTATGAAGGCGTGATCAAAAAAGACGTTTTAATCAAAGAAGAAAGTCGCGAAATGGAAACTACGCCTTGTGAGAATCCCGATATTTTTGTACAAGTAGAATCCAATGGTTATTGTTCGGACGACCGTCCTGCTGTGCAAGTGCAGTGTACGAATTGCCAGGGTAGAAACTGGGAATTCAATGTGCAATTGCGCCTCGAATCTGGCGCTTGGGAATCCCTTCGGGCGGATGGCAAAAGTCAATCTGCGGCTGGAAATGGAATGCGCGTAGAGCCTTTGTGCACCGTGCAGCCGGGTACGTATTATGTGCGTGTGTTGGCGCGGGATGCTAATTGTCCCAATCCGATTGTGCATAATGTAGGAACGCCCGTGGTGATTCGCAGTGCAAATAATAATGCTACAAAGCAAGTCGCTACTACCAATTCAAAAGAAAGAGAAACGATTTCATTGCCAGATACGTGCGTCGTGCGCACCAAAGCCATCGTCACGAACAACGCTATAAAAGGCACGATAGAACTGACCGCGAACTCTCCTTGTGGCAATTTTCATCCTTACACGGAAGTGAATTATGTGCATCCGGGTTATCGGGATGTGGTGAGCAAGCCGATTCAGTTGACCGCTGGTACTGCCGTTCCGTTTGAAATTACGTTGGATAGCCGCGACCTTTCCAGAGGCATTCACACCCTGCAACTCATCACGTACATCAGTCCAGAAGCCAATGCAGAGGGCATTCCGATGAGCGCGTATTGGATAAAAGCGACGAATGCAAAGACAACTGATGCAGAGCCAGTGGCTGTAAAAGAATCTACCTCGCAGGAAACATTGGTCAAACAAGATGCCTCTAAACCATACGAAACCGCACAGCAAGTCGTAGCCGATGCGAATGAATTGGGCAATGAAATGGACGAAGTAACGGTGCGCGCGACCGACCCGAATTGTAATCAAATTCAGGATTTACGCATGGTTTATTTTTCGAATCAATCCGACCGACCGCTTTATATCTCTTGGATGAATCCGCGCTGTTGTCAGGAAGACGGCTGCAAATACACGGTTTGGGCAGGTCCTGACCCCGACCACTTGCGCATTTTGGTGGAAGGCAGCAAGCGGGGTACGTTTATCAAAGAATTGGTACAGGAATTAATCACGACAGATACTTACCTTGAAATCGGCGTAAAAACCTCGAATGGCACGCGCAAAGCGGCTTACGTGATTGGCGAAGGTGCGAAGTATGGAATCGAAGAAATTTTGACGTATCGCGACCGATTGAATCCACAAAAAGTTGACCCGATTGTAGTGGAAGTCGAAGTGCCTGCGCAAAGCCAGCCCATTGCCACCACGAATGAAGCCGCTGTAAAACAGGAGATTACAAAACCTTCTACTGGAATGGTCGGTGGCGATTTGGCAGCACGAGGCGTGACGACCCCAGCCGTTTTATATCAAAAACCACAAATTGCAATTGTAGATTTCAAACCTTGCAAATATGCACGCGAAACATTAGTCGTCGCCAATCGCCCTGCAAAAGAAGGCGAACAAGTCAAAATTCAATACGATTTTTCAGATAAAGATTATCGCTATACTTTGTATTTGCAGCCACAAAATTCAACGGAATGGGTCATCGCACCCGGCACAAAGGAAATGCAAGAAAACCCAATATTCGACTTAAAAGTTACGTCTTTCCACGCCGGTAAATATGTAATTTTAGTAAAAAAAGCAGAAGCAACATGGGGTTGTCTGGCGCAGCCGATAGAGCAGCCGATTGATATTCAAGTGGTTAAGAGGTAGCGGGATAAAGGTAGAGGGTAGATGGACGCGCTTGGTTCGACATTATACTCAAGAAAGTCTCCCGCAGATTTCGCGGATTGCGCAGATTATTTTACGCTTATTTACATTATCTGCACATTTTCCACAATCAAATAAATCTGCGGGAGTATAAATTCATCCAAACAAATACAGCATGACAAAACTTTTAAGGCACTGCAACCATCTCATCTTCCTATCCTCCTATTCTCCCATCCTCCATTTAAAATTTCATAACTTACTAATAATACTACTTCTACAAATACCAATTTTCACAATCGCCCAAGAAGCCAACGTCAAAGGTCGCATCCTCGCCGCCGACACGCGCGCACCCGTAGAAGGCGTAAACGTATGGGTGAAAGGCACAAACAAAACTGACATTACCAATAGCAACGGCGAGTACGAAATCCGCGTGCGGCAGAGTTTTTTCAATTTTGGCGCTTCGATGGACTCGCTGGTGTACACGCACGCAGCTTTCGCTACGAAACGCATGGCTATTACCGACCGCAGCCGAATTGATTTAGTGATGGAGCCGCTGGTGGCGCAATTGCGAGAAGCAGTGGTGACCGGTTCCGCTATTGGGCGACCGCCAGAATTGCTGAGTTATTCGGTAGGGTATGTGAAAGGTGAAATTTTAAATCTTGTACCATCGCATAATATTGGTTCTGGTTTGCAAGGAAAAATTGCAGGTGTACGCGTCAACTCCGTTGGTGGACAGCCAGGGCAAAGCACGTTTTTTGACATTCGAGGTTCTATTTCGATTGCAAATGGACAGCAACCCTTGATTATCGTAGATGGTATTTATTTGAATAGCAACAATTTAACCGATTTAAATCCAGAAGATATCGAGAAAATAGAGGTTTTGAAAGGCTCGGCGGGTGCGTCGTTGTATGGTTCGCAAGCGGCAAACGGAGTGATTCAAATATTTACCAAACGCGGCGGAGACTTGGAATTCGACGAGACGCGCATTACTTACCGCAACGAAATCGGCTTCTCCGAAGCAACCAAAAGATATGATGTCAACACCTTTACAAACCGAGCAATTTTAAAACCCGAAGGTCCGCAGCCCTTGCTCGGCGACCCAACAGCTGAGGATAAATTCACAACCCCATTGCCCAATTTGCAGGATTATCAAGAAAGTATTTTGTTTAAAAATGGCACGTTTCAATCGCACTCATTGAGTATACAGGGCAAAGCCGACCAGACGAATTTCCTCGCTTCCGCAGAACGCTTGCGCGACGAGGGCATTTTGCAAAATAACGACGGCTACACGCGCCACGCTTTCCGTTTGAATGCCGACCATCGCGTGAGTGATAGGTTAGATTTACAAATAAGTACGATGTATTCCGCTTCTAATCAGGATTTTATAGAACCAAATGGTACAAATAATTATATCGCTGGTACGCTGTTTATTACGCCAATTTATGATTTGAATACAGTGAATGAGGAAAACGGCACTCCCTACAATTGGAATATTGACAGCACGGGTTTGAATATTCCAAATCCATTATACGACCGTTTCAACACGAAGCAAACCGTGAATCGAACGCGCTTGCTGGGCAATTTTACCCTCCATTATTATGCCAAAGATTGGCTCACACTCAGCTATGATGCGACGCTCGACCGCTCCACAAACGCTTATGAACACTTTATTGAAAAAGATTATTTGAGTACGACGATTCCGAGTATTTTTGGAGCGCAAGTCACCAAAGGTGTTCAAAATAGCGGCGGTGGCGGCATTTATCGGAGCAATCGCATTGGCAATTATTTTACTTCCCAAGTAAACATTACTATTCAAAAGAATTTTGGTGGATTCCGTACAGCCGTTCGCGCCAGCGGTTTATACGAAGATTTGACTTCCCAATTTAATAGTGCTATCGGTGAGAACTTAGCAGTGACGGGCATTCATTCACTTGATAATGCGCGGAGTAATATTTTTATTTCTTCCGAAGCGCAGGAAGTCGTGGGTTACAGCGGCTTTTTAATTGCAGATTTGGATTACAATAATAAATATATTTTCAGTGGTTTGTTTCGGCGGGAAGGCTCGTCGTTATTTGGAAATGATAATCGTTGGACAAGTTATTATCGCTTGAGCGGAGCTTGTCGTATTACTGAAGATATTAATTTGAAATTTCTTAATGAATTGAAACTGCGGGCTTCCATTGGTACTTCCGGGCTGCGACCGAGGTACGAGCAACGTTTTGAAACATTTGAACTCATAAATGGAGTCACTTCTAAAAATACACTTGGCAATGAAATGTTACAACCGGCACTTTCCACAGAAACCGAAGTGGGCGTGAATATGACCTTGTGGAAGGGTTTTGAATTGGAAGTCAATTATGTTCAAATTGTAACCGAAAATCAAATTCTATTCGCGCCGCTCTCTGGTGCTGCGGGTTTCAAAGGGCAATGGCGCAATGCGGGAACGGTGGAAGCGACGGGTTATGAAGCGGCTTTGAATATTGATTTTAAACGATTGTTGAACCTGAAACTCGAAGGTTTTCGTTGGAATGTGTTGACTACTTTTGATAGGGTAGAGCAGGTGATAACCAAATTAGACGTGCCGTCTTACGTGACCGGTCCCGGTTTGCAACAATCTTCTTTGTTTTTAATCGAAGTGGGAAAGCCCCTGGGTACGATGGTCGGCGAAGTTTTTGCAACAACACAAGATGAATTGGAAAACCAAGAAGGGATTGACCCGGATGAGTATACCTTGAATTCGGTTGGCTACATGGTGCGCAAAGACGAGTTGGGAACGCCCGAAGAGCGACCGTTTAAACTAAAAGATGCCAATTTCAATCCACTCGTGCAGCCGATTGGCGACATCAATCCTGATTTTAGAATGGGTTTTGCAAATTTTATTGGATATAAAGGTTTTCAAATTTATACTTTATTTGATTGGAAAAAAGGCGGCGATATTTACAATCGGACTAAACAATCGCTCTACCGCGATGCGCGCGACGGCGATGTTGCAAAATACCCCGACGTGTCGGCAGGTTTTTTTGGCGGTGAAGGATTGTATAATATGCTGGTTGTCAATAATTATTTTGTAGAAGACGGCTCGTTTTTCATGCTGCGCGAAGCGTCCATTTCTTACACTTTTACCAAGTTAGCCAATATTGCACAAAGTTTAAAATTGAGTGTAATTGGTCGCAATTTATTTACAAAAACGAAATATTCTGGTTTCAATCCTGATGTAACGAGCGCTCCACGCGACGAAAACGCACTGACCAATCGCTATCAAAACGCTCGTGGCAGCGACCTTTACACGCCCAATGGCGACCCTTCTATCTTTTACGTGGATTCATTTAATTATCCATTAGTGAGGACTGTAACATTTAGTTTGCAAGTCGCTTTTTGAGATGCCAGATTTATAGATGCCAGATGCCAGACAGGGAACACTTGAACACTTGAACACAATTATTAAATACATGAATGCAATCAAGATAATTCTTTTGTTTTTAATTACATCATCCATTGGTTGTAAAGATTTTGCCACCGAAAACCTCAATAACCCTGACCGAAATAAAGTATTATCAAGCGGTTCGGATTTAATGCCTGTGCTGCAAAACGGCTACGTATCATGGTGGCAAGGCGTACACGGCGCACATCCGGCAATTGCACTTTCCGTTGCGGCGGATGCGTACAGTCTTTCTCGGAGTGATTTTGGCGCGCAACGCTTTGGTTTTGAACCGCGTACCTTTTATAACAATCGCTCAAACGAAGACCCGGATTATAAAAAAATCGTAGCAATTCCTTGGTACGGTTGCCTCTCAGCAGTGTCAAGTGCGAATGACGTACTTTTTGCGTTGGATAATGGCGTTTCGTTGGACAAAGGTGGTGCACAAGACCAAGCGATTCGGGCGGCGGCGCACTTTTTACGCGGCGTAAGTTGGGGTTACATCGGTTTGATTTTTGACCAAGGTTTAATTGTAAAAGATTCAACAGACATTACACAAACAATTCCTTTTTCGACTTATAAAGAAACGATTTTAGCCGCAGAAGCAGAACTAAATGAAGCCATTACAATTACAGAGTCAATTGGAATGAATTTTTTGCATATTTATTTTAATGGGGTAAGATTAGATGGCAATCAATTTAAACAATTAAGCCATTCGTATGCAGCTCGATTTTTAGCACAAATGCCGCGCACCGAAGCGGAAAACAGGGAAGTGGATTGGAACAAAGTACTCGCACACGCCGAAAAAGGGTTGAATTTTAATTTTGCACCCATTGCAGATGGTAAATTTTGGACGAGTTATCATCAATATGTTTTTGCAGAAACCGGGCAGGGACCGCTCTGGGCGCGGGTTGACCAACGATTAATTGCAGCACTCGACCCGAATCAACCGGCTCGTTATCCTGAAGTTTCCAAAGGCGACCCGCCGCTCGAAAAGCCAATGGCAACGCCGATAGATGCGCGATTAAACTCCGATTTTGTATTTTTGCCTAATAATAATTTTCCTGTCGAACGCGGTGAATGGCACTTCTCTCATTACAAACATAATAGAAATATTAAAGATATAACGTTTGCCGGTAATGATTTTTCCGACGGACCAATGCCCGCGTTTCGAGCGGTAGATAATGATTTATTAAAAGCAGAAGCCTTATTACGTTTGAATAGAAAAAGTGAAGCAGTCAATGTAATAAATGCCGGAACGCGCTTGATGCGTGGAACGCTCCCGCCCGTGAGTGCCGGAGCGAGTGATGCCGTGGTTTTAAAAGCAATTTGGTATGAACGTGCAATTGAATTGTTGAGCACTGCGCCGATGAGTCTTTGGTTTGACCGGCGTAGAAATGGCGAACGTTTAGAATATGACCGATTGGACGCTTTAGGCGGTTTGCAAATTGGCACACCTGCACACTTGCCTGTACCTGCGGAAGAACTGCGTATTCGCATTGAAAAGCCTTATAATTTTGGTGGAGAACGCGACCCAACAGGGATTGTAAAATTTTAGTGGAAATATTGAAAAATCCATTTAATTTAGCTTTAGCTAATAGCTGTGGCGCATTTCCAAAAAATGTGCCGCATCTTATCAAGAGAAAAAATAAATCACTTTTTTAAAATGAATATTTATTATTTAACAGTTAAATTTAAAGCGATGTTATTAACCAATTTACACAAAATTGGTAGTCTGTTGGTTGTCATTCTTTTATGCAGCAACACTCCAAATTATCTATATGCTCAAACTTATTACCAACAAGGCTACCAATCTACGCGCGCTTTACCAGGCGATAGTGTACAATCTGTATTACAACGATTAGCTCGAACCAATGTGAATATGGTTGCCTATATTCCAGAAACAGGACGACTTTGCTTGAATAATCCCAGCGAAAGCACACTGGATGCAGGATTAATCAATCGTTTACAAGATGCTTTTTATTATGATATTCATTTACTTTGTAAATTTTATGGCGAAAAATATTTAGCAGATTGGCGCGTAATTGTAGCAAAAGCGTCGCGTGAAACGTGCTGGGGAACTTCCTATTTATGCAATCGGGCAAATAATTATTTTGGCATTCGGCAGCGCAATAAACCGTGGGCTTGTGCTTCTTTTTCGTACTGCGAGGTAGTGCTACGACCCGACCCGGAAGTCACGGAATTCGTGGTGTTCCCCAATTTTGAAGCCTCGCTTTGGATGTTTATTCACACCATTTATAGCCCGCATTTTTTGGAGCGGCTACCTGATATGGGCGCACGCGTTTGGAATGCCATTCAAGCAGAGCGACAGTACGGCGTACATTATTGGCAACTCATGGATTACGGCGTTCCTTACACCCGCCAACTCAATTATTACATTTATAATTACGAGGAATTATTATACACTTGGAGTGAGCATCCGATTAATAACTTGTGTATCAATTGCTCTCGACAAACAGACCGCGATTGGGTGCTGAAAGTGTATAATACATCATTACGAGCACGCATTTAGTTTAGACACAAAGCGTCCTACGGCTCCGAGCCGTAGGACGCTTTGTGCATCATCGTTCAGACAGCAACTTGAACGAATCCAAAAATTTATCGGCTGCAAAATTTAGGCTTTTCTCTTTGCGCGTGACGGTTTGGAGCGCGTAATATCGCCGACCGACCACACAGGCTTTGGTTTTAATAATTGCTTGTCCATTCAGATAATCAATGCGCCACACTTTGCCGGGGTAGTCTTTATAATTCCAATTATTAGCATATAATAATTCGCCATGCACACTACTTGTAGCAGTATCCATCGTTTCTTTAAAAAAATCAGGCAGCAAATCGGTAGAATCCGAATGAATCGCACCCGCCGGATAATCGCAATAACTCAACATATACAGCACATTATCCGCATCCGCTTCTTTAGGTTGGTAAAAAAAAGTATGATATGCCAAGGTACCAATAGCCGTCTCGATTGAATCTACTTTCTTCGTCATGTCACCAAGCGTAAGAATACTGAACTTCCCATCATAAGAATTGAAATCGCGCCAGTTTTTCCAATCGCCGCGCAGGTCCAATTTTATACCAACTGGAATCGTATCTAATGAACTGGCAAATAACGAAATATGAAATGTAAAATAAGAGATAAGAAAAAATAAAATAACTTTCACGTTTTGATAGACTATAGATATTAGACAATAGACTTTAGACTTGAAAAATTAGCCTGGAGCCTTTATAAATATTTATAATAGAGCATTTTGTAAACGAAAAAGTTGTATGAAAAATTGTAGTGCAGGCTTTAGCCTGTACACGTAGCTCGACCTTTAGGTTGAGCTGTAATTATATCTAAATATTTTAAACACTTAATTCTACTGCGCAGCTAAAAAAAACTGCAAGCCCACCTGAAAGCGTAAAAACTGCTGTTTGCTATCGGCATCTTCCAATTGTCTGCCTTCATATTTGAAAATGCCTTCCAACGCAACGGTCGGAGTCAAAAATAAATCAGCACCTAAGCCGCCCGTCAAATTAAAATTAAAAAAGCCTGATTCATCTGCCTTATCCGCAAATTGAAAGCGTGTACCGAACCCCGCCGTGGCAAAGGGTTGAAGATTTGCGCCTAAAGTCCCAAAATAATAACGAGCAAACGGCTGCGACTCAAATATTGCATTTTGATTGGCGAAAGCCAGCAAAAGTCCGCTGCCCAGTACCAATCTATCTTTGACAAAAAAGCCAAGTGTAGGATTTACAGAAAGATATAAATCATCAGATTCTCCAATATTTGCCCAGCCAGCGTTAGCGGTCAGACCAATAAGTTTTGCTCCTTTTCCAATTGCTATTGCTGTATTTTCTGTTTTTGTAGCGGGTAGAAAAAATTGTAAACCCGCATCATAAAGCAGACTTTTTTGGTCATCTATTTCATCAAAATCATATCGAACTTGCAAAATTCCTTCAATAGCAGTATTTGTATTTAAAAAATAATTATGTCCGATGCCGCCGTAAAGCGAGTGGTAATTATACTTTATTTCTAACTGGCCACTGTCAAATTCACTTCGATTATAACTATATCCGAGCGTAGCAAACCACGACCACGGCTTATTTTGTCGAATATAATATCGGAGAAAAGGCAATGCGCTGAAAAAAGAAGTATTTCCAAGCGTACCTAAATCGGCATAATAGTAAGAAAAACCCGCACCAATCAAGAAGCCATCGGCTACAAAATAACCAAGCGAAGGCGCAAAAAAAGCACTAATCTGGTCACTTTCTGCTCCCAAGTTTTTATCAACAGATGCAACGCCATTTAAAATTAAGCTACCGCGTTCGGTTTGACTGAATGAAAAAGTAGTAAAAATGAATAAAATTAGGAAGGCAAGTAAAGATGTTTTCATGGAATTATAATTTTTTATTCGGCTGCGAAGTTAAGCAATCCAGTACATCTAAAGTGATATTTTAAAGTTAAATAACATTTGATTTTCAATTTTTTACAACTGGCTTGCTGCCGACCGCCTACTGAAAACTGCCTACTCCGTCAAGGAATATTCAGCAATTTATGCGTCTGCAAGCTCATTCGCCATTGTGGGTTTTGTAGGCAATACTGTAAAGTCAACTGTGTATTTAATTCACCTTGCGCACCATCCATTGGTTGTAAATAGAAGTTTTGAAAATCGAGATGTTCGTACAATTCCGGTGCTGCACCAACTTGTGGAAAAACGAGTTTTAATTCATGTCCTTTTGTAATCGCTAACTCCGTACCGGCTTTCGGGCTTACGCAAATCCAATCCAAACCATCAGGTGCTTCCACCGTGCCATTCGTCTCCACCGCTATCTCAAAACCTTGATTATGAAGGGCTTCTATCAATTTTTCATCTAATTGCAAAAGCGGTTCGCCACCAGTACACACCACGTAAGGCTTCCCAATCATTCTGGTAGGATTCCAAAGCGAAGCGACTTTTGCAGCCAATTCGGTAGCTGAATAACGCCCCCCATTTTCGCCATCCATCCCCCAAAAATCGGTATCACAAAACTGACAAATCGCTTTCGGACGGTCTCGCTCGCGCCCCGTCCACAAATTACAGCCCGTAAAACGACAAAACACCGCCGGACGACCCGTATGCGCTCCCTCGCCTTGCAGCGTATAAAAAATTTCTTTTACTTTATAAGTTGTGTTCAAATGTTCATGTGTTTTTGTGCGTATATCAACACTATTTCTTTTCCTTCCTTTACATCATTTCGGCGCATAAAGTTCGTTTCTACCTTTAATTCTCCAATCTTCCTATCCTCCTCCTATTTATTATAAGGGAATTCATTAATCCAATTAAAACCGCGATTGACGAGTAAGAATTGTCGCACATCTTTACGGCGTAGTTGTATAGAAAGGGTATCCGCTAATAATTTTCCATTTAAAAATAAAGTGCTATCGCGTTGTTGATACGTAAATTTATATTTATTAACGGTATCACTTGGCATATAAATGGTTATTAATTTAGTAATTGTATCCGGTTCAAAAACATAATTATAACGAAAATCTGTCATCGTCTTCACCGTCGCAAAATTGGGATAATCTACGATGAGATGTTTCCAACGAGCCGAATCAGTGAGTGCCGGAGCGAGCGTGTCGCCATTGCGCACGTAGGTTTCTACCTCGTATATGCCGTACAACGGCGGCTTAGGTCGTTGGTCGCCCCATTTTTTTTGCGCCTCCAGACTACCGGAAATATTTGCATATAAAATGTAACCAATAAATAATATTTTTAAAACTAAAACCGCTTTGCGAAGCCGTTAGTTTTGAATCGGTAGACTTAAATTAACAGATTCCGTCGGTTTATTTAAAAACAAGAATTTGATGACCCGATTCATATCCGGCAATAGTAAAAAAAATGCCATGAGTAGTAAATGAGTGGAGTACAGTTTGACGGGCACATCAAAACAAAAGTTAATAATTGCCACATTTGTCATCGTGCCGATAAGCACTAAGGAACCCGCTGTCACCGTGCGTCTGAAAAGTAACAACAAGCCGCCGAGTACTTCTGCCCCACCTATAAAAATGTTGTAGCCATACGAATAGCCCATGTACCGCCACACCAAGCCCATGGGAGAAGCCTCGCCGACCGGACTCAACAAGTCATTTAAGTCGGGAAATGGAAATTGGGTTTTAAAAACTTTGGCAAATCCATAACTCAACATCGCAGTCGCTAAATAATATCGAATAAAAGTGCGAAACCAGAAATGTAATATATCATAGTTCACCCGTTTGCGTTTCAATACCGACCAAAGTAGGCTGATAAAGAGTGTTAAATTTATGTAAATAAAGACCTGCACATAGTTGAAAGTCGTGTCGCCACTGCCGTTGGGCAAAGTCGTGATGTCGTAAGGAATTTGTAAAATATACTTGCCAACCCATTGCACAGGCGAGAGCCACAGCTTCGCGTACGCCTGACTCATTACATAATTCGTATCAAAAATATCAATCGGAAATGGAAATACATAGATTACAAAATACACCGCTACAAAGCGAAATGCAAACTTTTGCCACCTACTCCATGCTCTGTCACGACCATCCATAATTTCCATGTACTACCAGTTTTAGGAGCACTAAATTAGCTAAAAAGAGAGAATTGCAAAGCGCGAGGAAAAGATTTTATAACAAATTAGAAGTCGGAAGCGGGAAGCCGGAAATTACTTAAATACCAAGAAGTATTCGATTAAATATACGTTTTGAAGAAATAAAATAGCATTAATTTTTATAATACGGGGATTCCATTATTCATTATTATTTTCCAAGTATTTCTTTACTAATAATTTCGCTCTCGCTTCGCCCTCATCCGTCAGCGTCACCGATTTACTGCTTGGGCTATCCTGTATCAAGTCTTTTACCGCCAGCACCTGCAATATGCCGTGGTCATAACCCTTCCAACTACGCAGCCACGTTTTGTCAAAACCACTCATGCCTTCCTCCCAGCCGTTGAGAAAGAGCAAAAGGAGCGTGAGGTCTTCGCGGATTTGGGCGAGGTCTTCGGGTGGAGGTAGGTTTTCAGGCACAGGGAATTATCATTTAGAAAATTAAACACGTTCTTTCCAGCACTTCAATCACTTGAGTAATTGAACATTACATAATAAGCTTTATTGATTCAAAATAGCACTTTTCTTCTTATTCGCAATATCAAATTATTTATATCTTTCAAATACTTTCAGCTTGCCTTTATTACAACCTGCTATAAATAAAATATTACCAGCTTTTGCCTGAATTTTTACCAAACTTCTACCTTCACCATCTACTAAAAATCCGGTTTTTGTGACAGGCATTGGCGTAAAATTTCCTTTCCCATCGCCTTGTAAAATCCAACCTTTAGAGGCATCATACGCGCCTGTCTGTACTTCCGGCGCGAAGGAATTACCTACTGCAAGAATGTCCAAATGCCCGTCGTTGTTGGCATCTTCGCTTAAAATAGCGTTCATCGGAGCGATTTGCGCCAGATTGGGTAAAGCGCGTACCACGAATTTTCCACTGCCTTGATTTTCAATATAGCAGCTTCGCATTTCGGTTGCTTTCAAATGCAAAACGCCTTGTAACTCTCCTTTTGTAAAAATATCATGAAATTCTTTTTTGCCATAATCAGCATATAATAAAAATCGCTTTTTTAAGGATGGAATTTGAGCAACAAGCGCGTCACGTGCGTGCGTAGGATGTTCCTTACCTTGAATGTAACGGCAGAGAATGGGGTCAATGGAACCATTTTTATCATAATCTTTGGCGTATAAGCAAACGGGTTCTTGCTCCGTAGCTTTAAAACGGGAGTTCAAACCTGAATTTCCAGCTACAAAATCTACGTCACCATCTTTGTCAAAATCCGCAGCCGACAAGGCATTCCACCAACCGGAAGGCGCAATTAGAGTACCAGTTTTGAAATTTCCTTGTTCATTTTTTAATAATTGTACCGGCATAAATTCTCCAGCCAATATTAAATCTTGCCAGCCATCACCGTCCGTGTCCGCCCAAACGGCAGCCGTTATCATTCCAATATTTTGCAAAGAAACTGGTGTAATATCTTTAAAAATTCCATTATTGTTTTGTAATAAATAACTTCTGGGTGAAATTGGATAGGCACGCGGTGTGACCCGTCCACCTACAAATAAATCAAGATCACCATCTCTATCAAAATCATTCGCCACTACACAACTTCCGCTGGAAATGGTGGGAGGAAGCGCTTTGGAATTAACGGAAAATCGTCCTTTCCCATCATTCAAATACAAACAATCCTGATATTTATTATCTTCGTTATCAAACTCATATCCACCGTGTACGACATACAAATCTAAATCTTTATCGCCATCCGCATCAAAAAATAGTGCCGCTGTTTCTTCGCACAGCGAATCTTTTTTAGGAAAATCCTGCGCTTTAAAATTTCCATTTACTTGTTGTAAAAACAGTTGACTCAATTGCCCAGACGAGCCACCCGCATATAAATCCTCCAAACCATCGCCATTTACATCGCCTACTGCGAGCGGCGGACCATTTAAGGAATAGCGTTGCGGCAGCAAAACTTGATATTTAAAGTCTATAAATTTATTTTCTTTATGTTGCCAATTTAAATTAATTTTATTTGCAACTTCTTCAAAAACAGTTGTTTGTGTAGAAATAATAGGCTGTGTCTTTAAGGAAGCGTCTGATTGTTTTAGCACTAAAGTTTGATTAGCAGCTACGTTTTTAATAACTGATTTTTGCCCGCCTGACCAATGCACAATTACACTATCTACTTTTGTAATATTATTTAATCCAAAATGTAAAACCGGCTCAACGCTAGATAAATAACCCCGGAAAGGCGTAAATTCGGCATATTGCTTCTGATTGGCGTAATAAATCCAAACTTTTGCACCAAAAGCGGCTGGATTCTTTTCAATTCCATTTAGTCTAATCCGTAAAAAATGAGCGTTTGTATTTTCTTTATTTATTAATGTGTTTTTATAAAAGAAAGCTTCATCATCTATATTATTAATCACCACGTCCAAATCACCATCATTATCAAAATCAGCGAAAGCTGCGCCGTTGGAGTAGGAGGGAAGTTTCATCCCCCATTTTTCCGTTACATTTTCAAAAGTTAAATCCTGTTTATTTCGATAAATAAAATTGGATTTCTTTACACCAATGAGTGCGTCAAAGGATTTTTTGAATTTTTCGCGGCGGTCTTCCGTATTGCCAAATGGATTCACGGAAGCATTAAAGGAGGCAAAATCAAGGTCGGTCACATCTTTTTTGTAGCCATTAGTGATCAGTAAATCGCACCAGCCATCGTTGTCAAAGTCAGCAAACAAAGAAGTCCACGACCAATCCGTTGCATAAATACCCGCCATCTGTCCGATTTCTGAAAACGTCCCATTTCCATTGTTGAGTTGCAACATATTGCGTACATACTGCGGTTTGTAACCGAGGTATTCATACATGGAAAAATAATCATAATTGGGGGCGGGAAACATAGATTTCTGACGGCGATTATCATCGGGCATCATGTCAAGTGTAATAAGGTCAGGCAGCGCGTCATTATTGATATCAGCAATATCCACGCCCATGCTGTTGTGGCTTTGGTGTTTTATATAATTATCAATTTTGTTACTAAAAGTGCCATTTTTGTTATTAACCCATAATAGATCATTGGATAGAAAATCATTGGCGCAGTAAATATCGGGGTAGCCGTCCTCGTTAAAATCAGCAGTGCCGATGCCTAAGCCCCAGCCCTCGATACCAATTCCTGCTTCCTTTGTTACATTCGTAAAACGTCCATTATCATTACGATATAATTGGTCATTGCTGTGGGCGCTGCCATCTATATTTTTCGGGCGCACGGTGTTGCGATTATACTCTTCTAAAGCGTTATTTAAAATGTAACAATCCAAATCATGGTCTAAATCATAATCAAAAAAAACAGCTTGCGTAGAATATCTGTGATTTTCTAAACCCATTTCCGCCGCCATTTCCTTAAAAACCGGGATGCCATCTTTTAAACCCTGGTTAATAAAAAATTGATTGGGAGCCGTTTTATTTATATCGGGGTGAATACTACACAAATAAATGTCCAGCCAGCCGTCCGCATTAATATCCACCAGTGCTACGCCCGTCGTCCAATGTGGGGTTTGAATGCCTGATTTTTGTGTAATGTCTTTAAATTTTAAATTACCTGTATTCAAATAAAGTTTACCAGATACTTGATTACCAGCGAAGAACACATCTTGTAAACCATCATTATTAAAATCGCCTACGCCCACGCCGCCGCCGTTGTAGATGTATTCAAATTTCAACACATTTAGAGAATCATTTTCTATAATCGTATTTTTAAAATCAATACCGGTTCGGTTTGCAGAAAGGAGTTGAAATAAAGTTTTTTCCTTTTTGCAACTAAAAATTATAAAAATAATAGATATTAACAGAATAGTTAGATGCCCTTTCATACACAATTATTTAACACATAGTCACATAGTACACATAAGATTTGCTCTTATAATAACCTAAGTGACAAATTAGTCTATTTAAATTTCACTTCCACTTTTAAATTATTTGCGGTCTGTTTTGGTAGAATTAAATAAGCACTATTGCGAATCATTTCTATTTGATAAGAACTTTTTTTACCATTTACGAATACTTCTGCCGATTTTGTTGGAGATAACAAGCGCAATTGACACGTTTTAAAACTGCCTTTAATACTCAATTGTAAATAATTAATTCTTTTATCATAATTATAATCGTATTGAACGGTAGTATTGGAAGCGGGATACGCTATATTTACGCTTGCTTGATTTTGCCCAGCTACCCACCAGCGCGGACTGATTTCAACATCCTGAAAACCAGCACTTTTGTCCACAATACCAGCCAATCCTTCCACCAAGGCACTTACGACTGCCGCTTGCCCCCAGTTATCGGGTACACCATAAGATACCGTACCGTCGGGTTTGTAACAAACGGGCAACGTTCCGTTATGCTTTTTAGTCAAATCATTTAGTCGTTTTAAAATATCGGCTCCGTATATTTCATAACCATGCTGAAAAGCAGCTTTTGCTAATTCGCCCGCTACAATGGTGAGAATTCCGCCATTTACGTACTCGCCGGGCAAAATGCCACCATAATCGGGCTTGTAAAACGGGTAGATACTAAACCATTCTGCAAAGGAGGAGTTTTTCGTTTTTTCTTTTAAATCCAAATAATATTGTATAATCGCCTGCGCCATTTTTTCATCGGGTAAATTTCGATTAATATCATATGGATTCGATAAACTGATCGTATTGGCATGATCCATGTGCAAAAAAGCGGGTTGCGGATCATCTTCTACGAAATGTTTGTAATAATTGCCGTTCCAACATAATGAATTGGTACGAGCCTGAATTAAATCACCTTGTAAATTCCAAACATGGGCTTTATTGGCATCGCCAGTAATTTGATGTAATTTTGCTAATTGCTTACACGCTGCATAAAAACCACTATTGTCGCCGTGCATTACGCCCATATTCGTGGTGTCGGATATCATAAAAATACCGCGTGAGGGGTCGCCATATAATTTTTGCCACTCTGCCACTGGCATAGGCAGCGGCTGAAAGTCCCAGGTATCAATGGTGTAGGCTCTTTTGACGAGTTGATATTTTTTCGACCAGCGCAAGGGATCATTCATTACTGAATATAATCCTTTTTCAAGTGTTGGCAGCCATTTTCGCACCCAAGCGGTGTCGCCCGTGGCTTGCCAGGCAGCATAAGCGCCTTCTACGACCAAGTATTCTACGTCGGCTTCGGCTGGTATGCGGTGCATTTGCCAGGGCGTTTTTTGGTCATCAAACACCACAGCCGTGTATTGAGGAGGAAAAAAATTAAACCGGTTGGCAACGCCATCATTTAGCGGGTAAATGTAATCATAATAAAAACCTTCAGGTGTTTGCTGTTCCATGAAAAATTCGAGAAAACTCGACTGGTCGGGGTGATAATATTTCATTGCTTTCATTACATGGACGTGATCGCGTATCCAGGTCACGAAAGCAGTGCGGGTTTTGCCACGAAATTGGAAAGTAGCAAAATTGACCGTATCTGTAACAATGAGTTTTTCTAAAGTGGACAATAATTCGCCATAAATGCCCGTGTTTGCAGCAAATTTAGTTTGAGCAACTAGGCAATAGTTTGTCAATAAAATAGTGGCAATTATTATGATTATTTTCTTCATGTTATTAAAAATAATTATACCTTTCAAAGAGAGAAAAGCAACTCGTATAAACGAGCTGCTCTTGGAAAAAGAAATAATGTATGAATCTATAGGCATTAATAAAATTTCCTAAACCTTCAAGATTTAGCAAATCTATTTACTTCGAGTATAATGTGGTTACGCTATTTGCTGGAAGTACCAGTAGTTTTTCACTATTAAATGCACCGACCGCTTTACAATCTTCGGTAGCAGAAGAGCGGTATGCTTCCAATTCAGTGGGTAAACCTGCGCCCTTCACACGCATTAATTTATCTGAACTACCTACATTTAGTAATATAATAGTTGTTTTATTGGTGACCGGATGTTTAAAGGCTACGACTACTACATTTTCATCAGTAGAGGCAGCCTCTACGCGCACCGCATCCGGGCGGACGAATTTGTAAAATTGCTTAGATGTATAATAACGCTTGCTTTTTTGTAAAGAAGAAGAAACCAAATTATATTCATTAATAGTTGGCTCACTCATCGCCCAGAAGACCCAAGCCGAGACGTTGCCGTGCCGCAGCGCTGTGTATATGGCTTTTGCCAAATCCATCGCGCCATTCCAGTCATTTTTATAACCGGAAGTTTCGGTCATCCACAAGGGAAGGTTGTAAGGTGCGCCCCAATTGTACATGGTGTTCCACGTCGTTGCACTGGGCGAATTCGGTTTGATACCATCCAAATCATAGCCGTGTACTGCCACCGCGCCTACGTACTGGCGGGCATCGGGGTCATCGAGCGTGGGTTTTATCATGCCTTCCACACCGCCCAGCCATCCGATGTCTTCGGGCAGAAATAATAAAGTTTTAATTCCTTCGTCTTTAAAACGCTTTCCAACCACTTTCATTACATCGCGCATCGCCGCTCCATTATATATGCACGACTGGTAACTTTGAGAAAAACGGGGCTCATTTTGAATACTAAAAGCGTATAAATCAATGCCGGTTTCGCGCTTCAACACGCGGATGTACGCCACACACATCTCAGCGAATTCTTCATACATTTCTACTTTCAACTGGTTGCTGGAAGTAGTCGGATTGGGATTATAATTAGGGGCTGAATTTTCGTTAGTTCCGTTCGTTAGCGCGTTGTTATTTTTCATCCAAGCCGGAGGACTCCACACCGAAGCAATAAATTTTACCTCTGGATTAGCGGCTTTCATCTCTTTAAAAAATGGCAATCGAGTGCCTAAATGGCGATGCGTTCCAGGGTAATCTTTTGTAATGTTATATTTTGATAAATCGGTTACTTTCGGATCATTATTATCATTTACATATTCAAAATTGGTAGGTACTTCGTCGCGTACAATGCTGGTTCCCAAGTCATTGACGAGCATATCCACAAATGCAGGGCTGGTAAATGGTCCGTCGCTCCAGGGTACATTTTGTGCGCCAAATGCACCAAAACCCGCTATCGTCTGAAAAGATTTGCTGTAATCAATCGTCACACTCGAAGTCTTTGTATTTACTCCAACGCGGGCTTCCAGCGGAGCCGCTTTTCCATCGCTTATTTTTACAATGATTAGATATTCTTTATCCAGTTCAAACGCAGCGGTTTCGGTGGCTTGTCCTTTTTTTTGCGTGCCGTTGCCAAAATTCCAATCGTATTGCAATACGTCGCCGTCCACATCCGATGCAGTGGCAGTAAATTCAACCACAAAAGGATCGGTACTTTTCGTGACTGCTGTCAATCGGGCATTTTCGGGCGCATGATTGGCTGCCTCTTCTTTTTTGCAAGCGGTGAAAAGGGTTAACGTTAAACAAAATAAGGAAGTCATATTTAGTGGTTTCATTATATTCAGAATTAAGTTTTCGAGAAAATAGTAAACGAGACAAAAAGTATTACAATGATACGAGCAGCCTGTATAACTTAATTTTTTCACCACTAAGCTCACTTAGCACACTAATTTTTTCGCCCGTATCGCATTCTTTAACTATAAATAATGTTAAGTCCTGTATAAAGACGCTAAAGTTTTACAATGTGATTAAAGTGTTTGCTAAAAATTGTTAAAAAAGCTAAGTGGACTCAGTGAACTTAGTGGTGAAAAAAATATGTTACACTGTATTTACATTTAATGTGCAATCTCGGTTTTTAATAATATTTCTCCGGTCTCTGCATTCAATAGGGTAGTGCTTGCTTTTGGTAATATCATATTTAAAATTTTTCCATTTTTTAATCGAATAGTACGGGCTCCACCGCCAGTGGTATGAATCATGATTAAACCGGCATTTGCATACGTAAAATCATTTTTATCATTGTAAATATGGCAACCCGCTTCTTTAAAAATAGCGCGAAATAAGTCCGTTTTCTGTAATGGAAAACCGGCAAAAATGGACGTATGCGTTGGAAACTGTTTTTTAGCAATCACCACTTCATTTTTATAATTTGCGAGCCATCCAATTGCTGTACTTGTTGCGTCTTTAATAATCACCGCAGGTTGAAATGCGCCGCTAAATGAATAGGTAGAATCCAATACGGTAGCCGTAATAGCAGGTTTATCCGGGGAAGGTATGGTTTCTATTTTTATCCCCGTCAATTCCATTACATGATCCAACTTATTTGTTTTATCATTTAAATAACCAGTTAAATAATTGTAAATAATGGTTCTGCCGTTTTGTGCTACCTTTTGCTGAATGAATTGCCTTTCTGAATCATTTATTTTATAACAATTGACAAATAGAATAACTTTATACTGATTTAAATTCACCCGATCTAAATCAAACAGGTAAATATGGTCGCCTACGACTCCTGTACGCATTGCATCTTCCACACCCTGGTCTATTACAGAGGCGCTGATAGGTGTCCATTTATTTTTTAAATAATAAAAATTTTCCTGATCGTACACATATAATACATCTGCTACCGAGCGATACGGCTCGTGTAAACGTTGGTCGAAAAATGCTTTCTCTGCTTTGATATTTGCTAAATAAACCGGGTTGTCCCACCAGCCGCTACTGCGTTGCGGACCGAAATCATAATACCACAAACCGATGCCTCGCATGAGCGGTAACATGGCGCTGCGCTGCAACACTGGCACGTAATCCATATCCACGGAATCTTTGGATCGCACCGGGTCAATAGAAATGTCGGCTTGCAAGTAGCCATTGTCCATTTCATCCAGCCAGAGTTTATTATGCAAAAGTGTGCTTTCTATGATGCCTCTTGAATTGCCCGAACCGCCCAGTTTGCGGCTGCTTTCCCAATAGGTTTGCGGAGCGGATAAATAATCAATGTAAGGAGAATCCAAAATTCGTTCAATCATGATATGCCCACCAATTGCCTGCCGACTGAACGTCATGTGAAAATAGCCGTAAAAAACACCTACAATCAGCGGTCGTCCCCAATTTTCTTTCGCCAAGCGACAAAAATATTCGATGTCCTCTGCCACCACTTCCTGCTGCGCCATAAAGTAATCAATCACCCGTTGCTCTTTGCTTGGATTTCTAAAGAAGCCATCGGCAGTAAAGTTGCGCTCAGTCGTGTCAGGGACAGTTGCACTTTCTAAAGTGAATTTTTTAGAATTCCATGCAGTTTGTAAAGTTTGATTGCTTTTGTATTTGATTTTCAGCCAATTGCGGAAGTAATTCGTCATGGCTGTACCTGTGTCCGGTTCATGGTCAATGAATCCCCAGTAATGCCATTCACCATAAATACCGCCTGCGATGTGCAAACCGATGACCGCCGCGCCTTCTTGCGTTGTCGCCAATTTTTTACAAAATTCAATCACTTTTTCACCGGATGCTGTACGCCATTTTAAGGAAGCCAGGCTCGCTCGTAACGGTCGGTCAATATCGCCATCCTCATTATTGAAAGGCGGTCCGTAGCGGCGTTGGTCAATCGGTCCATCCGCATATTCGGTGCATTCTGCGCGGTTTTGCTCATTCCACCAGAAAGGGGCATTGACGTGCAAGCGAATCACGACATTGGCATCCGGGCAGACATCCAGCACGCCCCGCACTTGTCGTTGCGCTTTAGCAATATCCAATGCAGGTTGATTCTTATACCAAATATCTTCTAAATATAAATCTACTTGAAACAGCCGAACACCGGCTTCGCAGAAGTTTTTAAGATTGCGGCTGGGGCGTTCTTCCCACGACCACCGCCCGCTGTACACGTGCGTGAGGGCATAAAAATGCGGACTCATTGGCACGTCATTTACAAAAATAGTGGGCTTGCCTTGATACGGAGCGACCTTAGCGGATGCGGGCTTTTGGGCAGATGCAGCAATAGCAAAAGCAGTTATTAAAAATAGAGTTAATGGTAAATACAATCTTCTCATTATTAATTTAATAATAACTAGGACGCTATTTTATCAAAATAATTTGTTTTGTTATCTGATTTTCACTCGTTTTACCGGTAAGAAAGTAAGTTCCAGTATTTAAATGTTGTACAATCATCTTGATGTGCTCATTAGAAATCTGCTCTGTTTGAATCGCAACAATTTTTCCAGTTGAATCGGCTAACTGGAAGGTATAATGTTGTAAATCTGTTCCTTCTATTGAAATAAAATCGTTAGTTGGATTTGGGAATATTTTAAAATTTATGGTAGATAGATTAATAACTGGAGTCGTAACTTCATTTTTTAATGAAATTTGAATATCATCGGCATAGAATGTAACATTTTTATCGTTTTTCCAGACAAAAACATTCAAATCAGCAATTGGTTGATTGGGCAAAGTAAATTCAATTTGCTTTTGCGTGTAAGTAGTTTCCGTAAAATGTAATAATTCGAAGTGCATTGTACTGCTGGCATCTTTATATTGCACACCTAAGTCGGTAGTGCCACTCGGGTTTATGCTGTTTTTACCCCAAGCCTTTAAGGTATAGGTCTCGCCCAGGGTAAGATAGAGCGGCTGTCCAGCACCACCACCGGTAGTTGATGCATTTACGCGTAGGTTGTTTTTTCCGTGTTTGGCATTCGCCGTGTTTTTTTCTACCTCGGCATTGCCCCAGTTAAACCACTCGTCCAAATCTTGCTCAAAGCTGCCATTGTAAAGCCAGGGCGCTTTCAATATCATATCGGGGGAATTAGCTTGTAATATATCATGATTGTATTTCCAAATTAAATTACCGACAAACGAAAGATTGGTGGGTATATTGCCATCGGTACGGTTTACTTCCCAAGCCCCGCCTCGCGTGGTACCTTGCGTGAGGTCGTGCGTGTCAGAGCCATCCCATTGCCAAAAAATATTACCTATTTTTTGATTCAATATAATATTAAATAAATCTCTTGCGACCCCCTTGCTATAGCCATTGGCAGTGCCAAACTCGCCGATATGTACCGAAAAATTACGCTGTTTTGCGGCGGCAAATAAGGTTTCAAGTTGTGGTTGTCCGTATATCCAGGTGGAGTACAGATGAACGGAAAAGCAAATATTTTGATAATTTTGGGTAAAATAATCGGCATAAGTCAAAATACCGCTGCCTGCCGCGCCATTTTTCATACCAGAGCCTTGCCCAAAGCCGTGTTCGTCCAGCACGATGATATTTTGCGCGCCGGTCGCTCGGATGGCTTTAACTACATAATCATGCGTGTTTTTCCAGCGCTCGTCCACATTTGGTTCATTACCAGGTTCATTCATAATGTTGAACCATACATACGAATTATTTTTAAAGCGATTTGCTAAATCTACCCACCAGTTTTTCAAAATTTCTAATTCGGCAGCGTTCGGATATTTACCGGTAAAATCATGATTTTCAATTTGTACGACTACTTTTCTACTGGTGAAAGCACTTACGATCTGGTCTAAATTGACATTATTATTGGGAAAAATATGCGCAAGACTTGGAAAGCAATTGACGCGTATGGTGTTGAAATTCCACACATTTGTAATGAGGTCTATATCCTGCAAAGTCGCGCGATTCCAGGGCCAGTGCGGTCCATTTACATTCGCCCCTTTAATGATAAACTCCTGTCCGTCTGGTGCCAGAATTTTTTCATTTTGAACGCTGAAATTTTGGGCAAAAAGCAGTTGAGCGATTACAAGGCAAAACAGTAGCAAGGCTAGTTTTTTCATAAAAAAAGGCTGTTTTAATAAGTATGGCATCCCACTAAATGGCGAGCTTATTGGAAAAATGTCAGACGAACTTGAAGTTGTCTGACATTTCACACCATTTTATTAATACCCAGGATTCTGTGTAATATTTGGATTTACGTCGGTTTCACTATTTGGAATTGGAAAGTAACGATGTTTATTAATATCAAACTGAATGACTCCGGGTAGTGCCGAGCTGAAAAAAGCATTATTCAACGTAATTTTGCCCCCCAACGACCACCTTCTCAAGTCGAACCAACGTTGTCCTTCGCCTGCCAATTCGCGAAGGCGTTCGTCCTGAATCCATTGTCGAATCGTTGCCTGATTCGTTTCTGTCGTTGGAAAGTTGGCAGGCACGGTGCCACCTGATACCATGTTTCTGGCGCGCGTTCTGACTTGATTAATGAAACCTATAGCATCTGATTTTGACCCACCGGATTCATTCAATGCCTCAGCTTGAAGTAATAACACATCTGCCAGACGCAGGATACGAGGATTATTTACAGAACTGGCTCCGGGTTGGTTCACTTTATCGCGGGTTACATATTTTCGGATCGCTTTGGTGGAATCTTTGAGCGTCAAATCGCGGCGCGGGTCGCCTATTTCAAACGCATCTACTAATTTTTGCGTAGCTATGAAAGGTGCTTTGCCAAATAAATTGAACTGATTGCTATAATAACCCCAAAATACCGATAGCGCGCCAATTGCGTTGTCAAAATCATTGGAAAGCCACACATTGTCGAAGCCAAAGGCTTGCGATGCCTGATGTTCAAACAGCGACTCAGAATTATTTTCTGTGTCAAAAGCGAAATTATCATCGAATTTAGCGGTCAAGGTAACGTCTTTTATTTTACTAAAAGCAGTGAGTGCCGCCTGATAGTCGGCGTTATTGCCAGTAGCAGAAGCCTTGAAAACCAATGCTTTACCAAGCAGTCCATTCGCGGAATTGGTTGTGACACGTCCTCTAAAGTCGGCAGGCCACGAAGCCGGTAGCAAAGTAGCAGCCTCGGTGAGGTCAGCAATCGCTTGGTCTAACAATTGGGTACCGGTAGAGCTGGATGGTGTGGTTTTATCTAAATCCAGTACGCGCTCCGTGACAACAGGCGAAGTGCCAAATATATTCCAAAGCAAATAGTGACCATACGCACGCATAAAAAGTGCTTCGCCGCGGTGATAATTTTTCAAATTGGGTGTTTGATAAACACCGGCTGCGGCAGTCGAGTTTTTTCCCAGTAAGACATTGGAACGGGCAATCAATTGATACGTAGCAGCATACATATAAGCCAATCGGTAGCTGCCAGGTTGGATATTAGAAAAGATTTCAAATTCATCCTGACCGCCGGTCGTAATTTCATCGCCGGGCAGCAGCGTCACGGGTTGTACACTGTTATCCTGTCCGCCATTGTACCAATACAAATCCGTCAGTTTGGCATAAATACCATACACCGCCCGTTCAAATTCAATTTCCTCTACGAAAAAAGATTCTTCGGTAGGACTGCCTGGCTGCACATCGAGCCTCTTTTCATCGCAAGCGTTTAAGGACAAGATGCCACAAATTAGGCTCAACTTTATGATAAATTTATTAAGTTTCATATCGCATTTAATTATAATAATAATTTACTTAAATAAACTATGAAATTGATAAAAAATTAACTCCAATAAGTGTGGCACATTTCAGCAATGCGCCACACTAAGATGAATGGTATTAAAAAGTACCATTTAGTCCAAATAAGATTTGTCGCGCCGGTGGTACAAAATCGTTCTCTGGGTCAATACCGGTCCAATTCGTAAACGTAAGTATATTCGTACCACTCACGAACACCCGTAACCTGTCTACGATTCGGCTTTTGCCAAACACGCTGGACGGCACCGTGTAGCCCACCTGAAAATTTTTAAGGCGCATGAAGCTGGCATTTTCTACAAAGCGGCTGGAGAAGCGACCATTGTTGTTAGGGTCGTTGCGCACGGCACGTGGTATCGTTGTAGAGGGCGCATCGGGTCGCCAGCGGTCAAGGGTGGAGGTCCATTGGTTGGCTCCAGTACTTGACATCCCTTCGCCAAAAGCTCTTGCATAGTTGTACTTTTGTAAATCGCCGACTCCTTGGAAGAAAATGGAAACATCAAAACCTTTGAAATTAGCACCAATATTGAAACCATAAAAATGACCAGCGATCGTATTGCCAAGGAAGACCCGGTCATTGTTATTGATAACGCTATCCGGTATCGGATTGAGAAAAGTGCCGGGCGTAGGATTGCCATTGATGTCGTTAAAATAAATATCGCCGGGTGCTTGGGTATTGGTCCCCACATTGTCTTTATACCTGCCTTTCCAAGCGTCTATTTCTTGTTGGTTTTGGAAAATGCCGCCTACTTCGTAGCCCCATAAGTAAAATAAGGGAAATCCTTCTTGAATTCTGCCGCCTTCGCCACCCAGTGGATTGTCATTGTAAAGCGACAAGACCTCATTATCCACGGTTGTAATATTGAAAGCAGCATTCAAATTTAGTTCGCCAATGGTTTGGTTCCAGCCTAATTGCAATTCAATACCTTGGTTGCGCACTTTGGCAATGTTCAGGTCAGCAGCCGATTCTATACCCGTGTTAGGAGGTAAACTCACTTGTTGAATGATACCGTCAGTAATTCTATTATAATATTCAGCAGTGAAACTGAGGCGATTATCCAATAAAAGTGCATCAAAGCCTACATTCGTCGTTCTCACTTTTTCCCAAGTCAATGCAAAATTGGGGAAATTGGGTAAACGAACGCCCTGCAACTGCGTCCCAAAACCATCTCCATTACCAGAGCCAAAAGAATAATCCGGGCCATTATTTACGGAAGAAAGATAGGCAAAGCCTTGCGTTGTTTCTTTGTTTCCTAATTCGCCCCAGCCACCTCTGATTTTCAGGTCATTGATAAAATCAGTTTTAGGAAAAAAGGACTCGGAACTGATACGCCAGGCTGCCCCTACGGACGGGAAAGTACCCCAGCGATACCCCGGTGCAAACACGGAAGAACCATCGCGGCGCACCGTTACATCCAAGTAATATCTGTCTTGAAATTTGTAACTTACTCGACCCAAATAGCCCTGCAACACTTGCGGAATACGCCCAGTAAACGTGCCATTGAAAGGTGGATTGTTGCCAACATTTCTAAAATCGGGGTCTATAAAATTGATTTGCCCCGAAGAAGCATCCGTGAAACGCCAAGTTTGTTCTTGGTCCATGGCGTTTAGTAGAATATCAAAGTTATGATTGCCAAAAGTTTTATTATAATTAATACTAAATTCTTTTACTAAGTTCAAATTTCGACTCTGACGCTCGCCATAGGAGCCTTTTGCGGTGCCATCATGCCCAGCAAATGGATTGCCCGGTGTTTGTGAAAACTGCCACGTAGGATCATATTGTGACCATTCTTTACGTAGGTTAAAATAGTAGTCGCCGCTCAAGGTGCCTCGAAGTTTCAAACCAGTGAGCGGTTCTATTTGCACATACGCATTGCCGATGACTCTGAATAACTGGAAAGTACGCTCCACGTATTGCTGGCTTGCAAAAGGATTGCCACGCGTAGCAGGTCCGTACAGAAACTGCGGGTCGCCATCAAAAATAAATTTCGGACCCGGATTGAGTTTTCCTAAGTCAAAATCAGGATTGGGCTTGAACTTGCCGGCTACTGAAGGCGCATAATTCCCTTTTTCATCAAAAATTGGCTGCCAGGGTGGCGCAGTCGCTACATACGCAAGGTCAGAACCGGTGTTATCTAAGGCATTATTATAAGCCAAACGGTAAGTAAGTCCTGCCTCAATGCGCTTGGATACTTTGCTGGTAAGGCTATTTGCAAGGGAATATCGTTCTAAATAATTCTGAATGAGCGACCCTTCAGTTTTACCGTAGCCCGCCGACAAAAAATAGGTGGTAGATTCACTGCCGCCACTTACACTTACACTGTAATCTTCTACCAGCGCGCCATCGTTTTTCAGGGCATCCTGCCAGTCATTTGTGGGTCGGTTGCCGAGAAAAGCGGCATTCGCTGGGTCAAATTCTTTCGGCAAATTTTTCGTTTCAGCTGGGTTATTCGCATACGCTTCTTGATACAGGGTGGTGTATTGAGCCGTGTTCAGCATCTCGAATGTTTGCGGCAAGTTTTGAGTACCTCTTTGCGCCGACACTTCTATTTTAGCTCTGCCTACTTTACCTCTTTTGGTGGTAATGAGAATAACACCGTTAGAAGCCCGCACGCCGTAAATGGCTGCTGCGGACGCATCTTTTAATACCGAAATAGACTCGATATCATTTGGATTAATCAGCGTTAGAATGTTAATCGGAGAGCGAATATCTTGAAAACCGGCAAAGCCACTGCTCGCCCCGCCCTCAATCACTGGCACTCCATCAATAACGTACAGCGGCTCGGCATAGCCAAACGTACTCACCCCCCGGATGCGCACCGTTGGGCGGTCAAATGGGCTACCACTCGGCGTAGAAACAAATACCCCAGCCGCTCTTCCTTGCAATGCCAACTCTGGTGTCATACTGGTACTCTTGGAAATATCTTCCGCTGAAACCGTGGAGATAGCGCCGGTTACATCTTTTTTACTCCGTTCACCGTAGCCAATCACCACTACTTCGTTGAGTGTATTGTTGTCAGCTATCAGTATAATATTGATAATGCCTTGATTACCAACCGCTACTTCTTGATTTTCGAAGCCAACATAACTAAAAATGAGTACGGCATTGTCATCGGGCACGCTGATTTCAAAATTTCCTTCACCGTCTGTTACCGTGCCGTTTTGAGTGTTTTTCACTTGTACGTTTACGCCTGGAAGGGGTAAAGACTGCTCGTCCACTACGCTGCCACGTATTGTTTTTGCAAACGGATAAACTGCATCAGGAGTAGTTGGTAACGCGCTCATTTCCAACTTCTTCGTTTCTTTCTTTTTCAATAAAATACGCTTATCAAACACTTCATAACCGATGTGAAGCGGATGGAACAATTCATTCAAAACTGACTCTAACCGAGTGTTAGAAGTATTCAAAGAGATGGTTGCGTTAGCTTGAATGGCGTTGGTGCTGTACACAAACCGTGCGTCGGTTTGTTTTTCAATTTCTTTGAGTACCTGTTTCATTCGCATTCCTTCTAAATGCAGTGTAACCTGCTTATCAAGCAAGTCCTGCCCAGTTAGGTCGTGGGCATTCGCTATCGTGCTGAAAAGGGTGACCAGCATCAATTGCACAATGGTTAGTCGCATGAGCTGCCAGATTTTTGGTTTTAGTTGTACATTTTGTTTCATACCTTTGTGATGATTTAGTAAGTGATCCGTAAGAAAGCGGTGTCCATTCTCTACAATGAGCCACCAATTTTTGCTTTTAGCGGGTTAAGAAAACGTCGGCGATATGTCCAGTATCGCCGATTTTTTTTATTGGAATTATAAAATGTTAACTTTTAAAGTAAAAATTCGCACGGATTGACCAACATTATGACAGATGCGATACTCCTTTCAAAATTAATGATTTATTATATGCAAAGTATGCTGTACTGTTCTGTATCTGAAATAAAAGTGTTCTGTGCTGTTCTGTATTCAAAACTAAATTTGGTAAATAAAAAATAATTGTATTTATAATTCCAAAACGGTAGAAGCTTTATTCGAGTGCAATATACCAAAATCATTCATTTGTAGACTTTCTCTATTCAAACGATGGGTTGGTACAGCCTTTTCCCTTGATAAAAATTTGAGTTTCTTTTACTTCATAATGAGCTTCTACGGACTTACATACCAAATCCAATTGTGTAAATAAGGGCAAGCCATTTAGGTCGCCAGTAAATACACATTGATTCAAATCTCCATTTTCAGTGACAATCTCTAATAGATACATTTTTTCCAACTGTGAAAAGATGAATTCCAAAGTTGCATCTTCAAATATAAATTCTGCAAGCGGCTCATTTAAAGGCTTTTGCGTCGATATAATCGGTTGTTCTACAATACTGGAAACCAGTTGCTTCGTGTCCGCACGAAATGTAACTTTTTGATTCTGTGTCAGAATTTTCTTTCCTTTTTTTTCCTTTCCCTGTTGCGTGTTTTCATAAACGGAGACTTTGCCAGATGCGACTTCAACTTCTATTGTATTAGAATTTTTTTGATTTTTAATATAAAAACTCGTACCCAATACTTCCGTTACCAAATTGCCCGTGTGTACTCGAAACGGCTTAGAAGTATCCCTTTTTACTTTGAAAAAACCAGTCCCTTGTAAGTAAACCGTTCGCGCGGCTTTGCCAAAATCATCGGCATAAGAGAGCGTACTTTGCGGATGCAGGGTGACCAAGCTGCCATCTTCCAGATTGATTTCCTGCGGTTTGGTAGAATTGTTTTTTACTTCAATGTCGCTTGCTGTGATAATTGGAACGGAGATTTTTACTTGTGTTGGCTCAGCGATTACCAGCCAGCCAGCCCACCACAGCAGTAAAATGGACGCTGCAACTGCGCCAGACCGAATCCAATATGTACGAAGCCGATTTTTTTTTAAGGTCGTGCTGTATTGTATTTTTTTCCAAAGCTGCACACTCAACCCTGCTTTTTTGCTTTCCTCCAAGACCTCGTTCTGTTTGTGATCCACGCGGTCGTACCATTTCACTACCACTTCTTCCTCTTCGGGCGTACATTTTCCAGCAAGGTATTTTTCCAGTATATTATCAAATTCGTACTGCGTCATGCCATTTAATGTGTTTGTGTGTTTGTGTGTTAATGTGTTTGCGTGTTTCAATTGTCGTATAAGACAAAAACACCATAACACAAAAACATCATAACACAATCCTAATTATCAGAATGAAATGTTTTTAAATGTGTTTTTAAAAATTGTAAAGATTGTGTAATATGATATTCGACTGCTTTTTCTGATAATTGTAATTTTGCTGCGATTTCCCGATTCGTTCGATGTTCAAAGCGACTCAAGCGAAAGACCTCCGCCGTTTTCTCTGGCAATTTTTTTAATGCTTGTTCCACTGCTTGCGCCAAATCATCAAAATATAAAATATCTTCAATCTGACTATTCTGCTCTATTTCCCTGAAAATGAGGTACTCCTGATACTTTCGAAGCGTAATTTGCGATTTAATAAGATTGGTGGTCAAGTGTTTTACAGATACAATTAAATATACCTCCAACTTTTTGATTTGCAATGTTTCCCGCCGTTTCCAAATACTCACAAACACATCGTGCACCAAGTGTTCTGCGTCTTCCTTTGAGCCGGTCTGCTGATATGCAAAGCGATACAACTTGTACCAATACCGCTGATAGATTTCTTCAAAAGCACGCTCGTCACTCTGCAAGAGTTGTTGCACCAAAAAATCATCCGCCTGTGTAGTGTATTTGTTAGATAGCATTACCGCAGTTTTCCGCTCATTGTTGGTGTATAGTCAATCGAAAAGCAAAATACCCTAAATGATTTGGAGAAAAAAGGAGAAATTAGGTATAAATTTTTTGTAGTAGCGTTTGAGAGGCGTTTTATTCTGAAATTCTTGGAGGATTTAATAATTGAAAGAACAAAAAACGAGCGACTCAGAAATGGAGAAATTCTCTTGGTCATTTAGTTTCTACTTGCGGGAATTCTACTTTGTTATAAATATCTTTTAATATTACAGTACACTCCGCAATTTGTATTACATCATTCAAGTTTCGATAACTTTTATAAATCCAAGTGTCCGTACTACCTTCTTGTTTTTCATACAATTCTACAAAAATAGATTTTTGGGAAATTAGTAGGTATTGTTTTAAACTTGGAATGGTTTGATAACACTGCCATTTTTCGTTTTTGTCATTCTCTTCCGTAGAATCGGACGCGGTTTCAAATAGAACGGCGGGATTTAGCGTGGCTTCCATCTTACTTTTATACTTATAATATTCCGACTTACCAAGTACAATCAATCCATCAGGATAATAAACGCGATTGCAATCAGGGACATACAACATCCTGGTCTCGGTCCAGATTTCTCCATTCTTGTCCAAAAAATAAGTATCAACAACTCTAGAAATATTGCGGACAATGCGTCCATGATTTGACGATGTATAACTCATAGGGCGTAGTTTACCATCTACATACTCGTAGCGGATTTTAGAAGTGGATTCAAAATCAAAATATTCCGAAAGGCTAAGATATTTAGTGGCAGCAGCAGTCATCTTCCCAATTTTTATCCAAAATAACAAATTTTTTCCGGCATTTGAAATATATTTCGATTTAGAACAGATATTTTTTACTTTTATAATTGTCAAAATGGCAACAATCTGGCGCATTTCTAAAATGTGCTAGATTTATATGAAATCACAAACTATACCTATGCCAACCAAATTAATTACGGTATTGCTATTTTTTTATACAGTAAATATTTTGTCTGCCCAATCTTATGAAAAGCTGATTATCAAAGGCTTACAGCAACCCGTCGAAATTATTATAGACGCTTGGGGCATCCCGCACATCTACGCGCAAAACGAAGCAGATTTATTCTTTGCACAAGGTTTTACCGCAGCGCGTGACCGTTTATTTCAGTTTGAAATGTGGCGACGTTCGGCGACGGGTACGGTTTCCGAAATTTTAGGACAACGAGAACTGAAACGCGATATTGGAACTCGTTTATTTAAATTTCGAGGTGATTTGAAAAAAGAACTCAATCATTATCATCCAAATGGGGAACTCATTATTACATCTTTTACCAATGGAGTAAATGCTTATATTGAATTGACACAACAAAAGCCAGCGTTATTACCACTTGAATTTAAATTATTAAATATTAAGCCCGAAAAGTGGACACCAGAAATTGTCATTTCGCGCCACCAAGGTCTGCTTGGCAATATCAATGAAGAAATTAAAACTGCTCAGGCAGTCGCAAAACTCGGCGTTGCCAAAGTAAAAGAATGGTCCTGGTTTCATCCCGGCGACCCGATTTTGGAGATTGACTCGAAAATTGATACCACGCTTTTTTCGCAAAAAATCATCGAACCGTATCAAGCATATCGCGGTGGTATTACCTTTCAACCCACCGATTTAATTGCTGAAGCCCGCACGGACGACTGGGAAAAGTTTCGTTCATTAGTAGAAATTGACCAAAAAACGGAACAAGAAGCGATACAAAAAGGCGCGGAAATGATTGGAAGTAATAATTGGGTGGTAAGCGGCGAGCGCACTCAAAGTGGTTTCCCGATGCTGGCGAATGATCCGCACCGGGCGCAGTCCGCTCCTTCCTTGCGCTATATGTCGCACCTGGTGGCTCCTGGTTGGAATGTAATAGGCGGCGGCGAACCAACAATTCCGGGCATTTCTATCGGTCATAATGAATACGGCGCATGGGGCTTGACCGTTTTTGGAACGGATGCGGAAGATTTATATATTTATAAAACGAACCCACAGAATTCCAATCAATACTGGTACAAAGATACCTGGGAGGACATGAAAATCATTAAAGATACGATTCGTATAAAAGGTCAAAAATCGGAAATTGTAGAATTAAAATACACGCGGCATGGTCCAGTTACGTATGAAAACAAGTCAAAAAATCAGGCGTGTGCATTGCGTTGTGGCTGGATGGAAATTGGTGGTGCGCCGTACATGGCGAGTTTGCGGATGAATCAAGCCAAGAATTGGGAGGAATTTCGAGAGGCGTGTAATTATAGTTATATTCCGGGTGAAAACATGATATGGGCTGACCGCGAGGGTAATATTGGTTGGCAAGTAGTAGGTATCACGCCAATTCGACGTAATTTTAGCGGTATGGTTCCTGTCCCCGGTGATGGCTCGTATGAGTGGGAAGGTTATTTGGAAATTAAAAAACGTCCAAATTTATATAATCCAAGTAATGGTTTTATTGCAACTGCGAATGAAAATGTAACGCCACGTAATTATCCTGATATAAACGCAGCAGTTGGCTTTAATTGGGCAGAACCGTATCGCGGCGACCGAGTGCGGGAAGTGCTTGGTTCTGGTCAGAAATTTACGCTTATGGATATGGCGCAATTGCAAACCGATTACCTTTCGATTCCTGCGCGAACGCTCGTTCCATTATTAAAAAATGTGAAAATTACAGATAATGAAGTTGCTGAAAAAGTTCGTCAAATGCTGCTAAATTGGAATTTACAATTAGATAAAAACTCAATACCGGCGGCGATTTACGTGGCTTGGGAAGGACGTTTGTATAGTAATGTACGCGATGTAATAGTGCCGGAAAAAGAACGCGGTTTGGTGACCATTCAAACCAAACGTATCGTAGATTGGCTGCTGCTACCGGACGGACATTTCGGTAAAAATCCGATGAAAAGTAGAGATGAATTAGTTATAAAAAGTTTGCGAGAAGCCATTTATAATTTAAATATAAAACTCGGTACAGATATGAATAAGTGGCAATATGGGCAAGTTAATTACAAACACGTTTTAATAAAACACCAACTGAGCAATGCTGTAAAAGAAGACGTTCGTAAATTGCTCGACGTAGGTCCGGCTCCACGCGGCGGCAGCGGTCATACGGTCAACAGCACTGGCGGCGGTGATAATCAGACCAGTGGTGCTTCTTTTAGAATGATTATGGATTTAGCAGACTGGGATTATACGCTCGGCACGAACACGCCCGGACAAAGCGGCAATGCCAATCATCCAAATTATCGAAATTTATTTGATATTTGGGTGAATGACCAATATTTTCCAGTGTTTTACTCGCGTCCGAAAGTAGAATCGGTAAAGGCGGAGACGATTATTTTACAACCTAAATAATGTCTGAATTAGGATTCGTCAGATTGTAAAATATTAGGATATTTCGCTGCGCTGATATTATTTTTTAAGTATTTATAAAATATCACAATATCACAATATTATGCTCAAACAAGTACTATTTTTTCTACTATTTTTCCTTGCTTTTGAAATCGTAATTGCACAAAGTACGCCTCAACTCGACCCACGGATTTCCGCCATTGCTAAAGCGCCTTCCGCCAAACGCATTGAAACGGATATTCGCAAACTGGTCAGTTTCGGTACGCGTAATACGCTCTCAGATACGGTCTCGCAAACGCGTGGCATCGGTGCAGCACGGCGCTGGATTAAAGCAGAATTTGATAAAATTTCTAAAGATTGTAATAACTGTCTGGAAGTTATTTACCAAGGTTCGGTCGTGAAAGGCGACCCGAATGGACGTATCAAAACGGACACTTGGGTGGTAAATGTGCTGGCGATTCAACGCGGTAGTCGTAATCCCAATCGCTATGTAATTATGTCTGGCGATATTGACTCGCGCGTTTCTGACCCATCGGATGCTATCAAAGATTCGCCGGGTGCAAATGATAATGGCTCTGGAATGGCGGGTGTGATAGAAGCGGCGCGGGTTTTGTCAAAATATCAATTTCCAAATACGATTATTTACACGGGTTTATCCGCCGAAGAACAGGGTTTGAATGGGGGTCAATATATGGCAAAAGTCGCGCTGGAACAAAACTGGGAAATTATAGGGGTACTAAATAATGATATGATTGGTAATATCGAAGGCGTAAATGGCGTGATTGACAATACCACTTTTCGCGTGTTCTCGGAACCTACTTCTATGACTGAAACCGAGCAACAACGCGCTTGGCATCGCGTCTACGGCGGCGAAGTGGACGGACCTTCTCGGCAATTGGCACGTTATGTGGATAAAATGACCGATTTATATATGACGAATTTGGATGCTAAAATGATTTATCGGCTCGACCGTTTTGGACGCGGTGGACATCATAAACCATTTAATGATCTTGGCTTCACGGGTATACGTATCATGGAAACCAACGAAAATTATACTCGACAACATCAAGACTTGCGCACCGAAGATGGAATTAAATATGGCGATGTAATAGAAGGTGTAAATTTTGATTATGCTGCAAAATTAACGGGTGTAAATGCAATTGTCCTTGCTGGCTTGGCATGGGCGCCACCTGCTCCAAGTGGCGTGATGATTGGCGGAGCGGTGCAGCCTTCCACGCGCCTACAATGGGATGCTGTAAATGACTCAGATTTAATAGGTTATCGCATATACTGGCGGGAGACGACGGATGCGCAATGGAAATTCTCTCATTTTGTGGATAAAAGCGCAACAAATCATATCTTGGAAAACGTAGTGATTGATAACTATTTATTCGGCGTAGCTTCTGTCGGAAAAGATGGGAATGAGAGTGTGGTGACGTATCCGGTGACGTTGATTCCGGCGCGGCGGAGGAATTAGGGAATTAGATATTGAAATATTTTTTGTAATAGTCAGAAAATTTTTAATCTTCTGACTATTACAATTTTAGGGACAAGTTATTTTAAATAAATACTTAGAATAGCGTGTAAACTCAAGGATGACAGCTTGCCCTTTTTCTAGCTGTTCAAACACTACTTCTTTGGAATCATCCAATTCAAATTTTCTATAATCAGAATCATCGCTTGCAACCCAAATCGTAAAAGAAGAGGATCGCCAATGTTTTTTAGTAATGTAAGTTTGGAAAACTATTTTATTGTTTTTTTCAATATCCTTGCGCAATTTTGCAAGTGAACTAAAATATTCTCCAATAAAAATTATTAAAAAAATTAATAAAACGATTGGAAAAGCATTCCAAAAACCATATTCCGAAGCTAGTGAACGACTGTTCAAACCTCGTCCAGACATTGCTACAAAGACTAGGGCAACAAATACAGCTAATAGCAATATTACACCGATAGAAGCCTTTGACTTCTTATATTCATTCTGAAGTATTTTTTGTTCATTTTCGTTCAAAGATTCTGTTTTTATATCACGCATTTCAAAAAATATTAATAATATATTTTAACAACGAATTCTGTCCTCGTCCTCCTATCTTCCCATCCTCCTTTTCACCTCCTTTTCCACCAAATGAAACTCCCGATTCCCCTGCCCGGCAATTGCTGAATTTTCTTGCGCCCGACGGAATAAATAAGGAATGACCTCTTTCACAGAGCCATAGGGTACATATTTAATTGCATTAAAGCCCGCTTTTGCAAGATTATAAGAAATATTGTCACTCATTCCATATAATTGCCCGATGTAAATATTAGGGTGATTTGTAGGAATATTAAGTTCTTCTGTGAGGCGGATGATTTCATAACAACTTTCTTCATTATGCGTACCTGCCAGTATAGCAATGCGGTCGAGCCTTTTTAAAACAAATTCTAATCCATTATTATACATGATATCAGTGGTTTCTTTTGTAAGATTGATCGGGTTTTCATAACCCAAGCGTTGCGCGCGTTCGGATTCTTTCACCAGATATGCGCCACGTACTTGCTTGATGCCGAGGAAGTAATCCTTTTCGACAGCCCGTTCATAGCTAGTTTGTAATAGGCTAAAGCCTGCGGTACGGTACATTTGAATCGTATTATATACAATTGCTTCTTCGGCATTATATTTTTCCATCATTTCATCGGCGAGTTCACCAATAATATCCTGAATCCACGTTTCCTCGGCATCAATCAGCACCCGCACTTTCATTTCATGACCACGTTGGCAAATACGGTTCACGCGCTGGCGCACCCGCGCAAAGGCAGATTCATTTGCCTCACTCAAAATTGCCCCGGTTTGCACCTTTTCCAACAACGCAATATCGCCTAAGCCGGTTACTTTAAATACCGTAAATGGAATATCCTGCGCTGCCGCAAAATCAATCGTATGAATGGTCTCCGTCGTAGTTCGCTCATACTCCTCCTCTATTTTCTTACCTTCTACAGAATAAGCGATGTAAGTGTAAATACCAGATTTGCGCAAGTGCTGCACGGTTTCCGCGCATTGCTCCAGCGTTTCCCCACCTACGAATTGTTTAAAAATCGTGCCGCGAATAATGCGTTGTACCCAACTCCATTGGATCGTTTTTTCAATCAAATTCATGCCGAATTTCAATAGAGTAGGGTAGTTCATTACTTTGAACAAATAATAAATGCGGCGCAGGTCGCGATTGCTTTTATCGGCAAAGGCGGTTTGGGTGTTGTCGAAGGATATTTTTTGTTGGAGCATTTTTTAGCTGGATTGAGAATATAATCACTTGGATTGCTAAATTTACGGAAATACAAAGGAGAATTGCAAATGATGACTTTATTTGGCGAAGAACATCGAGAAGATGCGGAAAATGGCAAAAGAACGCAAAGCGGCATTGCTACGTCCAGAGTAGTGTTATCGGCTTATGTCGGCGATAATGATGTTGTTTTTTCTAATATTTTAGACTTGCATATACCTGCGGGTGCTGTGATAGCCGATGTAACATTTGGAAAAGGGGTCTTCTGGAATTACGTAAATTTAGAAAAAAATAAATTTACATTATTTCCATCCGATATTGCATTAAAAGAAGATACGTTAAATAAGTTTGTGCATCTTGCTCCCAAGACTGGCATAGATTGTCGAGCATTGCCTTACGAAAATGAATCGTTTGATTGTATTGTGTTAGACCCGCCTTACATGGAAAGTTTTTATCGGGAAAATGGCGAACATATTGGTGGGCAAGGCACACATCATTCCTTCCGACATGCCTATTCTTCTGATAATGGCATTGAAAAAACATCTGCCAAATGGCATGAAGCAGTAACGGAAATGTATGAACAAGCTGGAATGGAAGCGTATCGGGTTTTGAAGGATAAAGGTGTTTTTATAGTGAAATGTCAAGACGAGGTAAGTGCCAATAAACAAAGATTAACCCACGTTGAAATTATTACGAGTTATGAATCATTGGGTTTTTACACGAAAGACTTATTTATTGTAGTAAGAAATAATAAGCCGGTCGTAAGTAGATTAATTAAGCAGCAGCACGCCCGAAAAAACCACTCCTACTTTATAATTTTTGTAAAACAATCATCTAAAATCAAGAGCGCGCGTGTTGTTGATGTAAAGCCTCCAACAGAATAAATGGGTCACTTACAAAAGGAGCTTGAATCGGATAAGAAATAGGGATGATAGATTTTATAAGCTGTTTTCTTACTTCTTCCGGATACTTTTTATATTCAGATAATGGTAAATCGCAGTTTAATGCGAACGCAAATTCCCACTTATTTTTAAATGCAAATAGGTTAATGGCTACAATACCGAATTCACCGCATCTTAGACAGGTAGTTTCAATGGTGTCACCGTTAGATAATTTTATCTTTCTCCGGTCAGAAGCATCACATTGAAATCGGGCTTCCAATTCAGCACCTTTGAAAATACTTTTTTCGCCTGGTTGTTTTACCGTGCTAGTTTGCAATGATTTAATTTCAAATGTATAATCTTTTCCTTTGTAAGTTACTACCAAATCATGCTTGTTATTTCGGTCATGGTCATCAAATTTTATGAGTTTAGTAATTCGTCGGTCTTTAGCAAAGAAACCAAGCAATTTGGATTCAGCGAGATAGCCAATCATAAATCCTCTTAAACTTGGATTTCCCAGTATTAATTTGTTCAAGTCCGACAATTCAATATCCCATTTTCTCAAAACATCCTCTTCTTCAACGAAAAAGAAATATACCGGGACACCCATCGCATTAGCTAATAAATCAATGTTTTTTAAAGAGATATTTCTCAATCCTCTCTCAACGTCGCTGATATAGCTTCTGTCCAAGTCCGTCAACGCGGAGAGTTGTTCCTGAGATAAACCTTTTTGAGTTCTAAAATCTCTCAGTCTTTTTCCAAAAATTTGTAATACCTTTTCGCCATTATCCATGCGTCAATAATAGCGACACTACTAAGAAATCATTGTAGGCTATAAGTTACATTTTTCTTTTTTTTGCTATATTGGCGGTTTAAATAAATCCATATTCACACCATGAAAAAACACCTTACCCTCTGTTGCGCACTCCTTGCCTGCACAAGCCTGTGGGCGCAACCAAAATTCAAACTCTTCGACGAAAAATTTGACTACGAACCGAATTTATCCTACGATGCCAAAATCCCTTCACCGGCGCAGTTTCTGGGGTATCGCTTGGGAGAAGATTTTACGGTGTATTCGGAGGTGGTGAATTATTTTAAAGCATTGGATGCAGCTTCCAGCAAAATCACTTTACATGAGTATGGCAAAACGTATGAAGGTCGTCCCTTGTATAATGTAATCATTACATCGGAAGCAAATCATGCACGGCTTAGCGACTTACAACAACGCCATTTAAAATTGACCGATCCTTCTAAAAGTAGCGCCGGCGAAGCCGACCAAATTATCAAAAATGACCCGATATTTACTTCCATGAGTTATAATATTCATGGCAATGAAGCGTCTTCAACGGAAGCGGTGATGCAGGTGGCGTATCGGCTGGTGGCGGCGCAGGACGCAGAGACGCAGCAGGTACTAAATAACTCAGTTATTATATTATATATTTGTATCAATCCCGACGGGCGCGACCGCTACGTGTACTGGTACAAATCGGTGCGGCGCAATGTGAATGGCTACGAGCCGCGTGATTTGGAGCATTATGAGGAGTGGCCCGGCGGGCGTACGAATCACTATTGGTTTGATCTCAACCGCGACTGGGTGTGGGGCGTACATCCTGAATCGCGCGGACACGCTGCCGAGTATCAAAAATGGATGCCGCAAGTCCATGTGGATTATCATGAACAAGGTTATAATAACAATTATTACACGGCTCCGGGAACAACCCCTCGCAATTTACTTTTGCCCGACCGTTATGAACCATGGAGTGATACTTTTGGTATAGCGAATATCAAGGTGTTTGACAAATTTCAAGTGAATTATTTTACCCGCGATGCGTTTGATTTTTTCTATCCGGGCTACGGGTCGAGTTATCCGAGTGTGAATGGCGCGATTGGGATGCTGGTGGAGCAGGGCGGTATTGGCGCGGGTTTGGCAGTAGAAACGGACGATGGCACGGTGCTGACTTTGCAACATCGGGTATTTGACCATTTTTCGACTTCGATTGCCACGATTAAAAAAGCAGCGGAGCATAAAGAAATGTTGTTGCGTTATAGTTTTGATGCTTGGAGTCCAAAAAATAGTAAATCGAAAGCACAAACTTATTTACTCCCAGATAATGCGCAAGGTTATTTATACGATGTAATTGCCATGTTATTGCGTCATAATATCAAAGTAGAACGCACAACCGCTGACTTTACAATGGCAGATGCGAAAAATTTTCGTAGTGGAAAAGGCGAGAGAAAGAATTTTTCAAAAGGAACGTTTGTCATTTCTACCAATCAGCCGCGTCACTTATTGATTAACAGCATTTTAGAACGAAATCTTGCTATTGAAGACTCCGTAATGTATGATATGGCAACTTGGTCGGCTCCGTTGGCTTATAATTTGGACGCTTATTTTTCAAATACGGCAAGTAAAATTGCTACGGAAGAAGTAAAAATTACACCAACTTATAATAGCAAATTAAATAATCCAAATGCTCAATATGCTTACGTCATTGAGTGGAAGCAACGCCACGCGCCACGTGCGCTCGGGATGTTGTGGCAAAAAGGGTATAATGTGCGGGTTACCAAAGAACCATTTACGGATGGAAAGAAAAAATTTGGAGCAGGTAGTTTGGTGATTTTAAAAGGTAGAAATATCGAGAAAGATTTTGCAAAAGATTTACAAGAAATTGCGGACAGCGCGAAAGTCATAATCGACGGTTTTGAAACGGGGCGAATGTTGGAAGGCATGGATTTGGCATCCGGCGATAGTCGTCCGATAAAACGTCCGAAAGTGGCGTTGCTGGTGGAGCAACCCTTTAATTCATTGACTGCCGGGCAAATTTATTACTTATTTGACCGCGAAGTACAAATTCCAATTGAACGCATCAAGGCTTCGATTTTACAACAAACAGCGATTCCAAAATTCGGCTCGCGCTATGGCGGTGCGGATTTGAATGATTATGATGTACTCATTTTACCCGGCGGTGGCGCTGGTTTGAATCAACTATTTCCTAAACCGCAATTGGATGAATTGAAAGCTTGGGTCGAAAAAGGCGGCATTTTAATTGCTACCGAAAACGCTGCGCCGTTCTTCACCGACGACCGTTCTAAATTTACGAAAGTGAAATTGTTGGAGGTCAAACGCGATTCGAGCGAAGCGGCTACGAGTTTATCATTTGCAGACCGCGAAGATTTTTATGGAAAGAAAAATGTGCCTGGCACCGCATTCAACGCGAAAATTGAAAATACGAATCCATTAGCATTTGGTTTGGATAGCACTTTATATACGATTAAATATGATGGTTTGGCTTTTAAACCCGACCCGGATTTGCAAACGGTGGGTTCGTATTCCAAAGAAAATACGCTGGTTTCTGGTTATTCAAATCCAGAAAATATTAAAAATATTGCTGGGAATACGTTTGCGGGCGTGCTGCCGATGGGGCAGGGGAAAGTGGTGTTTTTATTGGATAATACGCAGTATCGGATGTTCTGGCTGGGTCCGGCGCGGATGATGGTGAATGCAGTGATGCTTTTAAAGGGTTTTTAAGTTTGATTGGAATGGTCAGACGACTTCGAGTCGTCTGACCATTTTATATTTACATTGCCGTGTTTCTATTGCCGCCTGTCATCAGCACGATACCAGCTATTACACCAATACCGGCTAAAATGAATAAAGTGTAAGATTGCTGCTGTCCGCCTTTGTCGCCAGCGCTGATTTCGATGTCGCCGATTTTTACATCTGCTGTATTTCTATCATATTTTGTAAAGCCGTACACGCCTAATGCGATACCTGCTACCAATAGTAAGATTCCAATAGTACGTTTCATAGTAATGTTGATTTAATCGTTTTGAAAATGATGTCAATAATTTTATTGTAAATTATATATTTAACTCGTTTTTATTATTTTTAATAAATATGCCAAAAAAGCCTCAATGGCTAAAAATAAATAAAAGAGGAGTCGTGGGCTGGGGGCGTTGTTGCATCGGTGCTGTTTTTGAGGTACCCGTACTTACATTATAAGCACTAAATGCGTACGTACTCAATATAAGACCAGCCACGATTAAAAAACTTCGAAAGGAGCGTTTCATGTGTTTATTAATTTTGATGGTTAAAAAGAACTTTCAATAGAAATGGAAAGTTGTCTACTTGTTCACCAGCGCAAAAGTTTTCTATTTTAGAATCCTATTAAAAAAAATGTCAAATTATTAAATTATGGATCCATTCTTACAACTTTCCGATATTCCAGTCAAGGACATCCTTCCCGGCTTTCACGGCAGGATGATTCATACGGATAACGTTACCATCGCGCACTTTCGCATTGATGCAGGAAGTACGTTGCCGGAGCATTTTCATGTACACGAACAAGTGACGAATGTGCTGGAAGGCGAGTTGGAAATGATTATTGGCGGCATTTGGCGTGTGTGCAAAGCGGGCGATTGTGCTGTCATTCCCTCAAATGTGCCGCATTCAGGACGAGCGCTGACGGACGTGTGGGTCATAGATGTGTTTTGCCCAACGCGGGAGGATTATAAGTAATGTGTAATGGAGTAACTCGATTAAAGCGAGTTACTCCATTACACATTACTTCGGAAACCGACTTCCATCCAGCCCTGATATCACTTTCAGCGCATTTTTATAATATAATTTCTTCAGAATATCATCCGGCAGCGCCAAGCCATACATCCGCCAAAAAGCATGATATCGTTTGTAATATGGGAAATATTCGTCATTTGATTCTAATACCCGAAAGTAAGTAGGATATTCATTCGGCACATAAGAATCTTTACCAAACATAACGCGGTCTTGATATTTTGTAAAGAATTTCAATGCCTGACGCGGCTGGCGACCCAATTCTGCAATGACTGCACCAATTTCTACATACATATTCGGCATCGCCTCAAATAATTTGCCAAGCATATCTAAATCGTTCGCGTGCCAACTCATGTGCGCCGCGATAAACTTCGTTTTCGGATGCTTTTTAAACATACTATGTTGCTCTTTCATAATCTGCTCCCATTGCACTTCGCTTGCCGTGCGCAGGCGGCGCGAGTGGGTTTTGAGTTCCAGCCAGCGTTCATTGGTTGAGTCAAATGGTTCCCAAAACTGCTTCGGGTCAGCCGAATGAATCAACACCGGAATGCCGAGTTCGCCACATTTTGCCCAAATCGGGTCGAGGCGCGGGTCGTCTATCGGTACGCGTTTATCTTTACTATCCTTCACATCCATGCCGAGGTTTTTGAAAATCTTCAAGCCTACCGCCCCAGTCTTTACATCAAATTCGATTTGTTTAAGCGTATTTGTCTGCCAATCAGCATCATCCAAACCATTAAAACTAATATTTGTAAAAAATGCAATGCGTTTTTCGTAGCCCTGTTTTTTTACGTTGTCTACCATCGCTTTGAGCGCTTCGCCGCCACGTCCGCTTAGATTGACCACAATACCCATATTCAGCGAATCCATCTCGCGCATCAGTTGATTCAAATCCTGCTTATCCATCTGCCAATGGTGACTATGCACATCAATAAATGGAAATTTAGAATGCGTCAATTGGTGCTCCGGCACCACGAGCGAGGAAGGCGGGTCATAAGATTCAAAATCCATATTGACCTCGGATTGTGCAGCTATTTTAAATGTAAAAATGAATGAAAATAATAAAATGTAAAATATTTTATTCATGAGTTAAATGGTATATTATTTACCTAAAACTACTACAAATCTTGCATCCAACGGATCTAAATTATCTTTTAAAACCTCGAAAAACGTTTGTCCATGTTTTAAATAAAAAGGCATAAAATTATCAATTCGCTCTTGCAAACCATTATTTGGAAAAAACTTATCGCGCAAGCCGCGAATTTGATTCAGCGCCGTTTCATGCCGTTGCTTCTCTGATTTCACAATCCTACTTTCCACTTGTTCCAAACTTTTTACCTGCTTGGCACCTTCCGCCAGAACCGATTTTTCCAGCGTTGGGTCCACACTTTTCGCTTTTTCAGCAATTTGTTGAAATAAATTTTCCAACACTGATTTTTCCTCCGCCAAACTTAACTCACCTTCTGAATGTTTGGCAATATAATTTTTAATTAGCACTTCTGTTTCTTCAAATAAATCTTCCGCGCTCAATTCCAATTTTTGCATTTTATTCGCCGAACTACCATCAATCCAGAGCGCAGAATTTCGCCGGATCAACATCGGAAAATTCAACCCAAAGTGCGCAAATTGTGACATCCTTTCCAACCAATAGGAAATCTCCCCACCACCACCAATGTAAGCCAAGTTCGGTAAAATCGTCTCCTGATAAATCGGACGTAGCACTACATTCGGGCTAAAATGCTCCGGGTGTTCGTGTAATTCCTGTATAATTTGTTCTTTTGTAAACGTATAATCTGTATTTAAAACCTTAAACGTATCTCCTTCTCTTACAATACGTTCTCGTAGTTGTTCGCGCAAGTAAAACAGATTAATTTCTCGTACATGCGCCTGACTGCTAAAGCCGAGTTTTTCCAATTTCTGTTGCGTGGTTTCTACCAGCGGCTGCGACGACGACTGCAACAGTTCTTCCTCCATAATGGGCATGAAAATTTGTTTCAACGGCACTCGATTTGTACCCAATGCTACCAATCCATATTCTTTAAATAGCTCATTTACAATGTGTAACGTTGCTAATCCGTAAAATTCTTGGGTTGTATAAGCCTTTTCTACAATTTGATAAATTCGTTGCGCATTCTCCGATTCGCCCAAAACTTGCTTTAATTCTTCCAAAACGAGTCCTAAACTTGCAGTTTTCATCCTGCCTACCGGTCCCGATTCACCCGATTGCCATTCAATTTTTTTATTAAAAACAGTAGCATGATTCACTTCTTCAAAATCATGGTCTTCGCCACCATTTACAAAAAAAGGTACAAAATGATACTTTGGATAATATTTATTTAATTGTTCTGCCAAATTTATGGTAGAAATGATTTTATAAATATAAAACAACGGTCCGGTAAATAAAACGGGCTGGTGTGCCGTCGTCACCGTGAATGTATTTTCATCCAACAGCGATTCAATATTTTGACCAACGGCATCATTTAAGTCAAACAACTTATACTGCTCACGCAGCACTTCAACTAAAACCGCCCGATTTGTGACATCCTTTTTCTTATCTTCAATGACTTGCGCGAACGCTTCCAAATTGACATCGTACTTATAAAAAGGGCGCAGCGCAGGATTTGCGGTAGTATAAGCAAGGTCTTTGGCAGCCAATTGTGGTACTTGCTCGAAGGGTATTTTCAGAATTTCCATGAATAGGGTGTTTGTTGGTAGAGGGTAGATGGTATAGGGACAAAGTAGTGATAGTCCATCTACCCCTATCCCGCTACATTTTTGTGCGAATAAATGAAAATATCTACAACTGTTCTTAGATTTGGTTGCATCTTAGCTTTATCTTAACAATCGGCGGGTGATAGGGTCATGGGTTGAAAGGGTGATAATGACAAAAGTGAAGATGGTTAAGGACATTTAGAAAAATCCGTGTGAATCCGCTGTATCCGCGTCCCCGACTTTGGTCGGGGCGTTTCTATTGATGTAATAAGCGTAAGTAATAAGTGCAAGCATGAACACAAGAACACCTTAACACTAGAACACAATTAACATCATGAAGCAATACATTTTAGCCCTCGACCAAGGCACCACGAGCTGCCGCGCAATTCTATTCGATAAAGATGGTAAAATACAAGCCGTTGAACAACAGGAGTTTACGCAAATTTATCCGCAGCCCGGCTGGGTAGAACACAATGCACTGGAAATCTGGAAAACGCAACTCGCCGTCACACAGCATTTATTACAAAAAAGAAATTTATCGGGCAAAGACATCGCTGCCATTGGCATCACCAATCAACGCGAAACGACCGTCGTCTGGAACAAAGATACAGGTGTTCCTATTGCCAATGCCATTGTCTGGCAAGACCGCCGCACCTCGGGCATTTGTGATGATTTGAAAGCGGCTGGGCACGAATCCTACATCCGTGAAAGCACGGGGTTGGTGGTGGACGCGTATTTTTCAGGTACAAAAGTAAAGTGGTTATTGGATAATGTTTCTGATGCAAGAGAACAAGCGCAACGCGGGGAATTATTATTCGGAACGATTGACTCCTGGCTCATTTGGAATCTGGCGGGCAGACAATTACATATTACAGATGTTACAAATGCTTCTCGAACTTTACTATTTAATATTCATACTTTAACTTGGGATGAACAATTATTACAAACGCTAAATGTTCCAAATAATATGCTGCCGGAAGTCAAGTCTTGCAGTGAAATTTACGGACAAACAGAGGCGAATCTCTTTGGCGAATCCATTGCGATTGCCGGCATTGCAGGTGATCAACAAGCAGCATTATTTGGACAAGTTTGTCACGCTCCCGGCATGGCAAAAAACACTTACGGCACGGGCTGTTTCATGCTGATGAATACCGGCGAAAAACCAGTTGCGTCGCATTCTGGTTTAATTACAACGGTCGCTTGGAGTGTGGACGGTGTGGTCAACTATGCGCTCGAAGGCAGCGTTTTTATTGCAGGAGCGGCGATTCAATGGCTGCGCGATGGCTTGAAAATTATTGACGAATCGCCTGATTCTGAATACTTTAGCTTGAAAGTGCCGGACACGGGCGGCGTGTACGTCGTACCTGCATTCACGGGCTTGGGCGCCCCCTACTGGGATATGTACGCACGCGGCGCGATTTTTGGCTTGACGCGTGGCACGTCTAAGGCACACCTAATTCGAGCTACTTTAGAATCACTCGCATATCAAACCAAAGACGTTTTGGATGCAATGGAAAAAGATGCGGGCACACCACTCCAAGGTTTGCGTGTGGACGGCGGTGCTTCTGCGAATAATTTATTGATGCAATTTCAATCGGATATTTTGGGTGTAAATGTCGAACGTCCGAAAATTATAGAAACAACGGCACTCGGCGCGGCATATCTCGCAGGATTGGCAGTTGGCTTTTGGTCAAAATCAGAATTACAACAAAAGTGGCAATTGGATGCTAAATTTGAATGTAAAATGCCGGAATCACAACGAAAAGAGTTGTATGGCGGCTGGCAGCAGGCAGTACGTCGGACGATGTCGTAACGTAGCACAGCGTTTACGCTGACCTCGTACCACAACCTTCAGGTTGTAAAATGGAGCGACCAAGCAAAAAGCGCAACCTCAAACCATCAAACTTTTGAACCTTTATCATTATGGCGGGAAAGATTGCGAACGTGTCAGAAATACTTCAATCCAGAAAATCCAGAACCATTTTCGACGTGCGCACCCCCGCAGAATTTGCACAAGGACACATTCCCCAAGCAATAAATTTGCCCTTATTCTCCAATGAAGAACGCGCCGTAGTCGGCACGATTTACAAACAGCAAAGCCCTGAATTAGCGATGCTGAAAGGCTTGGAATTTGCCGGTGCGAAAATGCGTTGGTACGTGGAAGAAGCGCAGCGGCTTGCGGGTGGACAGGAAATTGCGGTACACTGTTGGCGCGGCGGCAAGCGAAGTGAGAGCGTAGGTTGGCTATTAGCACAAGCGGGTTTTGATGTACTAATTTTGCAAGGTGGGTATAAAAATTATCGAAATTACATTCATACTTATCTCACCGAAAAAAAAGCGCCGTTTGTAATTCTCGGTGGTTATACAGGTTCCGGCAAAACGGAAATTTTACAAGAATTGGCAAATTTAGGCGAGCAAATAATTGACTTAGAGGCGATTGCACATCACAAAGGTTCCGCATTTGGCGCATTAGGCGAAGTACCACAGCCAACGGTCGAGCAGTTTGAAAATGACTTATTTGAAGCCTATTTAAAATTAGATAAAACGCGCCGTATTTGGCTGGAAGACGAAAGTAAAGCGATTGGAAAAGTGTATATCGCCGATGGTTTTTGGCAACAAATGCTTCATTCGCCGCATATCAAATTGGAAATTCCATTACACGAACGCATTCAACATTTAGTTCAAATTTATGCAAGTTATCCAAAAGTAAATCTGATTGAGTCCTTTCAAAAAATAAAGAAACGTCTCGGCGGATTACATTTGAATATTGCAATAGAAGCCTTAGAACGCAATGACTACGCGGAAGCCGCTCGAATTGGACTCCTTTATTATGATAAAGCCTACGACCATTGCCTTCAAAATAAAACGGAAACGTCTATTTACTCGTTTAAAGCTGGTACGTTCCATCCTGAAAAAATTGCGGCGGATTTAATTACATTCGCGCATAGCTTGGATGGGACACTGATTTATTATGATACAACTGATTTTCACTGATTTTTTTACGCGCAGGACTTAAATAGCACACGGGTTTTCTAAATAATTTCAGAAAAAAATCCGTCAACCATCCGTTGTCCCGACCACTGTCGGGATGAAAATCCGTGTCCCATTAAAGACGTAGGATAGCGTAGTAAGTTTAACTTTAATGCATTAGAAACATAATCATGATTTCAAATAATATTCAACCCTACAAACTCACCCAATACAGCCACGGCGCAGGTTGCGGTTGTAAAATTTCACCCAGCGTTTTAGACCGCATTTTAAAAAATCAATCCTCCACAATTCATTTTCCAAATCTCTTAGTCGGTAATGAAGAGCGCGACGACGCGGCGGTACTGGACTTGGGCGACGGCACGGGCATTGTCAGTACCACTGATTTTTTCATGCCAATCGTAGATGATGCGGAAGATTTTGGTCGAATCGCATCCGTGAATGCGATCAGCGACGTGTATGCGATGGGCGGCACACCGATTCTGGCAATTGCGATTTTGGGGTGGCCCATCAATCAATTACCGCCAGAAGTAGCGAATCAAGTAATCGAAGGCAGCCGAAAGGCTTGCGCGGAGGCAGGCATTCCGCTGGCGGGTGGGCATAGCATTGATAGTCCGGAGCCGATTTTTGGCTTGGCAGTGACGGGCCGCGTAAAACTCGAACATTTAAAGAAAAACGGCGGCGCGACGGTCGGTTGTAAATTATTCTTAACCAAGCCTTTAGGCGTAGGCATTCTCACCACTGCGCAGAAAAAGGAAAAACTCCTGCCAGAACATAGCACGATTGCGCGGGACAGCATGACCAAACTCAATAAAATTGGCGAAGTTTTTGGTAAATTACCTTACGTAAAAGCGATGACAGACGTTACCGGTTTTGGATTACTTGGTCATTTAAGTGAAATGTGTGAAGCGAGTAATGTAAGCGCGGTCTTGAATTTTAATAAAGTGCCAACAATTAATAAAAATATTTTAGATTATTATTTAGCTGCTAAATGTATTCCCGGCGGTACACATCGCAACTGGGAAAGTTATGGGCATAAAATCGCGCCGCTGACGGACGAACAAAAATTTATCCTTGCCGATCCGCAAACGAGTGGAGGACTATTAGTGGCAATTGAAGCGAATTGCGTGGCTGATTTTCAGGAAATTGCCAAAGAAAAAGGTTTTGAATTGGAGGCTTTTGGAGAAATAGTGGAAAAGAGAAAATATTTGATAGAAATAAAATAATCAAGGCGGTAAAAGTTTACTATTTTTGAGGTAAAAGAATACATTAGGCAATAGTGATAATAAAAAAAGGTGTAATAGAATATTTCTACTAAGTGGTGTGACAAACAATAAAAAAGTCATTGGATTTACAAATAATGAAGATATAAATAAGAATATCATTATTATTAAAACTACCTTAAACAAAGAAAATGGCATTTTATCTATTAAAAAGTCAGTAAAAAGCAAGCTGAATAGTCGAAATAAGACGACGCTTATAAAATATACAATAAGGTATTCCAAAAAAATTACATAACTATCTGAAGACTCATAATTCAGTTCTACATAAATTAAAGCATAAGGTATTATTAAAAATAGTGTAGTGACTATTAATTGCAAAAATCTAACAATATTTAGATTGTTATTCATATACTATTTTATCCAGATCATTTGTTTTGTTTCCAGCGCGAACTGAAAAATAACCAGTCCAGTATACTTGCTAAAAAGGAAGCTCGTCGCCGTCTAATACCAGTATGCAGTTGGCTGTACGCAGTTGGCAGTCAGTAAGTGATTGATTTACATGGTTTTAAAATAATTTAATACGCCATTTTAATTTCATTTTAGTATAATTCATACTTTTTTCCTTCTTGCTCCTGCATTTCCTCCGCGATAAATTCTTTACAAGTGCAATAATCGTTGCCCCAAATGCAGGTTTCCGGATCATATTCACATAAATCAAGATGTATAGTTTCCTGACTCACATATTGCACGGGTTCGGTGCGCCAATAGTTGAGCAGAACTTGATAAATGGTACGTGAAGGAATGCGCTCGTCCGGGATGTGCACATCAATGTTAAACGACTGCCATAAAGAAACAATTCCTTGCGCCAGCGCGCTTATTTCTGCTTCTGACAATTTGCTTTCCGGTGGAAAAACTTCTGCGGGAATACCGAATAAATCGTCCATTTTCCAATCTTCTCCATTTTCCCATTCTATAATGTAATCCAGTCCATAATCAGCAGCCGGATGGTCGGGATATAACAGCGCGTAATCAACGGGCGGTGGCTGGTGACTTTTAGCCTTTTCCAAATCCTCCAGCAATTGGGTAATGTAACGTTGCATAAATTTGTTTTTAAGGTGTTATTACATTGCAATATACGCCTAAATCACCTATATTTGTAAAAAAGCAAGCGATGACCGCACAAAAATTAACCAATTTACAGGTAGAACTTATTAAGGTTTTTAGTTTCGACTTGAGTGAAGCGCAAGTGCTAGAAATCCGTTCGTTACTGGCAAATTATTTTGCGGACAAAGCGACGGAAGAAGCAGACCGGCTTTGGGAGGAGCGCGGCTGGACGGACGAAACGATGGAAAATTGGGCGGACGAACATTTTAGAACGCCTTATGAAAATTAGCTATGCGTGTAATACTTGATAGCAATGCACTCCTAATTTCTATTCCTAAAAAGTCAAAATACCGACCCATCTTTGACGCGCTTCGTAAAGGTGCGTTTATTTTATCAGTTAGCAATGACATCTTGTCAGAGTATGAAGAAATTCTTGCTATTAAAAACAGCGTAATATTTGCAACTAATATCATGGAATTATTGAATGTTCTTCCAAATGTGGAATATCAACAAATCTATTACAAGTGGTATCTTATTCAACAAGACAAAGATGATAACAAATTTGTAGATTGCGCTGTAGCCGCTAATGCTGATTTCATTGTTACAAATGACCGTCATTTCAAGATTTTAAAAAATATTGATTTTCCCACCGTTAAAGTGACTCGCATAGAGGAGTTTCTAGAAATGGTGGAACGAGGAGAATATTTGATTGAAGTGAAGTAGAGAGGCACTGGTTGCAAACCAGCGGTAGCTTGGGGCGTTTTTAGAAATGCTGGAAATTCGATAAAGTTTTAATCTCACCGAAACACTTCCCCCAACGGCAACTCAATACCCAACACATTGTCTTTCAGCACCTCTTCCCCAAGGAAAGTATCATAATGGTCCGCCGAAGAAAAGACATAAACCGTTTTAAATTGTGGAATGATAATCCAGCAGGAGCGCACGCCTTTTTCAAAATATTGGTTAGCTTTGTCGGAAAGTCCAAGAATACCTTGCGTAGCAGAGAGGATTTCAATTGCACCAAGCGGCGGTTCGGTTTTGCGAATTTCATCGTGCCGAAAATCCATTTCAAAATAATCATAAATGGCCACATCTGGTACGGATTTCCAACCTTCTAATTCCAAAGATAGTTCCGACAAAAACCGATACTTTTCTTCATAGCGATTTCCTAATCGCCGCGTCAAGTTCGATTGTACAATAGAGTGTGCTAAACTTGGCATGGGTTTTCCTCTTTCGATTTCGTATGGGCTTATTGCTTCCACCAGCGTCTCCATAATTCTTCTTTTTTTCAAAAATAAGAAATTTCCTCTTCGGAATCAAATTTTTTGATTCAAACCATCCAATTTGTTTAAATTAGCTGCGAATCTAACTTTACCAACCATCTAAAACCGTATTTGTATGCCTTTGGATAGACGCAATTTTCTACAACAAATGAGCGGCTTGACGGCTGGTCTGGCGCTCGCACCTGAATTTTTATTCCATAATCTAAATGCTAAAAAAATGTTCTTTGAAATTTCCCTTGCTGAGTGGTCTTTGCATAAAGCCTTGTTTGCCAAGCAGATGACGAATCTGGATTTTCCGGCGAAAGCCAAAAAAGATTTTGGTATTAGTGTGGTGGAATATGTGTCCGTTTTTTTTGAAGACAAACAAAACGATAAAAAGTATTTGAACGAATTATTAATGCGATGTAAAGATAATGGGGTAAAGAATCATTTAATCATGATAGATAGAATGGGTGAGTTGGCTACTAATGACAAAGCGGAGCGCGATAAAGCCGTAGAAAATCATAAACAATGGGTGGAAGCAGCAAAATATTTGGGTTGTAAAACAATCCGGGTCAACGCAGGTGGAAAAGGTACACCTGAAGAAATGCACGATGCGGCAGTGGATGGTTTAGGCAGGTTGTCTGAATTTGCTAAACCATTCAAAATCAATGTGATTGTAGAGAATCACGGCGGCAATTCTTCCAACGGACAGTGGCTCGCAGACGTGATGAAGGCAATTAATATGAAAAACTGTGGTACGCTGCCCGATTTTGGCAATTTTTGTATTCGACGCGAAAGCTCGCCAAGCAATCCGTGGGGCGGACCCTGTGTGGAAGAATATGACCGCTACAAAGGGGTAACAGAATTGATGCCGTACGCGAAAGCCGTAAGTGCCAAAACATATAAATTTGACGAAAAGGGAAACTGTATCGAAACGGATTACGAAAAAATGATGAAAATAGTAAAAGACGCTGGATTTAAAGGGTATGTCGGTATTGAATTTGAAGGAGACACACCGGAAGAGGAAGGTATCCGTAAGACAAAAGCACTGCTGGAGCGGGTGGGCGCAGCATTGGCATCATGAAATATTTAAAATATATTTACTGAATTTTATAGATTTAGTAGTGTGTAACCAAGAGACGCATTGATATAAGTTTCAAGTTAGGAAACTTAAACCAGTTTTATAAGTAAGTAGGCAGTTTACAGTAAGCAGTTGGCAGTTCGCAAAACATTGAAAATCAATTAATTATTCTAAAATAAAAATGTCGTTTAATTCTGCTCAATTACTTATACTAAATTTGCTATGAATCTTACTTTACCAACAATCTAAAACCGTATTCTTATGAGTTTGAATAGAAGAAATTTTCTACAACAAATGAGCGGCTTGACGGCTGGTCTGGCACTGGCGCCTGAGTTTTTGTTAGCAGAAACCGCACCTAAAAAGATGTTTTTCAAAATTTCTCTCGCCGAGTGGTCCTTACACAAAGCTATATTCGGCAAGAAAATGACGAATCTGGATTTTCCATTGGTTGCCAAGCGCGATTATGGGCTGGATACTGTGGAGTATGTTTCGACCTTTTTTGAAGACAAACAAAAGGATAAAAATTATTTGAAAGAATTGCTGAAACGCAGCAAAGACAATGGTGTGAAGAATCACCTGATGATGGTGGACGGCATGGGCGACTTGGCTGCACCGGACAAAAAAGACCGCTTACAAGCTGTCGAAAATCACAAGCAATGGGTGGATGCTTCTAAATATCTGGGTATCAAGCTCATGCGTGTGAATGTGAGTGGTAGTGGCGAACCGGAAGATATGAAAAAAGTAGGTGCAGAAGGTTTAAGCATGTTGGCAGAATTTGCTAAAACGATGAAAATTGACATTTTGGTGGAAAATCACGGCGGTATGTCTTCCGATGCATCTTGGCTAACCGGTGTAGTGAAACAAGCAAACACAAAAAATACGGGCATTTTGGCGGATTTTGATAATTTCTGTGTAATGAGTGAGTCGGGTATTGCAGCAGATGGTAAATGTGCGAATGAATACAATCGTTACAAAGGAATGAAAGAAATGATGCCGTATGTAAAAGGATTGAGTGCCAAAACGCACTATTTTAACGAAAAAGGAGAATGCGTAGAAACGGATTTTTACAAAATGCTACAAATTATTAAAGACGGCGGTTATCGCGGTTACATCAGTGCAGAGTTTGAAGGTCCGAATCTCTCAGAAGAAGAAGGGATTAAAAAGACGATTGCGCTGCTGAAAAAAGCGGGCGCGCAGGTGAGTTAATAAATGGAGGATGGGAGGATAAGAAGATAGGAAATGCCGAGATAAAATCGTCCTACCTTCCCATCCTCTTATCCTCATTTTGTAAATCGCCGAAACACGTTTTGCAAAGATGCCGGCAAATAAGGAATTTGTAAAATTTTAGTTAGTTTCTCTTTATTCTTGCCTTTTGTAATAAAACATTCCGTTACATCCTGAATCGTTATATCAAAAGGCGACGGTTCTATCAATTCAATAGCATCTCCAACTTGTAAATATCCTTCTTCCAACACTCGAAAATAAGTGCCGTGCCGCCGTTGTTCATAAAAATGCGCTATCATATCCGGTAAGTCAAATCGGATATTAATTCTAAAACAAGGAAAACGCGGTTGAATGGCTTGTAAAGTAGCAGTGCCAATTTTATAAATATTTCCAATTTTTATTACATCGTCCGGCATTCCTTGCGTGGTTGGGTTTTCACCAAACAAACCTGCGTTCCAGTCTTCTCTTTGTAAATGATTTTTCCAATGGTCATAATAACTTATATCATACGAATACACTGCTTTATCTACACCGCCGTGATAGCGCAAATCAGATTGCTTGTCGCCCTCAATATTTAAAAACGAAACTTGGCGGCGGTCGCTGACAGCAGATTTGAAAATGCTCGTCGTGACCATTTCTCCTTCCCATTCCACTTCTTGAGGTTGTCCAACATTTAGCGATAATAACTTCATTTTAAATTTTGTGTAATTTGACTCGCTGTATCACTTACTTTCTTTAATAAATTGGACAGTGTAGACATCATTTTACTCATCCGGTCCATTGCCATTTGCAGGCGCAAGGATTCCATTTCGCTCATCGAGTCTATGTCTTGTTTTAATGTATCAATCGCCTGTGCAAGGTCTTCTTGTTCTACTTTTGCGATGTTCAATTGGTCGTCCAACGTAGCAGCAATGCGTGCGACTTGCGTGAATTGTACTTTTTGAACCGACTCTATAAATTTCGGAACTTCTTTTTGTAGAAATGCTTCGCTTCCATCAAATTCGACTTTGATGCTGCCGAGTTCTACTTTTAAATTTACGGTTTGAATTTTGTCCATTTTGAAAACAATTGAGAAGTTGTTGAGAATCTTTCAGTTCAAACTATGTATTGGTACAAATATTTTTAAAAGTACAAAATTTCACTTTGTAGCAGCGTGTTTTTCAAGATGTATTCAAAATTTCCTGTTTCGTATAAGTATCTGAACGGGTTGTATCAATTTTTCCTATCGCATGGTTTCTGCCAGTACTTTTGAATCATTATTCACTTAAAATTAAATTTATTATGAAGTTGCTTTCATTCTTGAAATTATCTTTTACGATAGCTTTATTTCTATTTAGTGCTTGTGATGAAATTGAGGACGTACAACCAGACGAAGATGTAAATTCCCCTTTATCAGAGGCATACACCAATCGTTTAAACACAGTACTCGACAGCGTATGTAATGCCTTGCAAATAAAAGGTGCTTCCGTGGCAATTTTGGTTCCTGATGTAGGGATTTGGAAGCGCGCTTATGGCGAATCGCACGCGGGCGTACCCATCAGAACGGATATGTCATTGACCATCGGTAGTAATACCAAAACTTACATTGCCACTTTGATACTCAAATTACAAGAACAGGATTTATTGAGTATCAATGATACGATTGGTAAATGGATTAAGAACAAGCCTTACGTAAATGGACAAGTTACCATCAAGCAATTGCTCAATCATACCAGCGGCTTCGGTGATTTTAGTTTTAATCCAGCTTTTATTGAAGCCATTAGAAGTGATTTTGATAAAATCTGGAAGCCCGAAGAGATGTATCCATTTTTTGAACCACCTTATTTTACACCACCGGGCAGCGCTTATGCTTATTCCGACCAGAATATTCTACTCGCGGGTTTGATTATTCAGGCTGTGACCAACCAACCTGTGGAGAAATCATTACGTGAACTTATTTTAAGTCCAGCTAATTTGCCGAATACTATTTATTATCCCTTTGAAACCAATTCATTAAAAATTCCGCATTCTTGGTCGGCTGATTATAATGATAATGGTATATTAGAAGATTTGGATGCAATGTATGGTTATTCTCGCAAAGCCTTTTGCAGTGCCGATAATGCAGCGGGTGGTATGATGAGTACGGCGGAAGAAAATGTAATGTTTTGGGATAAATTGATGACAGGTAATATCATAAATCGAAATTCCTTGAGCCAAATGAAGCAATTTGTAAATACTGGAGCACCCAATTTTGAATATGGTTTGTGTCTGGAGCATCGGATTGATGCACTAAATGGCAGAACGGTTTATGCGCACAATGGGTATGTGCCCGGAAGCGTAAATGATAATGCGTATGATACTCAATCGGGTGTGTGTATTGCAGTGTTGACGAATCAAGATAAAATGTTAGATTTCAAGCCAATTTTGGAAGCTTTGCACAAAGTGACCCTGGAGTTTAATAAATAATATTCGTTATCAAAATAATATTTCCCGTTTTAAATAAATGAAGAGTAGTCGGGTGAAACTAAACACCCGACTGCTCATTTTTACTAAAAAAGGCAAAACGTATTCTCTTATTTTCTAAATTTGCACTTAATGCAGCTATCTTCACCATTTGCCAATCAATTTAATAATCCGATATTCCAATTTATCCTTGGTGATAAATGGAGTTATAGAATTACCCGACATTTACTCCTCAATCTACTCCTTATTTTTATTTTTTTTAATCAATACCTAGGCACACTCCTCTATGTACCTAATGGACAAACGGATGTAGTATCGAGTGTTCCAGATAATCTAGCAAATATTGCATTGATATTTAGTTCGATTATTTATATATTTAGTGTATTGCTTATTTACCTCAACCTTTATGTATTAATCCCTGCTTTTCTTTTTCAGGGCAGGTTTACTAAGTATATAATATTTGTTGGCATTTTAGCTTTTTTTTACACCTTTTTATTATTATTCGTCCTTCCTTTTTTAATGGATTTATTTATAAAATTTCCGACTGACCCCGAAATGATGTCTTTAGGCAATTTTGTAGATACCCTCATTATGCCCTCTATTTTCTTAGGTTCCACGAGCGGAATCCTAATTTTGAAAAAATGGATTTTAGATACCATTCGCATCAATGCGTTGGAAAAAGTAAATTTGCAAGAAGAACTCAATCAATTAAAGAGTCAAGTAAATCCTCATTTTTTATTTAATACACTAAATAACTTACACGCCCTTACCCGCATTGACCCCGAAAAAGCTTCACAAGTTTTATTAAGTTTGTCAGGTATTTTACGCTATCAATTATATGAAAGTAACCGAGAAAAGGTTTTATTAACAAAAGATATTGAAAATATCTGCCAATTATTATTATTAGAAAAAGTAAGAAGAGACCGATTTGAATATCATATTAACATTGTCGGGAATATAGATGGGAGGCTGCTGCCGCCTTTTTTATTTACGCCCTTTGTAGAAAATGCCATTAAACACGGTGCTTCAGCGAATGATATAGCCACGATTGATTTGAAATTTTGTTTACAAGATGATTTACTTACATTTGAATGTTTTAATTTAAAACCTAGAATGATAGAAAAAAAAGAGATTGGCGGACTAGGGCTAAATAATATCAAGCGGCGACTGGAATTGCTTTATCCGCAAAAACATATTTTGGAAATAAATGAATCAATTGATTCTTATTATGTAAAAATGATTGTTCCATTATGACTTGTATCATAGTTGACGATGAGCCGCTGGCACGCGCTGGTATGGCAATGAATATTGAGAAAATAACCTCGCTGGAATTAATTGGTGCTTTTGGCAATGCAATGGCTGCCCAGGATTTTTTAAAAGATAATCCGACCGATTTAATCTTATTGGATATAAATATGCCTGAATTAAGCGGTTTGGATTTTGCAAAATCCATGCTGAGTCGTCCGCTTATTATATTTATTACTGCTTACTCAGAGTTTGCCGTGGATAGTTATGAACTGGATGCGGTAGATTATTTACTAAAACCCGTTTCTTTTGAACGATTTGAAAAGGCGATTATAAAAGCAGAGCAGTACCTTCGGATGGTGCAGACCGAAACCAATGATAATCAGATAGAAAGTATTGAAGAAGATTTTATATTTATACGCGCCGATAAAAAGTTTTTCAAAATTTATTTCAAAGATATTTTATTTATTAAAGGATTAAAAGATTATGTAGTTATTCACACGTCGGATAAAAAATTAATAACGGCTATGAATATTCGCACCATTGGGAATCAATTGCCAGCCCGAATGTTTATGCGGGTGAGTAAATCGTATATTATAAATAATTTACATATTATTTCTTTCGATACGGATTTTATTTACATCGGTAGTGAAGAGATTCCTTTAGGAATATCTTATCGGGAAGCTTTTTTGGAGCAATATGTCAAAAACAGAATTGTGAAACGATGATTTACTTTCCCACAAAAATATCACCAAATGAAACGCTAATCGTAATGGTCGCATAATATTCGGTCACGGGCTTAAATTGAATGCGTTTGACTTCTTTTATGTTTTGCAAAGTGGTGTGTTTCAGATTATTCGGAAAATCTATTTTGCCATTCTGACTGGAAAGATTATAGGCAAACTGTGAAGTGTTTACATTGTATAAATAAACATCTGACTTATCTGCATTGACATTTAAACTCAGTAAATCTTTACTTGCCCAAAGTTTTACAATACCGTATTGCGTAGTAAGGTCATAATTTCCCTTGATATTTTTGAGGGTAACGTCGGAGCGGCGGGCGTTGAGCTTCATATCTCCATCCAAGTTCGCGCCCAGCACATCGCCAAAACGAGTGGTGATGTCCATCATGCCTTGCAGATTTTCGAGGGCAATTTTACTGAATTGGCTATTGATTTTTACACTATTAAATAAATTACTTACATTAATTGTGCCAAAATAATTTTTGAGATACACCGGACATTTCTCTGGGACGTAAATCGTATATTTTGCGGAAAGCACCGACTGTAGCTCTGGCGCACCTTCTTTTTTGGACAAATAATTGCGTAAGTAAATTTTGTTTTTTACTCGGTCGGCAATGTATTTGATCCCTTCCAAATCTTTTTCGGCAACCGCTTTATCGGGATGCTGCGCCGTCAATTCCAGCAGGATTTTAATCTCATCTTTATCCCAACTCTCCACGATGACTTCCGCCTTCTCGCCCTCTACATTCACCTCATAACCAGTGCGATACGGAAAACTCTTCTCTATTTTTTTGGTAATAATTTGTACCGTCACCTGCGCCGAAACATTCCAAGCACAAGTAATAAATAAGCATCCAATAATTATTTTCCACATCATGGTTTTATTGTCATTTACCATTTATGATTTACCTCAACCTCTACCATTCCAACTTTCTAACTTTATATCTCCGTTGCCATCTGCTTCACAATCGCCGAGCGCTGCCGTTCAATTTCCGCGATGGTCCGAATCAAATTCGCGTCATTGCCATATTTTACTAACATGGTTTTGATTTCCGATTTGGCGTTATTTAACTCTGACCATTCTGACAAAAGCGACTGATCGGCTGCCTGTTTTACAAAAGTAGCTTTCTGTGCAAATGCCTGCACGATTTCCTCCATTTCAGCGTCTTCGTTATCCCAATCCGCTTTAAAAACGTCTTCTGACTTTTCTACTGAGGCATAAATAACCTGCACTTTTTCTACGGGTTCTGGCATTTGTTGCGTCCAAAAATAGCCGCCTACGCTTAGTCCGGTCAGGGTAGCTGCAATCGCACCAATCCACATTATTTTATTTCGACTCCACAATGTTGGACGTTCCAAATCGGTTTCAATCCGTTCCCAAACGGCTGCCGGAGGTGCATATGTTGGCAAGGTGCGAACAGCATCTTCAAAAATAAATTCGTTATCTAATTGATTATTAATGCGTTGCCAAAGTGTTGGTTTAGGTTCATATTGCGGCAAGCGGTCAATCGCGTCGCGCAACGTGCTGTAATTTTGTTCGGTTGCCATACTTACCAGTCTTTTTGTTTGGTGATGGATTCCCGCAAGCGTTTTTTTGCATGAAATAATTGCGCCTTCGACGTGCCTTCCGAGATACCCAATAATTGCCCGACTTCCTTGTGCGAGTAACCTTCTACCTCTATCAATACAAAGACCGCCCGGTAGCCTTCTGGCAAATTTTTGATCGCTTTTTCTAAATATTCGCTGTCCAAATGGTTGCCCCAGTCAATCATGCCCTCGGTGTGGCTCGGCTCCAATGTTTCCGTGGGTGGTTGTTTTTTGATTTGGCTCAAAGCCGTGCGCAGTACAATGGTTTTAATCCAAGCACCCAGCGTAGATTCTTGCCGAAAGCGGTCGAGATTGCGAAACACCTTTACAAAAGCATCTTGCAAGATGTCTTCTGCCAGCGCAAAGTCGCCCGTGATGCGGTACGCAAGCGTGTACATGGCGCGTGCGTACTTATCGTACAGCGTTTTTTGAGCCAGGCGGTCGTTTGACACGCAAGCCTTTATAAGTTCGGTTTCCGTCATGCTGAGGACGTGCGGCATTGGCAATCTTGGGCTGTTCGGACAATAGATATTAGATTGTAGACTTTAGATAAAATATTCAAAATAAACGTTTTATCTGGTTTTGAAAAGCGAATTTTCAGTCTTTAAAATCTAACGTGTACTCATCTAAAATTAATTATCAACTGCAAAGACACTTGCGTTGTAGCCGAAGGTTGTATGCCGGGTTCTGATTTGATAAAAAATTGGTTTTACACTTTTCAAGACCTTGCAAAAGTAGAAAATTTGGTGTAATACGTTAGCTAAAGTTGAGACATGGTCATGTTGCAATTGCGAAAAGCCGCTTCAATAATCACTTGCAACGGATTGAAGTAAACCTCCAAACTTTTAATCCGTTACAATAACAAAGCTTTTGTATTTTTTAGAAAATGATGGAAATATTGCAAAACGACCCTTGCTTTTTTGGTTTGAACGTAAGATATTTAGACGAAAAAAACATAAAGGAATTCCGATGGTTATAAATCAGGTTACAAAAGGGAAAATATTGCTTGCGGAGCCATTTCTGCAAGATGAGAATTTTAAACGTGCCGCTATTCTGCTGTGTGAACATGATGACGAAGGAAGCTTGGGTTTTGTAATGAATAAACCGTTGGATATCAAGGTAGATGAGTTGATTGAGGGATTCCCAGAGTTTGATTCAGAGGTGCATTTGGGAGGTCCCGTACAGACAGACACGATTCACTATATTCACAATGTAGGCGATTTGCTGGAGGGAAGTATGCGGGTGGTGGACGGCGTGTACTGGGGTGGTGATTTTGAAAAGTTGAAATTTCTGATTGCACAACAATTGATTCTACCACATAATATCCGCTTTTTTGTAGGCTACTCCGGCTGGACCGAAGGGCAACTCGCCGATGAAATGCTCTATGGTTCTTGGGTTGTGGCGGATATGGATGCCAACTATTTATTCAAAACTCCTGCTGACCGTTTGTGGAAACAAGTCATGTATAACAAAGGGAGTACGTACACGGTGATTGCGCAAATGCCGGATACGGTGAGCTGGAATTAGAAAGGAGGATGGGAGGATTGGAAGATAGGAGGATGGGATGTTTCTTGTTCTTAACGTATTTTTTTTAATTTTATATAGAGCAGCGGGAATTATAATTTATCGAATAGTAAGTATCAAAATCAGGTAAAAAGAATCCGCTCAATCCGCGTTTCCATTATTGCCCTAAGTATGCGCAACGTTTAGTTGTGAATTGTCTAAAGTCAAGTTAATCCTCAAATCCTACAACTCAATTTCAAATTTTTCTTCTGATAAACCCGAATCTTTCCAATATTTTGTATTATTGCTCGTTGTTTTTCCTTTTTCTAAAAAAGGGCGAAACATGGTTTGCACTCCAAGCAGGCGAATCGCATTTTGCAGGAAAACTAAATTATCAATCACACCTAAGACAAACAACTACATGAGTAAGTTATTTGCAGTAAAATCTTTGGAATCCTTGACGCGAGAGTCCTCCGCAAGTGGAGAAGGTACGCTTAAACGGACCTTGACTGCTACGAATCTCGTGGCATTGGGCATTGGCGCTATTATTGGTGCTGGTTTATTTGTGCGTACCGCAGCAGCAGCGGGCGAACACGCGGGTCCGGCAGTTACGCTTTCTTTTGTGGTAGCTGCTATCGGTTGTGCTTTTGCGGGGCTATGCTATGCAGAATTCGCTGCTATGATTCCCATCGCTGGTAGTGCGTACACGTATGCGTATGCGACGATGGGGGAATTTGTGGCTTGGATTATCGGTTGGGCATTGATTTTAGAATATGCGCTCGGCGCAGCCACCGTTTCCATCGCTTGGAGTGAATATTTAAATAATTTGTTGGGAGGTTCCATCCCTTATCAATGGTGTCATTCTCCCTTTGAAACCTCTGTGGACAATGTGACTGGTATCATGAACCTTCCAGCGTTGCTTATTTTATTTTTGTTGACGCTTTTGCTCATTCGGGGTACGCAGGAATCCGCTTCCGTGAATGCCATCATTGTATTTGTAAAAGTAGCAATCGTATTGATTTTTATTGCTATTGGTTGGGGTTATATCAATCCTGCCAATCATACTCCTTATTTAATTCCAGAGAACAAACCTGGTTATGAAGGGTTCTTCAATCACGGCTGGGGCGGTATTTTGCGAGGTGCTGGTATTGTATTTTTTGCCTTTATAGGTTTTGATGCAGTCTCTACGGCAGCACAAGAAGCTAAAAATCCGAAGCGGGACATGCCGATTGGTATCTTAGGTTCGTTAGCAATTTGCACGGTTTTATATGTACTATTTTCACATGTACTCACAGGCGTTGCGCCCTACACTGATTTTGTGACGGCAGGTAAAGAAGCGTCCGTGGCGTATGCAATTCAGACTTATATGGAAGGCTACGAGTGGCTAGGAACCGCAGTGACCGTTGCGATTTTGGCGGGCTTCTCCTCCGTAATCTTAGTAATGCTTTTGGGACAAAGCCGGGTTTTCTTTGCGATGTCAAAAGATGGTTTGATACCAAAAGCTTTCGCAGATTTGCATCCGAAATACCGTACTCCTTTCAAATCCAATTGGATTCTTTTGGTGTTTGTAGGTTTATTTGCCGCATTTATACCGGGTAGCGTAGCAGGTGATTTGACGAGTATTGGTACGTTGTTTGCTTTCATTTTGGTAAGTGCCGGTGTTTGGATTATGCGTCGTTCCAATCCTAATATTGAGCGCCCTTTCAGAACACCTTTAGTGCCATTAGTACCCATTTTAGGAATCGTAGTATGTGCTGCTATGATTTTATCTTTGGATATCAGAACGCAGCTAACCGCATTCGTCTGGATGCTTATAGGTATTGTTATTTACTTTGCTTATAGCCGTTATCATAGTAAAATATCGAATCCGGGCTTATAAATAGTAGGCAGTAGGCGGTTTGCAGTAAGCAGTTTTTACGACTGCGGACTGCTAACTGCCTACTTTCTTCTTTCCCGTCTCACTCATCGCGCGGGTTTCGTCGGGTTTCATAGTTTTTATATATTCCGCTCTTCTAAATCGCAATGCCGACCAATCTTCATCTATCGCCACTTGTCGCACGCCTTCAAAACCATATTTTCCTAAAATTTCCCAGCCCGTATCTCGATTAAAGTCACATTTATAATTTTTAGAAGTCCCTTTCGGATAGGCGAGCCACAACACGGCATCACCTTCAAGTGCATTTGCAAAAGTGGGCACTAATTCATTGATTTCGTCTTGTTTGGTTACAAATGCCAGCACAAACGACGCTTTTTCATCAGGATATAATACCGAACGAAATGCTGCCAAATGCTCCATCTCTTCCATGTGATGTAAGAACGGTTCCGGCGGACTAAATACGTGAATAACTTTTTGGTCTTTGTAATTCAATTTTTTGAAAATTGGGTTCATAATTTGACTCGTTTTTAGGGTCATTTCAGATTTAGTAAATCTTGAAGATTTGCTAAATCTTTAAGTGGATTTCCAATGTTTTAAAAGTAGAAAATTACAAATTAGTTCATGTTACCACAAATTTTAGAAGAACTCCGTCCAACTCATACGCAACTCGTCGCTGTTTCTAAAACAAAATCGCCAGAAGAAATCCTAAAATTGTACGAACAAGTACAGCGGGACTTCGGCGAAAACAAAGTGCAGGAACTCACAGCCAAATACGAGGCACTTCCCAAAGATATTCGCTGGCATTTCATTGGGCATTTGCAAACGAATAAAGTGAAGTATATCGCGCCGTTTATTCACTTGATTCATTCTGTGGATAGTTTGGAAGTGCTAAAAGAAATTGATAAACAAGCTAAAAAATATAATAGAATCATTGATTGCTTATTACAATTTAAAATTGCGCAAGAAGACACGAAATATGGATTTGACTTGGAAAGTGTAGAAGCAATATTGCAATCGGCTGATTTTCAGACTTTAAAAAATATTCAAATAACGGGTGTAATGGGCATGGCGACATTCACAGAAGACGAAGCGCAAGTGCGAAGGGAGTTTGAACAATTACAAGAATTTTTTAAAATATTAAAAAATAAATATTTTATTCATCCTGAAATATTTAAAGAAATTTCGATGGGAATGTCCGATGATTATAAAATCGCGGTGGAAGAGGGGAGTACAATGGTAAGGATTGGAACGCTGCTTTTTGGGGCGCGAAACTATTAAGGCTCCCGCAGATTTCGCCGATTATTATATCTGCGGCATCCGCGAAATCTGCGGGAGAAATTCTTACCGCACAATGACAATTTTCCCTGTTTGAATCTGTCCGTCCATTTCTATTTTTGCAATGTAAATTCCTTGCGGTAAGTGATTGACATTCAGTCGAATATGAGCATCTAACCAAGTTTTCTGTAACACCAATTGCCCGGCAGTATTATATAGATTTAATTTTTTATTTACATTATAATATTCATTTATAACAATTTGCAATTCCTCCGCAGCAGGATTTGGCGAAAGCTGTATCTTGAAATTTGCAATCGGTTCTTCCACCGGAACGGTATTATCCACTGGAAGATTTGTGGTAAACGCGCTCAAACCGCCCCGTAAATTGCCAACTATCATATCCAATAAACCATCGTGATTCAAATCGCCCAATGCAACCCGACTTTGAAAACCTTCTTGAATATTCCCAAAAAACGCCGTCTCAATGGTAGCCGTATCATTTATATTGGTTTCTATATCTCGATACAATTCAATTTGCCCAACTTCTGTGCCTGTAAACAATCGAAAATTACCATTCACATTCAACAAAACCGGCGCGCTGTAGCCCGAAACGTAACCCGGCACGCGCGTGTCCACTCGCCCGAAACGCTCCGTGTTGGGTGCGATGGTCGGATTGGAATTAAATTGTGGATTGCCTTGACTACCAACGTTTTGAAAATAATTAATATTCCCATTGCGTTCACCAACAAGCAAATCTGCAAGCCCATCTTTATTCGCATCCACAATGAACGGCGTACTCGCAATGCCCACATCAATGCCTTGAAAATCGTATTGCAACGCGCCAAAACCGTACGGATTTCCTGCACCGCCCGTATTTTCTGCATAAAAAAGTCTGCCTTGCTCTTCGCCCACGAGTACGTCCAAGTCGCCATCGCCATCCAAATCGCCAAACGTGGGCGCAAAATTATATGTATTGCGGCTAAACGCATTCATTTGTAAATAATCATTATCCACCAATTCAAATCTTGGTACAGCCGCCGTTCCTACATTTTTAAACAAAAAAAGCCGTGCATCTTTCTCGCCCAACGGCTTGTAAAAACTGGAATTTCCAACGACTAAATCAAGTAACCCATCTGCATCATAATCCACAACCGTAGGGCTGGCGCCGCTTCCAAAATCGAGCATCTCACCCACCAAAAAATCTTTTTGGCGTAAGGTGAAGCGCGGTTGCGCAGTCGTGCCGGTATTCTCATAGCGCCAAAGCACCTGCAAATCCTCGGAAGCGAGTGCTAAATTTGGAGCCGCCGCGAGGTCTTTTTTACCATCATGATTCAAATCTAAATAATAGGAGGATGGGAAAACTGGAAGTTCTAAAGGGATATTGTAACTCGGAAAAGCCGTGTCTTGCTGGGTCATCCAAGCCGTGTTGCAATCGCCGCCGTTGGTCAAATAATTTAAATTATTAAAGGATAAATCCCCCAGAATCAGTTCTTTATCACCGTCATTATCTGCGTCGAAAGTCAAAAGGGTAGAGCCTGCGTGTCGAAGTGACACTTCTTCATCATCCAAATTTCGAACGCAACCATCTTTCATTGGCGACAAATCCACTTTTTTTGTAAAACCACTTTCGTAAAAACCGCCCCAACAATCTTCCGCTAATTGATAAACCACACTGTCGCGCCCAAAACCGCGTTCTACCGAGCGATTCGTGTACAATTCCACATAACCGCCTGCAATATTGAACGTTAAAAAGTCCAGATCGCCGTCACAATCCACGTCATCTATCGCCGGATAATCAATTCTACTCACATACAATTGCGTACGCGAACCACTTGATAATGGAATACTCAAAATATTATAAAACCAATTAAAATTCAAACGTTTATAAGCAATATGTCCATTTTCATAATAACCGGTGTAAACCATTACACCATCCACGCCGGGTACATCCGCATACGCAAACAAATCCGCAATGCCATCGCCATTATAATCGCGTAATAAAATCCAATTCTTTACTGTTGGAAAATAAGAAATGTAATTAGGTGCAAATGTATACTTCGTTCCATCATTCAAAAAAGTCAATTGCACATCGCCCACGCGGTCGAATAGGTGCAGGTCTTGCAGCCCATCTTTATTCAAATCTACCGCTGATAATTGTGGACTATTCAAACCGCCTGCCAAGGGATACGACAAGGTTTTACCATTCACAACAAACTCAATATCAAGTCGTTGGAAGGATTGTGCATTTAAAAAGTAAATATTTAAAAAGAGCAGAAATATGTAAATGAATTTTATCATTTTAAAACGAACTTTAAACAAGATGCCAGATAAATAGATGCCAGATGCCAGATTAAAAGATGCCAGACCGCTCGAATCTTAACCCCTCTCAACCTTAACCTTAACCTCAACCTTAACCTCAAACCAGAAACTCCAAACTTTATTCCGCTGGTTTGGTTCGTTTAATTTTCTTTAATAATTTTAATAACTTGAGATTAATAGAAGCATTAACGTTGAAAAAGAAGCCGTTGATGGTAATCCAGTCCTTTTTTCGTTCAATTGTCTGCAAATTGCTAAACGCCGCCTGCCGCGCCTTTTCCAAATGTGCTTTCCAGTAAATAGCGTGTTCGGTGATGGCAAAACCCTCGCGTACCGAACCCAAAATACTTTGGTCGCAGATGAAAAAAATGCGCTCCTGCTGCTTTGGATATAAAAAAGATTGACCGGCGTTTTTGAGTTTATCTATCGGCATCGTCAGAAAATCGGTGTATAATGTTTCGCTTTCATTCGCAAAATCGAGGTAGTGCATCACCATTTGAAACAAGTTAATGTCTTCCCAGCGTAAACCTTGATAACTTAGAATGGCTTCAGGTAGCTGAATCGTATTAATATCTTTACAAAAGTGAATAATAAAATAATCTAATAAATCTTCAAACGTATTTTCTAATAAGAAATTGATCGCTATATCATCTAATTTCTCTTCTGCGGTCATCGCTTGAATCTGCGCCGCTAATTGCTCGGATCGCCTCGATACAACTTCTTGAAAACCAGACTGATATAAATGTTCCGAATATGCAGTTAATTGAGTGGCATTATGCTCCTCCTCAATGCGATGCCGAAACGCCAGAAAAAATTGTTCTTCCAACTGTTGGGTCAAATTGCCTTGATAATTAAGTCGTCGAACGGGAGCCGCCGCCACAGTACTGGTTTGCGGAGCGCCACATTGGTAGCAGAACCGAGCATTATCAGGCAGACTCGTGCGGCAGACAGGACAGTTTTTCATAATCAGGCGAAAATAGGGAATTTGGAGGATAGCAGTATAGGAAGATGGGAGGATTTTACAGTTTCCCCTTTCTATTCAAACATTTGGTTCCATTTGCTGTTTAAAACCGCGTTAAAATCCAGTCCATTTTGGGAAAGCAACGTAAAAAAAGCGACCTTCCGCAGAAAATTTGTGCGCAATGCGGGCGACCCTTCGCTTGGCGCAAAAAGTGGGAGAAGGTATGGGCAGATGTAAAATATTGTAGTGATAAATGTCGGAGTGCAATAAAAAAAGTAAATAATGAGTGAAAAGCAATTACAACGAGCAGACACTAATTATGATGAATATGAGAATTTTACGTTTCATCCATATAATGTTTTGCTATTCCTGACGCTATTTAGTTTATTGGCGGTTTTCTTGAGCATAACGATTGCATTCGTGTACACGCGCATCCAAAACGGCTTACCGCCTATCAGATTACCGAATATTTTTATTTTGAATACCCTGATTTTACTGGCGAGTAGCGCGACGATGATGTGGGCAAAACGCTCCTATTTGAAAGACCAAACTTTACAATACCAGCGTGCCTTGTTACTCACGATGATATTATCCGTCGTTTTTATGATTGCACAATATATTGGCTGGCGCGACTTATTTAGTCAAAATATTTTTCTTACATCCAGCAATGCGGCTGCTTATATGTATGTAATTTCGGCACTGCACTTTGCGCACGTGATTGCAGGTTTACCATTTTTGGGGCTATTTTTGTGGAAAGCAAAGCGTACTATGAAAGAGCCTGT
>Ga0163148_10000195_pt1 | contig 78867 bp, 48 predicted proteins | sample OliLakLV19MP7P2_FD_148606 | JGI IMG/M metagenome (GOLD analysis project Ga0163148, IMG submission 148606) | Freshwater microbial mat bacterial communities from Lake Vanda, McMurdo Dry Valleys, Antarctica- Oligotrophic Lake LV.19.MP7.P2 | ecosystem: Environmental > Aquatic > Freshwater > Lake >...
CTGGACTAATTTCTTAGTGAGAATTGGAACTAATAATTATAGTTCAACTTTTAGAGATGGTACTTCAACTGCTACTGGTAATGTGAATGTAACTATGCCAAGTATAGCTACTACTAGTTTATTTGTAAAAATGGAAGAAGTAAGTGGTACAATGACAAACACAGTTGGCCCATTAACTATAAGTTTATTGGCAGCAGCAGTAGTTGATTCAACTTTAAAAGGCGATATTGCAAATACAATAACTTTGAGTAATAAGAAAATCTATGGTTTAGATGGAGTATTGTATGTGCAAAGTGGCGGTGTGTTAAGAATTGAACCGGGAACAGTAATTAAAGGTGATAACCAAAAAGTATCAGCTGTAGTTGTAAACCGTGGTGGTAAAATTTATGCTCAAGGTACTTCAAAACTTCCAATCGTTATGACATCTGGAGCTCCAGTTGGTAGTCGAGATAGAGGCGACTGGGGTGGACTTTTGATAATGGGACGTGCAAAAGTAAACCAAGGTTTGGATAATGCAATCGAAGGTGGAATAGCTGATGCATCTACAGTTAAGAAAAATGGCTGGTATGGCGGAACAGACGATACAGATTCAAGTGGTGTTCTTTCTTATGTACGCGTTGAATTTGCAGGAATTGCAGAATCTCCAGACAATGAATTGAACGGTATTACTTTAGGTGCAGTTGGTAACAGAACAGTTTTAGATCACGTGCAAGTATCTTATTCGGGCGATGATTCGTTTGAATGGTTCGGTGGAACTGTAAACTCTAAATATTTAGTAGCTTATAATGGTATTGACGATGATTTCGATACAGACTTTGGATATACTGGTAAAAATCAGTTTGGGATTTCAAAAAGATTCAATGATATAGCAGACGTTTCAAATTCAGAAGCTTTCGAATCGGACAATGATGGAAGTACATCTGATTTGACTCCTTTCACAGCACCAGTATTTTCAAACTATACTGTAGTTGGTCCATTGGCAGATACAAGTTGGGCAAGATGGTCAGCAGGTCAAACTTATGATAATAAGTATAACCCAAGATATTTGGCAGCGGCACAAATCAGAAGAAACTCTCGTATGACATTGTCGAATTCAGTAATAGTTGGCTGGCCAGCTGGTATTGAAATTCAAAGCAATAAAACTATGGGTGCATTGGACGCAGGTTCATTTGATGTGAAAAATAACTCAGTTTACGGAATCAAGGGCGATAAATTTTTATACGCAGGTTCTTCAACAACATTTAGCGGAATTTTCGCAAATCCTATAGCTATTGCAGCTTGGGTACTTGGCAATGGACATACATTATCAAATGCTACAGGCGATATTGCAACTTATTCAAATTTAACAGCTCCGTTTTCTAAAGGTGCTGCTTTCAATCCTGCACCAACTGCAAATGCAACATATCTAACTACTGCTGCTTTTGGTGGTAAAACAGATGATTCATTCTTCGATAAGGTTACTTACCGAGGAGCAATGGGCACTCAAAGATGGGATACAGAATGGACTGAATATGATCCAATTAATAAAGATTATAAACCAGTAGTTTTAGACCCAATTGCATCTTTGAAAATTATTAATCCGAAAGCAGGTGATACTTATAAATTTGGTAAGTCTGTAAATGTATCTTGGGATACAACAGGACAAATGACAAGAAACAAAGTATTTAGATTATCTTGGGCAGAAAGTGCAAACGCAACTAACTGGACTAATTTCTTAGTGAGAATTGGAACTAATAATTATAGTTCAACTTTTAGAGATGGTACTTCAACTGCTACTGGTAATGTGAATGTAACTATGCCAAGTATAGCTACTACTAGTTTATTTGTAAAAATGGAAGAAGTAAGTGGTACAATGACAAACACAGTTGGCCCATTAACTATAAGTTTATTGGCAGCAGCAGTAGTTGATTCAACTTTAAAAGGCGATATTGCAAATACAATAACTTTGAGTAATAAGAAAATCTATGGTTTAGATGGAGTATTGTATGTGCAAAGTGGCGGTGTGTTAAGAATTGAACCGGGAACAGTAATTAAAGGTGATAACCAAAAAGTATCAGCTGTAGTTGTAAACCGTGGTGGTAAAATTTATGCTCAAGGTACTTCAAAACTTCCAATCGTTATGACATCTGGAGCTCCAGTTGGTAGTCGAGATAGAGGCGACTGGGGTGGACTTTTGATAATGGGACGTGCAAAAGTAAACCAAGGTTTGGATAATGCAATCGAAGGTGGAATAGCTGATGCATCTACAGTTAAGAAAAATGGCTGGTATGGCGGAACAGACGATACAGATTCAAGTGGTGTTCTTTCTTATGTACGCGTTGAATTTGCAGGAATTGCAGAATCTCCAGACAATGAATTGAACGGTATTACTTTAGGTGCAGTTGGTAACAGAACAGTTTTAGATCACGTGCAAGTATCTTATTCGGGCGATGATTCGTTTGAATGGTTCGGTGGAACTGTAAACTCTAAATATTTAGTAGCTTATAATGGTATTGACGATGATTTCGATACAGACTTTGGATATACTGGTAAAAATCAGTTTGGGATTTCAAAAAGATTCAATGATATAGCAGACGTTTCAAATTCAGAAGCTTTCGAATCGGACAATGATGGAAGTACATCTGATTTGACTCCTTTCACAGCACCAGTATTTTCAAACTATACTGTAGTTGGTCCATTGGCAGATACAAGTTGGGCAAGATGGTCAGCAGGTCAAACTTATGATAATAAGTATAACCCAAGATATTTGGCAGCGGCACAAATCAGAAGAAACTCTCGTATGACATTGTCGAATTCAGTAATAGTTGGCTGGCCAGCTGGTATTGAAATTCAAAGCAATAAAACAATGGGTGCATTAGATGCAGGTACATTCGACTTGAAAAACAATTCAATTTTTGGTATCAAAGGCGATAAATACTTATATGCAGGATCTTCTACTACTTTTAGTGGAATCTTTGCAAATCCAACTTCAATAGCTGTTTGGGTGATAGCAAATGGTCACTCTTTGGCAAATGGAACAGGCGATATAGCAGCTTATGCTAATATGGAAAATCCATTCGCAAAAGGTGTTACGTTTAATCCAGCACCTAAAGCTGCTGCGACTTACTTGACTACTGCTGGTTTCACTGGTAAAACAGATGATCCATTCTTTGAGAAAGTATCTTACCGTGGAGCAATGGGACCACAAAGATGGGATATAGAATGGACTGAATATGATCCAATTAACAAAGATTATAAACCACAATCAGGAAATTCAGTAGAATCTGAGTTTAGAGCAGACTTCAAATATGAAGTAACTCCAAGTGTAGCAAGTAATTATGCTGAAATGATGTATGTATTGCCAACTAATTCAAAAGTTACTATCAATTTCTACGATGCAACTGGTTCATTGGCTAGCAATTTAGTCAATAATCAATTGCAAGAAGCTGGTCAGTACGAATATGGTATTACAACTGTTGATTTGGCAAATGGTATCTACTTTGTTTCAATCACAACTGATTTTGGAACATTTACTAAACGATTAATAGTTAATAGATAATTTTTTCCGAGACGATTATCTATTGCTTTGCACCCTACTTATTTATTTAAGTAGGGTGCTTTTTTTATGAAATTAAGTTAATTTGCAAAAAAAATCATTTATATTAGAAGTAATTGAACTTACAAAAATAAAAATGTTAGAAAAATACAAACTATCGAATTTTGGATTAATAAGAGTAGCAACTTGCTCACCAGAAGTAAGGGTGGCTGATGTTTCTCATAACTTAGAGAAAGTCAAAGAGTTCACTCTGAAATTAGCTAAAGAGAACTGCTCGGTTATATTGTTCCCTGAACTTTATTTGTCGGGGCATAGTTGTGGAGATTTGTTCTATCAGAAATTACTTTTGGATAAGTGTAACTCTGCTTTGATAGAGTTGAAAAATTTCACTATGCAGTTTGGCAGCAAATTAACTATAATAATTGGATTGCCTATTGCTAATAGAGGTAAGCTTTTTAATTGTGCAGCAATTATTTCCAATGGAATAATTAGTGGGATTGTTACAAAATCCTATCTTTGCAACACTGGAGAATACTACGAAGAAAGGTGGTTTTCTTCAGATAAAGATAAAGAAGCAAATTTTGTTTCAATAGATGGCGAACGCATACCATTTGGTGCAGATTTGATATTCAATTTAAGCCAAATAGAAGTAAAATTTGGTGTAGAAATTTGTGAAGATTTATGGGCAGTAGTGCCACCGAGCAGTTATTTAGCAGTTCGTGGAGCTGAAATAATTTTTAATCTTTCTGCAAGTATTGAATATTTAAGTAAAGCTGGCTATAGAAGGGAATTAGTGAAAACTCAGTCGGCACGGCTATTTGCAGCATATATTTATTGTTCTTCGGGTGCATCGGAATCAACAACTGATTTTGTTTATTCAGGCCATTCAATAATTGCAGAAAATGGAAAAATATTAAAAGAATCGAAAAGATTACATCTGGATTCAGATTACCAAGTGGCTGATATAGATTTTGAGTTATTAAAAAATCATAGACAGAAAAATAATACATTTGGTATAGCTAAATCAGTTGTAGATTTTAGAGAAATTGAGTTAGATTTTTCCGATGTGAAAGTGGAAGAAGTGCTTCGCTATATAAGAAAGCACCCATTTGTACCAATTAATAATTTGCAATTCAATGAAAATTGTAGCGAGATATTCAATTTGCAGAAAATTGCACTAGCGAAGCGTTTGCAACATATAAATTGCAAAAATGTAGTGATAGGTCTATCTGGTGGATTGGACTCTACATTGGCTCTTTTAGTAGCTTATAATACATTTAAATTATTAGATTTAGATGTAAAAGGAATTACTTGTATTCAAATGCCAGGTTTTGGAACTACAGATAGAACTAAGAACAATGCAATTCACTTAGGTGATTTATTGGGTGTTACAACTCGGGAAATATCTATCAAAGAAGCGGTAACCTTACACTTCAAGGATATTGGGCATAAAGAAAATCAATATGACGTAACTTTTGAAAATGCACAAGCTCGAGAACGTACACAAATACTTATGGATGTTGCAAATCAATTAAATGGTATAGTTATTGGTACAGGCGATATGTCGGAATTGGCTTTGGGCTGGTGCACTTATAATGCAGATCAGATGTCTATGTACAATGTGAATGCTGGTGTGCCAAAAACTTTAGTGAAATATTTGATTGAGTGGTACGCTACAAGTGAACTTAATATAGATGTGCAAGTAATTTTGAAAGATGTTTGTGCTACGCCAATATCACCAGAACTACTACCATTAGATAAGAATGGTAACTTATTGCAAATTACCGAGGATTCAATTGGCCCTTATGAATTGCACGACTTTTTCTTGTACAATATGATTAGAAATAACTATTCACCAAAGAAAATTTTTCTTTTTGCTAAAACAGTATTTACAAATTTTGAACACAAATTTATACTTGATTGTTTTGAAATATTTTATCGTAGATTTTTCTCAAGTCAGTTCAAGCGTTCTGCAATGCCAGATGGAGTGAAAGTAGGGTCTATTTCACTTTCACCAAGAGGAGATTGGAGAATGCCAAGCGATGCTTCGGCGAATATTTGGATAAAAGAAGTGAATGAAATGGTTGAATATTTTGAAAAACAATAGTAAATTTGCAATATAATGTGCTTTAATTAGTTCATCGTTAATAATAGAGGAATTACAAAAATGAGTTTGTTCGACGAAAACAATCCAGTGAAAATTGTAATGGCAGACGACCACGAAGTGGTACGTGCAGGAATAAGAAGATTAATTTCTTTCGATAAGAAAGTAAGAATCGTTGATGAAGCAATTAATGGTAAGAATTTAGTTGAATTAGTTGAGAAGCATAGGCCAGATCTTGTGATTACTGACATTATGATGCCTATAATGAATGGAATTGAAGCAGCAACAGAAATTAAGCTTAGATTCCCAGAAATATATATTTTAATGCTCACAGCCTACGAAGATTCTTTCCATTTGGAAAAAGCTATGGCAGCTGGTGCAGATGGCTATTTGTCGAAAGATGTTGGTGCGAAAGAGCTTATTGAATCAATTCACAATGTAACAAATGGAGATAGGGTTTTTAGTAAGTCTATAATCAAATTGATACAAAAGAAATATATTCCAGATGGAACTTACGAAGCGACTCCAATAATTATTACTAAAAGAGAACAACAAATTTTGAATTTGGTGGCATTGGGTAAAACTAGTGCAGAAATAGCTGAAATGCTCTTTGTTTCATCACGTACAGTGGAATCGCATAGATATAATTTGATGCAAAAATTAGGCATTAAAAATGCAGCTGGTCTTGCAAGATATTCAGTTAGTAGCACCCATACTTTTCTTGAAAATGAAAATCAGAAGAATAGCTGAACTTTCATATTTTATAATAGCTTAGTTTTACGTCAACTTAGTTTTTAATCTTGAAAAAACTCTTAATTGATTAAAATCAACTATGTTATTAATCAATTGTTTAGAATATTTCAGTATTATTACTTAGATTTGCATTGTGCTAATTGCTTAAATTAGTATATACAAGTAGTGTATAAATAAAAAAACATCGAAATAATGAACAATTCATTTGACGCAAAATTGAAAATAAAAAAGCAAAATAGACTTTTCTCAAGTCTAATATTTTTCATTTATATTGCTCTAACTGCATTTAATACAATAATGTTACAAGCTCAGAGTGAAGGTGTGTCTATTGGTACGACAGCCATTGACCCTTCAGCAGTTTTACATTTGGATATACTAGATTTATCTACTCCCAAGGGATTTCTTCCTACAAGAATGAACTCCACATCGAGAGGAAACATAGTTACTCCTGCTAATGGTTTGATTATTTTCAATACTGAAACAAACTCCCTTCAAGTAAATACAGGATCTTCATCTAGCCCAGTTTGGGTCAGCTTAATTTCCTCTACAATTTCAGGAGATTTGACTTATACTCCCTCTGCATCAAGTGCTGGCACTTTCACTTTAATTAATTCTGGTGTTACATCTGGTACTTATGGTTCAGCTACACAGATTCCAATCTTTACTGTAGATTCAAAAGGAAGGGTAATTAGTGCAACATTTGCACCAGTAGCTTCAAGTTTTGGTTTGACTAATGGTAGAATCTTAGTTGGCGGTGGTTCTAATTTAGCAACCGAAGTTGTTATGAGTGGCGATGCAACAATTAGTAATACAGGTGCATTAACTCTTGCCAATTCTGGTGTTTCCAATGGTGCTTATGGTGCAGCAAATCAATTCCCAATAATTACAATTGATTCAAAAGGACGAATTATAAGTGCAACTTTTTCTGATGTAACTTCTGCTTTCGGCTTAGATAATGGTAAAATGCTTATAGGAAATAGTTCTAGTATTTCTTCACAAGTAACAATGAGTGGCGATGCAACAATTAGCAATACAGGTGCATTAACTTTAATAAATACTGGTGTAGCTTCAGGAACTTTTGGTTCAACAACACAAATTCCTATCGTAACGGTTGATTCAAAAGGACGAGTAACGAGTGCAACTTTTGCAAGTATAACTTCTCCAAGCCAAACTTTGACAAACGGAAATATCTTCGTTGGGAATGCTAGTAATATTGCAACTGGTGTAACAATGAGTGGCGATGCGACAATTAGCAATACAGGTGCAATAATTTTAGCAAATACCGGAGTTACTTCAGGTACTTTCGGTAGTTCAAGTGTAATTCCTGTAATTGCAGTAGATTCAAAAGGAAGATTAACTTATTCTGGTACAGTTACTTTTAGCTCAAGTGGAACAACAAGCTTGCAAGCTGCTTATGATGGACCAACTGGCACTGGTAGTGGGCGTAGCTTTACAGTTGGAAGTGGAGCAGTAAAAATGAGCGGCTCAAATGCGAGTGATGTAACTTTAAATATTTCTAACTCTGCCAACGGCGGAGCATTACTGATTGACAATACAGGTAGCGGAAATTCTTTAAGAGTTACAAACGCTTCAAATACTTACTTGACTTTCAATTCTGCGGGACAGTTATCACTTGGCTCATCGGCATCAAATGAAATTCTGACTTTAGATGGCGCTATTTCTATGAAAGAATCAGTGGCTCCAGCAAATACAAGTGGGTTTGGTAAATTATATTCTACCTCAGACAATAACATATTCTTTAAAGATGAATCTGGTACTATATCTATGTTATCTAAAGAATATGGGATTTTTAGAGATTTGAAAACTCCTGGTACTGAAGGTGGTAATGCTTTGGCAGACTCTTGGAACGAAAGAACACTTAATGATGATTTAGCACAATTTGGTACTTCTATTACTCGTTCTGGTAGTACAGTAACTGTTACAGCTGGAACTTACAAAGTGAAAATAACTGCCCCTGCTTATAAAGTAAATGGACATAAAGTTAGATTAAGAAATAAAACAGATAATTCAGTTATTGCTGTTGGTTCATCTGAATATACAAGTTCTATTAATGATCATACTACGACAAGTACTTTAGAAACTATTTTTACGGTAACTGCAACTAAAGAAATTTTAGTTGAGCATTATGTTAAAACAGATAGTTTTACAAGTGGATATGGAAAAGCAGCAAATGTGGGCTCGAGTGAAGTTTATACAATTGTATCAATTGAAAGAATTAGATAAATAATTTGAACAAATTAATAAATAAATATCGAACACAAATATTTAAAGCAGGCATCAATATGTCTGTTTTGTTTGTAATACTGTTTGCAACAATTGGCTTGCAAGCACAGATATTTAATGTACATAATGCTACTAAATTGAATATAGCAAGTACTACAAAAATCAATACTTTTGGCAATGTTAAGACTTTTTCTTCTGGCACAATTAGCTTTGCAAGTAGTGGAACTTTCAATTTTGTTGGTGGTTTAGAACACAATGGATTTTACTTAGCAAATTCATCTTTGGCTTTATTTAGTGGTTCCCAAAGTGCCACAATTTCTGGTACTTCGGCTATAAACTTTTGGGATTATTTACTAAATAAAAGCTCTGCAAATCAAATTGTATTTATACACAACACTGCTAGCTTTAGTGTTGTGAATGATTTTACATTGCAAACTGGTGTTTTTAATTTAGCTGATAATTCTTCTAAAAGCATTTCTATAACTAAAGATTTATTGATAGCTTCCAATGCGAAATTACAAAGTGAGGGAGTTTCGGCTACTTCACACACTCTTAGTTTGGCTGGGAATATAGACAACTCAGGAACTTTCCAAGGAAACACCAATAGTTCAAATGTTTTATTGAATTTAATTGGTGCCACTTCTAATACATTAATAGGCACAAATGGAACGAATAGTTTTGCAAAAGTACATTTAAGCAAAACATCTTCTAATACTTTTACATTTAATAGCTCATTTACTGCGGATAATCCATTTTTAACTTTAGGATCTGGATATTTCAATTTAGCAGGAAGTTCAAGTTATACCAATTCTGTGTTTTCAACTTCTACTAATACTTATACAATTCCAGCAAGTGCAACTTTTGGTTTGAATAATTCAAACTTTATAGTATCTGGTCAAGCAAAGGATATAAATCTAAGTGGTGGCTTAAGATTAGCAAATGGAACTTTGAATATTGGAACAACAGGGAACAACAACAATTTGTTTTATAATAGTGGCTCTGCCGTAAATATAAGTGGCGGAAGCTTGAATATTATGCGAAATTTTGCTAGAATACCTAGCAATAATTCTGCTTCAATTAGTTATAGTCATTCTGCTGGTACAGTTACAGTTGGAATTGAACGAACATCATTGGCAAATAGAGGGGTTTTTGATATTGGTACTGCAACTTCTCGTTTTATTTGGAGTGGTGGCGATATTATTATAAAGCAAAATAGCTCTGCATTTGGAAGTGATTATCTTGTAGCTACTTCTGGTAATGTTACCGGGGGTAATCTAAATTTGATTCCAAATGTAAATACAACTCCTGAAACTACTTTTAGATTAAATTCAACTGCTCCAATGCACAATGTTACATTAATTGATGATAATGGCAGCAGAAGTGGAAGATTGGAAGTCACTGGAACGAGTGCTACAATCAACAACGATCTTACTTTAGTGAATAGAGGAATTGTATTTAATAATTTAGATTTAAATTTAAAAGGACACTTTACAAATAATTCAAGCACAAGTACAGGAAACTTGAATCAGGGAAGCGGTACTTTTATATTCTTAGGATCAAATTCACAAACTATTTCAGGAATTTACTCGAATACTTTTGGGAATTTATATTTTAATAAAGACGCTGGAAAAGTATATCTGCAAAAAGAAATTACTTTGAATGGTGTTACTAGAATTATGAATAATTCTGTAATAAATATTGATATGTTCGATGTCCACGCAAGAGCGACAAGTACATTCTATTCCGATATGGATAATTTGAATTCTTATGGTGCTATGAGATGCTTTCAAGCAAATTCAGGTTCGATTGGCGGAAGATTAATCAAATATTTTGAACCAACTACAGTAATACCTGCGACTTTCCATTTTCCTATTGGAACGAATGGAGTTACAGATGATGTTTATTCAGGAGCTGAACTTACATTTTATAATATAAATTCAGCAAGTTTTACTAGTGGCGCTTATATTTCTATAATCCCAATCAGAGGCATACACCCTGCTATAGAGCAAGACGGATATTCATTAAAAAAATATTGGCAAATTAAATCATCTGGCGTAACCATTGGTTCTGCTGGTTTTAATATGATTTTGAACTACGATAATACTGAAGCACAAGGTAGCCAATCTTCTTATCAAGTATTATTATATTCACCAAATTATAACAACCCAGCTGGTTTCTGGAGAGTGAACCCAGGACGTGGGGATATTGTGTTAGTAGATTTTGCATTGAAAACTATCAATACAGAAAATTCGCCAATATTAGATGGCGATTGGACAGCAGGTGAGGAAAAAGCAGCTATTGCAACTTATTACTCACGCCAAAATGGTAATTATAACGACCCTACTACTTGGTCGAAAGTTGCTTTTGGTGGCTCTGTTTCAAACACTGCTCCTACTAAACCATCTGATAAAATTAGAATCAAAGATCATTTAGTAACACTTACTGCAAGTACATCTACCTTCAATAAATTATCAGTTGAAGATAAAGGAACGCTTAAATTTTTAGATGAAAATTTTGTTTTAGGTGACTCTTTATTTACTCTTTCTGGTGCTACTTTAGACATTTCATCAATAAATGGTATTTCTGAAGTTGGAGCTAATGGTAATGTAAGAACAACTCCGTATAGAGATTATGGAAGCTCAGGTATTTTTAAATATTCTGGTACTATGTCAAGTCAGAATACTGGAAATGGATTGCCAGTTAATTCTCGTAGTTTGATTGTTGCTAAAACTGGTACTAATACTTTGCTTTTAACAAAAAATACTCAAATATCAGAATCACTCGTTATAAATGGTGGGATTTTAGATATGGGGTCTTATACAGTTGACGGAAGTACATCTGGTAGAACTATTACTATGACTGGTGGTGAACTTTGGATTCGGAATTTATTTCCCGTAAACTACACTCCGCCTACTTTAACAGCTGGAACTGTAAACTTTTTGGGTGCATCAACAAATGTAACAATACCGAGTGCCTCTTCAAATCCTGGTGTAGCACAGTATTTTAATTTGAAAGTGAGTGGTACATATACTTCGAGTGTGAATTTTAATAATGGCGAAACAAGAATTGCAAAGGATTTTGATATATCTAATGCTTATTTTTCAGGTACTGCCACTCAAAGATTCTTTACAGCTGGATCTACTATATTATTTAATGGTAATAGTGGAACTCAGTCAATTCAAAATAAACCAGAATTCCCTAATAACCCAGTTTCATTTTTAAATTTTGATAATTTAATTATTGATGGAGCTAGTGAAAAATTACTTACGAATGCGAGTGGCACTACCACATATAAAGTACTTGGTAATTTGACACTTAGAAATTCGGCTACTTTCAATCCTGGCGTTAACGATATTGAGGTGCAAGGAGATTGGACCAATAGCGGTACTGCAACATTCTTTACACCAAACACTAGTTCGACCACAATAAACTCAATTGTAAGTTCTGTTTCTCGATTTTTAACTATGGGTTCCATAATAAGAAATCCATTTTATAATCTAATTATCGCAGGACCAGGGAATGTAGTTATCAATGATAATTTATTAGTTAATAATAATTTTACTATCTCAAATTTATCTAATTTCTTTACTGGCTCACAAAGCTTTACTTTGTTAGGCAATTGGACAAACAATGGCGGGGTATTCAGTCCGCAGACTTCTACTATTACATTGCTTGGCGTGAATACTCAAACATTTACTAAAACAAGTATAGGCAATGAACAGTTTAATGACTTATTTGTCAATAATCCTAAAGGAATAAATATATCTAATGTGGGTACAACTACTGATAATGGATTTTATATAAATAATAATATTCATTTGCTATCTGGAATTGTTACAGCGAGAAATAGACAAGTTACTGTAGTTAATAATTTATTGAGAACTGGTTTGACTCCTGGACACATAGATGGACCATTGAGAAAGAACGTTACTTCAAATAGCAATACCATTACTTATGAAGTAGGTTACTCAGATAGATACACACCAACTACTTTGGAATTTAATGGAAATTCTGGAGTGGCAGGTTTGCTGGAAGTGACAGCAGACACATTGAATACTTCCACAACTTATGGTATTTTCCATAATGGCTCGAACATCTTGCCAGCAAACAATTCAATGGCTTATAACAAAAGTGTATTGAGACAATGGAAAGTAGCAATTCCTTCAGGAAGTGCATTCACTTTGGGAAGCCCAACAAGAACAGTTGACTTAACATTTAACTTTATAAATGGTGTGGATCCTAATGGAGATTTAAGAAATAGTTCCAATCCTACACTTTATGAATCCAGAATCTGGGACGGTGTTTTATGGACTACTCCAAATTTAGTAGCTCCACTAATAGGAACTCGAACTGCAAGCACATCGCAACTTAATAAAGTTAGTACTCTTGGCTATTATATGATAGGGGAGCCGACTAATTTAACTTTCTATAGTAAAGCTAGTGGAAACTGGACAACACCAACTAATTGGTCAACTCAGAGTTACACTGGCGTGGCTGCTACTATTGAACCAGTAGATGGATCCACAATATATATTGGTAATAGTACTTCAATTACTTTAAATACAGATAAAACATTTTCAAATCCAACTAACATTATATTAGATTCAAATGGTGTGCTACTTACTAATACACAGGTTGTAATTGGAGCTAGCTCTACATTTACAATGCGTGAAAAAAGTACATTACATATTGGAAGTGTTGTTGGAATTAGAGCTGCTGGAAGCAATGGAAATATACAAGTAGGAACTAGAAACTATAATGGACTTAATAACCACAATCAAAGTAGTTTTGTTTATACTTTAGCTGGCGATCAAACTCAATTAGATGAAGCAATTCCTGATACTATTGCTTTTTTACGCTTGAATAAATCTAGTGGCACTCTTACTTGGAATAAATCTAATATTACTATAACAGATAGTTTAGGAATTCAGTCTGGTGTTTTTAGACCCGCTAGTCGTGTCTCTTTGCAAGGTAATTTAGGAGTTTATAGCAATAGTGCAAGCTTTAATCCTAATGTTCAAACATTTGAGTTTGCTGGTTCAAAAAATCAATTTGTAACGGCTTACGCAAATTTGGATTTTTATAATTTAAGTATAAAAAATAGTTTATCGAATGGTTATATAAAATTTAATAATACAGGTGCTGCAAATAATGCTACATTTATCAATGTATCAAATTCATTCTCTTTTGAAAGCTCAAATTTAGCTTATATTGATTTGTCATCTAAAGTAAATACAAGTGGAGTAGATATTGGTTTGCCAATATATAACGATGGAGAGTGGATATTTAATATACAATCAAGTTCAAGTTATAATAGAGTAAATCTTGGGCATATTGATGGTGAATTAAGAAGATGGGTGCCAACAGGAACTATTTCAAATTTTGCTTTTGATGTTGGTAGAGATGTGTTTTATAGACCTGTTACTTTAAATTTTACTGGGACTGGTGGCGGTGAAGTAGCAGGAATTATAGGGGCTCAAAATATTTATTATTTACACCCTTCATCTACTTTTTTAGTTGATCCTGGTTATAGTTACCAAGATGAAAAATTATTGAAGCCATACTGGAGAATAACAACTCCAACTTCTTCATCTTTTAATAAGGGCAATGTAAGAACTTCAACATATAAAATGCAATATGATGATACAGATATTTTCCCAGGTGCGCAAAAAGAGTGCTTCGATATAGTTTATTGGAAGGGTGGATCAAGTACATTTTGGCAAGGTTTGACTCCTGCATTGAGACAATATAACTACGGAAGCGTATCTGGTTGCGGAGATAGGAATGTTTTAAATAGCATTGCTTCTTATTTTGTAGGATCTTCTGCAACTTCTACTCAAGCAAATACAATTGCAGCTGGAATTGATTTTGGTTATACTAATTTATCATTAGCAGCAAACAATAGATTATTATTAGCAGATTTTTTAGCTGGGCAGCAAGGGAATAATTTAACATTCTATTATAGTAAGAATAATGGAAATTGGTCTGACCCTAATACATGGGTAACTGGTAGTTATTCTAGTACAGTTAATTCCACAGGAAGTTTCCCAAATAGAAGACTTGACGGTGCAAAAATAGGCGAAGGTAAAACTGTTACTTTAAATTGCAATATTGGTGGTGGTGTTGCTGGATCAAGTGGAAGTGAGCAATGGAATCAACAGCGTCTTGGTTCTGTTATAGTAGAAGAAACTGCTGGTGGAAAAGGTAAGCTCGAAATGAGATCTTACACTATTAAAACATCAGTTATGCAAATTAAAGACGGTGGTATTTTAGAAACTGGATCTGTGGATGGATTCCCAAGTGTTGCTAATTCTGGGAATATTCAATTCCAAGCTAATGGCGTTTCTATTAATAAAGATTATAATTATGAATTACATAACAATGGCAATTTTCTTTATAAACCTTGGGGACGACAAGTAACTTGGGGTGCTGATAATAATTATTGTTTACCAGATTTTGATAATACAGCTAGGTCAATTTCAGATCTTGGAGTTGCTTTAGGTGGAACTTATACAAGTCCATTCTACACTCATGCAAGTACTCCTGTTGTTTTATCTTTGCGTCGCTATCTTTATTTAGCAAATGAAGTAGTTGATTTAGTTGCTGGAAATACTTATACATTTAGGGTTACAGGTACTGCAAGAAGCTATGTTAGAGTTTGGGTAGATTATAATTATAGTGGTGCTTTTGATGTTGGAGAAAAAACACCTGATGTGCAACAATCTGCTGGTGCACCTTTTATTGCAGATGTTTCTTTAACTATTCCAAGTTCGGCAGTGCAAGGTACTACTAGACTTAGAATTGTACTTGATAATAACAATGGTAGTACAGACCCTTGCTCTACTGCTGATGCTACAGGCGAAGTTAAAGATTATACTGTTAATATAATAAATAGTGCAAGTTTCACTCAACTTACCTATGTAACAGGCAATGGCGTCCCTGCAAATATTGCTAATATGACAGTGAATTCAAGTAATAGCCCAAGTGCTACTGTTACTTTAACTCAAGGATTTAACTCTTCAGGTAGTTTCACATTGACTGCAGGAAGTTTCAATAGTGGTGCAAATTCTTCTACTGTTCAAGGAGATGTGATAAATAATGCAGCAAATAATTCTTTAAATTATAGTTCATCTTTGACATTGGCTGGAAATTCTGGCACTCAAAATATTACTGGTAGTTTCAATTCTATAATAGGTTCATTAATCCTTGAAAAAAATTCAGGCGAAGTGAATATGAATAGAAATTTAACAATAAGTTCTCAATTATTTTTCAAGAAAGATAATTTGCTTAACCTTGGTACGAATAGTTTGACATTTACTAATGCAGGCAGTGCAATTGGCTCTTCAACTGGTTTATTTTCAAATACACGAATGATTAATTGCTTAGGCACTACTTCCAGTGGTACAATATTTAAAGATTTTACAACTGCAAATGGAAGTAAAACTTTCTTTATACCAATTGGCTCTAATGGTACTTATAATCCAGCCAATTTAGTAATGAATGCTACAACTGTTGTCAATCCTTCAATTGGTTTGAGATTAATAAATGCACAACAGCCGAATAGATTAAATAATAATATATTAAATAAATATTGGTCTTTGATAGTATCGAACACAAGTGGAACTTTCATCCCAACTTTATTGCAATTCTATTATAACGCTTCAGATGTTAGTGGTAATGCTTCTCGCTATATACCTGGGCTTTATAATTATAACACAAGTGCTTGGGAAATTAATATAGGTACTTCGCCAATAGCGAACCCATCTCCTATCACAATAAACAATCCTCCTTTTTACAATGGTGATTGGTCGGCAGGGGAATCGAATGGATTCTTCATTGGTAGAATATTTTATAGTAAGAATAATGGTAATTGGAATGTTCCAGCTAACTGGTCAAACATTGGACATAATCCAACTGACCCTGCTGCTTCGTATTACCCAGGCGAAGTATTCGAGCGTGATGCTGTAGTAATAGATGGACACACAATTAATTATAATGTTGCCAAATCAAATATTGAATCTATACAAATTGGTGGAGCTTTTGCAGGTTCATCTACTTTAACAATGGGCTCCTCACCATTACTAAAAAGTTTATATATTAATTATAACGTATCAGTAAAATCAGATGGAAATATATTAGGTGCTGCCCCAACTGGTCGTAGAGATACTATTTATGTTGGTACTGATTTTGAGAATCTTTCAACTGGTTCAAATTCCGTTACATTACATACTAATAATAGTGATTATACTTTGCTTGAATTCAATACTGGTGTAACTGCTACAATCACAAGTTCTACAATTTCAGGAAGTGGTAATTGGGGTGCTTTAAATTTAGTTACATTGAATAAAACTAATGGATTGTCGGACACTTTATTTGTAAATTCTCCTACTTATGCTGCTGCAACTACTTTTTCTTCGGCATATTCTTATATTCCAACTAAAGGTGTGTTGAAACATTTCAATAGTTATTTGTTATCGTTATCAGCTACAAATAAAGACGTAATTATGCAACCGTTCTCGGGAATCTACCAAACAAGTGGTACAATTTCGAGTGGTGCTAATTTCACAAATAATATTAATACTACTTTAAATTTGGCTGGTGGTAAGTTCCAAGTTGGCGATGTCGCCGATGAGAATTTTATTTATCAAACTGGCTCCTCTGTTACGATGTCCTCAAATACATTTGTAACTGCTGGATACTATGGACCTTCAAGTGTTTCATCGAATATCAAGCTTAATATATTGAACAATGCATTGCTAGAGATTAACACACTTGGCAACAATACAGCAAGTAAAAATACATTCGATGTATCAAATTCTAATTCGACATTTACTCAGTCTTCAGGTACTATAAATATAGTAAGAGCTACTCTTGGAGCTAACGCCGACTATATTGTTAGTGCAAATGCAGCTGGCACAACTATAACTGGTGGTGCGTTGCAGCTTGGTAAAAATTCAGTAACACCTGCCAATTCGCAATATAAAGTTAAAGGAACTGTCCCAATTTGGGATTTAACAATTTCGGGTAGTTCAATTACTGGTCAAGTTTTCGAACAAGATTTTTACATACAAAACAACATATTAGCTAACACTAGCAATACTTTCCAATTGCGTGGAAATACATTAAATCACGCAGGTAACTTGACTATAAATGGATTATTTGATCCAATTACAGGTTCTGCTAATACTGATTCTCGTATATATAATTTGTATGGTTCTAATAATCAAAATATATATAATGCACTTGGTTCAGGTATAGAAATTTTTAATTTGACTTTATCAAAGCCTGCTGGAACTGTAACTTTGGCAGCAACAGGTAATTCAAATATAATTATTAGAAACAGACTCGACTTTGCTTCTAATAATAGTGCATATATTGATGCTTCATCTGGTTCGTTCTCACGATTTGTGGAGTTATCTCCATCAGGTGGAAGTAATCCAGATGTTTATCGTTCTGGTTTAGGGCACGTTCATGGAAAAGTTAAAAGGTATATAACAAATCTGCCATCGGTTGTAACGTTCCCTGTCGGTGGAGCAAACATTAACTTGTACCGACCGATTGTAGTAACTACAACTAATTCAGGTGCTACACCAGGTATTCTAACTGGTGCAAATTATCCTTTGGATCATCCTAAATTGGATTTTAACTTTATATCTTTGACCAAAACAGTTCCAGCATATTGGAATTTAACAACGGAAGGATTTGCCTTAGCGAATAATCAAACTTTCAAATTAGGGCTTGGTTATAACAATCCTCTTGATATTCGTAATGGTGCACTAAATGGATTTTTAGAGCAATTCCAATGGATGCTACCGTGTCCAACACCTTATGCAAATTGTCCTGGTTCTGGAACTTGGACTACATTAAAAAATGATGCAAAAACTCCTGGCTTGCTAACGGCAAAATTAAATAGTACATTTGGAGATTACGCTGTTTCCGAACCATCAGGTTTGACTTATTATTCTATTAAAAACGGTAATTGGGACGACCCAAGCTGCTGGTCGAATTCAGATTATACAAGTACTATATCTGCTGTTACATATCCACAGCTTGGTTCTGATATTGTTAAAATAGGTAATAATAAAAAAATTACTTTACCAGACAATTTCACTTCTCCAACTATTAGAGCATTGTATTTAGAAAATTATTTAGGTAATCCAGGAACTTTCGATATTAGAGGACAGTTGAAAGGTATTACTGGTGATATATTTGCTATTGATGATGGTTGTACTATTGAAATAGAACCATATATTTGCTTTTTAAATTCAACAAGTTCAGGTCTGTTAAGATTCACGAACCGTACATTTGGTTTGGCGAGATATGTATTTAACAATACTAGTAAACAAGTCGGAACAGGACCTGGTTTTCCAGATAATGTTAGGACTGTAATTTCGGAATTGAAAGGTACAAATGGAAATAATATTTTTGAATTTAATAATAGTTCAAATAATTTATTTATAGAAGACTCGCTTTATATAAAACAAGGTAGATTTGCTGCGAAAACATCTGCTCCAATATTAATTGGAAAAGCTTTAATTTTAGGTGAGTTTACAAACTGGGATTCTACTGAACACGAAATAATATTCGATGGGCCATCTTCTAAAACTATTTCTGTTGGGAACCAAAGAGGGTTGCCATTACACAAATTGACATTGAAAGATGGAAATGTGGAGCTTTATCGTGGAACAACAGGTTTGTCTTCGTCCACTAATACAGTAAGAGTTACAAATCAACTTAAGTTTGATAGTACTGGAAGAATCAACACAAGATTGGGCGATAGGAAAGTAATTGTATTTGATAATGCAAGTATTATAAGAACAAATGCTGCCACATCAGGTTATGTTGATGGTAAATTAGCAAGGAATTATTCTGCAAGTTCTGGAACTCTTCTCTATGAAGTTGGGAATTCTACGACATATTCGCCTGCCACTTTAGAACTAACTAATGGCTCTGGTACTGCTGGTTATGTGGATATGATAGTACAGACACCTGTTGCCGATGAACCATTCACAGGCAATAGATTTGATATTAATAGAAAAATCAATAGATATTGGTCTGTTAGTTCTGCTGATAATATTTTCCAATTGGGAAATCGCAGACCTAGCACTACATTTGGAATCACAACTCCAGAAAAAAATTCTATCACTTTCACTGACTTAGTTGTTCGTAGGTATAACACAACTGAATCATACACTTGGACTGAAAAGAAAGGAAATCAACTTTCTTGGAACTTGCCTATTAATAGTGTTGGTAATAGCGAAACATCTAAAACTTGGGACGGATTAGGCGATTTCTTTATAGGTGCAAAAGCTAAACGAGTATTCTATTCTGTTTCAAGCGGCTCTTGGAGCAATAATTCTACTTGGGCATTCGATGCAGCAGGCACAATTCCTGCACCATCGGGCATCTATCCAAATTCAGATTGGCAAAACCCTGCTGGTTATGAATTGGAAGTGCGAGATAGCGTTGTGATTCAGAGCAATAACACTGTTACTCTCAATACTTTCCCAGAAGTTTCTTATTTGAATATTTCTTCTGGCGGCAGGTTATTAATTGATGATGATAATAAGTTCATAAGACAAAGCTCTTACGGTACATCTGCAATGTATTTGCAAAGTGGAGTGTTTGAGAATAAATCTACACTTGGAATTGATTCTGATACGGCAACGTCATTGTTTAGATTTACTCAATCTTCTATGACATTTAGCCCAACATTCAATTATTTGTTCTCTGGAGATCAAGCTCAGAAATTTGGAACTGGTTTCCCTATCACTATTGGTAGTGCTACAATTAGTAATACTGGAAGCGGAGCAAATGGTATAGTTTCATTCCCTTCAAATACTCTTACATTGAATCAAGACTTAGTTGTTAATTCAGGTAGCTTGAGAGCTCCAAGCAATTCATTTACTTTGAATTCGCTAGGAAATATTTATTCGAATACATTCTTGAATTTGTCAATTGATTTGAATGGCAATCCAATTTGTCCGCCTGTAATATTTAGTGGCTCTGGAACAGTAAATCAGGTATTGACTGGTGCGGGTGGCTTCCAAGCTTGTTCTATATTAATGAATAGAGGTGCAGGATTGGGAGTAGTTTTGAATAACACATCAACCACTGTAACTTCATTCTTCGATTTTATGAATCCTGGAAATAATAATAAACAAGTATTTGAACTCGGGACAAATAATTTGACATTATTAAATAGCAATCAATCAACTGGCTTACTAGATTTCTCAACTACAGAATCTGCACCTCAGAGATATTTCAGAACTAGTGCAACAGGTAGTTATTTGAATTTGACTATAGCTCCAAGTGCAACATATACTTTCCCTGTTGGAACTTTGACTGATGGGTTGGATAAAGTTTCAATTGCTTCATATTTGTCAAATGCTTCTGGAACTACTGGGTTGATGGGAGTAAAAGCGGCAAATGGTTCAAACCCAAGTGCAACGTTTGCTCACTTATCTATGAATCCAGTAGCAGTAGATTATATTGGTAAATACTGGTCTATTAATAATGTTACTACAAGTATATCAGGAACTATGACATTCCAATATGCTAATTCGGATATATTTGGGACTGAAGCATTATCCGATAAAATTGGACAATGGGGAAATCCTGGAGAAGGATCGTCAAGCTCTTGGACTATTCAGCAATCATCTTCATATAATCATTTGCTAAATCAGTTTACAACAAACACTAATACTAATCCTGCTCTATTGACAGGGGATTGGGCATTGGCACAGTTGAATTCTTACAAGCGATTATTTTATAGCAGACAAAGTGGTTCTTGGAACGATCCAAATAGCTGGACTGCTAATGCAGCCCACTCAGGAGCTGTTTTCGGTGCTGGTTTATTCCCGAATTTAATTCAGGATTCAGTCGTTATAGGTGGTGGGCTAAATGGAGCTAATAATCATAGAATTACTTTGGCTTCAAATACTTCATTAATAAGTGGTGTTGCTTTAGGTGGAAATAGTTTAAAAACAGCAACTCTATCCACAAGTACATTTACGTTGAATTTACAATACTTTGAAATGTATCCTCAATCAACTTTGGAAATTGGCTCACAATTTGGTATAACTAGTTCTAGTACTCTTGGAAATATAGTAACAACTGTCAATACACCTGGCAGTAGATCATTTACTCCTCAGGGATTCTATGTATATAATGGTAATACAAGTCAAACTACTGGCGATGGTTTGCCATCGAACATAATTGGGTTGACAATTAATAATAACTCGGGAACACTTGGTGGAGTAGTTACTTTAGCAAATAGTACTACTGTTTCGAATACTTTTAGTTTTGTGCAAGGTACTTTTGATTTAGGTACAAATAAACTTGAATCATTAAGCTCTGGCACTTATAGTCAATATACAGGCACTATGTTAAGACTGGGCGGCACTAACAGTTTATTGAATTCTGTAAATAATTACGCTACATATAACTTAGACTTGAATAGCACAATTGAGTTTTATGGCAATAGCCAAACAATCAGCAGTTTGCCTACAAATTTGACTAGCGGGTTGTCATTTGTTAATCTCACTGGGGCAGGGCAGAAGTTTGTTAATGCTCCTTTGCTTATAAGAAAAGATTTGAATATTATCAATAATGCAGAATTTATAAATAGTGTTGGAGTGAATGCCCTGAATGTGAGAGGCAGTATCAAGTCAATAAATAATGCAAAATTGAGAAATGATGGACAAATAAATGTCGGAAGTCAATAAAAATGTGAAAAAAAATTCATAAATTTGTAACATTGAGTTACTAAATTAGTTCTTCTATATATATTTCAAGGTTAGCTTCCAATTTCTAAACTTTGAAATCCTCACTAAGCAGCATAAAAACAAAAGAAATTGGATTGGCACACTTTTTGATTGTAGCTAAACAGAGAACTCTGTAATTGTTGTTATTAAAAGTGTATTAGAGTTTTATGGAAAACAAAATAAATTAACTAGTTCAACGAAATAGTTAAAAGAATGCTCCAAAATACATTTTTGTTATTGTGGTGAAATTCGTACTTTTTATATAAAAAGTTATGTTTTTCAATTGATTACGTAATAATTCAGTAATACTACTTATAGTTTAGCTGTTTTAAAAACGTATTTTTGAATTAGAAGTTAAAAAAAAGTCGTTATTATTATCATTTAAAGGAGGAAGTCGTGAAGACTCTCAAAAACACTACATTAATTCTTGTCGCCATCATGGCGCTGTTTTCGTCGAATCTCTTGGCGCAAACATTTTCGATTAATGCATCATCAACTTTCATAAATGCGGGACAAATTAACTTTATCTCGAATAATGGTAAGTTTATGAATGGGTTAACTCAAGCTCAATTTGCAGATCCTTCTGTATTTTCAAATTCGGGTACAATCAATTTTGCTGGAACGAGTTGCTCGTTTACAGATTTGGTTGGCGATGGAGATCCAAATGGAACAACTGCTCCAGGTTCTTCTTCATTGTTTAGAATCCCAGGGTATGCTTCATACTCTAACTCAGGTTCTACTTTGACTAGCGTTGTACAAATTGTACAACCTCGTTGGTATCAATCACTTTATGTTGCTGCTACTGGTGGTTTCTCACAAAGTTTCACTGGTGGAACTTATGTAAGTGGAACATACACTCCATCTGGAGCAATTGGAACGAGAGATTATACTGGTGCCTCTGCTACATTTATTTATGATGGTAGCAACTCACAAACTATTACTGGTGGCGAGAACTATAGAAATTTAGTTTTCCAAAATGCTGGTGCTAAGAATATCTTAGCTGGTGCTTCAGTTGCTTCAAATACTTTTGTAACTATTGCAAGCAATACATTAACAAATGTATTTGGTACTTTGGCTGTGAATAACAATGGTCTTGCAAATGTTGCTTCTGGTACTTTCATTGTTGGTAATGTTACTGATTCTGGTACATTCTCAATTGGTACTGGAGTTTCTGCTTCTATGAGCAATGCTTTAACAAATGTCAATAATGGTTTCTTAGTTGCTGCTTCAACTGCTACTTATAGCGTGAATGGCTCAAGCAATACATTATCTCTTGATAACAATGGTAATATTAATTTAGCAGCAAGTTCATTGCTTTATGTTAATGCTGGTGTTTTCACAAACAACAAAACAGACCGTTTGAATATGAATTTCGATGTGGCTTCAACTGTTATCTATAATGATGATAATGCTTCTGGCACACAAACAATGGTTTCTTCTAACTGGGCTAAGCCTTATGGTAATTTAGCTACATCTGGTTCGGCTACTAAAAAACCTGATGGTGATGTTTATACTCAAGGAAGTATGACTTTCACAGGTGGAAATATCAATATGGCTAGCAACACTTTGACAAACTTAGATGCTTCTAAAAATCCAACTTACGCTGCTTTAACAGAGGTTGTTGGACGATATAGAGTATCTAATTCATTAAGTGCATTTGCATTAAGCACTCCTTATGTATTAAATAATGCAGCCACATCTGCATCATTTACTACTAATTTGCCAACTTCTACTTATTTTGAAGTAAATGCTCAGCCAAATACTTGGCCTACATATACTCAGAATAACTTAACTTCTACTTTGACAGATGTTAAACGTAGATTAACTTTGGCTTATGATGGTTCTGCTACATGGACTATGAAAGCTGGTTATCAACTTGCAGAAACAGGACTTCCTGTTCTTTCAGGTGGTAATGGAGGATGGGATACAACTTATAATGAAACTATGCTTCGTTTCTATGAAGGTACATCTGCTTCTTATGAAAAAATGGCTACATCAAATTCTTACACAAGAGTTGGAGCAACTGCAAATAGCTTTGGATCAGTATTCTTAGCTGGCTTCACTTCAACTACTACAAATGTTGATGGGATTGGCGATAGATGGTTTATGTCTTCAAATGAATTGTTGTTCCGTTCTGGTCCAGCTCTCTTGACTACAATTGCTAAAGGTCGTTGGTCTAATCCTGCTACATGGGACGAGGGTGTTGAACCAGCTACTGGTGATCAAACTTTAATCCGTCACACTGTTTGGGCTGGTTTTACTAGAACTATTGATAATTTCTCAACTGATGAAAGATCTGGTAATATATTGGCATCAAATATTACTATCGATGATAGCCAAGTAAATGCATCAGTTATTTTAGGTGGTAACGGTAGTGAAACTTATTACATCAATCCAATAGCGCAACCAGGTGTAGCTTCTACTGGAAATATGACAATTGGAACTTGGTTAAATACAAGTAATGCCTTGACTGCGACTACATTAAATGCAAATACTCAAAATGATTTGATTGGAACTGGTGGAAACCCATCTACTGAATATGGTGGATTCTACTTACTTAATGGTCAAACATTGAATGTTCCTAATAAGTGGAATGTTAAAACTGGTGGTTACATTGGAACTGCACCAGGATCAATTGTTAATGTTGGTAAAAATCCATAACAGTACTCTTTAATAATCCTCCCCTCTATAAAAAGAGGGGAGGCATTGTTAAAACTTTTCTTTTGTTTGAAATTATAAAATAATTTTCCAAACTTTCAGTATAAATGCACTACACAAAAAACATATTATTAATTCTTGCTTTTTGCCTTTCGACGTTGGTTGATGCAAATTCTCAAGCTAGTTCCAATAGCGGTACTATTTTGAATTTGGGGACTATCAATTTTAATAATGGCGGAATGACAAATGAAACTGTGGGAGTTATAAAAAATACTCTTGGAAGCAGAATTAATATAAATGACCAAACATTGATGCAAAGTACTGGACAAATTGAAAACGAAGGAACTATTTATGCTCTTGGTAATTTAAATTTTAATCAAAAATCTATAAATGGTGAAGTTATCTATGAAAACAAAGGTAGCGGAAACAATAAACCAATTGAAAATGCAAGTTACTTTTCTGTGAAATTCCTTGGCAATGGCAAGAAAATATTAAATCGTGATGAAAATATTGAAGCTAGAAATATGTTCTATTCAGATGGAAGTTCTATAATAACTTGGCCTGAGGGAAGAAATAATATCTCGTTCATTATTAAAGATTCTATGAATCATAATGGAATGATTAACCCAGACTTTACTGGAAGCAAGTTTATGCTAGAGCAAAGCATTGATAGAGCCCAAAAATTAATGGGTACTGGAAATGCGAACATACTTGAACTTAACAATACTTTTGGTGCAGACATCTATGACACTACGGCAGGAAATACAAATAAAGATGGACTTAAAATAAACCACTTAATCTTAACTAATGGAGAATTAAGAAATTCTCCTTCAGCTAATATTACGATTGGCGGAAGTTCTCTTTTAGGAAGTAGCACAACACTTTCTTTTGCAACTGGCACAATCACTCGTACTGCTTTGGGTTCAATTAAATCTGAACCAAATATGCCTACTAAAGTTGATTTGTTTTATATTGGTGGGTCAACCGAACCACTAATTGCTTCAGGCAATGAGATACCTCAAATTCAAACTGATAAGATTAATGATTTGAATGTGATGAACGATAACGGAGTGAAGCTATCTAACTCTGCTACAGTTAATAACAAGCTAACAGTTAAATCTGCACTTTATACATACCAAAGAGATGCAGACACAGTTATTAATGAAAAAGAACTTGTGATTAATTCGCAAGTTGACCCAGAGTATCTTCAAGATACTTCTGAAGTTCACGGCAGAATGACTAGGATTAATTTCGACCCAACTAAAACATTACTTTTCAACAATAAATATACATCGCTTAGATTTTTTGATGCCGCTGCTAATACTGGCAATTTAAAAAGATTGAGTATGAACATAAAGCCAAATATAGCTTACGATGATTTGATACGCAAAGGTATATTTAGAGTGCAGAGGCAATTAGAAATAAGTGCTGACACAATTGCAGAAGGCATAAATAGAAAAGATTTAGCTTTGGCTAGTGGAATTTTGGAAACAAGATTTGGCTGGAGATATGACGCTGGTAGCAATGCACTTACAAATGAAGTTTCTTCAGCTCTAGAATTGAAAAAAGATAAGCTTACTTTCCAATACTGGAATGGTATTGCTTGGAAAGATAATAAAACATCTTCTTTACTTCCTATTAGCGGGAATTGGCAACAAACTACTGCTGATTTGGGCTTTAATGGCTCATTTGGTGAATTTGGTGTTGGTGCTCCTGCTCAAACAACTTTAGAAATAATGGCTAAAGTTATTTTAGAAGGTCCTTATAAATATGGCTCTCTTGCTAATGATGCTATGTACACAGATTTGCGAGATAGCAATATGATACCTTTGACTCCACCAGCTATTTACCCTTACATATTAGATACTAATAGAGCATTACATTTTGTTACTAGTATTCCTAAGAATGTAGTGGATTGGGTAGTTGTAGAGTTTAGAGATAAAGCTATAAATGCAGACAGACGATTTTTTAGAACTTGCTTTTTGAGAAAAGATGGAAGATTGGTTGATTTAGATGGTATTTCCGATGTTTCAATTTCTCAACAATTCACTCAAGACACTAATAGAAATCCGATAGACACTTCAGGGAAAACGCAATATTACGTAGCAATTAGACATAGAAACCACATTACTTTAATGAGCCAAAATACTTTGCAGTTCACTTTGGAAGGGCAGAGTGCTTTATTTGATTTCACTTCTCCAAGTTTTGTTTGGGGTGGAAATCAATCAATCAAGCACGTTGGCTTTGATTTGAATAAAAAGAAAGTATATGCAGCTGCAGCTGGAAATTTTAGCGACCCCAATAACAATAAGCTAAGAAGTAATTACTTCACTGGGCTTAATTTATTTGGTGTTGATAATGGTATGGATATGATTACCGATTTTGATAAAAGTGCTGTTTGGGACTTTATGACATCTGGATCTTATACCCAAGGCTATTTGACAGAAGATTATAATCTTGACGGTATTATCACAACTAAAGATTTCAATATAAGTTGGAATAATAGAACTAGATTGGGTTCAATCAAATAAAATGAAAAAACTAATTTTTATAATGCTTACTTTTTTTTTGTGTCAGCTCAATAGCTATGCACAAATTGATACCGATACTGCATCGGTTGTTAAAATAGTGAATATGTATAGAATCAGTTTGACCGAGATTGAATTTGAACTTACTATGCAGCGAGTATCGGACAGTTGGTCTCGATGGGCAAATTCTACTTATTCTATTAGTTTGAACGACACCTCTTTTTATTTCGATAAGAACAATTTGAAATTTGAATACATTGGTGATTCTGAAGTTCCATTTGAAATAAACAAACCTGCACCACTTCCAATTAATAAATATACTGTGCTTACTCAAGTAGATCCCAAAAGAATGATTATTTATTATTTGGGACCAGAAGAATTTGCAAACTCAATTCCAATTCCTAAAGATACAATTATCAACATTGGCAAGTTCAAACTTACCCGTACCGATGGCGATACTTTGCCCATAAAGGTGCTAAATGATACAAATGGATTGAGAGTAATATGGTCTACTCCTCTCTGGAGAATGCAAGCAATTGCCTACAAAACAGACATTGACTTAACCGACAATGGCGAAGTGATGTTTGTGCCTGATGACAATAAAGACTTTTTAAATCCGCTTGGAGTGCAAGGAAAATTTTTGAATGAGCCTACTCCTAAACCTGGAATGAGATTGATTTATTTCAGTGCCAGATATGTAGGTGGTTTTAATGTGAAGCTCGATTGGGAATTGCAATCGCAGTATAACAATGAAGGTTTCTTAATAACAAGAGCTACTTTGCCTTATGGAAAGAAAGATTATTCTGGTGTTGCGTTTAATGACACAGTCGCCTACTATAAAAGAACTAATCCACAAACTCAAGCAAATGATTCAAAAATGAAAGCTTTGAATGGACCAGGTTATACATCATATTCTTTAAGAGATACTGCACAAAGGAGAGCTTTGAATTACGTTTATAAGCTGTCATATTACGATTTTGAAGTGAAAGACTTTATTGATTTGGCTCATAGGGTAATGCTTGTTCCGAATGCTACTATTGAGTCGGCATCGGCAACTCCAAACCCATTTGAACGCACCACACAAGTTGAATACACAGTTAAAGATAATGTAACTCTTACAGTTAAGGTCTATGATTTGAATGGTAAAGAATTGATGACATTGATGGAAAATGAAAGAAAAAATATTGGTACTTATATATTTGACTTATATATGCCGCAGTTTGCTACCCAAGGGCTATATGACATGAGATTTTTTGCATTGCCTATAGATGACCCAACGGTAGAGACTTCAAATGCAAGTTTAAGGTTGCAAATGATAAGATAATTTAAGAATTACATATCACGAATATTCCTTTCGTCTCCTCCCCGAAAGAAAAAATATTTGTTTAATTTCAAGTTTTAGCTACTTTTTAATAATTAGTTAACTATTTTGCATATTCAATTGAGCAAACCACTACAAAAATATTATCTTTTGCTTAGTTTGATTGCCATATTATTGCCTACCAATCTGTTTTCACAGAAGGGTTTTGGCGACTTGTACGATTTAGAACTACAAGAAAATGGCGACACACTAAGAGTAAGCCGAACCGCAGGTGACTTCTGGTTTGGTATCAGTGTTAATGGTATGGCCTCGCTATACTTTGGTAGTTTGTATTTACCAGTAGTTCCAACCTCAATTTTTCCAGTTGATTCCACAAACCCAGAAATACCACTAACTGGTAGGTATGGACTTGGATATTCTACAGGAATGTTGATAGAATATAATCCACCCGATGCACGTTATGGTTTTACATTAAAGGGAAACTATGAACAACGATATTTTAACGCAGAAAGCGACCCTTCCACAATTGGAAACAGTTCACAATTTATAAGTGCTAAAACTACTACAAATTATTATACAATTTCAGGTTTATTGCGATATAATCTATTCGACGAATTCTTTTTTTCTGGTGGTTTGGATTTTGAAACTTATAGCCCCAATACCAAACAGCACATTGTTTCTATTAAAAACAGTGCAGCAATTGAAAATTTACAAAAATTAGATTTATATTTAAACGTAGTCAGCACAAGAGTCTGCGTTAATTTGGGAATTGGTAAAGACATTTATTTTGCAGATATAAACCAAGGTAATAGGTTTATGCTTCAACCATATATAAACTTAAGCTTTGGTTCGGAGATATTTGGGAAAGATCCTGATGCAATTACAAAATCTACTTTGAATAATACTTCTCTACGATTTGGAGTGGCACTTAAATACAGCAGAGATAGCAAACGTGCAGACACACTTAGATTGGATACAACAGGAGTTGTGCCAACAAGTGTATTGGTTACGGCACAAATTGATGATGGAGTTTCATTCTCTGGTTTCCAAAAGCAAGAGCTTGTGGAAACAGCTAACTTAACTTATGTTCCAGATTTGAATGCTGGTGAGCAAGTGAGTGAAGAGCCAGTATTTGCAAAAGAAATGGCAAAAGACACAACTAAAAAAGATGCCCCAAAATTAGTTGATAAACCCAAAGTTGACAAAATTGAAGTTGGAAAGCCATTAGCTTATTCATTCCCAACTGGCGAATCTGTAACTTTGAGCCAGAAGATGAAAGATCAACTTAACGCCTATGCAGAACAATTAAAGTTAAATCCTAACTCATTTGTGGAAATTATTGGATATTCAGACAACAGGGGAACGCCAATAGAATTGAAAAAACGTTCTGAAGATAGAGCAAATAATGCTAAAAGATACTTGATAAGCAAAGGGGTTAGCAGAGAAAAAATATTTGCCAGAGGTGAGGGTGCAACCAAAGCAAAAGCAACAAACGATACAGAAGAAGGAAGAAGAATGAATAGAAGAATTGAAATTAACATCAAGAAAAAATAATTTTTTTTAATTGTTAACGTAAATTTTTGATTTTCACTTTTATTTTTTAATCTTTATTTTGTAACTTATATTTTAAAAAAGTTTAATTAATATTTACTTTGGTAAAATTATGTCTAATGAAATGAAACCAATATGTGTAATTGAAGACAACACGCCTATTAGAAGGCTGTTTTGCACAATTTTAAAGAAAGCTGGATTTGAGACGGTTGACTTTGCTGATGGCTTTTCGGCAGTAGAATGGCTGAAAGAAAATCAAATATCGGGCATAATAATGGATATTCTGCTTCCAGATTTGAATGGAACAGAACTAATATCTATGGTGAGAGATTTACCAAATGTAGTAAATGCTCCAATAATTGCAGTTACAGGATTCGCTCAAGCCAATGACAGAGAGCGATTTATGCAATTGGGCTTTGATTCATACATAGCCAAACCTGTCAATACAGCAACATTTGTTTCTGAAGTTAAAGCAGTCTTCGATGCGAAGGCAGCAAGTTAATTTAAATCCCTTTAAATTTTCCTTAACTTAATTACAGAAAATAAAATGGCACAAAATAAAGCTAATGCGTCTTCTTACGAAAAGGTAATGAAAGATGCTTCTAAAGAAGGCAAAAGTATATTTTTTAATTTCGCAAAAACTTACCCTGCATATATACTCTTAATTATCACTATAATTGGTAGTGTCTTTGTGCGCAGTTTTGTACAAAAAAATGTAGAAAATGATTTGCATGCTAGCTTCGATAAAGCTGCAAATTCAGTGCTTACAAGATTGAACCAAACATACCAAAGCGACTTGCAAATTGTTACTTCAATGCAGGCACTTTTCGAGAAAACATATTTGGATAGAGGTAGTTTTGAATTGAATTCATCTGTGCCTGTATCTACTAATAAATCTATAATTAATATAAATTATTCCCGAAGAGTTACCAGAGCAAATTTGAATGAATTTACTTATGGTACTAAATCGCAAGGTTACTTCGACTTTGTACTACACCCCGATAACCATAAAGATCCAGTTTATCCAGTTGAATTTGTATATCCTTTGGAAGCTAATGCGGACAAAAGTGGTTATGACTTTGGCGAGAATGAATATTTTTCTAAGAATATTGAAAAATCAATTGAAGAAGGTATTGTTATTTCATCGGAATTCCATAATATTCGTAAGGATACTTTGGGTTTCCATTTGGCAGCACCAGTATTTTTGAAAGATATGCCTAAAGAAACTGTTGAAGATAGAAAGAAAAATTTCTCTGCTTTTATTATAATGGAAATAGATTCTAAGAAATTCTTCGATGGGATATTCTCAAAAGGTATTGCATCTGATTCTACTATAATTGTACAAATTGAAGATGAAGCAAATGGGAAAGCTAACAATATTTATTCATCGTTCAATTCAAGTTTGTTGAAAACTGGCTTTGTACCAGTTTTGACTGAAAGTCAGAAATTTAATTTAGCTAATAGAAGTCTTACTTTGAAATTTGCAACTGTACCAGACTTTGGCGGAGCTATGCAAGTTCATTTGCCAAATTTGGCTTTTGCTGGTTCGCTAATAACTTCTTTTGTTCTGTTTGGCTTTGTGATGTCAGTAATTACTAGTAGAGCAAGAGCGGTTGATTTAGCTGAACGTATTACTAGAGATCAAAGACGTATTGTGGATTCTTCACAAGACGTAATTGCAATGTTAGATTTGAATGGAACTTGGAAGTCAATGAACCCAGCTTCCTTTAAAATCTTTGGTATAGACCACAATGATATGGTTGATACGAGTATTAATAATTTATTCTTTGATGAAGTTGGATATCAGTTCTTTAATAATTTGCAAAACAACACAGAATCTGAATTTACTGAAAGAGTAGATTTGCAAATGAAAAATACTGCTGGCGAAATGAGATGGGTGAATTGGAGCTTTACTGTTTCCAAAGTTGATAATTTAATTTATTCAATTGGTAGAGACGTAACTCTTGAAAAACTTGCTGAGCAACAAGCTGCTCTAAGAAATAAACAAATTATGCTTGCAGAGCAATTCGCTAGAGAAGCTTCTGAATCTAAATCATACTTTATGACAAAACTAGGTCACCAGATACGTAACTCCTTAACAGGTATCGTAGGTTACTTACAGTTGGTATCGGGTAAAGTTTATGAAACTGAGGAAGAGTTGGACTCATTTATTGGTTTGGCGGAAGAATCAACTGACGAGTTATTTACTTTCGTATCGGATTTAGTGGATAGAAGCCAACAAGAAGATGCACAATCGAATGTGAATATTATGACAACTACATTCGAGCATATCAAAGATATGGCTTACGAAAAGATACCTCTAAATATTACTAGTGGTGTTGTCATAAAAGTTAATTATGATGACTCTGGCAAACCAGCACGTATTGTTGCAGATAGCAATATAGTTTCAGAAGCACTTGTAAAAGTTTACGATGCTCTTTCTTCTGGATTGGTTGAATGTAATTTTGATATTATGGTAAATGAGAACCCTTATGAAGGTGCTACAGAGATTCAAATTATAGGTTCTGAAAATGCTTTGGTTGAAGAATTAATCAAAGTTTACAAAGAAAATAAGAACCACATAATTGATGCTTTGAAATTTGACAAACGAGATATATTACTTGATTTGGCTATTGTTGAATCGAACATCCGAAGAATGAACGGAACTATGAATGTGGAAACTCTTGGAACAGATGGAAACATTGTTATGTTGACATTGCCACTGACAAAAGTACACGAATAAGTTCAGTCAATTTAATTTAAATTAAAAAAGGTTGGTTCTAGTTATTAGAGCCAACCTTTTTGATTTTTATAACGATTGAGTTGTTAATTCCTAACTACTATTCCACCGAAAACTACATTGAAGTCAACATAGAAAACACTTGGTTTGTTTAAAGTATTTTCTGAATAAACAATGAATCTAGTTTTATCTTCAAATCCACCGAAAATTGGATTGCCAGCAGCTTCTATTTTCCAATTGTTAGGCACATATAATTCAACACCACCAAACAAACAAACAATTTCCAGCTCATTGACTTCTGCAAGTAATGCTTCTCTTAAATCTAATTTCACTCCACCAAACATAGTAACAACTTTACCACCTTTGAAGTTTTGCGATAAAATACGTCTTTCTGTGCCAGCAAAAACTACGTTTATATTTAAAACATCGCCATTTGAAGTGTCTGAGTTTGAGCCAAAGGCAACAAAATCGGGATTGTCTTTTGTAAAATTTGAGTTATCGTTGCAATCTTCATTGAAATTAATCCTCACTTTTGGTTCTTTAGTGTTTTTGCCAAATATAAAGTATGAGCCAATTAGGATTAAAAGCAATGGCCAAAATATATCCCAAAAGCTCCAAGGAAAAATATTTAATTCTTCAATTAAACAAACAGCTCCCACCAAGATTGTTATAGTACCAGGCAAGAAACTATTCTTCTTCCCTTTAGCGAGAATGTTGACACCAATTGCAATTATTAACAAAGGCCAAAATGAGCCCATAATTTCTACAATGCCAAATGGAATGATGCTAAGATTTGTAAGTAGTAATAGAATTGCAAAACAAATAATCGCAATTCCTAAAATGTATCTAGGGTTCATAATTTCTAAGTTTGTTGAGGAAATGAACATTTGGTTTCTTTTCTCATTTATACGTTTGTTAAACGTTAAGAGTTTCAAATTAAGTAAAAATCAAGTAAGAAACCAAAATTTATAATTGCTAAGTTTGAAAGAAATTACAGAAAATTTGATAACTTGCATTCTAAATTTATAAAAAAACGAAAATTAATTACGATGTCTCTGCAAAATCTACAAAATGAAAATCCAGCTTTGAAATTGGAAATACCTTGCCTCGACTATGGCTTTGTTCGGTTGGTTGACGTGATGGGTGATGACTCAAGTATAGTGCAAGCAGCAAGAGTTTCTTATGGCAAAGGCACAAAGAGTATATTAGAAGATAGGGGGTTAATCCGCTATTTGCTTCGCCATAAGCACACTACTCCTTTTGAAATGGTTGAGTTTAAATTCCATATTAAGCTACCAATATTTGTAGCTCGCCAATGGATTCGCCATCGTACAGCAAATGTGAATGAATATAGTGGACGTTATTCTGAAATGAAAGACGAATTCTATTTGCCAGATATGGCTCAAATTCGTCCTCAAAGCACTATGAATATGCAAGGCAGAAGCGAAGAAGAATTCCCAGAAGCTGAGGCTATTGAAATTAGAAACATATTAGATAAAACGCAGAACCATTTGTTTGAAGAATACCAAGACTTATTAGGTAAAGGTTTCGCAAGGGAATTGGCTAGAATTAATCTACCTTTATCTAATTATACAGAATGGTATTGGAAAATAGATTTGCATAACCTATTTCATTTCTTACGATTGAGAATTGATAGCCACGCTCAATATGAAATTAGAGTTTATGGCGAAGCAATGGCAGAAATAGTTAAGCAAATTATTCCAGTAGCGTGGGAAGCATTCGAGGACTATATTTTGAATTCGCAATCATTTTCTAAAGGCGAATTGCTTTTGATTAAAAGCTTGATTGCTGGCAAAAAACAAGAAGATATGAAAGCTGAAGACTTTGGCTTAAGTCCAAGAGAATTTAGAGAGAGCTTAGAGAAAATTAATAATTTAGAAAGCTTGAAGTAATATGAAAATCCAAGGAATCCGTTTCTTATTAATTTTTCTTTTTGTTGTTTCTCTCAATGCCCAAAAGGAAACAGCTGAAACTGTTATTGATAAATTCAACAAATTGCATAGCGGTAAAGAAAAAATAAAAAGTATTACTTCTTGGAAGTTTAGCACTTTGAATTTTAACCCAATGCAAAAAAGTGAAGTTCCTACTAATATTTACTTCAAAGGAGATAAGTTTAGAGTGGAGCAAATTATTAGTGGCAAAAAAGAAATAATGGCTACCGATGGCAAAAAGTATTGGACTCAAAGCCAAATGAGAAACGAAAAAGCACAGATTATGCCAGAAAGTATGGTGCCAGCCATGAAAGAACAAATTGCGAGACAGAAAGATGCACTTACCATTGGCCCACTATTGGAATATAAAACTCGCAAAAAATCATTACAATTGATGGGATTGGAGAAAATCAATAACAGAAACCATTTCAAAATTAAAATGGTAACCAAAACAGACATTACATTGATTTTTTATATTGATAATGAAACTTATTTTTTGGATAGAATTGAATCTCAAATTGGAAATAAGGATAAGAAAGAATTGCTTAAAGTGAATTTCTCCAATCAGAAAAAAGTAGGTGATTTCACGATAGCCCACAAGATTGAGCAATATCTCGGTGCTAACCAAATATCGTCGGTAAAGATAAATTCTGTAGAACTAAATCCCAAACTTGACGACATACTTTTTGCATTTCCTAAAAAATAAACATAACAAACGTTACGTAACACCTGTTATTTAAAGCAATTTAAACATCATTTTTGGTGTATAATAGTTAATCTTTTAGTAAATTGCATTCATAATTACTGAAAATAATAAAAAACATATATTTAATTGGAGTTCTTTCAATGAAAGTTGAAGTAGTAATGCCGAAAATGGGTGAATCCCTACAAGAAGGCACAATCATTAAATGGTTAAAACAAGTTGGCGAAACAGTAGAAAGAGATGAAATGATTCTTGAAATTTCTACTGATAAAGTTGATACTGAAGTACCATCGCCAGTGGCGGGAGTGCTTACAGCACATTTTGCAAAAGAAGAAGAAACAGTTTTAGTTGGAACTAAAATTGCTGAAATTGAAACTGAAGCATCTGCTGCTGCATCTGCACCAGCTCCAGCTCCAGCTCCAGCTCCAGCTCCAGTTGTTGAAGCCGCTGCTCCAGTTGTTGAAGCCGCAGCTCCAGTTGTTGAAGCCGCAGCTCCAGTTGTTGAAGCCCCAGCACCAGCTGCTAGCGCAGGTGGAAATCTAATTGACTTAGTTATGCCTAAAATGGGTGAATCTTTGCAAGAAGGTACAATTGTAAAATGGTTGAAACAAGTTGGCGAAACAGTAGAAAGAGATGAAATGATTCTTGAAATTTCTACTGATAAAGTTGATACTGAAGTGCCATCTCCAATAGCTGGCACAATTGCAGAAATATTATACAAAGAAGAAGATACAGTTTTGGTTGGAACAGTTATAGCTAGAGTTTCTAGTGGTGCTTCGGTTGCTTCTGCACCAGCTCCAGTAGCTGCTGCACCAGCTCCAAATCCAGTTGCCGCACCAGTAGTTGCTACTGCTACACCAGCTCCAAATCCAGTTGCTGCACCTGTAGCTGCTTCTGCCCCAGCTCCTGCTCAAATGGTAGTTGCTGTTGGTTCTACTTATGACATCCCAAGACAAAAAGACAGTCATTTCTTCTCTCCATTGGTTCGCACTATTGCAATGGAAAACAAAATTTCTTTGGAAGAATTATTGACTATCACTGGTACTGGAAATGATGGTAGAATTACTAGAGTAGATTTAGAGAAATATATGTCAACTCGTGGTAGTGTTGCTCCACAAGCTGCTGCACCAGTAGCTCAAGCATCTGCACCAGTAGTGGCGTCTGCACCAGTAGTTTCTCAATCTACACCAGCTGTAGTTACTACACAAGCTCCAGTTGTTGCTTCAGCTCCAACTAAACAAACTACTACTTATTCTGGCGGTGGCGATTTCACAGAAGTTATACCAATGAGCAGAATGAGACAAATTATTGCTCAAAATATGGTTGATTCAGTTCACACTTCACCTCACGTTACAACTGTAGGCGAAGCTGATGTTACAAATATCGTTAGAATGAGAGATAAAAACAAAGCTGGATTTGAGCAAAACGAAGGATTCAAACTTACTTTTACTCCTTTCTTCTTGAAAGCTGTAGTGGAGGGATTGAAACAATTTCCATTAATGAATGTATCTGTTGATGGCAAAAATATTATCCGCCACAAACGAATTAACCTTAGCTTTGCTACTGCATTGGCTGATGGTAATTTAATTGTGCCTGTTATTAAATCTGCTGACGCTTTGACTGTAACTGGTCTTGCTCGTGGAGTTTATGATTTGTCAACCCGTGCTAGAAACAAACAATTAAATCCAGATGATATTCAAGGTGGTACATTCACAGTTACTAACGTTGGTACATTCGGAACATTATTTGGTACTCCAATTATCAATCAACCGCAAGTTGGTATCTTTGGTATTGGTGCTATCCAAAAACGCCCAGTTGCTCGTGAAGTAAACGGCGAATGGATTGTGATGGTTCGAGATATGGTTTATATCTCTATCACACACGATCATAGAGTTGTGGACGGACAATTAGGTGGACAATACTTACAAGCTGTAACTAAAGCATTGGAAGCAATGAACGCTGAAACTATTTCTTGGTAATTAGTTTACAACAAAAAATACATAAAGGTCAGGCAAGTTTAAACCCCTGACCTTTTTTTATTATTATGAAAAATTTCAAACGCAATTTAGCACTCAAATATATATTCTCTAAAAGGGAAGTGAAGTTTATTAACTTCATTAATATACTTTCCATACTCGGCATATCGCTTGGAGTGGCTTCACTTATTTGTGTCATTTCGCTATTTAATGGCTTTCATTCTTTCAGCGAAAAAAAGCTATTTGAGGTGGATCCAAACTTAGTGGTTAGTGCTAAGAATGGTGATTGGCTAAATAATTTTGAAGAGATAGAATCAAAATTAAAAGATTTGAATTATAAGGTATATCCAATTATTAATAGAAAAGCATTGGTTTTCCAAGATAATGCTTTCCAACCAATTGAATTAATAGCCACAGAAAGTAAGTTTGCAGCTAATTTTGAAATATTTAAGTCATATATGGTAGCTGGGGAGTGGCAACCAGACAACAAAAATGGAATAGTTTTGCCAGTGCTTTTGGTAGAAAAAATGAGAGTGCGACTTGGTGACACTTTGAATATTATTTCTCCAAATGGAATAGAGAACTATTTGAATTCTATGAACTTGAATAACACAAAGCAGTATGTTGTGTTAGGAATATATCAATCGAACAATAAAAACTATGATGCTTCTACTTGCTTTGTTTTCGACAAATCAATATCAGAGATTTTTAATCAGTCGGAAGCATGGAATCAAGTTTGGATAAAAACAAATGAAAAATTAGATAACTTAAATAAAAACAAAGAAACAGTTTCTCAAAGATTACCAAATATGTCTATCAAAACTTTCTTCGATTTGAACAGTGAGTTTCTCAAGGTTATGCAGTTAGAAAGGTGGGCTTCTTTTATAGTTATATTTCTTGTGATTGTGATTTCTGCTTTCAATATAATTGCTTCGCTAACACTCACTATTTATGAAAAACGTAGAGATATTTCCATACTTTTGGCTATGGGAATGAATGAGAAAGAGGTTAAGAATATATTTTCACAAATTGGGCTAATTATAGCTTTAATAAGTAATTTTATTGGTATTTTTGTTGGGCTAAGTTTGTGTTATTTGCAAATTTATTTCAAGTTAATTCGTTTCGATGAAGCAGTCTTTATAATTGATTATTTGCCTATAGAAGTTAGACTTAGTGATATAATGTTAATTGTAGTACTTTCCTTTGGTCTTTCGTTTTTCAGTGCAATTTATCCATTAAAAAGGATTGCGAAAATAAACATTACAGAATCTTTAAAAAATGAATAAGGGAAATAATCTAAAATGAAAAAAATAATTTTGCTTTTGTTTACAGCTGTTACAGTAAGTTTTGCTCAACACTCAGTTGTTGGAGTTTCAGTTAAATTAACCGAAGAAAGTGGTGAAGCGATAAATGCCAATGTGAAAATAATTGGAAATAATAAAGTAGAAAAAACTAAAATCACTAATGGGAATTTTAATTTTTCTCCATTATCTGGATATACTTATAAGGTTTTCATTCCTAATTATATTATGGAAAATGGAAGTAAAGAAATTGTAATACAAGAAAGTAGTAGCTATCAAGATATTGAAAGAAATTTAAAATGTAAGAAATTGAAAGATGGCGATGTTTTATTTTCAGAAACTTTATTTGAAGTAAATTCAATCAAAATGGAACCTACTGCGGAGCAGAAGATTAGAAGTTTCAAAGATTTCTTAGATAATCAACCAAACTTAGTATTCAATTTAGTTATATCTTCAGCTGATTGCAACTTCAAACCAATCAAGAAAAAAGAAACTGTGATGGAAGGCAAAAAGAAAAAAACTAAAACGACTATAATTACAGCCGAAGACCAAGCAAAAGCAATGATTGCAGAAAGAAGAGCATTTTTAACAACTGTTATGCAAGCAATTGGTTTGCGAATTGCTTCATTCAACGTTATAGAAGAAGTGAAATTAGCAACAGCTCCAGCTAAGAAAAGTAAATCAAAAAAAGACCAAGTACAATCAAATTCAGTGGCCAATGTGAAATTCAACATTGCTAAAATAAGAATCTAAATGCCGAAACAACAAAGATTAGTAGGATATTATTTTTTATGGACAGCAATAGGTATAAACCTATTGCTGTTTATTTTTAAGATATTTGCTGGATTGAGTTCAAATTCAATAGCAATGATAGCCGATGCATTCGATACTCTATCGGATACAGTTACATCTGCAATAGTATTCTTTGGCTTTTGGATGGCTTCGCAACCTGCCGATCAGGAACACCCGTTTGGGCACGGTAGGGCAGAATCAATTACTGCAATAATTATTTCTACAATTATTTCGATTGCTGGAATCAAGATTCTATATGATTCAATTCATGGTTTTTTCTATCCAAGAGTTGTTCATTTCGGGAATTTGGAAATTGGAATTTTCATTTTTGCTGTAATAGTAAAAATATTGCTTTATTTTGCTGCAATTTCTTTCAGTAGAAAAACTAAATCTGCTGCTTTAATGGCAGATGGACTTCACCATAGAAGTGATGCAATTACAACTGCCGTCATTGTGATAGGTTCTATAATTGGAGTTAATATTTGGTGGTTAGACTCTGCTTTAGGCTTAATAGTAGCAGGTTTGATATTTTATTCTGGTTATGAAATTATGCGTTCTTCGGTAAGTGTATTGCTTGGCGAGAATGCAGATGATAAGTTAATTAGCGAAGTAACCCAAGTAATTGCTGTAATAAATCCACAAATTAAAGACTTACACGATTTTAAACTTCATCACTATGGAGAGTATAGAGAATTAACCCTTCATATAAAATTGCCAGGAGAGATGACTGTTTCTTCTGCATCTGAAATTATAGATAAAGCAGAAGAGAGGATTTTGGCTGAGCTTAAAATAAAAGCGACTCTACATATAGAGCCGCATAATATCAAATAGCTATTCAAAAAAAAATGATTAAGAATCGTTGTTATTTCTTTCTCTTTCTTCCCACGAAACATTTTTCTTTTTGTGAACAATTACTATAGGAGTGCCTGATAAATCTAAGCATTCTCTAATAGTACGTTCAATATATCTTCTGTATGCCTCTGGTATTAACTTAGGGAAATTCGAAAATAAAGCAAACATAGGTGGATTCACTTCAATTTGCGTGATATATTTAATTGACAAACTATGTCCACGAATGTTTGGTGGCTGGATTCTATCAATTGCAGGACGAACAACATCATTTAGTTTTGAAGTTGATGTACGAGTTACTCTACGCAAGAAGATAGCTTTAGCTTCTTCAATAATTTTTATTATTCTTTGTTTAGTGGTAGCAGATATATAAATCACAGGAACATAATCAAATGTTCTCATATCTTCTTTAATAGTTTTTGTGAATTCTTCAGCTGTTTTATGGTCTTTTTCTATTAAATCCCATTTATTAACCGCTATAATGATTCCTTTTCTTTCAGCACCAAGTTGATTGATTATGCGTTTATCTTGCTCTTCCAGCCCTCTAGTGGCATCAATTAGAACAACACCTACATCGCAACGCTCAATTGCTCTTGCTGTACGAATAGTAGAATAAAATTCAATACTTTCATTGACTTGTGCTTTCTTACGCAAACCTGCCGTATCAATGATTACAATTTCTTCGCCGTGGTATTTTAAAATAGAGTCAATAGAATCTCTTGTAGTACCAGGAATATCAGTTACGATTGAGCGCTCTTTGCCAAGAAGGGCATTTGTAAGACTTGATTTACCAGCATTTGGTCTTCCTACGAAAGCAATTTTTAATCGTGGATCTTCTTCGTGTGGTGCTTCTTCTGTCAAATTTTCAGTAATTCTATCAAGCAAATCACCAGTACCTCGACCAGCTAATGCACCAAGTGGAAAAGGTTCGCCAAGTCCAAGTTGATAAAATTCATAGATATTCATATCCTGATTTAGATTATCGCATTTATTAACGGCTAAAAGGACAGTTTTTTTAGTTTTTTTAAGAATATTTGCAATGTCTTCGTCAAATTTTGTGACCCCATCTCTACCATCGCACATATACAAAATAACGTCTGCTTCTTCCACAGCCATCATTGCTTGCATACGAATAGCATGTTCGATAGTATCTTCAGAGCCAGGCACGAATCCACCAGTATCTATAACTGTGAAACCTTTGCCATTCCATTCCGAAGTACCATAAATTCTATCACGAGTAACACCAGGTTCATCTTCTATGATTGATTTTCTTTCTCCAATCAACCGATTGAAAAGTGTAGATTTTCCAACGTTGGGTCTGCCAACAATTGCTAATATATTCATTTATTTCTGTTTATGTAATTTTATTGAATACAAAAATACACAAAATAAAAAAGCCAAGACCGTTTAATGTCTTGGCTTTCATTAAAATGTGATAAAAACTGATTATTTATCAAGTTTAAATGTTTCTTGTAAAGCTCCACAAGGAGTAGGAACTACCCAAGAAGTTGTCAAATCAAGATACCCACTTGCAGAAATAACAATTTTATAAGTTTTGTTACATACTTTAGAAGAAATCCAATAACCGTCTCCATTTGTAGTACCAGTTTCAATTACTGTATTGTCAATCATGACTTTTACAGTTGCACCAGAAATCATTTGACTTGTAGCTTTATCCATAATTTTGAATTTCAAAGTAGAAGTACAGCAAGAATCTGTTGATTTTTTTGTCAATGATTTTGAAATAGTAACTGGCTCTTTGCAAGATACAGCAAATGAAGTTTCGATTCCACTAAAGCCATCAGCTGAGAACGATACACTATATCCATCGCCTTCGCAAAGACCGTTTAGAACAAACGGCTCGTATTCAGAAGATATAGTAGCTTCTTTGATTAAAGTTGAGCCTTTGAAAACTTTGATTTTAGCACCAACAATAATTTTGCCTTCTGAATTTTTCACGTAGAATTTAGCGATACCATCGCAACAAGAATCAGTAGTTTTTTTCTCAAGCACTTTAATTAACGTAACTGGCTCTTTACAAGAAACAGTAAATGAAGCTTCTACTGAGTTATAACCATCTAAACTGATAGTTATACTATATTTACCTTCGCAAAGTTTATCTAAAGTGATTGGTTCGTTTGCACTTGTGAATGTACCTTCTTTAATAGCTTTACCATTTAAGTAAAGTTTGAATTTAGCACCTACTAAGTATTTACTTTCTTTATCTTTTGCATAAATCTTAGCAATACCTTCGCAGCATGAGTCAGTAGTAGGTTTTCCCATAACTTTAGAAACATTTACTGGCTCTTTGCAAGAAACATTAACATCCATTTCAATTGCATTGTAACCTTCAGCAGTAATTACCAATCTGTATTTACCTTCGCAAAGTTTATCTAAAGTAACTGGTTCATTACTATTTGAAACAGAACCATCTTTAATTACTTTACCATTTAAAGACAACTTGTATTTAGCACCAATGATATATTTTCCATCTTTATCTTTGATGAACAATTTAGCAATACCATCGCAGCAAGAGTCTTTTTTATTGCTTTCTAAAATTTTAATTAGTGTAGTTGGTTCTTCACATGAAACTTGAATTTCAGCATCTACAGCAACATAACCTTCGAAAGCGATTAATACTTTATATGGTCCTTGGCATAATCCAGAGAAGATTATTGGATCTGTGCCATTTGTAACTACGCTTTTAACAACTTGTCCATTTTGCATTAATTTTACAGTAGCTCCAAGTAGCATTTTGCCAGAAGCATCTTTAGCATAAATTTTAACAATACCATCACAGCATGAATCGCTAGTTGGTTTTACTAATATTTTATTGACATTTGCTGGTTCTTTACATGAAATAACTAAATCAGACTCACTACCTTTATAGCCATCAGCAGTAATTAGTAATCTGTATTTGCCTTCGCATAGACCAAGTAAATTTACAATGTCTTTACCATTTGTAACAACTTCTTTGATTACTTTGCCATTCAATACTAATTTGATTTTAGCATTAGGAATTAAGTTACCATTTTCATCTTTAAGGATAATGTTAGCAATACCATCGCAGCAAGAGTCAGCAGCTTTTTTCTCTAATATCTTTGAAACTGAAACGGGTTCTTTGCAAGAAACAGTTAAGTTAGTCTCAACTCCGTTGTAGCCATCAGCATTAATAGAAATGCTATATTTACCTTCGCAAAGTTTATCAAGAGTCAATGGTTCGCTATTGCTAGTAATTGAGCCTTCTTTTATGACTTTTCCATTTAAATACAATTTGTATTTAGCACCAACTATATATTTTCCATCTTTGTCTTTAACGAACAATTTAGCAATACCATCGCAGCAAGTATCAACTGAAGGTTTTTCCATTACTTTGGAAACATTTACTGGTTCTTTGCAAGAAACAGTAACATCCATTTCAATAGCATTGAATCCTTCAGCAGTAATTACTAATCTATATTTGCCTTCGCAAAGTTTATCTAAAGTAATTGGTTCATTGTTGCTGGTAACGGAACCATCTTTAATAACTTTTCCATTTAAAGAAAGTTTAAATTTAGCACCAATGATGTATTTTCCGTCTTTATCTTTTATGAATAATTTTGCAATTCCATCGCAGCAGCTATCAGGTGGAGTTTCGTTCATACTTCGCATCAAGATTGGCAAATTGGTAATTGAATCAGAACCACCGATAGTAACAGTGCTTTCAATTGTTTTGTAACCTTCTCTAGCTAATCTAAATTCATATTTACCAGCACAAACGCCTTCGAAATTTATGTTCCCTTGGTCATTTGAATTAGTTTTTCTGATTAATTTACCATCTCTATTTAGTCTAACTTGTGCACCAGCTAAAGCTTGCTTTGAAGTTGAATCCAAAATTGTAAAATTCAAGCTAAAACCACATTCAGATTTATTATCTAACTTAGTTTGAAGTTTGTTATCTTTAATTTCAGATTTCAAATCTTTTAGGTTGACTTTATATTTCGAGAAGTCTGAATGTTCTGCTTCTAAGGTAAGATTCTCAAAATCGGCAGGAATGTTTTTAACTTCGTAGTTACCATCTTCATCAGTGGTATCTTTAGCTAAAAGTTTATCCGCTTGGATTACTGTTTTGCCACTGCTTATATCGTAAATATTTACAATTGCAAATGGAACAGTGTTTCCTTGTTTATCGGCAAGGACACCTTTTAATGTTGTTGTCTCAATTGTTGGAGCAACGTTATTTTCGCAAGACCAAATGGCTAACGATAGGCAAATTATAGCAACAGCTGATGCTAAAGATTTGTAGATTTTATTCATGGAATAATCCTAAGATGAATTAATTTTAATTGTCCTTTGAATATAAATGAATAAACATCAAAAACGTTACAAGAATTTGAAAAAAAAACAAAAAAATTGAAAATAGTTGAATTATCTTGAAGTAATAGCTTTATTTGTGTCAGTTTTGACTTTTAAAGAATCTTTTTTGATAGGATTTTTGATTAAGTTCATCTTAGATTTTAGAGAATCAGGGCTGAAATAAGCATTAAGCAAATCTTTTGCAATTGGTGCAGCAACCACGCCACCAAATCCCATATTCTCAACTATAATAGCAATTGCGATTGTTGGATTTTCTCTTGGAGCGAAACAAACAAACCATCCGTGGTCTTTACCGTGTGAATTTTGTGCTGTCGAAGTCTTGCCACATACATCCACACCAGGCACTTGGCAATGAGTAGCCGTTCCACCAGGAACATTAACCACTCTAAACATACCTTCATGGATAATCTCAAAAACTGCAGGATTTATCTTTACATCACGACGTGTATAATCGAAATTACCTTGTTTTTTAAGTAAGTTATTGTAATAAGAGCGAACTACGTGGGGTTTATTGATTTTACCTTTATTAGCAATAGCTGCAACATATTGTGCCATTTGAACAGGCGTTACTAAAATTTCACCTTGACCAATTCCATAATTGAGCAATAAACCGTGAGGTATATATCCTTTGTATATTTTTTTCAATCTTTCAATATCTGGGTAATTTCCACCATTTTCAAACGATATATCAATATTTGTTTTAGCACCAAAACCAAATAGCTGACCATATTTAATCATATTTTCCAACCCCAATTTAAGGGCTGTTTGATAGAAAAATGAATTGCAGGAACCTTGAATTGCAGTTACTACATTTACAGTGCCGTGATTGTGCATACATTTGAAGAATCTCCCACCATAATGATAACCTCCACCACATGTAAAATTTGTTTTTTCGGTAATTATTCCTTCGTTGAGTGCACCAATTGCAACTAACATTTTCCAAGATGAACCTGGCGGGTAAGCTGAGGAAACTCCTCGATTAAGCAATGGATTTGATTCATCGTCAGCAACTGAGCGATAGTATTCAGGACTAATTCTTCCGCTAAATTCCCTTGGGTCATAATCTGGCTTAACTGCATAAATTAATACTTCACCATTGCGTGGGTCTATTGCGACAACTGCTCCACGCTTACCCTCTAATGCCTTTTCTGCAAGCAACTGCAAATCTTTATCAATAGCTAAGTTTAAATCGAAGCCATTATTTGAGGGAATCTGGCTTTTCCCATTTGTAATGAAAGATGGAACTTGCTGCCCAAATTTATTCACAGCAACATATTCAGTACCTTCTCTTCCTCGGAGGAAAGTTTCATATTCTTTTTCAAGTCCAATTTTACCAATAATGTCGCCAGGCTGATAGTATGACATTTTCTTTATATCTTCTTTTGAAATCTCACGCGTATAGCCTAACAGATGAGCCATATTCCCATCGAAATCATATAGCCGTTTTGAATCCACACTTATACTTACCCCAGGTAAAAAGTCTGATAATTCTTCTATACCTGCAATTACATTAAAGTCCACATCTCTCAAAATTTTTATAGGTATAAAAGGGGAGAAACCTTGGTAAGACTTAATTGTTTGTTGAATAAATGTAGAGTCAACATTAAGAATACTAGCAAGCAAAGGAATACTTTCTTTCAGGAAATAAGTCGGAAGTATGTTCACAGAAAAAGATGGTTCATTGTGAAGAATAAGTTTGCCATGACGATCGAACATATTCCCACGGAATGGCTCTTTACGCACAGCTTTAATTGCCTGAGCTTCACTACCAGCTCTATAGCCATTACCTTCAATCAATTGCAATTGAGCTAACTTTACCACAAAAGCTAGGGCAATGAAAATAACAATGCCTCGAAAGACTTTGTATCTTTCTACATTACCAAATTCATTACTATTTCCTAATAAATTAGCCATTTAACTCTTTAACATCTGTAATTAGTGTTTTATTGTTTTTTAATCTCTGATACTCTATATGACATACAGACGAACTAAAGAGCAAAAATGCTGTAACGAAGAAACTATCTCGGTAGAAAAACTGTGCACTTGTATAATTTGTCAGAATCATACTAAAGTATGCCAGAAAAGTACCAATTGATAAAGGTTTATAGAAATCATCATTGAATTTGAAAGTCAAATAAAAACTAGTTGTTAATCCATAGATAAACAGAAAACTGTACATTATGGCTAATGGATACCCAAAACGAAAAATTAAGAATAAGAAACCATTGTGTATGTTTCCAGTACGGTTCACGTATAGATCTATCGGTGTTTTAAACTGTATAGTTTTTGCGTAGCCTTGCCCGCCTAATGGGTAATCGGCAATTTGTTCTCCAACTTCTTGCCATTCCACAAATCGAGCTTTAAGTGAAACATCTTTTGCTGCATCGCCCGATGAGCTAAACCTTTTCTCAATAAACTTAGTCATATAAACGAACTTATCGCTAAATAAGGAATAAGTTACTCCCAATATAGCTATTGAGCCAAATATTAAAAATATAATAAGCTTCAATCTATTCTTATTGTTCAAATAAAACAGAATTATAATTATATCTAATATTACCATTATCCAGAACGTTCTTGAAAACGTTAAGATTAAAGCTCCAATAGTAGTCATTATTATTCCAGTAAAAAGTAACTTCATAAAATTACTTTTTAAATAAAACATAAATATTATTCCTGCTGGAATTGCAGTTGTATAAAGTATTTGATTTATACGTTCACTAGTGGCAAGCTGATAGGCATAAACAATGTTAGATTTCATGTAATAATAGTATTTACCTATTTGAATTAAATCGCAGAAAAATATCATTATAAAGAAAAAAACAAGCACTTTCTTGCAGTCTTCTTTATTCATAAAATAAAATCTAATTGGAAAATAAAATAGAATTATAGAATGTTTTGCAAACTCTTTAAACCAATTTATTAAAGTGGTTTCAGATTCATTTGTGTAAATTCCAGTAAGAAAGGAAAAGAGGAAGAATGTTATTAATAGAAAATCTGGCAAGTCTAAAACAAGTCTTTTTTTGCTTATTAGCACTGATTCTATTAACCAAAAGAAAAGACTTAGTAAATAAAATACACCAATAAGTACATCGCTTGTTGAAATACCAAAACTACTATCTTGGGAATAAAAAGGAAAGATAAGAAGTACTGAGTAAATCCAATACTTAGGTTGGCTAATCATTAAATACAATGCAGGAAGCACCACTAAAACTAGACCAGCAAACAGAAGTAAATCAATACTTTGTAAAAATACAACCAATCCTGTGAATACAACAATTAAGCAAATTGATATAGTTTTAGATAGCTTGCCTATATTGCCAATACTTAAATTTGTAGATATTGTTTGAGTATCCATTTTAATTTACTGAGATTGTCTATACTTTTTAAAATTAACAAAGAATTGTCTAATTGTAAAAATTGTCAGTATTAATAGTATAGCAAACACCATTGAGCCAATAAAAGCACCAAGAACTATAATGCTCCGTTTAGGTTTGTCTTTTTGTTCGGAAACAATTGCTTTATCCACAACAAAAAGATTCTTTTGATTTCGTGTTAAATCAAGTCTGTATTTTTCTACAGTTGGCAATAATACAGCTTTTACTTTTGAGTATGTTTCAAACTCAGTATATAATCTATAATATTGCAAAGTTACTTCGGATGCACTATTGACTGCAAAATTACCAGCAAAGCCAGGTTCATATTCTGCTTTCTTTACAGTTTTATCAAGTTCATTAGCTAAATTCTTGTATTTGATAGTATTTGGGTCGTTTGCACCGTAGTTTGATTTAGCAATATCGGAATTCATTTCAGCAAGTAATTTTTGTGCTTTAAGTTCAGCCAATGAAGTACTAACTGCCTTAGCTTGATCGGTAGGTGAAAAGAGCATTTTACTTTTTGAAAATCTTTCTAGCTTGGAGCTAACTAATGCTAAATTAGAATCTATCAAAGAAACTCTTTCTTCCATATATTTCAAATTCAAAGTAGCTTCTTCTTTGAATAACTTTTGTGCTAAATCATTTGAAAGGTTTGCTAATTCATTTGCAATTTCAGCTGCAATTTTATTATTGCTGTGCCAAATGCTAATAACATAATTGCCATCTTTTTCATAAGATATATCTTTGTTTTCATCGAAAGCCATTCGAATCTTTGTCATAGCAGTGTCTGGCAATCCATACTCTTTTGCTAATTTATATCTATTGATTATAGTATCTTTGATTGTTCTACTTTCCAGTATGACTGTATAAGCGTAGCTTTCGCCAGAAGAACCAGACATTTTGGACAAGCCAAAGTCTTTCAAAGCTGATGTAATCACACTACCCCCACCAGCCAAATCGGAAGGTGCATTGGCAGCAGGCACTAAATTCACTGTAGCTTTATATTGATTCTTTAAGTATTTGAAACTATAATACCCAACTGAGCTTGTAACTATTAAAGTGAAAAGAATTATGAACCATTTATTGTTCCAAATAATATTGAAATAATAAAAGCCATTCTTCTCTTTGTTTCTTAATTCATTTTCCATATTCGATTTTCTTATTTGATTGGGTTTGCCATAAATGGAGGCTTTTTGAAATCTGTATCTAATGTTTTTATTTCGCCATCTTCAATTAAAAAGCTTGGGCAGACTACTGATGAATTCACATAGCTATCTCCGCCACTAATAAAGCTAGAAATTATAGCGGGTGCTAAAAAGTTAAGTGCGTATTTGCTTTTGCTCACATTAATAATGTCTTTGAATGTCTGCGGTGTGAAGCCTGCTCCTGTTACTCCACGAACTAATTCTTCTCTACCATCTTGATATACTTTATAGACAAGTGATGGAATGAATGCACCAACTGCTCTTGGAAATTGCATATTGCCTGCTGCTAAATTAAGTATTCCAGTAGCCAAAATATTTTGATCTAATATTTTCTTAACTATTATTCCGTAAGGTAAATCACGGTTTTTTATTAATTCAATTAGCTTGCTTTTCAATTCATAATCGTTAAGTTCCTTTTCAGGTTTGGAAGTGATTAACAAATTGGTGTACATTGTGCCACCACGTCTGTTCCTACCGTTTGAGGTTTTGATTTTTTTTGTTGGAATTCTACTTGAAAGCAATGTTTTCAAATAGCCATCTTTTACCAAAGTTAAATCTTGGCTTGCTATTCCATCGTCATCTATCTGGCTAATTCCAAATAGCTTTGTTTTACCCCAGTTTACTAAGCTTGGTTTATCTTCCAAACTTATAAACTCTGGCAGAACTCTTGCTCCAATTTTATTTTGGAAAGCACTTCCTCTTTCATTTTCTTGCACGCCACTTTCGGTCATTATAGCACGCTGAGCGGCTAAGTTGTTAGCAAACATCTGAGCAAATAACTGTGCAGCAGCTTGCTTTTCAAACAAAATTGGACCTGAATAAGATTCTTCTAATTTTTTGGTGATTGTTTGTCTATTAATATTCTCACAAATTTCTTTTGTAGCTTTTGTTAGAGAGTCCAGGCTTGGCAAATCTGAATAATTTTCTTGGTAAAAAGAAATAAAATCAGCTACAGGAGAGCCATCGCTTGCTTGAGTGAAAGCATAAACTTCCAAGCCAATGTAGTTTTCACTCTTCACATATTCAGTACCCTCTGTGCTTATGTAAAGATATTTTTTGGGAATTACTTCCACTATAACTTTTGAATTTGTAATTTCAGGATAATCTTTGAAAATTGCGGAAATCTTACGAACTAAATCTTCGCATTTGCTTCTATCATAAGTCATTTTGTTAGAAGCTACTATTCCTTTGTATGGATTAGTTATCTTGCTGAAATCGGGTGTAGTGTCTAAATTCAATCTATTCTTTTTTGTTGCAATTTTTTTTGAATAAATCTCAGCCGACTGCTTATAAGCAGCGTCGGTAGCAAGCCAAAGCTCTCTTCTAAGCCCACTGTAATCTATATAATAAGGAATATTTCTGCGTTTGAATCTTTCTTCATCGTCGCCACTGCCAAAAAAGGAAAGTCCAAAATCGAAGAAATTAGTGTTGTCGAAATTGTAATCGCCAACTCGAACGTTTGCAGTCAAATTTGCAACTTTATTATCTTCAATGTCCAGCAAGCTGCCTAAAGAAGCAGTGACTTGGTAACTATCAATAAAAGTTAATCCATACTCAATAAAGTAAGGTGCATCTAAATTTTCTAATTTAAGTGATTTGATTGATCTGGCAGACTCATCTTTCATTGCTTTCAAAAGCAACTCATCGCTTGTTTTTGTTTGCGACAATAATGTTAATGAAGTAAAGAGTAATGCAAAACTATTTAAAATTAATTTTCTCATTTATGTTTTAGCCAACTTTGTAATGTTGTTGTAAAATTGCTTCTATTTCTTCGGCTTTTCTAGTGCTGATTAATAGTTTTTGACCGTCTTGAAATACTATCTGTATCCCTTTTTTGGTCCCAGTTACGTTATAGCAAAGCCCTTTGCCAAAAATACTATATCTAATTCCCCATCCACCAAATTCTAAGATAGGTTTAAATTCCCTAATGTAAATTTCTGACATATAACTTTTAGGATATACTTTTGGTTTCTTAATAAGTGGAGCGAAAGTAATTTCTATTCTATTATCGTAAACCATAGTTTTTAAAGTAATTGAATAGAATAGCCATATCACACCAATTGCAGTTAATGAGAATGCGGCAAATCCAATTATCCAACTTGAAGAAAATTGGAAATTATTAGTAAACAAATTACTAAAAGCTATTACTGCAAAAAATGGCCCAGCCAATAACAATATCCAAAATAATGGATGTCTAAATTTTTGTTCTTCTTCTAATAACATTCTTTTTTACTTACTCTATAAATAAAAGAAATTCTGACTAAATGAATATACATCTCTATAATTTGTTGCAAATATCTCGTCAATTTTTTTAGCATTTGCTAAGCTAATTAAGTATCCTTTCATTTGCTTATCTATAATTAATATAACAAATTCGGGATTCAAAGTAATTTTTTCAAATGGCACATTGTGTTTGCCGACTGATTTATCTATTGTATTAGATGAATACTTAACAATGTCTAAATATTGAATTTCAATTTTTTCAATTTTTACTAAACTTATTCTTCCAAATATTTTCTTTTTATGAATAAGAATTTCTGATTCATAAAAATCTATTTGTATTGCTCCATATTGCTTAATGCCAAAGACTATCAATACAGCACACAAAAAGAACATAAAGAAAAATAAGAAATAAATTCCGTGTGCATTTCTTTCTGCCACTGTGAATTTATTAATTATTGCATACAGAAAAAATGCTCCACTTGCCGAAACAAAAGCAATAAAATTCATAATGATTATTAGAATAATTGCTTCTGTACTTTTATACTTTTGCAGTTCACTATACAACATATATTAATCTGCCAAAAAGTAAATAAAATTATTCGCCAACAGTTATTGGCGATGCTAGCAGTGGTGGTTTAGCTTGCGATTTTTTCTTTTTCTGTACTTCAATTGTTGAAACCAACAAACTTGGTGAACTTGCTGAAACTGGAACACCACCAGACTCAGCCCCACAAACACCATTGAAAACGCCATAATCTTTAGATGCCATAGTGATATTAGCAAATGTAGAAAGTGGAGTTCCGATTAAATCCACCCCACGAACTAATTCATCGCTTCTACCATCTGTAAAAACTTTATAAACTACAAGTGGCAAAACATTGAAAGCATTTGGAATTGTTCTACTAGTAAAAGTGAAGCCACCTTGTACTGTTTTGAAAAACAATCCATATTCTTTATTCTGCTTCTTACATTCGTCAATTAAGCCCTTTCTAAGTTCTTCATTTGTAAAAGTTACCATAGATTCTACAATAAGGTTAGACTGTCGAGAAACCGATTTGAAACCAGCTTGTTTTCTTCCGTGTCCGTTCGATTTGTCGAATCCTTCAATTGGAGAGCGACTCATAAGAAATGATTTAAAAATACCATTTTCCACTGCTTTAACTGTCTGACCTGCCACACCTTCGTCATCGAATAAGTAATTTCCGCTAAGTTCTTTGTCGCCAAGTGTACGTTTAGTTGGGTCGAAAGTAACAGATATAAACTCAGGTAAGATTTTTTTTCCAACAGATTGCTTAAATGTTTGACTTGAATTAGGGTCTTTTTCTCTATGTCCTTCCACTCTATGACCAAATATTTCGTGGAAAAAGACACCTGCTGCTTCGCCTGAAAGAATAGCTGGTCCAGTATAAGTAGTCATCATCGGAGCTGAACGCAAGCTATCAAGAGTAGAAATCATATTATCTATATCACGAGATATTGATTCTTCGCTGGGAAGTCCATCAGCTGTGAATGAGAAATATGAAAGATAAAGTGGTAACGTCATCCCATCTTCAGCTTTGGTATTTGCTATCACAAATAATCTTGCGAAGCATTCACCCCAGCTCATATCGGAATTTTCTGTGTTAATGAAATGCTTTTCTAATTCTTCTGCACTCAAGCTAACATTGCAATTGTAAATCCAAGGATACTTATTGAATTTGGCAGAAAGGCGGACAATCATTTGCTCAAATTTTTCTGCTTTCAAATTCAATTTTGGGAAAGTACCATTGTATTTATTTGGCTCTTCCTTGCTCATATCAGCAGAATTATCTTCTTCTTGCACTTTCACTTTTTGATTGGTTTGTGCTTTCTCCAATCTTTCAATTGCACTTTTGTATTGTCTATCGGTTGTTTGCCAAATCACATTCCTAACCGACATTTCATCATCGTCCAAAGGTAACTTAGCAAAGCCAGCACCAGAAGAAAAATCGAAAGGATTACCTCGTATAATATGAGTGTTGTCGAATTTATAATCGCCAACTCGCAAATCTATATCCAAGATTCTTTCTGTTTCATTATCATTTGTTCTTAGGTTGCCAAAGGCAGCACTAATACTATATGATTTGATTTGTGTCAAACCATAAGCAATATAATATGGCTTGATTGGTTGATTTTGCAATGCAAGAAAACTTCGGTCTAATTCTTTTTTAGCAGCTGATTTCCAAACTTGCTCTGCCGAAAAAGAATTTAATGTGATTAATAGACTAAGGAATATGATTTTAATTTTCATTCAAATATCTTTTTGTTTTTATATTTAACTCACTGTCCATATCATAGACATAAGGAATGCCTGTTGGGATATTGAGTTCAGTAATTTTATCTTTGGAAACATTTTCCAAAAGCATAATTAAAGAGCGAAGTGAATTGCCGTGTGCAGCAATTAGAATATCTTTGCCTTCTAAAAGCAAAGGTTTTATTTCGTTTTCATAGTATGGAATAACCCTAGCTTGAGTGTCTTTCAAAGATTCGCCATTTGGTGGTGGAGTGTCATAGCTTCTTCTCCAAATATGGAGCTGCTCTGCACCATATTGTTTGCCAATTTCATCTTTATTAAGCCCTTGCAAATCACCATAATGTCTTTCGTTGAGTGCTTCCGATTTAATAGTTCTCAAATCAGATTGCCCAATTACATCTAAAATAATTTTAGCTGTATTCTGAGCTCTTTTCAAGTTTGAAGTAAATAAGCAGTCAAATTTATAACCTTTCAGCATTTCGCCAGCATTTTGAGCTTCCTTTTCTCCTTCTGGAGAAAGTTCCACATCCACCCAACCTGTGAATCTATTTTCTAAATTCCATTGCGATTGTCCGTGTCTTACTAAAACTAATTTTGGCATACGACCTTTTATCTCAATTTTCTTTTTTAAACATAAATTTAAGTCCGCTCCAATTGCTATCCACAGAGCAAACTTTTGTGGCTATCCAACCACATGGATAAATAACATCTTTTAAAATATTATCTGTAATAGTAGAATTAAGTTCTTTCTTCAATTCACTTGTACCTTTCAGCCAAGAAACCCAAATTGCTCCTTTTGGCTTCATAAAGTATATTGATTTGAAAAATATCTCAGCAATTTCTTCTATATCAGTGCCGAAGATATGAACTAAATCCAAACTCTCTTCTTCAATTTTATTTTCTAAGTCAAATTGAACACATTCAATTAGAATATTTTCAGTAATCTCATTATAATGTGATGGCAAATTCCAAGTCGCTACATTCATATCTACTTTAAAACCTAGCTTTTGTTTCAAACTAGATTGAGAAATGTAGGGTATATTATCCGACTTTGCCAAATTTAATCAATTTTTGGTTGACAAAGTTCCATCAATACGCCATTTGTAGATTTTGGATGCAGAAATGCAATTAGCATATCGTGAGCTCCATTTATAGGAGTATCATTAATTAAATTTACATTATCTATTTTCAATCTTGCCAAATCTTCCTCTATAGAATCGCTAGCAAAAGCAATATGGTGAATCCCTTCACCACGCTTTTCAATAAACTTATGAATGGTTGACTCTTCACTTGTGGGAGCTGTTAGTTCTAAAATAACATTTCCAACTTTGAAAGATGCAATCGCCACCATTTGCTCTTCTACAGTTTCTCTATGAAACTTATCTGTATTAAATATTTTAGAGAATAATTCAATAGAAGCATCTAAATCTTTTACAGCTATTCCAATATGGTTTATGTTTTGAATCATTTACCAATCATTGTTAAGTATTTGCCAGCTCTTTCCAAATCTTCCTGAGTATTAATTCCCTGAAGCTCTTCAAAGCTAACCAAAGTGAAAGCTTCTACAATTTTATTTTGGTTTGCCAATATTCCAACTACATCAGTCAGATAATATTCGCCTTGAGCATTGCTATTTCCGACAATTGAAAGTGCTTCGAATAGCATTTTACTTTTCACAATGTAAATTCCACTATTGACTTCTTTAATTGCTCTTTGAGCAATATTCGCATCTTTTTCTTCTTTAATTGCTAAAAACATACCATTGTCATCTCTAATAATTCTGCCATAACCTTGCGGAGCTTCAGTCATTGCAGAAAGTACAGATAAATCGCAGTCGTTTTTATAATGAGCTTTGAATAATTCTAATATAGTATGTTTTTGAAGCAATGGAACATCGCCACAAAGAATTAAAACGTCAAAATCTTCATTTTTAAAATGTTCTCTTGCTTGGTTTACGGCGTGACCTGTACCCAATTGTTCCAATTGATGAACAATATGATTATTTGGCAAGTCAAAATCTTGAACAAACTTATCAACTATTTCTTTCTTAAAGCCAGTTATTGTAACATTTAAATCAAAATCCAATTGTAAGAGTACATCAAATACATAAGTCAATAATGGTTTTGAATGCAAAGTAGCCAAAACTTTAGGCGTTTCTGGGTTTCCCATTCTTTTGCCCTGACCAGCAGCAAGGGTTATACAAGCTTTTTTAAAATTTGACATATATTTGCTTAGTTTGATTAATTATTCTATTTCTTTAATTTTGTTATTTGAGTCAACAAAGACTTTAATTGGCTTATGGTTAGCAACTTCGCTTTTGTCGAGTATGACATAGCAAATCACAATAAGCACATCTCCCACCTGCCCTTTGCGAGCGGCAGCACCATTCAGCCCAATAACTCCACTACCACGCTCACCTTTAATCACATAAGTTTCGAATCTTTCGCCATTGTTATTGTTAACAATACTTACTTTTTCGTACTCAGCAATCTCGGCAGCATCCATCAAATCTTCGTCAATAGTTATACTACCTTCGTAATTGAGGTCGGCTTGAGTTAAATGAACTCGGTGAATTTTTGATTTTAAAAAAATTCTTTCCACTTTACCACAAGAAAATTAATCTCAAAATTAAGATTATTTATTGAGACGAAAAAAGAATAAAGCTAATTTATTTGTGGGAAAGATTAATAATCACGTTTAGTACGCAAAACTCTCATTTTGAGATTTGGGTCGGCACCATCATTATTAAGCCATTCAAAGCTTTCTCCAAAGTTTTCGTAAGTCTCATCGAATTGATGTTTTGATATGCTAATTAGCTTGTCATTATATAGATTGCGGGAATAAAACTTAACAAAAGCAGATTGTGGGGGAATAAATTCTAAATCTAAATTGAGAGTGGGGTAATCTTTGGCATCGAAACCAATATCGCTAATTGCGAAAATTTTGAAGCCATGGCTATCAACAAACTTAGCATTTGAAAGGTGAATATTGTAATTATAACAGTAATCAGACCAAAGCCAGCAATATAAGAAGTACTCTCGAAATCCTTTATAGCCATAAAAAATGGAAAAAGTAGAATTATTGAAATCTATTTCGCCACTTGTTGAAATTCGTTTCTGAGGTCTAATGATTCGTCTATCGGTCATGTGCTTTATAGCATCAACTTTTATAAACTTGCCTAGTTCAAAAAAGAATTTTTTGACAAATTTTTCATAAGCAATGAATCTTTTCTGAACAAAAATATCATAATCTAATTGCGATTTAAAAACTTCATTTAACTTTGCTCTAAGTTGATCTTCTTGCTTTTGAGCATCATTCAAATCAACAGAGAAGTCATTGAATAAAGCATTGATATGAATTTTGATTGGAAATTCACCAACCTTATGTTTTCTTTTGATTCTAATTTCAATTACATACTTAAGAAATTCATCTTTCGCTTCAACAACCAAGAAAATATTGTCGAAATGTTTTGAAATAAGGGGATCAATGTTATATCGAACTGTATTTACAGCTTGAAGCAAGTCGTCATCGTTACTATTTTTATCGAAAAAATAATCAAAGTCATCTACGGCAAGTCTAATCACATTTTTCAAATCCAAAGCAACTAATCCATCATAGATTTGTTCCAAAATTGATATAGCTGTAAAAGTCTCTAATTCCTCTTTAGAACCACCTTTAAGCATTTGAAGTGCTTGACCAATTAAAGATTTTTTGCCTGAATAACTTACTTGAGTTATTTGGGTAGGATCTATTTCAATTTTGCTTGAAAAAAACATATAAGTACTGCTTTATAAATAAATTCAATATATTTATTGTTAAATTAAACAATTAATTTTAAAAAAAAAATAAAAAATTATATAAACAAATGAAAGTAGTAATTCAAAGAGTTTCCAAATCAAGTGTTTCAATCAACAACGTAATGACAAGTGAAATAAAAACTGGTTTGTTATTGCTTGTTGGTTTCTCAGATACAGACACAGGAGAGACATTCGATTGGATGGTAAAGAAAATTTTAAATTTGCGAATCTTTTCAGATGCATTAGGGAAAATGAATTTTTCTTTGCTTGATATAGGTGGTGAAATATTAGTAGTTTCCAATTTTACTCTATTTGCAGATGCTAAAAAAGGAAACAGACCAAGTTACACTGAAGCAGCAAAACCAGAAACAGCTAAGTTACTTTACGACAAATTTTTAACAATTTTAAAGGAAAGCACCGAATTGAACGTTCAATCAGGGGAATTTGGTGCAGATATGCAAATAGATTTGCTCAACGATGGACCTGTTACAATAATATTAGAAAAATAATTATCAAAGAATAGATTGCAAAAATGGAAGAGATAAAAGAAATTGGTTTGGTGAAAGGAAGTTTTGGTTTGAAAGGGGATTTGATTTTAGGAAGTACTCCAAAGGGTTTGAACGAAATTGATTTGGGTAGTGCAATTGGCATTGGTTTTAGTGCGAGTTTCCTTCAATACTACACTTTGGAAAACATTAAGAAAAACAAAGATACCTTTAAAATAAAACTCAAAGGTATAGATACACCAGAAAAAGCAAATGAACTTAAAAATAAAGCTGCTTTTATTGATATTGGCATACTAAACCAAGAAATGAATGAATATTTTCTAAATTCTCCGCTAAATTACATGGTTTACTATGAAAGTGGAAAAGAAGTCGGAAAAATTATAGATGTTTGGGAAATGCCTGCAAATGATGTACTGGTAATTGAAACTGAAAAAGGAGATTTACCATATCCTTACGTTGATAAATTTGTGATTTCGAAAGATAACGAAAAGAAAATTTTTGTTCTAACAGAAATTGAAGGATTGGAAGATTTAATTGAATAATGCATTAAAAAAGGCAAAATTTTAATAACTATTCAACTAATTGGTTTTTGCATTAAAAATTTCTTTGTATTTTGTATTCTGAATGTTTTTATTTTTGAAATAATTTTTTGAGGAACTATATAATGCCTCACGTTATAATTGATGGGCAACGAATAGAGACTTCGCCTGGCAAAACTATTATCCAAGCAATCTATGATAATGGTATGCAGGTTCCTCACTTTTGCTGGCACCCAGAGCTATCTGTTGCAGGTAATTGTCGTATGTGTTTGGTGGAAGTTGGTAGCCCCAAAAGAAATTCCACTGGTGATATTGAATTAGACGAAGCTGGTAATCCAATAGTAAACTTTATTCCTAAGTTGCAAATTGCATGTGCTACTCCTGTTTCCGATGGAATGGTGGTACATACACAAAATCATAAAGCAAATGAAGCTCAAGAAGCCGTTATGGAATTCTTGCTGATTAACCACCCTTTAGATTGCCCTATTTGCGATGAAGCTGGCGAGTGCAAATTGCAAGAATATGCTTTCCGCCATTCAAAGGGTGAAAGTAGATTTACTGAAGCTAAGAACCACAAACCTAAACGTCAAGTTTGGGGACCAAATGTGCTGTTCGATGCTGAACGTTGTATCTCATGCTCTCGTTGTATTAGATTTTCTCAAGAAGTTGCAAAACAAGATGTATTAACTTTTGTTCAACGTGGCGATAAAGTTACAATTGAACTCTTTGAAAATACTGTCTTCGATAGTCCTTATTCTATGAACGTTATTGAGCTTTGCCCAGTTGGTGCATTAACTAGCTCTGATTTCCGTTTCAAAGCTAGAGTTTGGGATATGACTTCCAATCCTTCTATTTCATTTGCAGATGGCAGCGGAGCTAACACAAATCTTGGTGTTCGTAATAATGAATTATTGAGAGTGCAGCCAAAAGTTAATATGTATGTAAATAAATACTGGCTAAGCGACTATGCAAGGCTTTCGCAAATTGACTTTGTGAACGAAAATAGAGTGACTGAACCACTTGTGAAACAAAATGGAACTCAGCAGATTTCTTCATGGGATGAAGCTATAGAAGCTACAACTCAAAAGTTGAAGTCATTTAAAGCTGACGAAATTATGTTTTTAGCTTCTGGAAAAACTACAAATGAAAGTAATTTTCTTTTTGCTAAATTTGTTAAAAGCGTTGTGAAATCTAATAATTTAGATTTCTTGCCACACTTAAACAAAAATCAAAATGAAGGACCTTTTGAAGCAAATCCAAATTCGGTACCAAATATGACAGGTGCTAAAGAAGTAGGAGCAAATGGGACAGGACTTAAATATAAAGATTTGGCTGAGAAAATTAATAATGGCACTATTAAAGCACTTTATATAATGGAAGATGATTTTAGCGAATTTTCAGAAATTAGTAGTGTTTTAGATAAGTTAGATTTACTTATTGTGCAAGCATACAACTTTTCTGATTTAGTTAATAGTGCAGATATTGTATTACCTGCTTCTACTTACGCTGAAGTGGAAGGTACGTACACTAACACTAATGGAAGAGTGCAATACTTCAAACCAGCTTTAGTAACTAAAGAAAATCTTCGCTATATGGGACTTTCTATGAGCAGACTGGATAAATTCGGGGCTTTCAATGACCGTTGGACTCAGCACGAATTAAGAAGTTGCAGACAAAGCTGGAGAATTATTAGAGATTTGGCATTGAGCTTTGGTGCTGGATGGAGATACAAAGATTCTGAAGCAGTATTCAATGAAATAGCAAAATCAATACCTGCATTTGCTGGTATGAGCTATGAACTATTAGAAGAATATCAGGGCTTGGTGCTGAATAAAGCGAATGCACCAGAACCTAAAATAAACAATTATGTTTCACACGTAATGAAACTAGATTAATGGAAAATACAACAATTACTTGGCTTTTAGCTGAAGCAGGTGTGAAAGCACTTATAATTTCGCAAATCGTTTTGGTTCTAGCTGCCGCAGAAGTATGGATTGAACGTAGGATAGCTGCATTTATTCAAAATAGAATTGGACCAAATAGAGTTGGCCCAATGGGCTTATTGCAACCATTTGCAGATGTGGTTAAGCTCTTTATGAAAGAGGATATTATCCCAGCTGCTGCACATAAGAATTTCCATAGACTTGCACCAACACTTGCCTTGATAATCGCATTTTCTGTTTATGCAGTAATGCCATTTGGCGATTATGTGAATATTATGGGTCACCAAGTGAAAATGGGTATTTTGCCCGATTCAAATATTGGTTTGCTTTATATATTGGCTATGACTTCGGTTGGAGTTTATGGTATTACATTGGCAGGTTGGTCTTCAAATAGTAAATACTCATTGCTTGGCGGATTGCGTGCATCGGCACAAATGATTTCTTATGAACTATCTATGGGATTGTCATTAGTTGGAATCATTATGTTGACTCAAACATTATCGTTAGATGCAATGGTGAAACATCAAGCTGGTTGGTTTTGGAATTGGCATATTGTAACTCAGCCGTTAGGGTTTATTATTTTCTTAGTTTCTTCATTTGCTGAAACAAACAGAACTCCTTTCGACTTGCCAGAGGCAGAGCCAGAGCTTGTTGGTGGATTTAATACAGAATATTCGGGTATGAAATTTGGTATGTTTTTCTTAGCAGAATATGCGAATATGGCAACTGCTTCTGGGCTAATATCATTGTTCTATTTTGGTGGATATAATCTACCTTTCCCTCAAGAAATGTTAGGGCTTGAAGCCGGCTCTATTCCTTTAGCATTAGTACAATTTGGTGCATTTGCACTAAAAGTATTATTCTTTATCTTCTTCTTCGTTTGGGTTCGTTGGACAGTTCCACGTTTCCGCTACGATCAGTTGATGTCATTGGGCTGGAAAGTGATGCTTCCACTTGCAATTATCAATGTGTTGATTACAGCAAGTGTAATAATGTTTTTAAAATAATTGAAAATTAAATTTTAGTGGTTTAAAGTATGGAAAATACTCAATCGTATGAAAAAGATAGGCTAACTTTTTGGGAAAGTCTCTACTTACCTGAAATAGCTCGTGGCTTAGGAATAACTTTTCGCCAAATGTTCAAGCCAAAGTTTACTCGTCAGTATCCAGAAGAGCGATGGGAACCAGAAGGTTCATATAGAGGTCGACCAGTACTTGTGCTTGAAGAAAGCGGAGAACGTTGCGTTGCGTGTGGGCTTTGCTCAAGAGTATGCCCTGCATTGGCAATTGAAGTGCAAGCTGGCGAAACTGAGAAAACAAAAGAAAGATACCCAATTAAATTTGAAATCAATATGCTTCGCTGCATCTATTGCGGATATTGCGAAGAAGTTTGCCCAGAAGAAGCAATTGTGATGAGCAAAGATTATGATATTATCTTCACAGACGCAAACGAAGCTATACTAGGTAAAGAAAGATTGCTAGTACCTGTAGAAAGACTACAAGACAGGCTTGAATTCCTAAGACAATATAAATAAAAAAACAAATAAAAGCCACTGAAAGGTGGCTTTGCTGTTTATAGGAGGTGGAATTATTTATTTAATTCATTTTCAATAATTTGGTCTGGTTTATCGATTGGTCTTGGAGCTTCGCCGTTTACTATGTAACCATTCTTATCTATAAGAAAATAATGGGGTAGAGAATTAATCTTATACGAATCAGCAACATTCGAGGCAAATCCTTTCTTTTCAATCAAGTGTACACCCTTAAATGACTTGTAATCAATAAATCTTTTGAGTTTGTCTATTGAGTTATCAAATGCGATATTAAGAAAGACTACATCTTTATCTTTGAATCTTTCTTTGAGTTGATTAGCAGCTGGAATTTGTGCTAAACAAGGTGCACAACTTGTTCCCCAAAAATCTATGTAAACCACTTTACCTCGGTAATCTGATTACCTTCTAAATCGAGAAGTTTAAAGTCTGGAGCTAATTGATTATCAACTATAAGATTATTATATTTAATTATTAATCGGTTATATAAATCTTCATTATTAAAATGATTATTATATAGCTTTAGTAAACTATCTAACTTGAATTAAATTCTTTGTTGGCTTTTGGATTGCTATAAAATTTTTCTTCCCAATCAAACATAAAATTTAGACAATCTTCGCATTTTGCAGTGAATTCCATTGAGCTATCTTGAAATTTGAAATAAAGGCTATCTCCGATGGCAGCATATTTATTAATAAACATCCAATGTTCACCATTAAGTAAGTTAAAATTTAAAGGAATATCTGTTTCAATTTCAAACATAAAGTTGTTATTTTCATTGAGAATTACTTCTTGTTTGGTGGTAACATCTTCTATATAGCTTAGAATGGAAGTGTTATACTGGATAGTAATTGTATTATCTTTGGGCTTGACGAACTGACCGCCAATCTATGTTTTGGCTGCTTTCAAACCTGATGAAAATAAAATTATGGCTGCGATTACTAAATATCTTATTATTTATTTCTCGTAAATATATTTTACGTAAAATAACTATAGTATTCTTAATTACCAAATTACTAACCCCAATCATTCCATAATCGTATCACAAAAGTATCTAATCGTTGCAAATCGTATCTAAATATAAAATAAGTGATTTGGATTAAGCTCTATAAATCGCCAAGTCCAACTTTTGCTAATCTTGCTAAAATTGCACCACGAGTTCTGCCGAAATGTTCTGCCATTTCAGCCACACTCGATGAATTATAATACATATCGCTTAGTTCACTATCTTGTGGGGAAGTCCAAGGTCTATAAGCATCTTTGTGTTTTTCTCGGAATTTATCAACAGAAAATGTTTTTTCACTATTTCTTTCGGCTCGTGGCTTTCTCTCAGTCCTTGGTTTTCGTTCTTTTCGATGTGTGCTATTCGTAGGTTTTGCTAGCTCTTTTTTCTGTTCTTTAGTTGCTTGAACCGTAACGAATATATCAACTGACTTTTTGAAGTCAATGGGTAGCATTTTCTCTGGAATGTAAAGTAATTTCTTTGTTCTTGTGATAGCAACATATAGAAGATTAATTTCTTCATTAATTTTTGCTAAATTAACTTCTTCGCCTTTTTCAATATCTATTTCTATTTTTTGTAATTTCTCTTCAGTAATAAAATCATTTACTAGATAGACAGAGTCATACTCCATGCCTTTGCAGCGGTGAACAGTAGAAAATACCATTTCGGCTTTTTCTTTTTCATCGTTTTCAACGTGCTTCTTTTTAAGTTTATTAATTAGTTTTGGAATTTCATTGCCATATTCCTTCACAATTTCCAGCATCATAGATAGCTGACCATCTTCAGTTTTTTCAATATAATCTTCCAACTCTTCTATGTCTTTCATATTTTTAATGAGCGAGTCTCTAATCTTAGCATGCTCACCATTAAATAAATTCAATACATCATAGAGAGAAGCTCCTTCGTCTGCATAGGTATAAGAATTTATATTTCCTTCAAAATAAATATTACTAACGCTCTTTCTTTCAGTAATATATTCAATAGCTCTAAGCAATAATCCAAGATTTGTTCTTGCTATTGTGGCATTCGATTTAACTACTTGAGTGCTTCCTTTTCCGAATATATTAATATCATTTTCTTCGCCTATATAACTTTTGAATGCTAGTATTTCTTTTGCAAGATTAGCAATGGAAGGACTGAAGCGGAAACTAGTAGTTAAATAAAAGTTTTTGAAATTTGCTTTTTCTAGCGAATTTATAGCATAACGCCAGCTATAAATCTGTTGGTTTGTATCACCTACAATGACTTTTGTGGCTTTCTGATTTAAAAATACATCGAGCATAGCGGCTGAAGCATCTTGACCCTCATCGAATAAAATATAATCATAATGTAAATCGGGATTAGATAATTGAAAAAGTTTTAGATAGAAATCATGAGTAATTTCTATTTCTCCTTTATACATTTTGCCTAATAATATTCTTGCTTGCTTAAGTATATAAGGGTAATAAGTAGCAACAAAAGTCTTAGCTTTTTTATCGCTAATAGTTTCTATAAAATTCAAATCTGCGACTTTTGGTTTATCGCTATTGCAGAAAAAAGAAATTAGTTTGCTAATATAATTTGCAATTACATATTCGGTATGCTTTTCGTCACCACCTTGCAAATTCAATAGTTCTACTATTTCATTTATCTTATATCCCTGAGTTTTGATTTTAAAGCCAGACCTCATCACTATATGGCGGTAGGCAAGTGAGTGTGCGGTTTCTACTTGTACGTTATGTATATTGTTATCTGAGAATTTTTTTACAGCTTCCAGTTTTACAGATTTATTGAAAGCTAAGTAAAGTATTTTACTCCCAGCTGGGCGAGTCTTGGCATATTCAATTACAGTAGTAGTTTTACCAGAGCCTGCCACTGCATTAATTTTAATGTCGCCTTTGGAATTGATTATACTTTTTTGTTCTTCGGTTAGTTGCATATTATATAATTATAATATAAAAAATAAATATTATTCAAGTCCATATTCTGCGATTTTTCTATAAAGTGTTCTTTCGCTAACTCCTAATTCTTTGGCTGCAAGTCTGCGATTACTATTGAATCTTCGCAATGCCTCAGAAATAAATTTTTTCTCAATTGAAGCTAAATTCAAATTTTCAACTGCTTCCATTTCATCGAAACTCTTTACTTCCACTTCATCTTGTTTAACATTAATTCCATGATAAAGTGTATCTTTAATTTCATCTACAGAAGCAATAGTATGGCGAGACATTGATTTCAAATCATTAACTTCATTTTGCAAAGCTAAAAGACTTCTAAAAATTAGTCCCAATTCAAATTGAGGATTTTCTTTGTTGGCATTGCTATTAGAGCCAAATCTTACTAAAGCATGAGAATCAGGTACATTTGTAGCAATATGTGGAGGCAATGTAGGTTTTAAGTATTTGCGAGCAACTTCTGGTGTTATATAGCTAACTTTTTCGAGAGTAATCATTGTCTCAACTAAGTTTTTCAGCTCGCGTATATTGCCAGACCATTCCAATCGTTTGAATATTTCTACAACATCATTGGCAACGCCTTTATATTCAATTCCAATTTTTGAGCAAATATTTCTTGCAAAAAAGTCATATAAAGCTGGTATGTCTTCTGGGTGGTTTCTTAATGCAGGTAAATAAATATGTACATTCTTTAATCTGTAATATAAATCTTGTCGGAAATTCCCACTTTGAACTTCTTCTTCTAAAGTACGATTAGTAGCAGCTATAACCCTTACGTCAACTTTTTGAACAGCAGTTGAACCTATTCTCGAAAATTCACCAGACTCAAGCACTTTAAGTAGCTTCACTTGTGTGCTAAATGGCATTTCGCCAATTTCATCAAGAAAAATTGTTCCTCTATTTGCTACTTCAAAGAAACCCTTTCTTTGCTCATGAGCGCCAGTAAAAGCACCCTTTTCGTGCCCAAATAGTTCCGATTCAAGCAAAGATTCTGGAATAGCACCACAATTAACGCTCACGAAGGGGAATTTCTTGCGATTGCTTAATGAATGAACTGCTTGAGAAAATACTTCCTTGCCCGTTCCTGTTTCCCCTGTTATAAGCACAGTTAAATCAGTAGGAGCGGCTTGCATTAACATTTGAATAGCTTCTTGCATTGGTTGGGAATCGCCAACCAAGCCAAATCTTTCTTGCAATATTTTAGTAAAATTATAATCCATATTTGCCTAAATGTAAAAACCTCTAAACAGAATTTAGAGGTTTTGCTTAAAGTATAATCAAAAATAATTTAGCCAATTGTAGCTGGAACAACTTTTCGCTGTTTCAATTCATTATCAAGCAAGAATAAACCACTTTTTGAATCCCCAGCTAATCTTAATCTATCAACTATCTCATTAGTAGTTGCTTCTTCTTCAACTTGCTCAGTTACAAACCATTGAAGCAAAATTAGAGATGCGTGATCGCCATTTTTGATAGCCAAATCAGCTAATTCATTGATGTTTTTTGAAATATATTCTTCATGTTTTAGTGCATCTTCAAAGCAAACAACTGGGTTTTCCCAATTTTGCTGTGGAGCATCGATAATGCCAATACTAGGAGTACCATTTCGAACGAGTAAATAATCAAAAAACTTAAGTGCGTGAGTCATTTCTTCTTGAGCTTGAACTCGCATCCAATTCGCAAAACCATTTAGATTTATCCCTTGGAAGTAAGCCGCCATCGATAAATAAACATTTGAAGAGAACATTTCCCTATTAATCTGTGCATTTATAGCATCTTGCATCACTTTGATAATCATAACCTACCTATTTTTGTCATTAATTTAATTAGTAAACGTTTAATCAAGTTAGATATTTTTTGGGGAGAGAGCTAGTAAAAGATACGATTAAACTTATTTCCAATCGTTTGATTGATTAATTATTGATAAGTAAATTGAAACTGAAACATAGTTGAGAAATAAAATTTGTTAAAAGAGATTTGAAAAAAATGCTAAATTTGTGAATTGAAAATTTGAAATAAAGCAATGCTGATGAAAATTTACTTAGAGACGAATAGATTGATTTATAGAGAGTTTGTTGCTGAAGATTTGGACAATATGTTTGCACTTGATTCAGACCCATTAGTTCATAAATATTTGGGAATTCGTGAAAGAGTATTTAGTTGGGGTTATTGAAAGTATTAGAAAACAGTATTTCGACAACGGAATTGGTCGCTGGGCAGTTATTGAAAAAGAAAGTAATAATTTCATTGGCTGGTCTGGGCTGAAATTCGTTAGAGAAGAAACCAATAACCACATTGAATACTTAGACGTTTGATTTTGATATAGATTAATTCCAAAATATTGGGGAAAGGGATATGCGACTGAAAGTGCCGCAGCTAATTTACGATATGGCTTTGAGCAATTAAAAGCTGAAAAAATATATGCAGCAGCTCAAGTTGAGAATCTAACCTCGAATAAGATACTAACAAAAATTGGATTAAAATTTCAAGAAACATTCAAATACCACGACCTGACATGCAATTGGTATAAACTGGAAAAGTGGGAGTGGGAGGGAAATAGATGAGAGTAATCACGAGACTAATGGCTTATTTGTGTTCTATATATTTTCTACTTAAATTTGCATTATGAAACAAAGATTTCATATCGATACATCTGTATTTGGAGGTTATTTTGACTCTGAATTTGAAACTGAAACAAGATTGTTATTTAACAAGATTAGGCAAAATGAAATTATTTGTGTTTATTCAGAACTTACAGAAAATGAGCTTGAAAATGCTCCAATGAAGGTTTTAGAGATTTTAAATAATCTTTCAGTAAAACAAAAAGAAAAAGTTGCTATAACTGACGATGCAATTAAATTGGCAGAAACATATCTTGCAGAAAAAGTAGTAGGAGAATCGAGTTATGATGATTGCTTACATATAGCTACAGCTACTATACATAAAGTAGATTTACTGGTAAGTTGGAATTTTAAGCACATCGTCAATATTTATAGAATTAGAGGTTACAATTCTATAAACTTACGACTTGGTTATAATAATTTAGCAATTCATTCACTTAAGGAGATAGTGAATTATGAAAATGCAAAATCAAATTGCAATTGAAAAACAATGAAAACTATTAATTGTTTACAGTGGCAAACGAACTCAGCAATGATTCGTGAGAGAGTTATAGAGGCTTTAATAAAAACATATCCTTGCTAGCTGTGGATTGAAAAGGGACTTAAAGAATGTGAAAAATGTATTTTAGTTCTTTTTCCAAATTATTTCAATAATCATGGTTGGACAAAAACAGAATTCAATTCAATTATCACAAGAGAAATTATTGAAACTCAAAACTTAATTTTACCAATATGGGTAAATGTTACTCGTAAAGATGAATATGATTATTCTCCATCAGTAGATAATAAAATAGGTGTAAATTGGAATATAGGGATAGATTTAGTTATTGATAAAATTGCTAATGCATTGCAATAAGTAAATCGATATAAAAATAGAAAATACAATCATTCTATCATCTCCTCAACCTACAAATACAGTCCCTTTCTCTGAATATATTCTGCTACTTCTTCTTTAAGTAGACCTGCTGTGGGTTTGTGTTGTTTAATGTTTTCTTTTATTTGAGTGGAAGATATTTCCATTAGTGGCGTGTCTATAATTATTGGCATTTCAGAATTGATTGCCAATTTCATAAATATAGAATTGCTTGAGTAGTCCACAAGTGGGCGTTGGGCTATACAAAGTTTAGCGTGATATAATATTTCTTGCCAGTTGTACCAATTATCGAAATGCTCCGCTTGGTCACCACCTATCAATAAATATATTATACTATCTGGGAACTTTGCTTTAAAGTGAAGTATTGTATTAATTGTATATGAAATTCCTTGTTGCTGAATCTCGAAGTCATCTATTTGGAATTTACTATTGTTAGAAATTGCAAGCTTTGCCATAGCAAGTCTATCCTCAGCACTTGCTTGATTCGCTTCATTTTGTCTGAATGGAGAGATGAATGTAGGAATGAAAAAGCATATATCTAGCTCTAATTGCTTGACAAATATGTCTGCAATGGTTGTGTGGGCTATGTGTATGGGGTTGAAAGTACCACCAAATATTCCGATTTTTTTCATTTAAAGAAGAAAGGGAGATAAACTATCTCCCTTATCCTTAGATTAATTTTCAAAAACTAATGTGTTCGCTGTTTCTTGACGACCGTGAACTACATTCAGTGCTACGAAGTTTCTTGATGATTTTACTTTTGCTTCAAATTCATCACGGAATTTAAGAATAAATCCTCTAATTGGCCAAGCTGCGGCATCGCCCAAGGCACAAATTGTGTTTCCTTCTATATTATCGCAAACAGATAACAATAAGTCTATATCTGCCGTTGATCCATCGCCTTTGTAGATTCTTTTCAATATTTTTTCCATCCAACCGCAACCCTCACGGCAAGGTGTACACTGCCCGCAAGATTCGTGGTGGTAGAAATGTGCAATTCGCAAAGTTACTTTTACTATGTCGGTATCTTCATCCATTACCATCACTCCAGCTGTGCCGATGTGAGTTCCAATTTTCTTCAAGTATTCTTCATCCATCAAAATTCCTTCTATTTCATCGCCACGAAGTGGAGGCATAGAAGAACCACCAGGAATGATTGCTTTAATTTTTTTATTGTTTCGCACGCCACCACAAACATTATAAATCAAGTCTGTTAATGCTATGCCTGTTTCAAGTTCGTAAACACCAGGTTTATTGACATGTCCACTAACTCCATAAAGTAAAGTGCCAGGATGTCCTGGAGCTCCAAGTTTAGAATATGCTTCTGGTCCAATTTTGAAAATAGCTGGAACAGTTGCGATAGTTTCAATGTTGTTTACTGTAGTTGGCATTCCCCATAGACCTACTTGAGCAGGGAATGGTGGTTTGAATCTTGGGTAAGCTCTATCGCCTTCCATTGAATTCATCAACGAAGTTTCTTCGCCACAGATATATGCACCAGCTCCCTTATGAACGAATACTTCAGTAGAGAAGTCAGTGCCGAAAGTTTCTTTCATTTTCGGGCCAACTACTCCAGCTGCATAAGCTTCTTTCACAGCTTCTTCCATAAAGTCCACCCATTTGTGGTATTCGCCACGGATGTAAATATAGCCAGCTTTTAACCCCATTGCATAGTTTGCAATTAAAATACCTTCGATTAACTGATGTGGGTTGTACTCAAAAATTTGTCTATCTTTAAATGAGCCAGGCTCTGATTCATCGCCATTAATAGCCAAATACATTGGTTTATCGCCAGGTTTTGGCATAAAAGACCATTTCAGTCCCGTTGGGAAACATGCACCACCACGACCACGCAAGCCAGAAGCTTTCACCAAATTGGTTACTTCAGTTGGTGTCATAGTAAGCGCTTTCTTAAACATTTCGTATCCGCCGTTTGCCTTATAGACTTCATATTTGCGGAGATTTTCAATTTCTGGTAGTACTAATTTTGGGTTTGTTGCCATTATTATTCAAACGTAATTAATTTTTATTTCTAAAATTAAGAAAATAAATTGAAATTTAATGAGGAAATTACTAATTTCTTCAGTTTTTCAATTATAAATTACTTAATGTTAATTTTAATTTCCCTACTGAATCTGTCATATCAGATAGTTTTTTGCGTTCTGCTTCTATTACTTTTTCGGGAGCTTTTGCCACAAAACCCTCGTTCGATAGTTTGCGAGTGATGCCATCTATCTGCGATTCCAGTCTTTCTAGCTCTTTAGCAATTCTAATTTTCTCAGCTTCCACATCAATTGCATCTTCTGCCAAAAGTATATTCAATTCCACTCCACGAGTTGCCGAGCTAAGCTTTTTGCTGTCTGACTTTTCGTTAAATCTTGTTTCCGATGATTTCACGTTGCTATTGAAAATGACTAAGTTTATTTTCAAAAACTCAACAAAACCAGAATCCTCTGTATTGATTATAAATTCAGTTTTCTGATTTGCTATATTTGCTTGTGCTTTAAGCATTCGGATTTCTTCCGAAATTGTTTGCATTAGCTCGAAATGATTTAGCAAAACAGAATTTGAATTGTCCTTTGTTTTCTGAGGATAGCTTGCCATTGAAATTGACTGATTCAAATCACTTTCAAACAAAATATGCCACAATTCTTCAGTAACGAAAGGCATTGTAGGGTGCAAAAGTTTCAGTATGCTTTTATAAACTTCGAGTGATTTTGTGATAGTTGCAACTTTCACTTCTTTTGAAATATTTTGCGATATGTATGTTTTCACCATTTCTACATACTGGTCGCAAAAGTCTTTCCAAATGAACTCATAAAGTGTTTTGGAATACTCGTTTACATTGAAATTATCCAAAGCAGTGTTGATTTTATCAATAGCATCGCTAAGTTTAATTTCAATCCATTCGTTCACATCGTCGAATGAATTTTCAATTACATTTTCATTATTTGCTTCTTCTGCTTCGATTGCTTCTTTTCGCATATTCAAAAAGCGACCAGCATTCCAAACTTTATTTAGGAAGTTACGCCCAATTTCCATTGATGGAATATCCTGAGTTTCCACATTGATGTCCATTCGAACATCTAAACCGAGTGGAGCAAGATAAATCATAGTGAAGCGAGTAGCATCGGCACCGTATTTATCAATAATATTAAGTGGGTCTGGCGAATTACCAAGAGATTTAGATAATTTTCTGCCAGAAGCATCACGAATCATAGATGTGAAATACACATTTTTGAAAGGAATCACTTTTGCAATTTCTTCTGTAGCAATAATCATTCGTGCCACCCAGAAGAAAATAATATCAGGACCAGTTACCAATAAATCAGTCGGTAAAAATGCTTTCACTTCTTGTGAATTCAATGTTTCTTCCGAACCGTCCCAACCCATAGTTGTCATTGGCCATAGCCAAGAAGAAAACCAAGTGTCCAAAACATCGTTATCTTGATTTAATTCAATTTCATTGCCAATATTTAGTTTTTGTCTTGCTTCTGCTTCTGAACGAGCTGCTGTAAACTGACCATCGGTAGTATAATAAACTGGTATGCGATGTCCCCACCAAAGTTGACGAGAAATGCACCAATCTTTAATGTTTTTCATCCAATGTGAATAAGTTTTTGTCCAATGGTTTGGATAGAATTTAATCTCTCCATTTTCAACAACTTCAGTAGCTTTTGCTGTTAGTTTTTCCATAGAAACAAACCACTGATCCGATAGATATGGCTCAATTGGTTCGCCACCACGTTGAGAATAGCCAACATTGTGAGTATAGGCTTCAATTTTTTCGATTAAGCCAGCTTCTTGCAATTTGCCAACCATTAGTTTGCGGGCTGCAAATCGCTCAACTCCATTGAAATCGCCAGTAAGTTCATTTAAAGTGCCATCTGGATTGATTGTGTTAATCATTTCAAGATTATGGCGTTTGCCAAGCTCAAAGTCATTTGGGTCGTGGGCTGGAGTAATCTTTACACAGCCAGTACCAAAGCCAATCTCTGCATAATCATCTGCTACAATTGGCACAGCTCTGCCGACCAATGGAACAATTACTTGTTTGCCAATTAAGTGCTTATAGCGTTCATCGTTTGGATTGACAGCCACAGCCACATCGCCATAGATAGTTTCTGGGCGAACTGTAGCCACTTGCAAATAATCACTACTATCAGCGAAATAGTACCTCATAGTATAAAGATGCTCATTGACTTGGCGGAATTCAACTTCTTCATCGGAAAGGGCAGTTTGAGCATCTGGCGACCAATTAATAATACGTTTCCCTTTATAGATTAACCCTGCATCGAAAAGCCGAACGAAGATTTCCGTAACTGATTTGGAAGCCGATTCATCCATTGTGAAAAGAGTTTTATCCCAATCGCAAGAAACACCAATAGACTCTAATTGATTTAGAATAATATTGCCATACTGCTCTTTCCAACCCCAAACTCTTTCAAGGAATTTTTCTCTGCCCAAATCGTATCTTGTAAGGTTTTCCTTAGCTTTAATTTCTTTTTCTACTCGAGATTGAGTAGCAATTCCAGCATGATCAAGCCCTGGATACCAACAAACTTCATAGCCATTCATTCGTTTCCAACGGATATAAATATCCTGCAAAGTATGATTCAGCACGTGCCCGAAATGCAGAATACCAGTAACGTTTGGTGGTGGCATCAGGATAGAATATTTAGGTTTTTCGGAAGTATTATCCGAGCTAAACAACTTATTTTCTTTCCAACGAGAATACCAAAGGGTCTCGTTGGTTTTAGGGTCAAAATTCTTAGGGAAGTCAATCATTTTCTTTTTTTTTACATTAGAATAATACACAATTTACGGAAAAAAGAGGAGAAAATTAATCTGGCATATTGCCACTTGGAAGTGGGGCTTTTTGTGTTTTAAGTTTACTTATTAAAACTTCAACTTCCGATGACAATCTTTTCAATTTAGAATTTGCTTCTGTGTATAGTTCATTCGCTATTTTCAATTGATTGCGAGATGTTTGTGTTGGCTCTGCAAATGATTCCCAGAAACTCCAAAGTACATTGTCTAATCTTTCTCTAACGGCTGGAGTTTGATTTGCACTGCGGCTTCCTTTGCTATTATCACCATTCAACACAATGTTCACATCTTCAAGTTCTCTCATTGTTCTGTATGTATTGTCAAGTAATTTTTCGTTATCGGCAACTGGACTTGATAGTATTGATTTCACAAGAATAGTTGTTTTCTCTTTTAGGTCATTCAGAACAGAATTTGTCAAACCAAATTTGCGTCTAAATTCCATTGCTTCTTGTTGGAATGAAATCATAGCAACTTTATCTTTAGCTGGTAAAGTAGTATTATTTAAGCTTTTCACAACAAATTTTTGTGGCTCTGCTATTTGAGTTCGCACTCCATCAACTACTTTTGAAATTGACACATAGTATGTACCCGGAATAATTAATATCCCATTATTTTTATTTATGTCGGTAGTTTTTGCTATTGGGTCTGTGTCGCTATATCTCAAATTCCAAACTAATCTGTTAGTTCCTTTGGAAGGTGTAGTGGTTAAATTGCGAACTACACTCCCTTTATCGTCTGCGATAGTGAAAATAAGCATTGGTTTTTGTTCCAAATCTTCTTCTCTCATTTCATCAAAAGTTGGATAGTATGGATTGCCTGATTTATCCATTTGTTCTTTCGATTTTTTCTTGCGTAAATCTTTTTTAGTTTGATAAGTGTCATTCAAATTGTATGTGAAAACAGCACCAAATGGGTGATTTTCAGCACGATAGAAATCTTCGCCTAAACTTTTGCGGCCCCAAGATTCATCTTCTCTATAAATCCAAGAGTCTTTGATAGGGAAAATGAAAGCTTCTTTATCCATATTTTCTTTGGTGATATTGCGAAGTGGAGTGTAATCATCTAAAATATAGAAACCTCTTCCAAATGTTGCAATTGCAATATCATTTTCACGGCGTTGAATATCAATATCTTTCACTGGAGTAGAAGGCAGACCATTATCTAATTTATACCAAATTGCACCACCATCTATAGTGAAATAAAAACCGAATTCAGTTCCGCAAAAGAGTAAGTTCTTTTCAATTCCATCTTCAGCAATAGTATAGACAGCACCATCAATTGGTAAGTTCGATGCAATTGATGTCCAAGTTTTTCCTTTGTCGTTGCTTTTAAGAACATAAGGTTTGTAGTCACCCATTTTATGATTGTCGAATGTAATATAAACAACATTCTCATCGTTTCTTGAAGCTTGTATATCGGATACATAAGTTGATTCTGGTACACCTGGGAATTTTTCTACTTTGTTCCAAGTCTGACCATCGTTTTCTGATATTTGAAGTAAACCATCGTCAGTACCAACATAAAGCAAACCTGCTTTAATTGGAGATTCATCTAATGCAATAATATTTCCATAAAGTGAAGTTGAAGCATTTTTTGCGATTGCTTCTGGTTCCCAAATTTTATCCATCACTTTAAGTTCATCTCTATTAATTTGGCGAGTCAAATCACCACTAATTTTAGTCCAAGAGTTTCCTCTGTCGTCCGATTTGAATAATTTGTTTGCAGCAAAGTAAAGTCTTGTATTGCTGTGAGGAGATATAATCACAGGGGAGTCCCAATTCCAACGAAGTTCTTCGCCTTTATCTGCTTGAGGTTGAATCATTGTCATCTCGCCAGAGCGTTTGTCGTAGCGAACCAAAACTCCATATTGTGGTTCTGAATATACAATATTAGGATCTTTTGGGTCAACAACAGTTTTAAAACCATCGCCACCAACTGTATATAGCCAATCTTGGTTCATAATTCCGAAAGCATTTTTAGTTCTGCTAGGGCCACCTAAAGTATTGTTATCTTGAGTGCCACCATAAACCCAATAAAAAGGTTCTGTGTTGTCAACAGTTACTCTATAGAATTGTGTTATTGGTAAATTATTGAAGAATTTCCAAGTAGCTGAATTATCCCAAGTTTCATAAAGTCCGCCATCGCAACCAATCATAAAGTGTTTGCTGTTTTTTGGATCAATCCAAACTGCGTGGTCATCAACGTGCTTTTCTTTAATCCCAACGTTAGAGAAAGTAACTCCTCCATCACGAGAAACTTGAGTGTAAGTAGAAACAGAATAAATTGTATTTTCGTTTGATGGGTCAATAAATAACTCTTGATAGTATTGAGCTGAACCAGTAGCTATATTATTGGTCTTATTCCAAGATGCACCTCTATCGTTGGTTTTATATAGTCCTGCTTTGCCATCGTTTGCTTCAATTAAAGCATATACAATATCAGGATTCGACTCTGGCATTGCCAAACCAATTCTGCCCAAATCGCCAGCTGGAAGTCCGCCTGCAAGTTTTTGCCAAGTTTCGCCACCGTTTGTTGTTTTATGTACTGCAGCTTCAGGACCACCATTAATTAAAGTCCATACGTGTCTTCTTCTTTGGTAGCTAGCAGCATAAATTACATTTTGATTTCTTGGATCTACTACGAAATCTGTAACTCCAGTATTATCGGATATTTTAAGGATTTGTTTCCAAGTTTCTCCGCCATCGGTAGTTTTATATAAACCACGCTCGCCACCTGGATTCCAAAGTGGACCTTGGCAAGCAACAATTACTGTATTTGGGTTTTTAGAATCAACATAGATTTTACCAATATGTTCTGATGTTTTCAAACCCATATTTTTCCATGTTTTACCGCCATCTTGGCTTTTATAGATTCCATCGCCATAAGAAACAGCACGTTGGCTATTGTTTTCGCCAGAGCCAACCCATACAGTGTTTGTATTTGTTGGGTCTATTGTGATACAGCCAATTGAAAATGATTTCTGACCATCGAAGATTGGTTGGAAAGAAGTTCCGTGGTTCGATGTTTTCCAAACTCCCCCGCCAGCAGTTGCTATGTAAAATTCATCTTGATTCTGTGGATTCACCGCTATGTCTAAAATCCTGCCAGAAGCGGTGGAAGGGCCTATATTTCTGAACTTAAAACCTTTGCTAACTGTTTCACTTGCAGTAGCTTGTGTGGGCTTAGTTTCTTCTTTTGCCATTAGCAAATGCGAGAATGCAGATGCTAAGAAAAAAGTGAAAAGTAAATTATTTTTCATTAAATTCCTTTTTTTTGTAATTTTTGAGATTTATATTCATTATTTTATTTGCTGATAAAGTTAACTTTGCAAAATATTTGGAAAAATTTTGTTTTATACACGGAAAATACTGATTTTATTTTTAATTGTGTTGTTGAATACTCACAATACTTTTTCACAAAATGATTTTTATTACGGAATTAGTGGTGGAAAAAGTTTCATCAATAATGTGGCAACTATAAGAGTTATTCCACAAGCCAATGACTGTGGACTTTTCGAAAGTGGTAAATCTAGTGGATATTACTTTGAAGGAACTCTTGGTAAAAATTTAATTAGCAATTTTCTCGATGTGGATTTGCGATTGAATTATGAATCTCGCCCTATGTATTTATCTACAGAAATTAGCTCTTACTTAGTTTATAATGTGAATTCGAAAGATTATGAACCATTGGTTCAGAAACACGAATTCTCGGCAGATTTGCAATATGTGAGTTTGAATTTGGGTGCTTTGATTTCGCCAATTCCCGATGTCCCGCTTAAATTCAGAGTTGGATTTGAAGTGGGAGAGCCACTTATTTCTGCTAAGTACGACAATAAGCAAACTATCACAGCACCAAATGGCTATCTTTACCCTGGAGATAAAAAGAGCAGATTCGTAGAAAATGGCAATTTGCAAACTCAGACTTCAATTGCAGCACTTGGTTCAGTTAGTTATTATCAGAGAATTACTAGCGATTTTGAAATTGTGCCAGAAGTAGCTTATCGTTATCATTTGAATTCTGTCACTAAGAATTTGAATTGGTTTGCCGATTTGCTAAGAGTTGGAATAGGAATTCATTATAATCCAGAATTTCTTATTCCAGCACCACAAGATGAGCCTAAAAAAGAACAACCAGTTATAGCAGCTGTGCCACCTCCACCACCGCCTGCTCCGAATAATTACGTGGAAAATATTAAAGCAGAGAATTTGGAAATTACTGAAACTATAGTTACTCAAACATATCCACTTTTGCCTTATATTTTCTTCGATAGTGCTTCGGCAGTTATAAAACCGCAATATAATAACGATGTGAACAGAGTTAGCTTCAATGAGAATGCTTTGCCAAAGTCCACATTGGGAATTTATAAATTTATTCTCGATGTGATTGGAAGTCGTCTTTACAAATCTCCAAATTCTAAGTTAGAAATACAGGGCGTAACAGATGGTCAGGAGCTTGCCGATAAGGACGATAGATTGAAATTGGCACAAGATAGGGCAAGCACTATTTCGCAATATTTAATTAAAAAATGGGGAATTAAACCAACCCAATTAATTGTGAAAAGCAAAGATGTGCCAAGCAAACAAACTAGTATTTCTTATATAGAGGGGTTTGAAGAGAACCGAAGGGTGGAACTTAATGCAAACAATCCAGATATATTGAAACCAGTTTATCACTCCAAATTTTTGGAATTCAAAGGCAATAAAGAAAAGCTAACAATAAAAATAGAAAAAAACGAAAACTTCCGCCCTTCGGCTTGGGAACTTTATTTATTTGCTGATAATATGCCAATATTTTTAGAGACTGGCTCTGGTGCAGTACCTGAAAATATGGAGATTGAGCTTAGCCAAGAAATGTTAAATAAGTTATCTAATAATAGTGGTAAGGATTTATTTGCTGAGTTGAAAGTTGATGTTGTGAATACACCAACTGAAAAACACATAGGTAGATTTAAAGTAACTACGAACAAAAATAAATTTGAAGTAGGACGATTGAACTTAATTGTTTTTGATTTCGATAAAGCAGATATAACTCCACAAAACCAACAAATGCTTAAAGATTTTTTAAC
>Ga0163148_10000197_pt1 | contig 78523 bp, 78 predicted proteins | sample OliLakLV19MP7P2_FD_148606 | JGI IMG/M metagenome (GOLD analysis project Ga0163148, IMG submission 148606) | Freshwater microbial mat bacterial communities from Lake Vanda, McMurdo Dry Valleys, Antarctica- Oligotrophic Lake LV.19.MP7.P2 | ecosystem: Environmental > Aquatic > Freshwater > Lake >...
TTTGGCGAGCATAAAAAATCTGCAAGGTTTTCACTATAAATATCCACTTTCTTGCAGATTTATAAAAGCCCATTCATCCTATATCATTCGTATTTACATACGCTACAGGCTTTTTAAGGGAAGACTATTTATCAGTACATTACCATTAATCAAATGTAATACGGGTGCCTGAAATCAGTCATTAAAAACCATTAGAAAGAGATTAGAAACCTAAGTAGAGCTTAAGGTTATTGTAACCATAGTTCCCATTCCCGGAGTGGATTTTATTGAAATTTTGCCCTTATGTATGGAAATAATGCGTTGACTCAGCGATAACCCCACACCATAGCCCCTCACCTTTGAAGTGGCATCGGTGCGAAAAAAAGGCTGGAATACATTCTCAATATCCTTCTTTTCAATACCCGGTCCATTATCGGTAACAGTAACAATCAGATCACTCTTTTGACAAGTAAGTGAAATCTGTGCCTTGGCATCATCAGAAAATTTACAGGCGTTTTCAAGAACATTTTGAAAAGCTGTTCTAAGCAAGTAAGGATTGCCATTAACATACAGTCGGCTTTCATCTTCCGGCATAGTTAAACTCTCAACTTCAATTTTATAACTGGGATCAATCGCAAGTACATTCTCCCTTGTTTCCCATAGCACTTCATCCAATCGCACTTTGGACACAGTAAATGAATCAGATTCGCGCGTGAGCCTGGCAAGATCCAACAAACTATTTGAAAGGTGATTTAGACTTTTTATATCCTCTAATACCGATTCAATGGTTTCGCGATATTCCTCTTTTTCACGTTCATTCAATAATGTGACTTCTAATTGTGAGGTAATATTGGTTAATGGATTTTTTAGTTCGTGCGAAACATTTGACACAAATAGTTTTTGAAGCTGAAACGCATTTTCAATTCGCGCAAGCAGGCCATTAAAGATCAGAATCAATTTTCCCATCTCATCCAGGTGCGGACTTTCCTCCAATCGTTGCGCGAGATTTTGAGGCGAAATGTTTTGTACATCGGTGATAATTCTTTTTATCGGTTTCAAAGCACGACCTGAATAAATCCAACCTGAAAATGAAACGATTGCAATCAAAATAATAAACAGCGCAATCAAAAGCCTTCGTAAATCGACAAGCCTGTTAAATCCATTTACATCCTCTGCGGAAGCAATAATCACATACTCCTTTCCGCGATCGTTAAATGGAATACCTGTTATTGTGTATTCATTGTGCTTTAATTTCTTTTCTCCCTCTGCAATTACTTCTTGAAAAAGTTGTTCGTTGATTCCTAATTTCAATGTATCCCCACTAAAGTAAATTTCCTTTCCCTCCTGATCATATACCCGAATACTTTCACGATAGAGATTATCGCGCTTGGCGCGATCTATAATTTTCAAAAGCGTAGTATCCACCTGCACTACCTTAATCAATAAAATAGCCGAGGTAATAGCTTTCTCTCGTAACCGCCTAGAGAAGTCTTGTTCGGTAAATTGGACAGTAAAAAAATAGATAGCAAAAAAAGAAATGAGTACGATCGTGCTCACCAACACCGTAAATTGCAAGGTTAGACGAGTTCTTATTTGCACGTTTACGCTTCTTTTAAAATATAGCCCATGCCAAACTGGGTGTGTATTAATTTACTACCAAAGTCTTTATCAATTTTCTTACGCAAATAGTTTACATATACCTCTACCATATTGGTACCCGTATCAAAATCTACTTTCCATACATGTTTGGAAAGTTCGGCTCGTGGAATGACACGATCCTGATTACGCAAAAAGTATTCGAGCAAAGAAAATTCCTTTGAGGTTAAATCAATTTTTTTTCCAGCCCGGATTACACTTTTGCGATTTATATCTAATACCAAATCAGCAATGCGCAACTGATTATCATTTACCTGCTTTGATTGCCGTTTGGTGAGGGATCGGATTCGAGCCAACAGCTCTTTAAATTCAAAAGGCTTTGATAAATAATCATCAGCCCCACTATCCAAGCCCTCCACAACATCATCTGTTTGAGCCAGCGCAGTGAGCATGAGTATTGGCGTTTCTATTTTAGCTTCGCGCAATTCTCGGCACAGATCCCGACCGTTCAATTCAGGCAAGATTACATCGGTGATGATTATACTGTATTGATTTCGAAAAGCCAGATTTCGACCTGATATCCCGTCTTCTGCAGTATCCACCACATAGTCATTCTCTTCCAGTCCCTTCTTTATGTACTGAATCGTTTTGCGTTCGTCTTCTATTAGTAAAATCTTCATTCGCTAAAATTACTGGCATCCACACTAAGCTACATTAGAATTTTATTAAAACCCGAATAAAAAAAGAAAGCAGACCATTTAAATCTGCTTTCCTCAAACGATTTGACTTCTATTTAAGCGACAGCTTTTGCCACAGCCTTCTTCCCGGTTTCAGGCTCTCGCTCCAAATCCAATACTACCGGAGCAGCAATAAATATTGAAGAGAATGTGCCTACACCAAAACCAATAAATAACGCAAACGAAAATCCACGTAAAACCTCACCCCCAAAAATAAGCAGGATAACTACTACAATTAATGTTGTTCCCGAAGTAATAAGAGTTCTGCTTAACGTGCTATTGATGGCATCATTAAAAACCTTAGCTCGATCATGATTTGCTCCAAACCCAACGTATTCACGAATCCGATCGAAAATAATTACCGTATCGTTAATAGAATATCCAATTACGGTTAACACTGCCGCAACAAATACCTGGTCTATTTCAAATGAGACTCCAAAAAACCTTGCAATGGCAAAACCTGAGATTACAAAAAGCGTATCGTGCAGCGTAGCTATAATTGCTCCTGCACTGTAGGTCCAACGCTTGAAACGAATGAGAATGTATATGAAAATCAAAACTAATGAAGCTAAGGCAGCCTCAAAAGCTGACCCCTTAATATCATCAGCGATGGTGGCACCTACTTTTGAAGAAGAGGCGATTGTAAAATGAGTATCATCCACTTGAGCATCATTTTCAGTGAATTGAATACCCTTAAATTTCTCGACACCCTGAATAAGAGCCGCTTTAACCTTATCATCAGCGACATCCGACTCATCATTAACTAAATAGGAAGTAGTAACTTTCATCACATTATCTCCATCGAAACTTTTTACCTCAAGACCTGAATTCTCAAAACTAGAAGTCAACGCAACTTTCATTTCCGAAGGAACAACTGCTTTGTTGAATTTCACCACATATGATCGTCCACCTTTAAAGTCTACACCAAGATTCAACCCTTGTATTGCAATGAGTGTAAAGCCGATCAGGATAATTACCACTGAAATTATGTAGGCCTTCTTGCGAAAACCAATAAAGTCATATTCTTTTCGCTTTTTCACCATTTTGGCCATGGCACTATCGAATGAAACATTGGACTCGTCACCTTTGCGCACCATCCACTCAACAATTACACGAGAAATATAAACGGCTGAAAAGAATGAAGTCGCAATACCGATCATCAATACAATGGCAAAACCCTTCAACGGCCCTTGTCCTAAAACGAAGAGGGTTACCGCGGTGATAAACGTTGTTAAGTTCGAATCGAAGATGGTTGTGAACGCCCGGCTATACCCATGGTTAATTGCATCGCGTAGCTTGCGACCCATTCGCATCTCTTCTTTGATCCTTTCATAAATCAACACGTTGGCATCCACAGCCATGCCCATGGTAAGCACAATACCAGCGATACCAGGCAATGTTAATGCTGCGTTTAACTGGGCTAAAATTCCGAGAATAAAGAAAATATTAAATATCAGAGCGATGTTGGCAACCCAGCCACCTTTTGAATAGTATGCTGCCATAAAAAGTACGACTATGCCTATACCGCAGGCCATCGAAATGAAACCTTGGTTTTGAGCAACCTTACCTAAGCTTGGTCCTACAATAGCTTCTTCAACAATTCGCGTTGGTGCAGGTAGTGAGCCAGCCTTCAATACGTTGGCTAAATCTTTTGCCTCCTCTTCTTCAAAACTACCTGAGATATGAGAATTACCATTAGGAATTTCACCATTTACAGTTGGAGCTGTATAAACATAATTATCAAGCACGATGGCAATCCTGCCCTGTGGTTGTTTGGCGGCAGCAGCTGCAGTTATTTTTGCCCATGTCCTTGCTCCTGCAGCATTCATCGTCATACTAACAGCATGTCTTTGACGCTCATCAAAATCCTTCCTTGCATTGCTAATTACTTCTCCGGTCAAAAGAGGTTTTCCATTCCTTCCTAAATTCACAAAGTTTAATTGGAGATCATCTTCAACCCCTGGAGTAAATTTAGGATCTGGATTCGATTTTACATCCCAGAAATACCCAATAGTTCGTGGCAATAGTGATTTAATTTCAGGTCTTCTCAAGATGCGGTTAACCTCTGCTGTATCCTTTAGCTGATACAAAAACGGAATTCCCTGATTCATTAAAGAAAACAGCGGTGACGAAGTTGCTGCACGAAGTGAATCTAGTGAGCTAATTGAACTATCGCGCACATTGCTTAATTGTCTTTCAAGTGCCGACTTGGTTGTATCTAGTTCTGATGTTACAGATAAATCACTTTGAGTATCCTTTAATGCAAGCGCTTTGTTATTGTTCTGTTCTTTCACCAAAAAATCATTGATAGCACCTAATGACTGTTGCAGTTGTGGGTCATACGTTTCTACAACTTCCCAGAATTCCAATCGAGCTACGCCTTGCAACAATTTGCGCACACGTTGAGGATTATCCGCACCTGGAATTTCAATTTGAATTCTTCCTTTATCCTGCAGGCGCTGAATATTAGGTTGTGAAGTTCCAAACTGGTCGATGCGGGTTTTAAGAATGGTAAATGAGCGATCAATTGCGCCATCTACTTCCGTGTTCAAAAATTTAATAACAACATCATCCGAATCACTCAACTTTACGCGATCCTTATTAGCTGCTGATGTGAAAAGAGAAGCTAAAGACCTATCAGGGTTAGCATCTTTAAATGCCTTGTAAAAAAGACTTACAAAATCATCGGTGCTATTCTTTTGCATTTCGCGCGCTTTTTGAAGAGCCGCATTAAAAGTTGGATCTTGGCTGTTGCCACTGAGTCCTTTCAAAATATCAACTGGAGAAATTTCGAGCACAACGTGCATACCACCTTGCAAATCGAGACCGAGGCTCAATTCATTTTCCTTAACCTCTTTATATGTGTACTCAGCACCAAAGAGATTGTACACGGGCTGATTCCAAATTGAATCGAGGTAATTTTGTTTTTTAGGAAGACTTAATGCTCCGCTTTTATCAGTAGCATAATCAATTGCATCCTGTTCAACATTTTTCGATACAAACGTAAACGACAAATAGTACAAACAGAGCAACGTGATAATAATGCCTAAGCCGATAACTACACCTTTGTTACGCATAAAAATTTATTTTAGAAAGTTTGATTGGTTTTGAATTAGAGAAAATGATGCACAGGCCTTTTAATTAAATGCCTAAGCTAAAACTGAATAAAGAAAAAGATTAGGGCGCGTTTGGCGCGATGACAACCTGAAATAGTACCTTAAAAAGATTACTAAGAATAGCCTCAGAACGAGGAATGAATTTTTCTATTTGTTGTGGTTCACCTAAAATCTCAAGCACGCTTACGGGTACTTGTTCATCTACGCGCACCAAACTTCCTTGTGGAACTGCATCCGTGGGAACCGCACTGATCGTTTTGCTATCCGACTTCTCCGTTGATTGTTCTGTAGATGCTTGCTTGTCCTGCTCAACCCGAAGTGAATAGGTATGCGATAAAATAATAACCGCAGCGGCTAACAAGCCGGCAGCAATCATAAAACCTCTGTAAATAGACCTTTTTCGCACTTCTTTAGATTTTGAAGACAACAAAAGTAAGCGTTAGAAGCTAATAAGCAAATGGTTGAAATGACCCTTACAGAAACACAGCCACAGATTAGATTCGCAGAGTACTTCCTTTGCTCACTCTGCGTGAAATTTATTGAGCCGAGTTTTCAGTGATACCCTTGTGATAGCAGTGATTTCAGATACCCTACTAAAACACCCAAGGCTCGATCAAATTTGCTGTTGTTTGGAATAACAAGATCGGCACTATGTTTTAAGGGTTCAATGAGTTGCTCGTACACGGGCATTACATGGTATTGATAGCGGTATAAAACATCCTCTACATCCGTACTTCGTTCCAAAACATCTCTTTTTATTCGTCTTCCTAACTTTACATGATCTTTTGCTTCAATGAAAATACTTAAATCCAGCTCATCCGAAATCTCTTTAAAGTATTGAACAAATAGCCCTTCAATCACAATAATAGGCGCGGCTTTAAATGTGATGGTTCGTCTTTTTGCTAACGGATTATTAAATACATATTCCGAAATAGTTACATCAATACCTGATTTTAATTTTAAGATATCTTGTAAAAATTCCTCGCGCTTAAAAGAATCCGGCAAATCAAAATTTACAATTCCATTTTCATCGCGGGGTTGTTCATCGATTGGCTTGTAATAATTATCCTGCGAGATGAGACATATATCGTCAGTTTTAAATGCTGTTGATAAACCTTGCAGAAAATACGTTTTACCGGAACCACTTCCACCGGTAATGCCTATTGCAATGGGCTTATTCATTTTCAGTGTATTTAATTCCTATCAATAAAAAGAATCAACTTTTCAACCGCTCGTGCCCTATGACTCATCATATTCTTTTCTTCCATGGTCATTTCAGCCAATGTTTTTGAATTTCCTTCTGGAAGAAAAATAGGATCGTAACCAAAACCACCACCGCCTCTTTTATCTTTAATGATAGTTCCTTTTAAAACTCCTTCAAATTGATTTTTTCCTTCTGGTGTAATCAATGTAATGACAGTTCTAAACTGAGCCTTTCGATTCACTTTGCTTTGCAGATTAGTGAGTAACAGATTCATGTTATCCTCAGCACTTCGCTGGCTGCCTGCATAGCGGGCCGAGTAAACGCCAGGCTCACCATTCAATGCCTCTACTTCCAATCCGGTATCGTCAGCAAAACAGGAAACACCATAATTCCCGAATACATACTGAGCTTTCTGTAAAGAATTTCCTTCTAATGTTTCCTGCTCTTCCGCCAACTCTTCCGTGCAACCAATTTCTTCGAGGCCAAACACTTTTATTTCATTCCTTAAAAGAGTATTGATCTCTTCTAGTTTATGCTTATTGTTTGTAGCGAAGCAAATGGTTGCAATCATCTTACACCCAGCAGTTCTATTTCAAAAACAAGATTCGCATTAGCGGGAATACTACCATTGTTACCGGAAACACGTGAACCATATGCGTAACCAGACGGAACGTATAATTTAACGATCGAACCAGCGGGTATCAAAGGCAAAACCAACTGCCAACCTAAAATCAACCCCCCCGAAAGTCTGAATGTTGCACTCGCAGATTCTTCTATGGTGGTTCCGCTGCCTAACAACTTCAAATTATACTTAACAGTTACTATGCTTTCTAAACATGGCGGAACTGCACCAGTTCCCTGTTTTGTAATAATGTATCGAGTTCCGTTAGGCTCTGCCTGAGCAATTAAAGTTTTTGAAGAAAGGTAAACATCAATTTTTCCAAGATCTACTGTAAGTTGAACTTGATCTACTGCCGCTAATCTATCAGCAGGCACCTCTTTAGTGCAGATTGGATCCTCGTTCTTACAACCCTCCAAAAACAATCCACCACACAGTATCAACAACAAAAAAATCTTTCTCATATCAGTATATTTTCTTCGCTTATAATTATTTCTGAACCAATGGGTCTGACCGCTTGTATTTACTTAAGGGCATCTCTAAAAACCCTTGCTCTCATTACCTCAACCCCTGCCCCTTCTCCAAAAGAGAAGGGTAAGCGGAGTTTTTAAAGATGCCCTTAATCTTAATGCGGTCTGCCACCTAATAGCAGCCCGGTTATTTTATATCCATCATTTCCATTTCAAACATCAGAATCGAATTGCCCGGTATTTTCGGGCCATTGCCCTGTGCTCCGTAGCCCAATGATGATGGAATGTAAACCGTCATCTTCGAACCCTTATTCATTAATCCTAACGCTTCTTCCCAGCCTGGTATTACTTGTTGGTAGCCTAAGGTAACATCTAAAGGACTGTATGGTTTTCTTTGCTCATTGAATACATTATTAGCTCTGGCTACTGATTCTATGCTGCTATCAAAGCAGGCACCCCCCAACAAATAACCGGCATAATTTACCTTTACGGATTGTCCTGCCTTGGGTGTTTCACCTTTACCAGGTTTTGTAATTACATAGCTTAATCCAGAAGCCGTTTTTTTAGCTACCATGGATTTTGCTTTCAGAAATTCTGCGATTGTTGTTGTGTCCTTAGCCAATTGAAGTGATTCTTCCAACATGGCCGTTTCATTTTGCTTCGCAACTATTTCACTTTGAATTTCACGGGCCCGTTCTTCAGTTACAATATCATTTATTCCAACAAAAAAGTTAAACATACTGGTAGAATCAATTCCGGGAGGAAATTGCCCGCCTTGAAATAATTGAATTGACGAAACTTTAAACGTTACGCTATCACCTTTTGAAAGCATCTGAATAACTTCGGTTACTACATCGCCTTTTGGCACTGAGTCCAGTGCCTGCAACATGGTAGGGAACGGATTTTTCTTACTATCGCTTAGCACTGAATCTTTACCATCTTTTAAGATAAAGTTCATGACCAAAATCTCACCGGTTTTGGCCTTTACGCCATCACCCTTGCGGACAACTGTATATTTTAATCCTGAGGGAGTCTCATTTGAATTAGAACAGGCAACACATAACATCGCCACAAACACGGACAACAAAACTGATTTTTTCATTTTTTATAAATTGGATTGAGTTTACTTTTTCAATTGATCTTGATATTCCGGAAGAATGGAAAGAAATTTCTTTAGCGTGTCTTCCAATGATAGTTTGGATGAACCCCCGGACGCATTTCTATGACCACCGCCCTCAAAATGCTTACGCGCTAATTCGTTCACCGAAAAATCGTCCAACGAGCGAAAGGATAATTTTATTTCTTCTTTACGATCATACATCATCACAGCCATCTTTACTCCTTTAATAGAGAGACCATAATTTACTAGTCCTTCTGTATCACCGGTTTGAGAGCCATACTTCTGCAACTCTTCCTGACTCAGCGTCATGTAAGCAGTATGATATTCTGGAAGCACTGTTAATTTTTGACTCAGCACAAATCCCGTAAGGCGCAAACGCTCCAGTGAATTTGTATCATAAATATTTTGAGCGATCGTATGTGGATTGGCTCCCCTACTCACTAATTCAGAGGCAATCAAAAATTCCTGATGCCGCGTGTTATTATGCCTGAACCCTCCTGTGTCGGTCATTATTCCCGCATATAAACAGGTAGCAATCTCTTTATCAATAAGGTCTGTCTCGCCTAAATCGTCAATCAGCTCATAAATAAGGCCAGCTGTTGAGGCGGAAGCCGTATTCCATTTTTCAAAATCAGCGAACGCTTCGGGTTCCAGGTGGTGATCAATTAAAACTTTTGTTGCCTTTGCTTCTTTTACCGGCTTCTCCAAATCTTTGATTCGATTCAAACTTGAAAAATCTAAACAAAAGATAATTTCGGCTTGTTGAATGAACTCAGCAGCCTTTTGGTGTGGCCTGGGGTCGTCCTTCAAAAGTGCGACTACGGTTTCATTGCCCGGCAACCAAGTTAGAAAGTCGGGGTAATCACTAGGCGTAATCACTGTAACCTGATGCTTTTTCTTAACTAAAAAGCGAGCCAACCCTAAAGAAGAACCCAATGCATCGGCATCGGGCTTAAAGTGGGTAACAATAACCACCCTTTTTGGTTGACTGATTAAGGACTTAAAGGCCGAAAAATTTTTCATTGAAGGGGCAAAAATGGCAATTTTATTTGGGAGTGCATAGTGATGGTTCGTGAGGACACAAACCACGGTGCTTTGGGGTAATCAATGAAAGCCAATTAAGACAAAAAACAAAGCGAGCGAGGCTATGCACTACGGACTAAAAGCCTAATTTTGCGCCCGAAATAAGCATTTAGAAACAACTTAAATTTTGAGATAAAATGGCAACAAACAGAACTTTTACGATGATTAAGCCAGATGCAACGAGCGCTGGAAACACAGGAGCAATCACCAAAATGATTGAAGAGGCCGGCTTTCGCATCGTAGCGATGAAAAAATCACAATTGACTGCAGAACTGGCTGGAAAATTTTATGAAATTCACAAAGAGCGTCCTTTCTATGGCGAACTGGTTGCTTATATGAGCAGCGGCACCATCGTGCCAATGATTTTGGAGAAAGACAATGCAGTTGAAGATTTCAGAAAATTAATTGGCGCTACCGATCCGAAAAAAGCAGCCCCTGGTACAGTCCGTGCTTTGTTTGCAAAATCTATTGATGCCAATGCAATTCATGGTTCTGATTCAGATGAGAATGCAGCTATTGAAGGAAATTTCTTTTTCTCGCAGTTCGAACGGTTCTAAACTTAAAATGTAATATTCAAAATTCACGATCTTAATCGGAGCAATTTTGAATGTTGAACATTGAATTATCAAATTTGTTATAAGCACATTAACCTGTTTCAATGAATAAAATTGATCCTTACTACTCAGAAAAATTTGAATCGCGGCACAACGCACCCGATGCTCAGCAAATTGCTGAAATGTTGAAAGTAGTAAACGCTGCATCGATTGATGAAGTCATCGATCAAACAATACCTGCCAACATCCGGTTAAAAAAATCGCTAAACCTTCCGGCAGCACAATCGGAGTATGAGTTTTTGAATTCATTTAAAAAGATGATTTCAAAAAATAAGATCTATAAATCTTATTTAGGTACCGGGTATTACAATTGCATTACGCCAGGCGTTATTCTGCGCAATGTGTTAGAGAATCCGGGGTGGTATACTGCCTATACTCCATATCAGGCTGAGATTGCTCAAGGTCGTATGGAGGCCTTGATCAATTACCAGACATTGATCATTGACCTTACGGGAATGGAGATTGCAAATGCCTCGTTACTTGATGAGGCAACAGCAGCTGCCGAAGCCATGCATTTATTGTATGCATCGCGCAAAGCAAACAAGAAAAATGCAAATACTTTTTTTGTCGATGAGAATACGTTTCCACAGGTTATTGATTTATTGAGAACAAGGTCGGCACCTATTGGAGTTACGCTTCAAATTGGCAACATTGAAAAATTAGATCTTACCAATCCTGATCTTTTTGCGGTCTATGTTCAAAACCCAGACAACAATGGTGAGATCAAAGATTACGCTGCGTTGATTGAAACTGCGCATGAAAAAGAACTTTTTGTTGTAGTTGGTGCGGATTTAATGAGTCTTGTTTTAGTGAAGTCGCCCGGAGAAATGGGCGCTGATGTAGTAGTTGGTTGCTCGCAGCGTTTTGGTGTGCCGATGGGTTTTGGTGGTCCACATGCTGCATTCTTTGCAACGAAAGAAGAATTCAAAAGACAACTTCCAGGAAGGATCATTGGTATTTCCATTGATGCCAAGGGAAATCCTGCCTATCGCATGGCGTTGCAAACTCGCGAGCAACATATTCGCAGAGAAAAAGCAACTTCAAATATCTGTACTGCCCAAGTATTGCTTTCGGTAATGGCCAGTATGTACGCGGTGTATCATGGACCAGTTGGATTAAAGAAAATTGCAGGTCGAATTCATGGACTTGCACAAATTCTTGAAAAGGAAATCGTTTCCCTTGGTTTAAAGCAAGTAAACAAAAATTATTTTGATACGCTTAAGGTTGAAGTTGCGAATTCGAAAGCTATTCGCGAGAAAGCTGAAAAAGCAGAACTCAACTTTAAATACTTTGAAGACAATCACATTGGTATTTCTTTAGATGAGACTACAAGTTTGAAAGATGTTGAAAACATTCTTTCGGTTTTCAGTCCCTCACCCCGTTCCTCCGAGACACCCCTCTCCCCGGGGAGAGGGGCGGGGGGTGAGGGATTAATATGGCCCTCTAACCTTATTAGAACTTCTAACTTTTTAACTCATCCGATTTTTAACACGCATCATTCTGAACATGAGATGTTGCGCTACATAAAAAAATTAGAGAACAAAGACCTTTCAATGGTTCACTCCATGATTTCATTAGGCTCATGCACAATGAAATTAAATGCCACCACCGAAATGATTCCGGTAACATGGCCCGAGTTAGGTCAAATGCATCCATTCGCACCAGCCGATCAAACACTTGGCTACAAAGAGATGATCACCAACCTGGAAACCTGGTTAATAGAAATAACCGGTTTTACAGCAATATCGTTGCAACCGAATAGCGGTGCTCAAGGCGAATACGCAGGTCTTATGGTTATCCGTGCGTATCATGAAAACAGAAATGAACCTCACAGAAATATTTCATTAATCCCTTCATCAGCGCACGGCACAAACCCGGCAAGCGCAGTGATGGCAGGCATGGATGTAGTAGTTATAAAATCGGATGCTGAAGGTAAAATTGATGTTGCCGATTTAAAAGCTAAAGCAGAACAATACAAAGACAAGCTAGCATGCCTGATGGTAACGTATCCTTCCACACACGGAGTGTTTGAAGAATCCATCGTAGAAATCTGTGAAACCATTCATACGCATGGTGGATTGGTGTATATGGATGGCGCCAACATGAATGCGCAGGTTGGGCTAACCTCACCCGCTAACATTGGTGCCGATGTTTGTCACTTAAATCTTCATAAAACATTTTGTATTCCACATGGTGGTGGTGGCCCAGGCATGGGGCCTATTTGTGTGAATGATAAACTAAAACCATTTTTACCCGGTCATACAATTATAAAAACTGGTGGCGAAAAAGCTATCACCGCAGTATCATCTGCGCCTTGGGGAAGTGCCAGCATCCTAGTTATTTCTTACGCTTACATTGCTATGATGGGTGCAGAAGGCTTAACAAATGCTACCCGTTTAGCGATACTCAATGCAAACTATATTAAAGAACGGTTGAATGGCCATTATAAAATTCTCTATACCGGAAGTAACGGTCGCTGCGCGCATGAAATGATTGTTGATTGCCGCGACTTTAAAAAAGCCGGCATTGAAGTTGAAGACATTGCCAAGCGATTGATGGATTATGGATTCCATGCACCAACTGTTTCGTTTCCGGTAGCAGGCACGTTAATGATAGAGCCAACTGAAAGCGAACCTAAAGAAGAAATGGATCGCTTCATTGAAGCCTTGATAGAAATCAGAAACGAAATTCGGGAAGTAGAAGAAGGCAAAGCTGATAAAGAAGAAAATGTTTTGAAGGCAGCACCTCATACTGCAGCAGTAATCACTGCTGACGAATGGACAAGACCTTACAGCAGACAAAAGGCAGCCTATCCTTTGGCCTTTGTGAAGGGGGCTAAATTCTGGCCAAGTGTAAGCAGGGTTGACAATGCTTATGGAGATCGCAACTTGATGTGCAGTTGCTTGCCGATTGAAGAGTACCAACAAGCAGAAGCTTAACGAATAAAAAAATGATATTTATAAGGGCTGCTCAAAAGAAGGCAGCCCTTATTTTTTTCAATCACTTCAACCCGTATTTATCAATCAAATAAACTAAGGCGGCCATGGAGGCTGAACCTAATTCCAATTCGCGTTTGTTTACTTTATCAATTGTGTCTTCCTGGGTGTGGTGATAATCGAAATAGCGTTGTGAGTCGGGAAGAAATTCCATCACAGGTACACCTTGTTTTTCTAACGGACCAATATCAGCTCCCCCACCTTCCTGATCAAAATCGGTAAGCCCGTAAGGTTCTAATAAAGGTTTCCAGGTTTTAATTTTTTCTCGCACAGCTTTAGGTGCAGTCATCGTAAATCCACGGGGTGTAAAACCTCCACGATCAGATTCAATAGCAACCACATGTTTCTCTTTATTTTGAGCAGCTAGCTCGGCATACTTCAATCCCCCACGCAATCCATTCTCCTCATTCATAAACATTACCGCACGAATGGTTCTCTTTGGTTTGAATCCCATTTCTTTAAAAAGACGAAGCACCTCTATTGATTGAACACATCCTGCTCCATCATCATGAGCACCTTGCGCCAAATCCCAGGAATCCAAATGACCACCAACCACAATTATTTCTTCAGGATATTGAGAACCTTTAATTTCTCCGATCACATTAAAAGAAGGCGCATCTGCTAAAGTCTCTGAATGATTCTCTAAGTATACCTGCACGTCTTTATCTTCCTTCAATAATTTACTCAACAACTCAGCATGTTTAGTACTTACAGCCAATGCAGGAATTTTTGTTCCAGTTGCAGCATAACGCATCGCACCAGTATGTGGATAATCTTCCAGATTAGAACCCATCGAACGCACCAGTGCCGCTACCGCTCCATACTTGGCAGCTTCCGTTGCACCAGCACCACGCTGATTGACAGCACCACCATAAGCTTCGAATGTATTTATCTTGGTTGCATCAAAGGCGCGATTAAAAAAAACAATCTTGCCTTGCACGCCTTTTGTTCCAAGCAATTTTAATTCGTCAAAATTCTTTACCTCAACAACACTAGCCGAAATTCCTGCCGGCCCTGTTCCTATCGTTCCGCCTAACGCGCAAACATTAATACTCAGCGTTCCTACTTTCTTTGAAACAATACGACCTATTTCTTTTTGACCGCGCACCCAATGCGGCACCATAACCGGTTGCAACCATACCGAATCAAAATCAAAGCCTTGCATAGTATGGCGACTCCATTCTACCGCTGCTGCGGCTCCCGGAGAGCCTGAAAGTCGGGCACCTATATTTGTGGTTAGGTCATAAAGCATTTCGTAGGATTTTCCATGACTTAGCGCCTGATCAAAAATTTGTTTTATCGCTGCTTCATCAGCGGATTGAGCGAATCCCGTAAGGCTTAAAAGAGATAAAATAAAAACAGAAATTAATTTATTCATGGGTTATAGTAAATAGTTGATGTTAGCGAAGATGGGGATTTAAACACACTTTGTCGCCTCAGAATGGCATCAAAACGTCTCAATGCTTTGAATCCTCAAGAATTTACTCTTTAAATATTTCATTCAAACGTTTGAACGGCAATCTTTTACAGTCGACCTTCGTATAAAAAAGTATGACCTTTCTTTTTGATTCATTTGAGGGCTGGAAGAAATACTGCACGGAGAAAAAAGTGTCCATAGTGCAGGCAGTGTTGGATTATGAAATAGAACAAAAGGGAAGAACCGAAGAACAAATCTGGATCGGCCTTGCGAAGGCTTGGGAGGTAATGAAAGAAGCAGTTCACACCGGGTTAACCGAAGATATGACATCACGCTCTGGTATGATTAATAATGGCGCAAAGAAAGTATTTCGCCATCCGGTTGCCGTACTTTCTAAAGAATTTCAAAATCTGATTTCACGCGCACTCGCAGCCAAAGAAGTAAACTCATGCATGGGGCGTATTGTAGCAGCGCCAACTGCCGGTGCTTCAGGTATTATGCCCGGGGTATTATACACGTTACAAGAAATTCATAAAATTGAAGACAAAAAAATTCTGGAGGCCATGCTATTGGCAGCGGGCATTGCTTTAATCATGGAACAGAAAGCAAGTATCTCAGGTGCAGTAGGTGGCTGTCAGGCCGAAACCGGAACCGCAGCAGCAATGGGTGCGGGCGCTATTGTATATTGTCTGGATGGAGATACTGATCAAATTTTTAATGGTGTTGCGATTACGGTTCAATGTATGTTGGGATTAGTATGCGATCCGGTTGCCGGATTAGTTGAGATACCTTGTGTTGTGCGCAATGCAAGCGCAGCGGCTATTGCCAATAGCTCCGCACAAATTGCGCTGGCCAATGTTAGCAGTGTTATTCCCGTTGATGAAGTAATTGAAGCCATGGGCGAAATCGGTGCGAGTATGGAAACGCGGTATAAAGAAACTGCATTAGGTGGATTAGCAGCTACGAAGACCGGCAAAGCCATCGCAAAAAAAGTATTGATTAGGGACATAGAAATTATGCCTGATGAAAATGTAAGTTGAGACTTATTTTTGCAAGCCTGTCTGCGCGAAGCTTCGGCATAGGCAGGCAAAGCCGCTCAAGAAAAAACTAATCAGCAGATAATATGGCCTCAAAGGCATGGCAAATAAACTCAGGGTCATTTCGCTGATCAAAGCGGGTCATGTTGCACAATAGTTCCTCATTGGAGTCATTGTTCTTTTTGCAACCTGCGCACAAAGTAGGTTTACTAATAAGATTAAAATTCACCTTATTTCCATCGTCATCGTAAAAGCCATTGATCTCTTCCATCTTAAACCGGCTGAACTCTTCTTATAAAATTCATCACGGCATCATAGCCAAAATAAATGGCACATGTTAAAATGACTGACCAGATGCAAGCGCTGATGAACATATAAATAATTATCTTCTCACGGTTTGGGCTTACACTTACTGCTATCAACGTGCCACCAAGGGGTGAAAGAAGAATAGGTGTTAGCGCAGCAACACCAACCAATCCATATTTCTTAAGAAAACTAGATTTCTCTTTATAAGGTTCATCCGATGGTCTCTTTCTAAAAAGACGATTCCAGATTCTTTTTCTAATGAACTCTCCAAAATAAGTAAAAGCCACTACCACCGTCATCATCCCTGCCACAGTAACAACCATGGTGGTAATGATGTGCAGTCCGGCTGCCTTCCCTCCAATAGGGCCAAAAAAAAATTTTACCATGCTCCACAAATACACGGTAAGCGCCTTCAAAATCTCTTCCCACATCGTAATTCAAAATTTAAAATTTCAATTCAAGATTTCAATTCCCTTTAAATATCCACCAATTTTACACATTGAATCTTGAATTTTAAATCTTCTTACCAAAGCTTAAATCTCCCGCATCACCAAGGCCAGGCACAATGTAAAACCGGGTGTCTAACTTTTCATCAACAGAAAAAGTCCAAATTGTAAAAGGTATATTAAGATTCGCTTTTATATATTCAATACCTTCAGGTGACGCAATCAAAGATGCCAAATGAATGTGGGCAGGTTTGCCATGCTTCATTAACGCATTTATTGATCGAATAAAGGATTTGCCGGTTGCCAACATCGGATCAATTAAAATTACTTCGCGTCCTTCCAATTCCGGAGTCGCTAAATATTCGAGATTTATTTCAATCTCTGCGCCTTCTTTTCTATACGCCCCAATAAACCCAGCATCCACCTGATCAAAATAATTTAAGAAGCCCTGGAAGTAGGGCAAGCCTGCCCGCATTACGGTTAATAATATGGGTTGCTCCATTAGCTTTCTGGATTTAAGTGAAGCTAGTGGCGAATTAATCGTACACGCTTGATACATTAATCTCTTTGAGATTTCATAGGCCATAATTTCTCCCATGCGCTCCAGGTTCTTTCGAAAGCGCATCCTATCCTGCTGACTATCTATATCCCGAATCTCGTTTAGGAATTGATCGGCAATGGATGGTTTCTCTCCCAGGTTAATCAAACTCATGAATTATTTTTTTCTCTCCAAAATTTACGATAAAGTTGCATATAGACAGAGCCGGAATGAAAAAAATAAGGAAATCATCGTCAGGGAAAACAAAAGCCCTCGACACACAATTATTAAAGCAATTGTGCAGTATTCACGCGCCTTCTGGGGAAGAAGCAGCAGTAAAAAATTTCCTGCTAAAATATATTGCCAAAGAAAAGGCAACCTGGAAGCATAAGCCACAGATCATTCATGGAGAAAAGTTTCAGGATTGTTTGATTTTAAAATTCGGGAAACCGCGCACAGCCATTTTTGCGCACATGGATTCGGTTGGGTTCACTGTGCGCTATTTCAATCAACTGCTTTCTATTGGCAGCCCGGATGCGGAACTAGGGACGCGTTTAGTCGGCACCGATTCTTTAGGCGTCATTGACTGCGAGTTAGAGTATGATAAAGACAATCATGCCTTTTATAAATTTGGCCGCCCTATTGAGCGTGGCACTTCGCTTACTTATAAAATCAACTTTCGCGAAACGAAGGATTATATCGAAACAGCCTACCTCGATAACCGACTTGGTATTTACAATGCGTTAAAAGTAGCCGAACAACTTAAAGACGGAGTAATTATTTTTTCGTGTTGGGAAGAACATGGCGGTGGAACAGTTGGCTACCTGGCGGACTACTGTTATAAAAAATGGAACGTGCGTCAAGCATTGATCTCAGACATTACCTGGGTTTCGGATGGCGTGGAGCATGGCAAAGGTGTTGCGATCTCCTTGCGTGACCGCAACCTTCCACGTAAAAGTTTTGTCAAGAAAATAATTGATATCGCTGCAAAAAATAAAATTGATTATCAATTGGAGGTTGAAGGTTCAGGCTCCAGCGATGGTGGTGAATTACAAAAAAGTTCAGCCCCCTATGATTGGTGTTTTGTGGGAGCACCGGAACAGCATGCCCACACCCCCGATGAAAAAGTGCACAAGCATGATATTGAGACAATGGTTGAACTTTATACTTGCTTGATGAAGGAACTATAGTAAGAATATTTACCGCAATGGCCTGCCTGCGTATAAATTCGGCAAAGGCAAGCGCAATGGTGCAAAGAAATATATTTAAGGCTCAAGTGTTTGAGGGCCACTAAGGGTTAAAACTCAAAGGTATTGTTAAGAAGTTCTGAGGAAATTGATCCCGTAGATCTTAAAATCTCTTCATATTTATTTTCTTTCAAGCGATAACCGATTGATTCTTTCGTTGCCGGATCAACAATCCAATACTCTTTCACACCAAATTTCTCGTAAAGGTTTTTCTTAATAACGGTATCGTGCGATTTGTTTCCCGGTGATAGCAACTCAATCAACAGATCAGGCACTCCATGAATATGGTCTTGAACAATATTGGCTTGTTTTTTAGATACAAAAATAATATCAGGTTGCACAGCATTTGCTTGCTCGTCTAAATAAACATCAAATGGAGCAACAAATACTTCACCTAATTCATTCTTTTCAGTAAAGTCAGCCATCTTACCAGATAACCGAAGAACTAAGCGCTGGTGATCACTAACAGGTGAAGGGCTCATATATATTTTTTTATCTATAAGTTCAGCCAGAGTCCCTTCCGGAAGCATCCTAAATACCTCCATAATTGTGCGGGGCGGTCGTTCTACTATTTCAGCCATCTTTCAAAGTTACAAAATTCGCCCTATATTTTGATCTCGTTTTAAACTACCTAACTATGAAAACTCCCCGCAGAGATTTTATTAAAACTACAGTCATGGCTGGTCTGGGTTTTACAATTCTTCCCTCCCATATTGCTTTTTCAAAAGACTCGGCTTCCAAAGTTCGACTTGGGTTTATAGGAGTTGGGTTTCGTGGGCAAAGCCATTTGGAACTTGCCCTTAAACGAAATGATGTTGAAGTGGTCGCTCTTTGTGATATTCAGCAGTCCATGATGGACATGAGTTTACAGTTGGTAAGCAAAGCTAACAAGCCGAAGCCTACAGTAATTCTCGATGGCCCCTGGGCATATAGAAAACTATTAGAAAATAAAGATATTGATGCAGTCATTATCTCTACTCCTTGGGAGTGGCATTCCATTATGTGTTTAGATTCGATGAATGCTAAAAAATATGTAGGCTGTGAAGTTAATGTGGGTATGACAGTGGAGGAATGTTGGGAGTTAGTACATACTTCTGAACGAACAGGTATGCCTTTAATGATGCTGGAAAATGTTTGTTACAGGCGCGATGTGATGGCGGTGCTAAATATGGTGCGGCAAAATATTTTCGGAGAATTAGTTCACTTACAAGGTGGCTACCAGCACGACCTTCGTGGAGTTAAGTTCAACGATGGCAAAACAAATCCAGGTGTTGGGGCAGAATTTGGAGAAAAAGGATTTTCCGAAGCACAATGGCGCACCCAGCATTCCATCAATCGCAATGGTGAACTCTATCCAACGCATGGCATTGGCCCAATTGCAACGATGATTGATATTAACAGAGGCAACCGTTTTACTGAATTAGTTTCTTATTCATCTAAGTCGAGAGGATTGCATGACTACATAGTGAAAACAGGTGGTGAAAATCATCCGAATGCAAAAATAAAATTCAAGCTGGGCGATGTAGTTACTACCATGATTCGCACCGCCAATGACGAAACCATTTTATTACAACATGACACTAACCTTCCACGTCCCTACTCGCTTGGGTTTAGAGTGCAAGGAACTAACGGCATTTGGATGGATGTAAACAAATCCATTTATATTGAAGGACAAAGTAAAAAAGCGCATCAATGGGAAGATGCCAAAGAGTGGCTGGATAAATATGATCACCCGCTTTGGAAAAAATATGGCAACGATGCAAGCGGTGCCGGCCATGGTGGCATGGATTGGTTTGTGTTAAATGCTTTTATCGAAGCCGTAAAACGCAAAACCAATACGCCTCAAGATGTGTATGATGCCGTTGCCTGGAGCGCCATCACGCCCCTTTCAGAAAGTTCAATACTATTAGGGGGCGAAAGCGTTGAGTTCCCGGATTTCACACAAGGTAAATGGATGAATCGAAAAAATGATTTTGCGTTGGGTGATGATTATTGATTTGGATTAAGTCACAGATTCATTGATTGTTTTCTAATTAATAAAAATAATCCAGTATCAAAAGTTTACTCAAATAGCTTATCTCATAGGCAAAGGATAATAGAGATTATATTTTCTGTGAATCTGTGACAATTAATATTTTTCCGCAATCGATTTAACTCATTCAAACCACAAATATTCTTACACGCTTCAATCTTTTCGATCCGTGTACCGTTATCTTTGCAACATCATTTTAAATCTATGAACGAAATACAAATTTTAGGTCTGGCTGCCGGTTCTTGCACAACCATCGCTTTTTTGCCGCAGGTTATTAAAACGTGGAAGAGTGGATCTGCCAAGGACTTGTCGTTAGGCATGTTCTCGTTTTTTTGCTTTGGAGTTTTACTTTGGCTGGTTTATGGAATCATCATCCACGACATTCCGGTTATTGTAGCCAACATGCTTACCCTTGTGCTGGCTTCTTCGCTTCTTTTCTTTAAGCTGAGGTTTAAAGAATAACCCATCTGTAGCAAAGTAGTATTCAAAATCTCTGTTGGTTTTTTTTCAGCAACGTGCATGAGATAACTTGAAGTTCTGATTATTTTTGGTGAACTAAAATAAAAATTGATGTTAAACATTCAAGTATTTGATGGTTACCTAACAGGCTATTCCTGATGCAACCCATCCAAAGGCTGGTTGATTCTCAAATTAAATCATTTGCACTTTAATGCTTGAAAACAAAGTGTGTCACCATGCAAAGGAAGGTTGCCCGTTTTATCAAGTATGCCATCCAATCTTAAATTAGCAATATCCGGTTCATTATCATCCATCGTAACTAATGTAACGTGATCAAATGACATCAAGTCCTTATCATTTTGTGATCCCCCCGTGGTGCCTAATATAATGTAGTCTCTGTTATTTCTATCAGCATGCGAATAGCTGTGAACATGTCCATTGAACACGGTATACGATCTGTTGGCTAACGCTGATTCAATTAGTTGAATGCCCCCTTCTTCTTCGCGTTGCCAAACTGGTTTATGCATAAAAAGAAATGTCCATTTCACTGAAGGATATTTGGGGTCAGCACATTCGTAAAGTATTCAGATTGTTCCTTACTAATTTCACCACTAACGCGTCCTTTCATTTTATTATACTTCATATCATTTGCCTTTTCAGGATTAGGACCATCCATTACTTTGATGGCCGCTGCTCTTGCTAAATAAATTTCCTGCATCCGCTCAGGCGAATAGTCTTCGCTATCTAACATAAGAAACAGAACATCTTTATAAATAAAATGATAGTAGCGTGGCCCGTATCGATTAGCCCAAAATTCGCGCATGGACCAAATTAGTTATGATTACCACCATTGTGAAACAAAGGAGCCTTGGCTTTTTTAGCATGCATATCGAAATAATCCCATTGCATGGTTAGCGTATCTTTATTTTCAGTACCGCCATCAATCAAGTCGCCCACGGTCGCAATCAATTCCGGGCGCAGCAGGTTTACTTGCTCAATGGCTACATCAAAAACTCCAGCTCGCTCACCTCCATTTAAATCTGTGATAATCGTAAATGTGTCATTATCAAAATTTTCGTGGAACCAGGGTTTTACAGCTGTTGAAACAGCATGTTCAAAGACAACTGGTTTAGTTTTTTTTTCTGCACACGCAAATAACAATAACGAAAAAGGGCAGAGGTATTTCATGTGCGAATGTTTATTTTTTAAATTCACATGGAACGGCTTAAATTATCATGCTGTTTGGTTTTAAGATTTTAATCGCCATTTCATACTCTTTAAATTATAGATTGTGAAGATAATAAAATGAGCCTATGTTAGATTTTAAGTGTGTATTTTATTTATACAGCCTTTGATTAAGCAAGAGGCTAGTTTCATGGTTATTCTACCGAAATTTCTGATAGCGTGACTTTTAATACGCACAAGCCAGCCACATAAAAGCACATTTGCTGAAATTTTGAAACGAACGTATTGTCAATGGAATTTCTATCTTTGATAAGCAATAAGAGTTGATATGGATATAAATGAAGAGAAAGCCCTTCTTATAAAAGAAATACAACAAGTTGGAGATGCTTCTTTACTAAAGGCAATAAAAGTAATGCTGCACTATGGGTTACAAAACGAAGGTCGAATAAGTATCGAGCAATATAACAAGGAGATTGAGGAGGCCGAAGCAAGGATAGAGCGTGGAGATTCTATTACGCATGAAGAGGCTGTTCATCGGATTAAAGCATGGAGAAAAACAGGGAGCTAATTTGGGACATCTTTACTCTACTTAAATTCGAGAAAGCATTAGCATGGATTGCCGAAACATCGTTTCATAATGCTGAGCAAGTAGAACATGCCATTTTAGAAAAAGCAAAAATCATAAAACTCAACCCAGAATATTTTCCGCCTGATAAATACAAAGAGAATAACACGGGTAATTATAGAGCATTTGAAACGCATAGTTTTAGAGTAGCCTACCGATATACCGAAACAGAAGTTAGGATAGTTCAATTTCGGAACATAAAACAAAATCCACAGATATATTAGATCATGAAGAGGCTTAAAGTTGCGTTATGATAATCATTAACACTAACTTATTTCAAAGTACTCGCACAAACTCTTACGTTTAGCAATTGAAAGCATACGAATAGGAATTCATAGTTTTGATAGTTGAAAGGCTAACCAAAAAAGATTAAAAGTTTTTGCTCTACAATGCAAAATACAATACTGAAATCACATGGCAGGCTGTGCCGCCCAAAACAAAAAGATGCCACACAAAGTGGTTGTACTTATAGCTATGGTCATAAGCAAAAAAGAAAACCCCGATTGAGTACGTTAACCCACCGGCCAGCAACCAAACCAAACCCCATCCTGGCATGTGATCGTATAAAGGTTTTATTGCAAGCAACGCCAGCCAGCCCATACCCACATACAACACGGTAGAAAGTTTGCTTGTCTTTACATTGCGAACAGATTTCAAAACAACTCCGCCAATAGCCAGTGCCCAAATAATTCCAAACAACGTCCAGCCCCACGTGCCTGGCAGCACAATTAATGTAAACGGTGTATAGGTTCCCGCTATCAAAAGAAAAATTGCACTGTGATCAAAGATTTGAAAAACTCTTTTGGTTTTGCTTTGTGGAAATGCGTGATAGAGTGTGGAAGCCAGATAAAGTATAATCATGGTGGCACTGAAAATGCTCACTCCAGTTATTGCTGCCGCACCTTTTGGAATCGCTTTCAAAATTAGTATCGGGGTAATTGCCATGGCTGCTAAAGCGCCTACTCCATGACTTACGCTATTGGCAATTTCTTCGCCAAGCGTTTGCTCCCGACTTCTATCAACCGGTTCTTTCATAGACTGAATATACAGAAGTTACTTTCCTATTGAAGAATCAGCACTTCAAGATTGTGTGAACCAATTAATTGGGGGCAGATTAGGATTGCTGAATCTCGGCAAAGATCAAATCCAAGTCAGGTATAGAGATTCTTAATTTTTGGGCAAGCCGCTGATACATGCTTTCAATCTTTCCTTCTTCAAAGATGAAATCCTCATCAGAAAGTATTGGAAATCTGCGTTTGAGTAGGATTTTTTGTTCGCGCCAACTTCTTATTATAGACTGCATCCCCCAAAGGTAAAAAGAAAGGCTGGTGTTGTAATACTCATTCTTGACTAATTTTTCTAAAAGAATCGAAAAAGAGGCAGTTGCCAAACTCAATTGCCCTTTTCTACTATCCGAATACTATTTTGGATCGAGTGCCTGTGAAATCCTAACCAATACATCTTGCAAATGATAGCGGCTCATTTTATCAGAAGTGCTGGAAAGCGCTCCATTAATTTCATTCTTAAGCAAAACTAAATGGGCTCTGGTTACTGAAATTACATCACTCTTTTTGGGATCTGCAACTGGCGATGGAGGGGAAGCAGGGAAGAATGGGCTTCTGAATCCAGCTGCGCCAGCAGATCCTGAAACACTTGGGTTCAACAAACCAATCATTTTTTCAACATATACCTTCTGAAGATTTCTACGATATACATCTATTACTTTTTTAGAGCGCAATTCAGACCAGATGCTAGATTGCATATCTGTAAACAATTCATCCAGACTATACGCATTCGCATTTAAAGCACTTGACTCAATCAAGCGCTGCATCCTTGCATAATCATAAATACTATTAAGTGTCGCCTCTTGTAAGTCAGATAATTGATCAACGCCAGAACCCGGTTTAATTTTACTTAATACTTCCTGATTAAGAATCCAGCTGGGTGTTTCGAAGAGTTGTTTGTTCAAAAACGAAACAGCATCCTTCTGCAGTTTTTTTGGTGTAGGTTGGTAAACGACCCCCGTAGTTTCGTAGGTTTTTGGAGTTTCATAAATGCCACCAATGTTCTTTGTAACATGACCCATATATCTCCGATACTGCCCTAATGCTTGATTATACATTTCATTCAGCTTGGTATATTTTTCGCCTTCTTCATTATACCAGTTAGCTAATTCAGGAACTATTCGCTTTAGATTTTTAATACCGTATTCACTAGCGAGCATAGAATTGTCACCCAAGTCTTCGCTTTGAGAACGCGGATCATAAGAATTAATTTCTGAGCCAAACCAGTACATAGGATCATTGACATGCGTAAGCACTCTTTTGTTGAGTACGTTATAATCTGCTGCGGCATCTTTTGTATCGAAAACAGGTTTGTATCCCCATTCAATGGCCCAACGATCGTAAACACCTATTCCAGGAAACAACAGCTCACCAGAAATTCCATCTTCTGGCTGAGCCACATAGTTGAAGCGTGCATAGTCCATGATGGATGCAGTATGTCTATACTTTTGCAAAAATTCCTTATCTCGCAGCTTCTCAACGGGTGTTGCGTGACTTGATCCAAAATTATGTCGCAACCCAAGTGTATGACCTACTTCGTGTGATGAAACAAACCGCACTAGCTGGCCCATGAGTTCATCATCAAATGTTTTTTTACGAGCGCGAGTATCAATTGCGGCTGTCTGAATCGTATACCAACTATTTAATAAGTTCATCACATTATGATACCAACCAATGTGGCTTTCAATAATTTCACCCGTACGTGGGTCATGAACATTTGGTCCATAAGCATTTTGGATGTCTGAAGCAAAGTATCGAATGAACGAATACCGGGCATCTTCCGTGCTAATTGTTGTATCACCGGCAGGTATCTCTTTAGCGAGGATTGCGTTTTTGAAGCCAGCCTGTTCGAATGCCTTCTGCCAATCTTCAACACCTTGAATTAAATACTTGCGCCATTTTACTGGCGTTGCTGGATCTATATAGTAGACAATTGGTTTAATTGGTTCAACCAACTCACCCCGCTTCATCTTCTCTACATCTTCTGGTTTTGGTTCTAATCTCCATCGAACGGCAAATACTTCCGTTTCTGATCGCTGTGATTCTTCTCCATATAGGGTATAGCCAGTAGCAAAAAATCCAACTCGATTATCGAATAGGCGTTTTCTTGCAGGGACTTTTGGTAACAGAATCATGGATGTATTCAGCTCCATAGTTACAAATCCCGTTTCCTTTCCGGCAGGAAGTTGAACTACACGAGCAGGAGTGCCAGGGGACGAAGATGGTGGAAGTGCCGAAGCGAATGTTTTCACCATCCTTACTTCAGTATTTATTGGGTATGACTTAATACTCTCAATAAATGTTCTATCCTTTTGTAAAGCAGTCAAACTAAATCGTCTTTTCTCATCAGGATTTAACGACACTATCGGCTGATCACCTTTAAAAAAATCAGTGATGTTAATGACGTATGATTTACCATTATTGATTGCCTTTATATCGAAGGCACCTATAATAGGTTCAACATTAGAGTTGCGCACTGCCTGCATAATCGCCTTTGTGCTATCTTCGCTTGCACTTAAGTACAATGCCGCTTTTAGAAATAACTTATTGGCGGGACCCTTCTCCCAACGTAACACCTGACGATTCCTTTCTTCACCACCATATCCTGCACCAGCTGGTGCTTTTGAAATTCTTGTAACTGCAATGAACTCTCGACCTAATAATGAATCAGCAATCTCAAAGAAGTAATCTTCATTTACCTTATGAAAAGTAAATAAACCTTTTTGGGTTTTAGCTTTAGCCGTTATAACCTGAGCATAGGGCTTCAGGGCGCCAGGTTTGGCTTTAGTAGTGTCTGATTTTGTTGGTGATGCAGCCGGTGAGGCTTCCCCCTTTTTTGATTTCTTTTGCGCTATAGTAGGACTAATGCTGAATAAAAGAATAACCAGAACAGCTGAGTTAAGTAAAATTCGTTTCATGCTTTTCTAATAGGTTTAGAATTTATAGCACGAAACTATAATCAAGATTTAGTAATCAATAATGTGGCGCTCAGGTTTAATCGAATTTTATGTGGGCGGTTTAAACGATCATACTGCAACCCTTTACATAACCCATTACAGGTGAGTAATTCACTGATTTGCTTTCAGAACTTCAGCATTAACGCAATAAATCATTTTTCCAGTTTTATAAAACTCGATAATGTTTTCGGCCGCTATCCGTGCCATTCCTGTCCGAGCCTCCTCTGTAGCCGAGCCGATATGTGGCAGCACGGCTGCATTGGGCATGGTAAGCAGGGGATTGTTTGATAACATGGGCTCCGGGTTTGTAACATCTAATCCTGCCCCCCAAATAACTCCTGTTTGCAACGCCTCAACTAAGTCTTCTTCATTATGAACTCCCCCGCGAGAGGTATTGATAAAGATTGCACTCTGCTTCATTTTGGTGAATACCGATTTATTGAAGAGTCCCTGAGTTTCTTCACTGAGCACGCTGTGAACAGAAAGCACATCACTCTGCTCAAGCAAATCACCAAACGAAACCCAGGTTGCGTTAAAAAGTTTTTCAGCTTCCAGATTTCGACTGCGACTGTGATAGATGATTTTCATATTATAAGCACTCTGACAGCGTTGTGCCATCACCATCCCAATTCTTCCCAATCCAAAAATGCCGAGTGTTTTACCTGTTAGCTGAACCCCCAAATTTTTTAACGGCTCAAATTGTTTCCATTCACCACGCTCAATCATTTTATGATGAAAAAACATTTTGCGCGAAACGGCAATCATTAAACCAAATGCTATATCTGCAGTGGCTTCACTAAGCACCTCGGGTGTATTCCCGACAGGAATATTCAATCGTGTTGCTTCAGCAACGTCAATATTATCATAGCCAACAGCAAATTGAGCGATCACATCTAAATGCCCACACTCACTAAAAAACTTTTTATTAAGTTTATTTGCCCCCAACGGCAAAAGTGCATTTACCTTTTTTGTCTCGTCAATCAGTTGCTGTTGCGTCATTGGGGTTTCGCTTTTCCAAACGCGCACATCGAAGCCGGCCTGTGTGAGTAAATCATAGGCGATGGACGGTATTACACGTGTAATGAGAACTTTCCGTGACATAGTTGGCTCAAAGGTAACACGTGATATGGAAAACTCCGACAAGAAAGTATATAAAACTGAGTTAAACGAAAAAAGGTCACTTATGATCCGTAACCTTTCTTCTGATATAAAAATAACTCTATTTCCTTTTGAAATTCTGAAGGATAGTATTTAGGCGTTTGTTCTTAATAAGGCTTAAGTCATCCTTCATCAAAACTTTAGGTATGCTGCTTGGGTCACCAACTCGGCTTCCTGATGAGGGCACTGTAATTTCAGAAAGTTCTATAAAATCGCCATTAACATTTTTAATGGTTTGAACCACTTTGGTTGAGCCTGCATTCGTCCAGGCATTGATATTGGCAAGGGTATAAGTTCCATTCTTCACATCCCAATTTGCCTCAGCCTCAAGTATTCCATCAATAGCCTCCGCAATCGTGGCGGTAAAATTCATTGGGTCTTTCGTTCCACTATAGTAGTTGTAACTAAAGCCATAAATTACATTTTCAATGGAAGCAGGAATAAAAATGCTTTCATAAGGCACAAAGCTTTCGCGGATAGACCCCCAAACTACAGCTTGGGTGGCAACATTTTGACCGATGTCAGCGACCCGAAGTAAAAGATCCATGTCAACATCGGTGTAGGTTTCATCCCACGTTAACTCTACTATAATCCCATTTTGTTCCTGCTCCAGTGAGATTTCCATATCATCATCCCTGGTTATCTCAATATTTTCTGAATCCGTATCCGTTATTGAAATCTCAATCGACTCAGTATCTTCAATGATAAAGTCGGCCAAAAGTCGAAGTTCAATAATTCCTTTTGTCTCACCTTTTTCAATTATCACTTTCTCATATTCGCCAACAACTTCATAGTCGGCTAACTCATCCTCCACATCCGCTCTGACATCATCAAAAGCATCTCCATCCAATTTATAACTAATTGTTATGTCTTCACTATACGCTTTATCCAAAATAAGTTCTACTTCAATAGTGCCATCCGCTTCATTTACCGTTAGCGTTTTCTGAGCAAAAGAAAGTTTAGGCTTAACGAAAGGCTCATCATCTTTACAGGATGTTAACTCCAGACTAAACATTGCCATCACAATTAAAAATGTGGTGCTATAAAATATCTTTTTCATGTTGTATAATTTTAATCTTCCTTATTAAAATACAAAAATTTGATCTTGTCAAGTTCTAAACAGGCTTCGATAAAACTCAGCCTTACATTCAAATTATTGTTTTGCGTAACTTCAGTTATAAAGCTATAGCAAATATATTCCTTACACAATACTAGAATTAAGGCCACCAACAATTGTTTTAATTTCAATCGATAACACCCTTATTTCTTTAACCATTTCTTGGTTACTCTATTTTCACCCATGCTTATTTGAACTAAAAACAAGCCTTGCTGTAAATCATTAACCTCAATCTTATAAGTAGCACGTTGCTCATATTTTTGAAATTGAACGCCAGAAACAAGGCTGCCTAAGGCTGAATAAACACGAACCTGAACTTCTCCATAAAAATCATTTTCAATGTTCATATTTATACTTTCCGATCCTGGGTTTGGAAATATTGAAACCGAATTACTCGCATGTTCTTTTTCTACACCAACAATAGTACTATCAACATAAATTGTTGCAGCCCCCGTGGCATTGCACAACGTTAAGCCAGAACCTGTACTTGTATACGTTGTAGTGGTAGTAGGTCTTACCGTTAATTGCGGTCCCGCAAAATTATTAATCACACCATCATTTGAATTCCAAACAAAAACACTCGCTCCTTTTCCATTAAGTATCACCTCTTCGCCTGGCGCCACCAAAAGTTTGGAAGCCGAAACCTGAACGGAAGGATTTACTCCAACGATGGCCTTAATTTTCATAGCAATGTTTGCTCCCAATGCAATTGAATAAGGAGTCCAAAAACCATCTTTATCCTGAATCCACGATGTTGCATTATTGGATTCTCCGTTGGCGGAAGATTTAACAGCAACTGAATCTCCCTGATCATAATTAAGTTCAACTCCTATTTGAAAAGGTCTTCCAAATACCGGGGTTTCGCGATCGAAAACAAATGTGGTGGGGCGTGCCGCTGCAATGTCATCTTGAATTTGCTTTAACAAAATTACTTTCTGCTCAACAACTGAGCCTGGTGCATTTTGCGGACCGCGTGCATTCCATAACGTAACGGTTACGGTTGCATCTTCACTACTTGAATAAATTTTTCCGAAGTCTATCTCAACACCGCTTACAAATAAATAGCCTGGCGTATTTTTAAAAAATTCCGATACAGCCTTAGATTTTAAACTATTGTGGCCGGTTAAATAGCCTGTATAATTTCCAAAATCAGAAAGCGGAAGAGTTACCGAGGTATTACCTGTTTTAAAATTTGTGGCACTGCTACACAAGCCTTCCTCAGAAACTACTATGTAACTTTCAATTTCTTTTATAGGCGATTGACCTAAACTATTGGTTGCTATTAAAGAAACTTTGTAGGTGCCGGGCAGATTATATTTTGGTTTTGGATTGCGATTGGTAGAAGTTGATGGATCACCACCCTCAAATACCCATTGCCACGAGGTTGGAAAATTGGTAGAGAGATCGGTAAAGCTTACTTCACCACCTTTCAATACTTCTTGCCTGTCGGATGTAAAATTTGCTACCGGTACATCGGCAACAATTGGGTTACATAAATTACCATCAAGCAAGGATTTTCTGCGCGGGCTCATATTCATAACGGCACGCATTCGGGTCTTCTGTCCTTCCGTAAAAATATTCATGCAAGCATCATCAGAGTAATCCATATAATTTTGAACCATCGCCAATGAAACTCCATCACAACTTAATTTATTAGTTGGGCAACCGCGACTTTCACTTCCCTGCAAAGGCGTGTCGGCAACAAAATCATCGGCAGCGCAACCACCATCGCCCCATATATGACGAAGGCCAAGCCAATGACCTGTTTCATGCGCCAAGGTTCGCCCTCGATTGTAAGGTGCCTGTTGGTTTGGAAATAAATATCCGAACGAAGTGTATTGCACAACAACCCCATCGGTTGAGCCCGGACCGCCAACATCGTTGAGTCCTGATAAACCTGATTGATCGGGAAATTGTGCGTACCCTAATAGATTGTTATCAATGCCACCAAACTTTACCGTCCACACATTGTAAAAAAAGTTAGGATTCCAGATAGTAGCAGGCTTCAATTGATTTTCAATTTCGTTGCGTGTCCATGATGCTTTATTTCCATTGTATCTATGAATGCCAGGCTCTGTTAGCAAAGTACCATTTTGATCTACCGGTGAAAGACAAAATTCAACTTCTACGTCTGCTCCTATCGAGTTATTGTTAAAGCCAGGTGTACCAAACTTTTTTCTAAAATCTTCATTAAGCACAGTAAGTTGAGATTGCACCTGAGCTTGACTAATATTAAAACCACTACCTACTGCTTCGCCATTATGCACAATGTGAACAACAATGGGGATGGAAAGAATAATCGCTTCAACCCGCTCACCGGCTGCTTTTCTTCTATTTAGATCTCGTATTTTTAATTGCAGTGCATTTTCAAATTCGTCAAGCGTTCCACGTTGAGGGAAACGAGCCCTATTGATACTATCTTGCTGCATGGTGGCACACTCGCGCTGTGGAACCGTTTGGGCAAACAAACCCTGCACGAATAAAACTCCAATGAAAATAAATAATACCCGCATCGGCTTCTATTCTTCGGCTATTGATTCGAAATGAATTCTATAACTCTGTGTATTCTCTTCATCTAAAAAAATCTCTATTTCTAAAGTCTTCTTTTCTGCTTCGCGAACAATAAATGGCAGTGTATTGGTTGCCGAAAAAAATGGCAGTAACATAGTGAGCGTTGCCGATGAATTTGTAAAAGACCAAACATTTTCAATCGTACCTGCTTCAGATGTTGGATTACACTTTCTTGTGCCTGTAAGTACTTCGTACTTTCTTTCTGTGTTTGCGTAAAAAATATACTTATCGTCCGTTGCGCAACTAATCGTAAATCGATCGACCACATTTCCGTTTAGTGTTTCCTCAAGAAATCTAACAGCCCACGTTTTACTATTTTTTCCTGTAAATACCTGCGTATAGGTATAAGGAGAAGGCACAATATCTTCGGAACAAGAAATCAGGAGTAAGAGACAGATGGCTAAAAAACTATATGCACTTTTCATATCTCAATCGGGTATGTAAGTAATTGTTACCTGTGGCTGGTTCGTAAAATCTACCAAGGTTATTGTCATGATTATTTTTCGGGTGGCAGGATCAACCACTCCAAATCCTTGAATCGTTGCCTGACTGGGATCTAAATTTTGTTCTTCCTGCGCTGGAATGGTGAGGGTGTTATCTCCATTGTCAACAAACCTTAAATCCATGGGCGTATCGTCATTAAAAACGTTTACATTCCAATTCGACAACACGTATGCTTCGCAATCGGAGCTTGTAATTTTAATACCAGAAACGTTCACCGAATTTCTTTGACCAATATAGTTACCACCCAAAATGCAATCGTCAATAATGGTTAGTGTATATGCACTCCCAATGTTGCTTTCACCTTGTCCAATTTTCCGATTTTCGTTGTTGGTTGCTTGAAGCGTGATGACAAGATCCTGACTTCGGATAATATTATTTGAGTTATTAATCAACGAAACTGAAATATTTCCAGTGTATTCTCCTTTCTTAATAACAACTTTACCTGCCTCACCATTAATTTTATAGTCGATGCCTGCCCGCGCAGAGCCACTTATTTCATAATTAATAACTAAATCATTTTCCAAGGCAATTCCGGCTTGATGAACTTCAATACTAATTTCTTTACTGAAACTTTCTAAAACACTTTGACTGCGCTCGGTAAACCGAACAAAGTATGGGCCTGTGAAAATTACCGGAACTGTTTCGCACCCCACAGTAAGAAGCAGGGTTAGAAAAAAAATAAGGGTTGCTGCCTTCTTCATAAATCTAATACCCAGGGTTTTGATTTCCAGTCAATGATGGATTATTAAGAATTTCACGTTGTGGTATTGGCCACACGTTATAGGTTGGTTTCCAATTGGCAGAAAAACTATTCATCACGGCATCTGCTCTATTGGTTCTAACAAGATCATACCATCGATTCCCTTCAAAAGCCAATTCATACCTTCGCTCATCTTCAATAATTTGAAGCATTTGATTTTGAGTTACAATGCCCAGCAGCGGTGCGTTTGCGCGTATACGCAAGATATCTACATCTGCCTTTGCCTCTGTCACCTTGGCCTGTCCTTGTCGTGCCCGAGCCTCCGCACGTATCAAATAAATTTCACCTAACCGAAACACAACTACATTATTATTATCCTGATCGGCTGTTCCATACTTAGCAACCGACCAACCATTATCATTTCCTCTTAGCAGATTTACATTAAAAGAAATTGTGCTAAACCGATCGCCCGATTCGGTAGAAGCTAATGCTACTACCACTTGATTGGAAGGAATCATTTCTCTGCGACCGACAAAAATGTTGTTAAGCCCAGTGGCACTGGTACCAGGGTCATCGTTGAGTGTGTAACCCATTTCAAAAATTGCCTCGTTGGTAAAATCGCGCGTTACTAAATTGGCAAACTCGGGTTCTAACTGATATCTATTTGATGTTATTATTTTAGTTGCTGCCTGTTCGGCCTTTGGCCAATCGCCTATGTATAAATAGTATTTAGCAAAGGCGGCATCTAACGCAAAACTTCCGGCAAAGCCCGCGTTGCTTGGGTTTACAGGCAGTTTACCAACCGCTAAGTTGTAATCATCTAAAATAAAATCAAGGATTTCACTTTCGGATGCCCTGGCGATGTTGCGATTTTCGATGATGCTTGTTGAAACAACTTTGGGCACCCCACCAAATGAATGCACCGCAACGAAGTAAGCATAGCCACGAAGAAAATGTGCGGTAGCCGTAACCCGATCGCGTTGAGCCGCGGGCACACCTACCACATCGGGCAAACGCTCAAGTATAAAGTTTGCTAAGTAAATTGTGTTGTAGATACTGCTCCATAGACTAAGCACAGATGCATTTGCAGAAGTAATTTGTTTGGTGCCTAGTTCGCGGTATTGAGTAAACGTGCCATTAAACGTAAGCATATCGGCTGTGCAATCGCCAGCAATAACTACCGAAGGCATAATGCTGCGAAAGGCATTGTATAATCCAAGCTCTACATTGGCTACATCCCGAGGCTCATTCAACACCACATCATCGGTAAGCACATCAATTGGCTCGGGTTCTAAAATCGTGCTGCAACTGCTTGTCACCAAAGCAAACAGGCAAGAAAGAACTATGGGTTTTAAGATCGCTTTCATTTCAATGTTAAATTAATTCCCATGGCAATGGTGCGCACTTGTGGCAAGGTAAAAAAGTCGATGCCTTGAGCCGCGGTTGAGCCATCGAGAGTACTTACTTCAGGATCGGATCCCGAATATTTTGTAAGCGTCCATAAGTTGGTGGCCGTTGCGTATACGCGCACTTGCCGCAGATTTACTTTATCTAAATACTTAGTGGGCAGATTATACCCGAGGTTCACATTTTTTAATCGCAGGTAACTGGCATCTTCCAATAAACGATTGCTATGTAGGTTATTAAGGGTGCTGCCCAATTCGTAGCGTGGAATATCGGTGATGTCACCCGGTTTTTGCCACCGCCTAAGCGCATCTACGGATTGGTTGCTTTGGATATCAGCACCCATGTTTACAAGTGTTGCTTTTGAAAAGTTGAGTACCTTATTGCCCAACGAAAAACTAAAGAAAATAGAAAGATCAAAGCCTTTATATTGAAATTGGTTGGTGATGCCGCCAATCAATTTGGGTTGGGCGTTACCAATCACTCTGGCATCGGCATTGGTGATTGCCCCATCGCCATTTAGGTCTTGATAAATAGCATTGCCTGTGGCCGGATTTACACCTTGAAAATTCAATCCCCAAAAAGAACCTAACGGCTCGCCTTCTTTTATGATGTTGGTTGCATCAACACCTTCGCCCGAATAGCCACGGAAGAGCGGGATTGAATCGGCCAAAAACAAGACTTTGTTATCGTTGCGCGATACGTTGAGGGTGGTGGACCACTGCAAGGCGCGGTCTATGTTCACAGATTTTACACTTAACTCTATGCCCTTATTTTGCATGCTACCCACATTACCTAAAATGCCACCAAACCCAGTGGTTGCCGCATACGGCCGGGTGAGGAGCAGGTCGGTAGTTTTGTTGTAATAAACATTAAATACAGTTTGCAGCCGGCCACTCCACATACTTAAATCAACACCTAAGTTTGTTTCGGCCGTAGTCTCCCACTTTATATCCGGGTTTGCCACATTGCTTGGAGATACGCCTGAATTTCCATTATAGGTTGATGCGGCCCACTGGCCTAAAAATGCAAATGCTCCAATGCGTTCATTGCCTGTTAAGCCAAAGCTACCGCGCAACTTCAAATCGTCAATTAATTTAGATGAGAAGAATTTTTCTTGAGAAATACGCCAGCCAACTGATACTGCCGGGAAGTAGCCGAATCGATTATTTGGACCAAAGTTAGAGGAAGCATCGGTACGCATGCTAAGCGTTGCTAAAATCCGATCGTCATAGTCGTAGCGGGTTTCGCCAAACAATGAAAAAATAGAACGAGGTGGACTCTTTATTGAACTCCCTGCATCGACTATACCAGCTGAGGTTATATATGAAAAATCATCACTAGGAAATATCCGGCCTTGTACATTACCGCTCGTGAAATAATTTCTAAAAAGCTCGGTACCTAAAACTGAACTGAACGTATGCTTATCGCCAATCTTTTTAGTGTGGCTTAGGGTAAAATAATAATTTAAGTTTGTGCTGTTGGCAGCCGTAAATACACCGTAACCTTGGCCTCCAACACTTGGTAGAAAACCACCAATGGCAGTTTGAGATGATTCATACTGATCTTCCTTACTATCATTATAATCTACGCTTACTTGAATTTTAGCGTTAAGGTTTGGGTTTATCTTATAGGTTGCATTTACACCTGCCAATACTTTTGCAGTATTTGTATTAAACCTCGGCAATAAAGCTTGTGCCACCGGGTTAAAGTTGGGAAAGGATGCATAAAGCGGAGATGCTGGCCCAACCAGGAACCCATTTTCGTCATAAGGCACATCATACGGTAAACTTTTAACCGCGCCTGAATAAACGCCATCTAAAAAATTATCGCCCTTCACACGTTTGTTTAAGGAATAGGATAACGACAAGTTGGTGGCTACCGAAAGTTTATCAGTAAGTTTTTGATCTAAATTTATAGTAGTGCCAAAGCGTTGAAACTTGTTGTTTAACTGTACGCCTTCTTCTTCGCGAAAACTTCCGCTAATATAAAAGGCCGTGTTATCGTCTCCACCTCTAGCCGAGAGTTGATATTGTTGCATAATGCCTGTGCGCAAAACTTCATCTTGCCAGTTGGTATTTACAGCATCGGTTACGCCTTTAATAAGACCTGCAGCATCTGGATTTTCACCGGCATTAGTTACAGCCTCGCGCTGAAGTTCAAGTAATTGCGATGAATTTAAGAGGTTCAATTGATTAACCACATTAACAATGCCTCTTTGAATATCAGCAGAAATTTGAGTCTTAGAATTTTTACCTCGCTTAGTTGTTATTATAATTACTCCGTTGGAGGCTCTTGAACCGTAAATGGCTTTTGCAGAAGCATCTGCCAATACTGTGTAAGATTCTATATCGTTAGGGTTTAACAATGAAAGAGCATTGTCATCTTGCCCACCAAAACTGCGGGATGATAAGCCTCCGGTTTCTACTTGAATTCCGTCTATAATAAAGAGTGGCCTATTAACTGCACCAATGGATGTTGCCCCCCGAATGCGCACTGACACTCCGCCCCCTGGGGTACCCGAAGATTGCGTTACTTGCACGCCTGCTGCCTGCCCTTGCAATGCCTGATCTAATCCACTAACCGAAATACCTTCTATAGCTTTGGAACTTATTGTTGAAATAGCCCCGGTAATATTGCGTTTTGAAATGGAGGAATAGCCCACCACTACAATCTCGTCAAGCTCACTGGCCGACTCTGCCAATTGTATTGACATGGTTGCTTGCCCGGTGTAAACCAACTCTTGAGTTTTATACCCTACAAAGGAAAATACAAGGGTATTTCCCACTGTTACTTCAAGCGAGAACACACCCTCTACATCGGTTACTGTACCTTTGCCGCTATCTTTAATCACCACATTTACCCCGGGCAAGGTTTCCTTATCGACAGCCGAAACCACCGTGCCGTTAAGACGTGCTTGCGCAGAAATTAAATGGGGGAAAAAAAGTATTAGTAAAAAGTAAATTCTTCTCATTAAAATATCTAGTAGCGATAAAGTTAAAAATTAAACAGAAAAGTCGCGCACGAATGTATTTCTATAACATCAATTATTGCAAAATTTGTCGGCAAGCTGGCTATTTTCTGATACCAATTGAGTGAAATTTAATATCTGGCGTTACGCACTCGTGCATCCCTTTGCGGCTTCGAGTCTTCGTGGCAAACGAAACTTCGAATTTTAAGCCAAAAGGCCACTAAGTTTTGACAAAAAAAATTGTTCGCACGCAACTCAAGTTAGTGAGGTGGCCTAAAATTTATTGAATGCATAGCCCAAAAAAATAAAAACGCACGCGCGAATGTTTTGTTTAACCTTTTTGTTAGTCAAACATCTTTTAATAATAAAATTAAAAACCTATCATGACTGCACTTGACATTTGCTTGCTTCAATGGGGTACTTACAATCGCAGAATGCAAAAAGTAATGGATTCTATAAAAGATGAAAATTTTAATAAGCCAACCGTGCCCGGTGGTAATTCTCCCTCCTGGCTATTAGGGCATCTTGCCGACACCGATGATAAATTGCTTGAATTATTTGGAATAGGAAACAGGTTGCATCCTGAGTTGGAGAAAATTTATCATCACGAACCAGGCACTAATCAAAACAATCATTTATCCAAAATGGAATTAACGACCAAGTGGAAAGAAATTGTAGGCGAACTCGATCAGGCTTTTAAAGCAATGAGTGAATCTGAATGGCTAGCAAGACATACCACTGTAACCGAAGAGGATTTCAAAAAGGAACCGCACCGCAATAAATTGAACGTACTACTAAGTAGAATTACACACAAGGCATCACATCTTGGGCAAATTGCAATGCAGACAAAGTGAACTGATAATTTAATAGTCTTTTAGCCACTGATTCACTGATTAATAATTGCCTATTCATTGATGGAGTCGTTTGCTGATTAGAAACGTTTCAGGACTTTTCAAAAAATAAGTGAATTTGTTGCTTCCAAATTCTATTCCCAAGAAAGAATTCTTAAGAAACTAAAACTTCATCTCTTGATAATCTGCGTATCAATAGATTTAAGTATTGTTGCAACATGACAGTTGCACCGCCAAATTATTTAAATCCCAACTTGCCAAGTGGGCTAAACCACCATCGGATTCTAATCATAGAAGCTACCCCCAATTCAGTAAAAGGTTTTGGTTGGTTGGTGGATGATCCGGCAACCTGTAAACTTGAAATTACACGTTGGCCTGCACAAGGTTGGAGACCTGTTGATACGGATAGTGGCGATGAAGGTGGAACAACTGAGGGAATTTTTTCGAGTGAATGGAAAGGAGAAATTCTTTATGGAAGCAATGAAGCGGTTGGTGGTCACTACATACTTGGATATAGCGAAGATCCAACTATAGCATCTGAAAAAAAAATAAGTGTACCCAATAAAATTTTATTGTGGCACGCCAATTATCATCCTGATGGTGGACAACTTTTCTTTCCAATTGACAAGCGACCTTTTTTGGTTCCGGTAGCTTTGCCGGGCGATGACATTAGACCCGAAAATTTTATCTGCTTTTTATGTGATGGCACGCAGGGTTTATACATTCATGCAAACATTTGGCATGAAGGCGTTTTTGCCATTCATGGTAAGCAACGATTTCTAGACAGACAAGGCGCTGTACATGCACGGGTTTCTGTTGACTTTGCATGGGAGTTTAATTGCTTATTAGAAATACCATTAGATTCCATTTCTGGCTAATAAACTGCTTTCGATTGCCGGGCATCAAGGATATTGCTATCTTGAATTTTATGTCTATCCAAATTAAATAAACTCCACATGAATACTCGCAGAGACTTCTTACAAAAAATTGGCGCAACTGCCTTTGGACTTTCTTTAATTCCAACAACAAGTAGAGAAAGCGTCTTGATCAATTCGAATGAACAACAAGTACCGATTTTACGGGTTGCCATCATGGGATTGGGAAGTTACGGAACGCGCGTAGCGGAGGCTATGAATGATAGCAAACGCGCAAAGCTTGTTGGAGTTATTAGCGGCACACCTTCCAAAATAAAAGACTGGCAAAGCAAATATTCAATACCCGAAAAGAATTGTTATAACTATGAAAATTTTGATCGGATAAAAGATAATCCGGACATTGATGCTGTGTATATAATAACTCCAAATTCCTTGCATCACGATCAATGTATTCGGGTTGCCAAAGCGGGTAAGCATGTAATCTGTGAAAAGCCGATGGCGTTAAATGCAAAGGAGGGTCAGGAGATGGTTGATGCCTGCAAAAAGGCAAACGTAAAATTGTTGATCGGTTATCGAATGCACTTCGAACCGAAAACACTTGAAATAATCAGACTGAGAAATGAAGGTGCGTTTGGAAAAGTATTGTTCTTTCAGGGATTATGTGGCTTTATAATTGGCGACCCAAATCAATGGCGACTTAACAGGCAGTTGGCGGGCGGTGGCGCTATGATGGATATTGGCATCTATGCTGTTAATGGCTCGCGGTATATGATTGGGGAAGAACCCATTTATGTTACCGCTCAAGAGACTAAAACTAATCCTGAAAAATTTAAAGAAGGTGTAGATGAAACCATTCAATTTCAACTAGGGTTTCCAAGTGGTGCGGTTGCCTCCTGTTTATCAACTTATGCAATGAATAACCTCGATCGTTTTTTCTTAAATGGTGATAAGGGTTTCGCAGAAATGCAGCCTTCCACAGGCTATGGTCCTATTCAAGGTCGCACGAACAAAGGCGAATTAAATTTTCCGCATGTCACGCATCAAACCGTGCAAATGGATGAAATGTCGGATATCATTTTGAAAGGCAAAAAACCAATTGTACCTGTTGATGGCGAAGAAGGCGTTAAGGATATGAAAATTATCGATGCAATTTTTCTTGCCGTAAAAACGGGAAAGAAAGTGGATCTGAAATTATAATGAAAAGATCTTTGTGCATTCTTTGTGTCTCCGAGTCTTTGTGATTCTAAATGTTTCCAAAAAAAAATTAAACCACAAAGACACCAAGCGCACGAAGTTTCACAAAGTAATTTCTAAAGTGATCAATTAATCTCCTACCACAATTTTTCCAGCAAACTCTTAGTTGCCAAAATACCATCGTGTTCACTCAACGGGCTTCCTTCATATTCAATTCCAATATATCCATTAAATCCTGATTCCTTGACGAGTTTCAACATTCTTCCGTAATCAATAACCTCTTCGTTACCTGCTTCATCGAAGCGGTATGACTTGGCACTAACTCCCATTGCAAAAGGCAACATTTCATTAACACCCAGGTAGCGATCATAAACATTTTCGCAGGTACCATCTTGTGTGCTTCCCCATTTAGCTACAAGGCACCAGTTACCAAAATCCGGAAGCGTGCCACAATTTGGCATATCCACTTGCTTCATGATTTCTGCTGTCCATTGTCCATCCGAACTATAAAGTCCGTGATTTTCAATCAACACATTAATGTTCTTCGCTTTAGCGTAACCACAAAGTTGTTTTAACGCATCGATCATAGCGGCCTGAACTTCTTCTCTACTTCCTTCACCAAACGCATTAATACGAATTGAATGACAGCCTAAAATTGACGCAGCATCAACCCATTTAAAATGATTTTCAACGGCTTGTTTTCTCGCCTCGGCATTTGGATTACCTAAGTCTCCTTCCTCATCAACCATAATGAGTAAACTTTTTACACCCAATGAATCTGCTTTTGCGCGCATACGCTCCCAAAAAATTTTGTTTGTGGCATGTTCCTTATAAAAAGAGTTTACATACTCTACTGCGCTAATCCCATAATCATTCTTCGCAATGCTAGCAAAGTCTTCTGCTTTTAAAGTACCGCTTTCCAACGCGCGATGTATTGACCACTGTGCCAATGAAAGTCTGAGTTCGGGATGTGAAGAATTTATAGCGGTTTCAGTTTTTGGTTTACACTGAATAAGTGACAGCAGTAGAAAAAAGAATAACCCCAGCGTTAGCTTTTTAAAAGGAAAATAATACGATTTCATACATCTAAACTAATGAATACCCGTATCAAAACTTTGTTATTGCAGGAGAATTTCTGTTGCCGTATACTTGATCCCAGCTAATGATTTTTCTATGAAGCATAAAGTCCTTCTGTTGCTATTCTTGTTCTGTTCAGTCAGCGCCTTTTCTCAAGAGTCTTTCCGCAGGTGGCGGATTGCTAATCAGATTCGGCTCGACAAGTTTGACTTAATACTGCCGGAGGTGATGCGCGAGAATAAGATTGATATGTGGATTATCATGAACCGTGAAGGAAACTTTGATCCACTCTATCATTTCCTCGGAGAAGGCTATGTGGGGCATACGGGTTATTATATTTTTACTGATACCGGCAAACCACGAATAGAACGTGCTGTCCTGGGAATCGATGGCCATTTACTGGAAGAGTCAAAAGCTTACGATTATTTCGGATCGGAATCAGAGTTAAAAGATTTTGTAGCTAAGCGCGATCCCAAACAAATTGGATTGAACATCTCAAAAGATATTGGCGGTGCCGATGGCTTGTCATATTCAGGGCGACAAGAGTTGGCCGAAATTCTTGGAAGCAAATACGAAGCACGTTTTGTATCCGCTGAAAAGTTGTATTCTGATTTTAGATCGCGCCATGTAAACACCGAACTTGCTGCTTTCGCAGAAGCGGGAGATTATTCCTATCGCATTGCTGAACAGGCTTTATCCAATGATGTGATTACCCCCGGTATTACCACACTTGAAGATGTTGCCTGGTGGATGAAAGAACAACTTTTCAAAAATAATCTTGCCTCTTCATTTGGAATGCCATCAGTGTATGTAACCGGTCCATCCGGCATTGAAGCAACCTCTTCCGATCGTATCATTCAACGTGGCGATATTCTAATGCTCGATTGGGGCGTTGGATATATTGACTACTACACCGATATGAAACGAATGGCCTACGTTTTGAAGCCCGGAGAAAAAGAAGTTCCAAAAAGTATTCAACAGGCGTTTGATCAGGCAATAAAGGTGCGCGAAATTGTTACAAGCACTATTAAGCCTGGAGTAACCGCACAACAAACTATGGAGAATGTTTATAAAGCGCTTGAAGCAAATGGATTTCTACACATGAAAGAATTCAATAAACCAAGTTCAGAAAATAAAACAGATGTTATGATCGGTTGTCATTCAGTAGGTGATTGGGGACATGGCACGGGTCCATCCATCGCGCACTTTAATCCGGTACAATTAAAGTATACACTCAAGCCAACAAACTTATTATCTATTGAATTGTTTGCCTACACCAGCATGCCTGAATGGGGTGGAAAAAAATTAAGAATTCCGTTGGAAGACGATGCGGTTGTTACCGATCGTGGAGTTGAGTGGGTGTACCCAGTAAATCGAAAAGTATTACTGATTAAATAAATCAGACAAGTTCCGGTATATCAAGCTTTACGGTTGTTCCCTTGCCTTCTTCCGATTCAATTTCAATAGATCCGTGAAGCTTATCTACGGTCTCTTTAACAATGTATAGCCCAAGACCCGAGCCGGCACCATCATCGGTGGCGCGGTAAAACATGCGATACACATTCTTTATATGTTCTTTGGCGATGCCACGGCCATTGTCTTCGATTTCAAAATGCGCCATTTGATCGACCACACTCACATTGATTTTTATAACGGGATCGCGGCCATTTCTGTAGCGAATGGAATTTGAAATAATATTATTGAGAATCACTTTCAACCGCCAGCGATCACTATAAAAAGGACCTTCTTGTTTTATGTCTACAATTTTTTCAACCGCTTGCCCCGTAGAAGTCGCAAACTTTAATTGATTAAACGTTTCATCAATCAATTCTTCGAACTGAATTTCATCTTTCTTTACTTCTAACCGCGCGTTTCTTGATTGATCTAAAATCTCACGAATAAAATTATCTTGTTGCAAAGCGCTGCTATGAATCTTATCCAGATAGACAGCAGCCATTGCCCGATCTTTATCATTCTTAGCCAGATTAATCAAACCAAGTACCGAAGCAATTGGCGCCCGTAAATCATGCGACACACTATATACAAAATTATCAAGCTCATTATTTCTTTTGCTTAACTCCTTGGTACGCTCCTGTACCATCGTTTCGAGGTTAACATTGAATTTCGTTAACGCATTTTCTGCTTGTGTTCGTTCCGCTACTGTAGCTGCTAGCACGATTGCAGAAACGCTGATCATTCCAATAAAGATTTGTAGCAAAAGCATAGTCTCGTTTGCACTCTGTAGCAAGAATGGACCAACTCCTTGAATAGTAAAATAAATTGAGATCAGCGAGATGGTCAGCGCAAATGCGGTTGTTCCTAAAAAATTAGATCGAAACGCTGACCACAACATAAGTGGAATAGCCATGTATGGAAGCGCACGAACCAGTGTTGTATTAAAATATTGAAGTTGTAATAAAAAATAAATCCCAATCATACACGCAGCAAAAATTCCAAGCTCCAGTATTCTTCTCGAATGAAATGAGAATTTCTGTTTTTGAAAAACAGTTAATATGAATGGCGTGAATAATAAAATTCCTACAACACTACCTACCCACCAGGTAAAACCATTTCTCAAGATCAAATCTGTTGAAATCACTCCGTTGAAGTACAAACTCAACGTGGCAAAGCTGGCGCCAATCATACACATAAAGAGCGCAACAAAAAGAAAGCGGAAGGTATCGATAGCACGCTTGAACGGATAAGAATCTTTTATCCAAACCTTCACCAAATAATTGCCGGCAAGAACTTCGAGCGTTTGGCCAAGGGCAATAAAACTTGAAATTGCGAGTATCGATTCCTGACCAAGGTCATTATTATTCCAATAAGCCAGAATATTGGCAACCAATGCGCCTAATGCCACACCTGGCCAAGATGATCGGCCTAATAATATAATTAAGGCAAAAGCAATTCCTGATGGAGGCCACGCAGGCAGATCAGTTGTGTCCTTGAACGCAAGAAAATAGCCTAAGCGAGCAGCTAAGTAATAAAGGACCGCAGCCAGAACAATTTTAAAATCCGGCAAGTACTTAAGTGACAGTTTACGTTTCAAATTCAAAGCACTCATAATCAGACAAATATTATTATAAATATTGAAATATTCTAATCATATAATGCGGTGGCTGCAAACCTCAAAAAATCTCTAAATTGGGTGCCTATGAGAAATTTGAAGAACCAGCTTCTTGTATCCTGCTTATTAGCAGCTGTAACCCTTACTGCCCAACCTATTCCGTTGCCTGAACATCCACGCCCCGATTTTGAGCGGGCGCAGTGGCAAAACCTGAATGGAAGTTGGCAATTTGAATTTGACTCGCTTGATCAGGGCATTCAGAAGAAGTGGGCTGATGGAAATACGACTTTTTCGCACCGCATTACAGTACCCTTCCCATGGGGCTCGCAGTTATCGGGTGTAAAAGATATGGCTGACATCGCATGGTATAAAAGAGAACTTACTATCAGCCCTGAATGGAAAAACGAAAGAACATTTCTAACAATTGGCGCCTCCGACTGGGAAACAACCGTGTGGTTAGATGGAAAACTTTTAGGAACTCATCAAGGTGGTTATACGCCTTTTTCGTTTGACTTAACAGAACATGTTACTTATAGCAAAGCACAAAAGTTAGTAGTGCGCGTTGATGATAAACGTAGAGATTTTACGCTTTACGGAAAGCAAGGCTATGGCAATGCGCGCGGCATCTGGCAAACTGTTTACGTGGAAGCGCGTGGAAAAGAATATGCTGAGGCTATTCACTTTATTCCAGACATAGATAAAGAAACTGCAACTGCTACAATTTATCTGCCTGCTGAAGCGAAAGCAGATATCAAAGCATCGGTGTCGATAAAAACGGCTACAACTCCCATTCGCAAAGAAGTTATCATTCCAAAAGGAAAAGACAAATTCATTTTCACCATAGCAATTCCAAAACCGCACGTGTGGTCGATGGACGATCCATATTTATATGATGTAGATGTTGCCGTTGGTGATGATGCGTTCAAAACTTATTTTGGAATGCGTAAAGTTTCAGTTATCAATCTTCCCGGCACAGACTTTCCGTATGTGGCCATCAACAACAAACCAGTTTATCTTCAGCTTACGCTGGATCAATCTTATCATCCTGAAGGATTCTATACATTTCCGAGCGATGATTTTATGCGCAAGGAAATTGAACTCGCTAAGTCGATCGGACTAAACGGAATTCGTCCACACATTAAAACCGAAATTCCACGCAAACTTTATTGGGCCGATAAACTTGGTGTACTAGTAATGGCCGACTTGCCAAACAGTTGGGGTGACCCCGATGCAAAAATGCAACACGAAGCCGAAACTACCTTTCGCGAAATGGTGAAACGAGACTTCAACCACCCTTCTATTTTCTCATGGATTTTATTCAATGAAACCTGGGGCTTACGCACACACACCGAAGTAAACGGAAAACAGGAAGCTAACTACTTGCCAGAAACTCAAATGTGGGTAGCGTCTATGTATTACCTCGCTAAGTCATTAGATCCAACTCGATTGGCGGAAGACAATTCTATTTGCTGTGGTGCGGGTCATACACAAACTGATATAAATTCTTTTCATGAATATTTACCCGGTTGGGAATGGGAAAGTTTCTTAAAGAATTTAACTGAGAAATCTTCGGAAGGAAGTACGTTTCAATTTGAACCTGGTTTTAAGCAAGGCAAGCAACCAAAAATTAATTCAGAGTGTGGGAATGTATGGGGCTATGAAGGAAGCACCGGAGATGTTGATTGGAGTTGGGATTACCATCGCATGATCAATACGTTCAGAAAATACCCGGAAGTAGCTGGTTGGCTTTACACCGAGCATCACGATGTTATTAATGAATGGAACGGTTACTGGCGTTTCGATCGCACCAATAAGTTTACAGGTTTTGAAGAGTTAATGCCCGGCATGAAACTTAACGACATGCATGCGTCTGTATATCTTTCAACGGGAAATGAAATTTGTGAAACCGTTAAAGGTGGTGATGAAATAAAAGTACCGCTCTATCTCTCTTCCATGACCGATGTTGATTATGGCAAGCATTTAAAACTTATTTTCCAACTAAAGCTCACCAATTCAATTGGTGAAACTTCGCTTGTTACGTATGGAACAAAAATGATTGACTACGTTCCCTATGTGCAAAAAGAAATAGAATCCCTTGCACTAACTATTCCTAATACAGGCGGTCTAGCTGAACTAACGCTTCAACTTGAGGATTTAAAAGGAGTTGTGTTACATCACAACTTCATGCACTTCGAGATTATTTCAGAAAGTAAACTTCCTAAAACGGAAATCATTTCAGTAGCGCCCGCTGCATTTACTAACTCAACCTGGAGCAGCAAGCAATGGAATGTGCTTGACGGATTAAAAGTATGTGGAGCCGGAACTGGAAATTTTGAATATAACCTTAAATTAAATTCAATTGATCTTAATAAAGTCAAAGAGTCTTATTTTCTGATTGAGCTTTCCGCCAAGGAACTCTTCGTTAAAGATCGTGATGAAAAGGAAAAGACCAATGGTGATTTTATGCTGGGCGCCAAAGCTTCACCTAGCGGCAATCCAAACTCTTACCCCATGACGGATGAAACTTTGTTTCCATCTATAATCAATATTTCAATTAATGGTGAATCTGCACTTACAACCACATTAACGGATGACCCTGCTGATCATCGTGGCGTGCTATCTTGGCATCACCAATTGAAAGATAAAAAATTGCGCGAGGCTGGTTCGTATGGATATTTAGTAAAAGTGCCTATATCTAAAAAGCAATTAAAAGCTGCGATTGATAAAGGAGAACTCATAATTAATATTAAAACTGAAGGTAATGGTGGCGTTGCAGTGTACGGAAAATCGTTCGGTCGCTATCCACTTGATCCATCGTTGGTGTTGAAGATGAAATAAATACAAACTCATAATCAATAGCCTATATGACCCCGACTTTAGGAAAAATTCTTTTGAAGAACTCGAAAGCTATTCATTAAAAAAGATTTACTCCTTCGCATCATTGATTTCAATCCAGTACCCATCAGGGTCTTTAAAATAGATTTGCTTCACACCATCCACACGATTGGTTATTGCCATTTTAGTTCCAGCCCAGTCTTCAAAGTCTACCTCGTTTTTTTTCATCACAGCCACAAAGGCATCTACCGAAGGTACACTGAAACAGAGATGGGAGTTTTTATTATGATCTGTCTTTTGTACAGCACCGGAAATAACATGCAAATGACTTTTGGGGCCAACGCCAAACCAGGTATGTCGCCCATCATGAAATGGCTCGGGGATAGTATCTAAGCCAACAATGTTGTGGTAAAAATCTGTACTGATTTTTAGATCTACCACATACAAAGCAATGTGATTGAGCCGAGGTGTTGGTTTATTACTTTGCGCCAAAAGGCATAGAGACGATAATGCTATAAAGAGAAAACTGATAACTAACTTTTTCATAACAAATAATTTAGATGTGAAAGGTAATAAAATGAAGGGTATCTGCACTACCGCTAATCAGCGAGTCTTACAGGTTTCATGTATAAAGCGAAGTTTGCGAATTACTTCAGGCGCAATCACGAAAGGATAGAAGTCCACGTGCCCCATACTTCTATTTAAACTGTTAACGGCAAACGTAAGAGGAAGCCAACTCTCAATAATCTCATTGAAATTTTCAATGGTATATGGATTGCGATTAATATCTGCACCCAGATTTTTTACAGGCGTCTGTTTACCAGGATTTACATTCAATCCGAAATAAAACGCTGTTTCAAGTGTATCCATCATGTGCATATAGTGCGACCAATTTTCAGCCCAATCTTCCCACGGATGCGAACTGGCATACGGACTAATAAAATGATTTACCCAATCACTGGGTGGACCATTTTGATAGTACGAATCAATTGCCTCTTTGTACTCAAAGTTTTCATCACCAAAAAGTTGACGAAAAGAATTAATTCGGGGTTGATTTTGAATGAGTACATCCCAATAGTAATGTCCTATCTCATGGCGAAAGTGACCAAGGAGCGTTCGGTACTTTTCACCCAAATCAAGTTTGTTTCGCACACGCTCGGCTTCATCTGCTTCTTCAATGTTTAGCGTGATCACACCATTTTTATGACCGGTTACCACTCGCTTTTCAGGTGAGATATCAGCTAGAAAATCAAAAGCAATTCCTGAATTACCAGAATCTTGCTTAGGCACAACAGGCAAATTCAAACGCATGAGTGAATAAACAAGTCGATGTTTGGCTACTTCAATTCGGCTCCAACGCTGAAGGTTTTGATCATGAAGTTCGGGTATCGTTCTATTTAACTGGCAAGCGAGACAAAATGTATTTGTGTACTGTGCCGGTATCAACCAGTTACAAGTTCCGTAGGCAGCGTTCTTGCAAAAGCGATACTTAGACGTATTATATAAATCCGTGTAGGCACCTTGCTGATCTTCAGTTAGTGCTATCAACTCGAGATTAGTAACATCAAAGCCTAACCTATGGCCACAGGTAAGACAAATATTGTTCTCAAAGTAAACCAGGTTATTACACTTACCACAGGTATAAAGTTTCATAGCTTATTGAGACCCCGATTTGATTATCTTTACTAAGATACGCCATGAAAATCAAATTATCCTTTCCCCAAGATTATCCGATTGAAAACCACCGAAAAAAGTAGTACCGAATCAGTGGTCGTTTTTCCTGATAAAAGTGATGCGATAAGATTTACCTTTTAACCGCTATGACGCAAAGTTCAATTAGAAGGTTGCGATGAAAAAATTAGAACATTGCGCCTTTGCGTCACTGCAGTTCAAGTTTTACCCTCACTTGATTACCTTGCATCATGAGAAAAGCGCTAGCGCTAGAACAGGATAAACGAAAAAAATTCAAAGCCACGTTTGAGCGATTGGGTAAAAAGACAAACTACAAAGGGTATTCAGAAGATACGATTCTTCTCAAAAATATTATCGATCTTGAAACCAATCAGGTAGTTGCTGATCACCTTTGGTTTAGTTACACGAAAGGATTTGAAGCCATCAATCTTACAGAGGGTCTGGCGCTTGAGTTTGAAGCGCGTGTGAAAGAATATAAAAAAGGATATGTAAACCGGGCTTTACACATGAATGCTCGAAAGACTGATTTTAAATTAAGTCATCCGACTAAGATCTGTAAAGCAGCACTGTGAAAATTCTTTCGACTGCTACCTGAGATTAAATCGCTTCAGAACCGGTTTCGCCTGTGCGGAGCCGCACCACATCTTCAAGCGGTAGCACAAAGATTTTTCCACTGCCTATCATGCCACTTTCGTTGGGCGTAGACGCTTTTAAAATGGCATCTATTGCTAGCTTTGCAAAGTCATCGTTTACGGCAATTTCAATGCGGATATTCGGGACCAGGTTTGGCACTACTTTTTGGCCGCGATAAATTTCTTCAGGCTGCAATTGTCGTCCATGCCCGGAAACGTGGCTGACCGTAATTCTGGAAATGCCCGCTTCAATTAAAGCAACGCGCACTTGATCTAATTGATTTTCGCGAATGATAGCGATGAGGAGTTTCATGCATGTACTATTTTACAGTTATCAAACATATTAATTTTTAATTCGGATTGATCATACCATACCCACGTTCGCCATGATAGTAATTATCCAACCCTTTCATCTCGGCTTCTTCTGTTGCACGAAGTTTAACAAATTTGTTCAAGACAAACAGAATAAGCAGTGTGCCTGCAGCCGCATAGGCGATGGCAATTCCTACCGCCAGTAATTGAATTCCAAATTGTTGCATGGCCGACCAACTTCCACCCGCAGCTTCAGCGGCTTCACGCATCCAACTATCGCGAATAAAAAAACTTAAGAACAATGCACCAATAATTCCACCCACACCATGGATTCCAAATGCATCTAACGTATCGTCATACCCAAGTTTGTTTTTTAATAAGATGGCATAATAACAAACTGCCGAAGCCAACACGCCAAGAATCATTGCACCGCCAACTTGCACAACACCAGCTGCGGGTGTAATGGCAACCAAACCAGCCAACACGCCCGATACAAAACCTAACGCAGTTGCTTTGCCTTGATGCAAACCTTCAATGATCATCCAAGCGATGGCACCTGCTGCGGCTGCAACTTGTGTAGCCGTTAATGCCTGCGCAGTAGAGAGTCCACTTGTTAAACTACTTCCAGCATTGAATCCAAACCATCCTACCCACAACAAGCCACCACCAATTAATGTCATCACTAAGTTGTTTGGTCGCATTTGTAAATGCTTAAACGATTTTCTTCCGCCTAAATACAACACGGCCACCAAGCCACTTATGCCCGCTGAAATATGAACGACAGTACCGCCAGCAAAATCAATGGCACCTTTCGGACCCATGTTAAAAAGAAATCCATCGGAAGCCCATACCCAATGACATAAAGGATTATAAACAAGCAATCCCCATAGCGCAATAAAAATACAATACCCTTTAAATGAAACGCGCTCGGCAAATGCACCAGCAATCAAAGCGGGTGTAATGATGGCAAACTTTGCCTGAAACATTGAGAACACATATTCAGGAATTCCATTTGAAACAGATTCATCAAGTCCTCGTAGCAAAAAGTTATCGGCATTCCAACCGACCCAACCACCCAACACATTCGGACCAAACGCCATGCTGTAGCCACAAATTACCCAAAGTAAAGTCATGATACCCATAGCCGCGAAGCTGTGCATCATGGTACCCAATACATTTTTTGAGCGCACTAATCCACCATAAAACATGGCCAGCCCGGGAATCATCAATAACACCAGGGCTGTTGAGGTTAGCATCCAGGCTGTCGCCCCGGTGTCAATAGCATTGTCCTGAGAAAAGGCGGATACTGGAGTCAGAAGGATAAAAACAAATGCAATGAGTATATAAACCGTATGTTTTTTCATCTTTTAGGGTTGGATTTTAACTTGACGCCTAAAAGTATAACCATTCAGAACTTAGACAAGTGTTAGGTGGATAAAAATATCTCCAACAGTCAAGCATCGTCTCTCGAAGAGGACGGTGCGATATGAAAAAGACAACAATACAATCAATGGTCATTGCGGGCGAATAAAACCAAGAACCAATTTTAGTTTATACTTTAAATGAGACCCGCAATCTCCGCATTGTTTGAACTAATCCTAACGGGATTCCGGATCGCGCGGCATTCTAGCGGCATTCTATAGTTAAAGTCGAGTCAGTTATATAAAATCATCACACTATAAAGTCTCATCCTGCTTGTCCGGAATGACATCGGTATTATGCTTATAAAGCCAGCGCATCGCCCCCGAAAACGGGAGACACGGCTAGGCAGGGAGACCCGCAATCTTAGTAGGTTACTCCTACCAAATATTCTTAACCTTCATGCACTCGATACAGAGTTGAAGTAAAATAAAAAAGTATCGCCCCCTAATAGAGGCGATACACTATAGGGCATCTCTAAAAACTCCGCTTACCCTTCTCTTTTAGAAGGGGCAGGGGTTGAGGTAATGAGAGCAAGGGTTTTTAGAGATGCCCTAGTAGTCTTCTTTAAAGCTATCTATTCACTGCGATCAACCTGTGGCACCGGCCGTTGACTATCGCGCGTATTTTTCTGAACCGCAATTGCCCCAAACAAGCTTAGCACAAATGACATCGCATAAAATCCTTTTTCACTTCGTATCAGTTCTGCATTCCATAAACCAATTACCAACAACACAATGGCAAGCACAGTTGAAAACCAAGCCAAGCTATAATAGATGTTCGTTACGGGAATTCCTTCGAGTTGGTCGCGTACCGCTTTTTGCAGCGAGATTGCTGCGAACAAACCAAACATGAGCACAGTAAAATAGTATCCTTTTTCATTCAACTCCATGTCGGCATTCCATAAGCCAATGATAAACGCCAACACACCTGATAACAAGGCAATCCACGATGCCGCAATAAATGCGTTTGAGGGTTTTTGATAAACTCTGTTTTCCATAGTTTTTTTAATTTATGAATCAAAGCTATAGGGGAAGACACCATCAATCTTTTGACATTTGTCAAAAAAGCCTAGTTAAGACCTCACCCCTGCCCCCTCTCCAGAGGAGAGGGGGAGTGATTCAATACTTGATAAGTGAAATTTACCGTTGTAGTATCTTTCAAACTTTACTTCGGATGCGACTCAGGGTTTCCTGAGTGATACCCAGATACGAGGCTACATACCCGAGCGGAACGCGCTGAAGAATGTGGGGCGAAGTTGTGACTAGATGCTCATAGCGATCTCGCGCTTCTTTGAAGTGATTGTTTACAAACCGCTCTTCCAACATGACATAATACCGCTCAAGCACAATGCGACTTAGTCGTTGCATATCGGTATGCTTGTTATAAAGTTCTTGCAATCGCGTGTGCGTAATGGCCCACAAGGTGCAGTCTTCCATCAGCTGAATATTTTCCATGCCCGGCTTGCGGGTGATGAAGCTGAAAAAGGAAGTCACAAAATTGTTTTCAAAAGCAAACCAGTAAGTCACTTCCTTGCCGTCTAGATTATAAAAACCACGAAGGCTGCCTTTCTCTAAAAAATAAAGTGAATGACAAACCTTGCCTTCCTTAATCAGGAAGTCACCTTTTTGCAATTCAACTTTTTGTAATGCTGCGCCTAAACTTTTTGTAGTTGCTTTACCGAGTTGGTAATATTGCTGAATGTGATCGAAGAGCGTTGTCATAAGAATGGAGTGTTAAAGGCAAGATAAGAAATCGGATGTTTTAGTCTACTCCACCCCTTCGCCTCCTTACAGGAGGATAGATTTGTCCAACTATTTTACTGTCGCACCGAAACCGAGAGGTTTGTTGAAAAAAAATAAAAGCTGAGCTGCCATACCTGCCTTCAATTTGTTTAACTTTCTTAATGACCCTGACCCCCGAACAAAAAGAACATGCGATCGACCTAATTGAAATGGGCGAAAAGCTGGAGGCTGTCCGCTACTTTCAACAAACTCTTCAGCTCGATGCCGAACAGGCATTGGCCCTGACTGAAAAACTAGAAGCTGAAATAGAAGCTGGCTCTGATCTTGACGCAGAGTTCGAAACGAAAGTTCTGGATCAACAGCCAGCTGGTGCAAATGTAGGCAAGTTGGTAGGCTTCGTTTTTATGAGCATCGGCATCATCATGTTAAGCGTAGTGTTATACCTGATTTATTCGTATCAGCAATTTGAAAAAAGAGCAAAGGTTGTAAAAGGCACCGTAACCGATTATCAAACTCACATCAGCCAAAGCGACAACAGCTCCACGACCATGTATGCACCCGTATTCGAGTATGTGTACAAAGGTAAAACTCGCACCTACGTAAGCACAACAAGCTCGAATTATAAAGAATATGAGTTAGGCAAGTCTCTCGACATGTTTGTTGACCCCGAACATCCGGAAGAAGTGCTCGTAAATAGTTTTAGTGAGAAGTGGTTTCTGCCCATGCTGCTGGGCTTTATGGGCATACTGTTTACAGGCCTCGGCTACCTGGCTTATCGCATGTTGGACCGCAGTCAATAAGTCGCATGTTTCTTAGAACAGTCGATCGCTCTCCACTTTCTCAAGCACTGCGGGCACATTGCTCAAATCTCTTTTACTGGTAATCAATTTACTGATCTGATGCGCCTCCATGTTAGAATCATCGTAGGGTACACACAATGCCAACACATCTGCTTTTGTTAAATTCGGATTTAACCAGTCGCCTTCATATTCTCGTGGAATGATTACCGGCATACGTTTCATACTGTTGTGGATTTCGGCCATCAACTTATTAGCCTGGGTAGTAAGCACCGAATAGGAATGTACAGTAGTGTCAGTTGATTTATCCTTCCATGTTGAATAGACACCCGCCACTGAAAATATTTTTTGATTTTTAAGATAGATGTAATGCGGGGTCTTCTCTTTTCCTTTTGAGTCTTGCCATTTCCATTCAAAGAAACCCGTCATGGGTATCAAGCACCGCTGATTATTTTTCAGGGCATCACGAAACGATGGCTTATCAAACATTTCTTCGCTAATGCAGTTGAGGGTTCTATTGCGAATGATCATCGCGTCTTGCGTGGACTTGGTAAACCAGGGGATCAGGCCCCAGGTAAACAGGCCGACTTGAGTTTCCGGTAACACCACGGGTGAGGCAAGATGATCGAAACCATTTTCGTGGTACACGTTGCTCCAATTATTTTTCATCTCATCCTCCAGGGTTATCGAGTAATAAGCCTCGAGGTCGGTCGCATTAAAATTTTTAGAGCCGTGGTAACACACGAGTTTTTATTTTGATTCAAAAAAAAGTCAGAGCTCGTTCCTGCAAGACAAACTTTGTCCAACACTGTCGTTACTCAAACAACCCAAAGTACTAAATAAAGTTTTATTTGAAACGAAGTGTGCAAACCAGGCATTGATCTTACCAACATTAGCATTAGCAGCCCTCACCATAATTTTGGCACAAGAGCCCACGTACGCTTTTTGTATGCTTCATAAGCAACATTGCCAACGTACTTCTTCTCCAACATGGGCACTCCCGAAACAAAGACAAGCAAAAAAGAAATTGTAATTGGACTAACGATTGTCCACCAACTGTCGGGCACCGGCAGCACGATGCCGTAGATACCCCACCACATCAAGATCTCGCCAAAATAATTTGGATGGCGGGAGTACTTCCACAATCCACGCTGCATAATTTCACCCGGCTGTTTTGTTTTGATAAATTGTGTTAATTGATAGTCGCCAATACTTTGAAAAAGAAAACCCACTACCCACAGGCTTAACCCCACACCGGTAAACAGCGACAAACGAGTATTAAACAATGAAGCCCATACAATGGGGATGCTAATGATCAGCAGAAAAAATGCCTGCAACAAATACACTTGCAGGTACGATCGCCAATAAAAAGATTTACCCCATTCGGTTCGCCATTGTTTATAGCGAAAGTCCTCTCCTTTACCCCGATTGCGTTGATAGATATGAACACTCAACCGCACGCCCCAAAGGCATACCAATACATACACCAGCAACGTTACCGAGCCTGTAGGTTGGGTGAAGAATAACCACCCACATAGCAAGCAATAACCAACACCCCAGGCAATGTCGGCAAGATCATTTCGCTTAAGGATTATGGCTACTAAAAACCATCCGGAGGCATATACCCAAAGGATGATCGCGGCAGATAATAATACATTTAATAGTTGAGCCATCGCATAATTGTATAACCCGCTGCACTCACCGTGCCTGTTAAAACAGACCCCCACGCTATATCAATAAATACAATCGTTAATGGCCAGCCCTTGAGGGTTGCTAAGTTGGTGAGATCGTATGTGGCATAAGTAAAAAAACCGAACAAGGCGCCCATCAAAATCGCCTTGCCTAACGAAGCCTTGTCAACGGCAGGAAGAATAGCGAAGATAAAAATGCCTACAATAAATAGCAGATAAAAAATAATGGCTGCAGTCCAGTTAACCTGATCGCTCAAAAAATTGCCTAGGTATTTATTATACAATCCTTTTGCTACTACCCCAAGCCACACGAGGTCGATAGCAAAAAAAACGATCGCGGTAAGCAGGTAACCAATAATAAGTTTTGAAGACATGACTTGTTAGTTAGCGAAATTGTTGGGTTCTTTTTTATTCCTTCAATGCATCTTCTTTACTGATGCTCACCACCACCTCATTTCTACGAAAGATAATAGCCCATGGTGCATTGTAGCCCAAGTAACGGACATCGTTACTGTGGTTGATGCCCAGGGTTTTCAATTCTGCAAATAGTTGTTCTTTATTATTGGCAATTTTATCATCGGATGCATACCCACCAAAGCGAAGCACGGCCACATATTCTGCCGCTGATTCGTGCAGTTGAATTTCACGACCAAGTGGAGCCGGCAAATTTTTCATGTCATAGCCTGCTGGCATCACGAAACTCATTTCAGATTGAGTCGCACCAAAGCTCATGCGCACAGGCGCTGTCATGGCGATTTCTTTTTTGCCTTTATTGCCACCAAAAATATAGGCGGCCAGCTTTCTAAAGTTGTTGTTGCTGCTCTTTTTATAGGTGGTGTCGGTACTTGTTACAGTAGCCATCCATGCTTTAGGATAGTATCGGAACTCAATGTTCCCGGTTTTGCGAACCTCCGTATAGGGTTGTTCTGGTGTGCTGCCCATGATTATGTAAAAAAGTGTAACAACTGCCACTACAACTGCAGCAATAAAAATTGTTGCTTTGTTCATAGTCTTTCGTTTCAAGCTTCAAACAATTAAATAGCCAAAATAGTTTTTTTGAAAACGGCACGGCATTGATGTATCCAATGTTAGTAAAACGCCATAACCCATTTCGGAAGGTACTTTTTCAGGCAGTGCCTTATTTCTCAGCGGAGTCTGTTTGCATGACTCCGCGTAATGACATGCGCAGCGTCCCTCCTACCGCAGGCAAGCCCGAAAACGGGAGAAGCTGCGGGCGAGAAACCCTAAGAAAGAATTTTGGCCTTAGTTAAAACGAGACCCGCAATCTCATACATTGATAACTACTCAATACTTTTCAGTAAAAGTTCTGTGGGTTTTGATTTTCCTTTTACAAGCCACGCAACGCCAAACAAAACCAACATGATTGCCTCAATAATATATACCAGGTTATAAGGCAGCCAAGGTTCACCTTTAAGCGGAGTGAAACTAAAAAGTGCAAGCAAACCCAAACACGTTACCATGCCCCAACCACAAATAAGGTATAAGGTGCCTTCTGCATTTTTTATAAAAGTCTTGTCAGATTGTCTGCGGAAGTTGACCATGCACAGCACGGCAATAGACAAAAAGAAGAGTGCAGCAAATGCCAAGTGTAAGGCACCAGCTTTGGCCGAAGAGACAAAGATGTGCAGGTTGTCGGTGATCTTGTGATCCGAACCGGTTGGAAACACGACAATGCCAAATGCACAAACAGCCGCCAGCGTGGTAAGTAGTTTATCCGAAAGCCAGGCATACTTATCTTCGGTTGGTTTTTTATCATGCCCTTTATAGCAAACTAAAAAGATGGCCACAGTTGTGAGTACACCTGTAAAAATTGGCCCGGCTGCCGTATAGTAAAAATGACTGATGGATGATTTCAGGTTTAAGCCTGCCTGATAGGGTTGTGATTTTTCAATATCAACAAAGAGCGGGCTGTTCAGTAAGTCTAAATCATTTACAAAAGCATTTGTGCCCCAGCATAAAATGGGCAATGCAATACCTAATACACCAATGAGCTGGCGCAGCGCATGGTAGGAGATCACATAACTATTGGATTTCATAGCAATTGATTTTTGAATACTACAAGTTAACGATATCCACGATGAAAATTTAAATTTCTAAAGGAGTGCCTCCGGAACGAGACGGGTTGTGGGTTGACTTTAACAAAGCAAACGCAGCGGCTCCGAAAACGGGAGACACTGCCAGGAAAGAAAACGCCCGGTGTATGTCAAGGTTACCCATAGTTTCCGTTAGTTATGTTTACGCTACTCTCTGCTGATACAAATGCTTCTGAAACTCTATAAACAAGGACCTAATATTAGAAACCTCACCCAAAATTTCTTTTGCATCTTCCAACGATTCATACTTGTTGGTCAGTAAGATTGGTAATTTCTAGTGGTCAAGTTCATCAACACCTGTTTCAAGATATTTGCTTAAAACAGTCCATGAGTTTTCACTTTCTCCATTCGACTGGCTCAGGGTGAAAGCCTTTTTCAGTTTAACAAAGTCAGCCAAATCGTTTTCGTTGAGTGAGTTTGTTTTGCCCAGGTTTCGATCAAGATTAAGCTGGTAAAACCAAACCTTTTTTGTGGAGGTATCCTTTTCAAAAAACAGCATCACCGTTTTTACTCCCGCACCGGTAAAGGTTCCTCTTGGCAATGGAAGTTTTAAGGCGCTGAATGTTTTCAATAATGCGCACGCGTTCCGCTTTGGTTTTATAATCGCGCAGGGATGGATAGTAGGCCATACGAATTTTATATTTTGGTACTTACAAGGTCGCTTTTTATTATTGTTTGCAAAGGCCGCCTCTCAAATTTTTCCTGCATCACGCACATTCGAAAATCATGTCAGCAAGCACCTAATTCATTCGTAAAAATTTTGAGGTGTCTAAAAAATGACTAGCGGCTTCATTGAGCATAGCCATTTCAGGTTCACCAAAGTTATTGGATAATTCGCTGCGCAATAAGTCCGCGCGTTGCGTTTGCATTAACCGCTTCGAAATAGATTGCGCTTTTACTTCACCCACTAAAAAAGCGAGCTTGAAATACAACTCTTCACTTAATAATTCCATTTGGCGGTGATGCCCCGGAAGCTGCCCGCGGCTTAATTTAATGCTGGTGTCCTTAAGCACATTCCCAATGTGTTCCAGCAAGTCGGCCAGGTGAATGCGATCAAACGTGCTGCGGCTCTCTACCTTACTAATGAGGCTGCGAATATCGTGGCCAATGGATACAAGGTCTTTGATCATAATTTCTTTTCTATAAGAAGCTGAGCGGTATCGCGAAAATGATTAGCGGCTTCATCGAGCAAAACGAGTTCGCGATAATCAATAATGCCGTTTACTAATTCAGCATGCAGTAATCGAATGCGGTAGGTTTGCTTAAGCCGATCGGTTAATACGCGTGCCTGGTGTTCGCCCAATGCTGGGCCCAATAAGAAATAGAGTTTTTGGCTGAGGTGTTCTAATTGTTCACAACAACCGGTAGGAAACTGATCGTGCGAAAGCTTTTCGAAAAGTTCCTTTATTAACTCGCTTGCGTGCTCAAGTTGGCTTGCCAGCATGGCCTGGGCAGTGGTTTCTTGCTTTTTTAATATGGATGAAAAGTAAAAAATCTCACGGCTGGCGCGCAAAATATCAATAACCATGGCCATAGAAGCCCTGCGATGGGTAAAAGTGTTTTCCTGCAAAGGGGAATCAACGTTGGGTTTATTCATGGATGGAAAGATGATTGCAAGGGAACAATAAAATCAAGGGTATTTTTCCCCGAAAAAGGGGGGAAAATTCCCGCCCAAAGCGGGGTAAAACCCCGTTTCATTTGTAAGATGAATTACCCATCTTTGAAGCGACCCTTACTTTTAATCTAAAAACGAAGTATTATGGCCACAAAAGTGGAAGCATTCACATTCACATTCATTTTCAGCGCCAGCGACATGCAAAAGTTGCTGGACACTAAGCCGGGCAAAGTAGTTTGCGTGGTAAGTATTGAAGAAGCCACCACCACCGAAGGCAAAAAAGTAGGCGCCTTAACCATTGTTGGCCGCGGCCCGATTGAAGAAGGTAAAGCCGGTGGGTTTGAGATTATGGGATGTCCTCACCCTCCGTGTCCACCAGGTGGTAATTAGTCTATAATACTCAACCCTCAATTTTTTTCTTAGACTCAAGCTAGAAAAAAACTATTCTCATTAACGTTAATCTTCCCTAACCAATTTGTCACACTTCTTTTTTTATATAATAGAACCTATATCCTATACGCTCTACTTTATAGGATTTCTTTTTCTTTTTCTAAAAATAGAACGGAAACTAAGATACCTCATACTAATAGCGTATTCATTAGTTTGTACTGCTTTAATGATTCGTGCTACCATTAGGTTAGACTCCAACACTTCTAACACTTATCTCTACAACATTTTATACCTCATAACCAGCTTGGCTTTTGGTTTCTATTTTTTTGAAATACTTAAAAATCAATGGAAGCGACTTGTCGCATTAATAGCAGGGTTATCCGTGTTAATCTACTATTTCATCAACATTAAGGAAGTCTATTTCGATAGTATCGGATTTGTAATCACCTCTACCGGAATCATTGTCTTAATCTTTCTTTTTCTAGATCAAATAATGACTAATGTCACAGAAGAACCATTATTCAACAACTTCGACTTCTGGTTTATTTGCGTGCAACTGATGTATCACCTTGGATCGTTTGCAATTTTTTTAAGCTACAACTACTACACGCACCGCTTTTTCTCTGAAGGATCATCCGATTCATTTAGTAGAATGATGGGCTATCTTTGGGTCGTTCACAATATTTTATTATTTGTTGGTAGTGTTATTACGTGTGCTGGTGTGTTTTGGATATATTATCGAAAGAAAAAAATAAGTCAGCATGTATGAGATTAGGAATGTTCATAATCACATGGGCTAACTTACCCACCCCTCAGCATGTTTTGAAATAAACGAGTTTGCCATAATCCTTACATCCTTGTGGGTTGTTCGTAATGTTCTCTTATTTTTAGGAAGATTAAAAAACCCAGCACAAGAGTTCATGGATATCTCTCAGGAAGTTACCCTCATTGCAATTGCCTGCGCCTTCTTTTTGCTGGTGGCCATCGGCATTATAATCCTCATTCTCATCTATCAGAAAAAACAGTTGCGCTACAACTACGAGAAAAAGGAACTGCAAAACCAATACACCGAAGAATTGTTGAAGACCCGGCTTGAAAGTCAGGAGCAAACGTTAGACACGGTAAGCAAAGAAATTCACGATAACATTGGCCAGTTGCTCAACAGCGCAAAAATGTTAATTGGGGTTGCCCAACGTAAGCTACCCACGCCAGAAGAAACCTTACAAACAGCAAACGATACGCTCGGGCAGGCCATTGAGGAATTGCGCACGCTCAGCAAGTCGCTTAATAAAGAGTGGCTCGAGCAATTTAGTTTTATTGAAAACCTACAGGCCGAAGCTGCCCGCATTAATGCCTCGCTACGTATTTCCATGCAGGTAGAAGTGCCGCACGAACTCGCGTTACCCCGCGATAGACAATTAGTGCTGTATCGCATGGTACAGGAAGCGTTTCAAAATTCATTAAAACATGGCGAAGCAACCCGCATTCGCATTGAAGCGAAGCAACAGAATGGGAGCCTGCATGTGCAAGTGGAAGATGATGGCAAAGGATTTAATGCAGCTGATTCAACGCTGGCAGGTTTCGGCATCACAAACATTAAGCACCGGGTGGCGTTGTTGGGCGGCACTGTCAAATGGAATTCACTAAACCCGGGCACGCAGGTCTTATTTCAAATTCCACTTCAAAACATGGTATGAATATTCGCATTGGCCTGGTAGATGATCATCAATTGTTTCGCAAGTCGGTAGGCCTGATGCTGCAAAGTTTAGGGTTTGAGGTGGTGGTTGATGCCAGCAACGGAAAAGAATTGCAGGAAAAGTTTTTAAAACTGACCACCCTACCCGATATCATGTTGATTGATGTGGAAATGCCAATAATGAATGGCGTAGAAACAGCCAGTTGGATTAAGAAGAACCACCCCGGCATTCGGCTGGTAGCACTTTCAATGAATAATAAAGAAGTTACCATTATGGGTATGATTCGTGCTGGCTGTTGTTCTTATTTACTGAAAGATACTTCGCCTGAAATACTGGAGCTTGCCATCCGCGAAGTGTATTACAAAAGTTATTACAATAGCGACCTGCACAATAGCAACCTCGGCAAAATGATTATCGAAAACCAAAGCGAGTTTGCCATGGTACTTTCGGATAAGGAGCTGGAGTTTTTAAAACTCTCGTGGACAGATTTAACTTATAAAGAAATTGGCACGCAAATGAATGCCAGCGCCCGCACCATCGATGGCTTTCGCGAAAGCATGTTTGCAAAGTTTCATGTACTAAGCCGCACCGGTATGGTGATGGAAGGAATTAAAAGAGGGTTGATTACGGTGTAAGAAGCACTCACTCAAGCGTCTTTGGCAAGCAACATTTTTAGGCTCCGCATCTTATTGGGCGTAAACCTTACTGTTAGTATTGAGGGTCCAGAATAATATTGAAAGGCAATTTCTTTTGAGATCTTAATTTGATCTACAATGGCTGGTGTTAATTGATACTTGAGCCGCGTTACTTGTTGATTATTGGGTGCATAGCCGTTTACCATTGATATATTAGTGGGGTCGGCAGTGATGCCATTGCTGAGCTGGTCAATAGTTCGCAGATTATTTTCTTTGGTTTCAGGCACGATCTTAATCGGCTTTCCGTCTAACAATAGATACACAAGATTTTCCAACAAAAAATCTTCAGACTTCAAGTTCACGATATCATATACATTGAAGTTGACGCTGCCATCGCTATTAATTTCTTTCACAAAGGTTTGTTCAATGTGATTGAGCGGTGAACGTAGCTCGAGATCAAAGCTAATATGTCGCCAATCAAACCTTTGCGAACTTTTGGCCGCATCTTTCTGAGAGTGGATTGGGTAACTAATGGAGCAACTCACTAAGGTCCATGTACAATAGAAAAAAATAATCTTACAGGCCAACTGAGTAAATTTTAGTTTCATGGTTGCGTAGGTTAAGGAGCTACTGATTTTGAACTTGTATATGCTCACGTTTTATCTGCTTATTAGTTTCAATGCGTAGCAGAGGTAATTAAGCTATTTGCATAAATGGCTTAAATGCTAACTCTTACTACCAATCATTGTGTGTTCGATCTTGGATAGATACAGTTCTTGTTTTTCTGAGCAAGTCAGGCAGTAGGCATCTTTAAAAGTATTTTCTTACCAAATCGTGGAATAAATTTGAATTGCCTTTGCCCCTAGCCCGAACGCGTTACTAGTGTGAATTAAAAGACAGCATAATACGGTTGCCTGATTTGGGTAACAGGTAATTATGGTATTTATATCATTGGCTAAACTGCTAGCGTAATTTCAAGTAATGATTTCCAATCGCGTTTTAAGTATCGTGTTTATCGTTTGCTGCACTGCCTGTGCGCCCCTGGTTCCTCTGTATCAGGAGAACCATCAGCTACCCAAGCCGTTGGCTATTTTAGAAACATCAGATGTAACGATTAACATCCAGCATCTTGCCTATGAAGATGGAAATTACGTTTTCGATCTTGAAGTAATCAACAAAACAGAGGCTGAATTAACGTTTGCCCCGCAGCAAGTTCGGTATTACGCATCTTCCAAAATGTTTTCTACCCCCATCGACAACGAAGATGTTCATGTGAAGTCTGGATTGAATTCGTTACTTACAACTAACTATCTTTTAGCGAAAAGTCCGAAGGCAGTTGAAGCCCGATATGTAGAACGGGAAAAAAATTTGGCAGCAACCCGAACCTTTTTCAATATTCTAAGCATTGGCATGATGGTGTATGATGTTGCGCAGGATGCCAAAGACATTAAAAAGGAAAGCTGGACGCAAACCGAGGCAAATCGCGCGATGGCACGCGATGCCTTGGTTGCTTCATCGCTGTTTGTGGCCGATGCTACAGGTCTTGCAAGTGCTAGAGCAAATGAAAATAACTACTACAGCACATTTGAACTATTTCCAGATCGCCCTATTAACGCTCTTTCAAGTCAGCGTGGTAAAATTTTCTTTCCCATTGAAACAGACTATCGCTACGTGCGCCTGATACTCCCTATTGATAAGGTGAGCTACGTAATTGATTTTAAAAGGCGCCATGCAAAAGGCCGGTGATGGCCGAGTATAAATTTGAATTATCTTTGCGCCTATGCCGACTATTAAAATAAAAGATCTCGAATTCAAAAAAATTATTACTGCTGCTAAAATTGATGAAAAGGTAATGGAGTTAGCAAACCAAATCAATCACGACTATAAAGACAAGGCTCCGGTTTTTTTACCGATCCTGAATGGCTCATTCATGTTTGCTTCCGATTTGATGAAGGCAGTAAAAATTCCGTGCCGCGTTTCATTTGTAAAAATTTCTTCTTACTCAGGCACGGCCAGCACCGGGCAACTCAAAACATTAATAGGGCATGACGAGAGTCTTTTCAATCAAGACATTATAATAGTAGAGGACATTGTGGACACCGGCCTTACGCTCGAAAAAATAATTGAAGAACTGCGTGGCTTAGGAGCCAAATCGGTGGAGGCTATTACGTTACTACGAAAGCAACCCGCCCGCGAAAAAAAGATTGATGTAAAATACGTAGGCTTCGATTTGGAAAATGAATTTGTGTTGGGCTATGGACTTGACTATGATGGGCTAGGGCGCAATTACACAGATATTTATACAGCGCTGTAACGATGGCAGAACCCCATCGAACTCCCAACTTCTTGCATCCGGCCTCCACGAGTTAACTATTGGATATTTGTCCGTATCTTTCGCAACTTTTACCTTAACCAAAAACGTTTATCATGATCAATCTTGTCCTCTTTGGCCCACCTGGGGCAGGCAAAGGTACGCAGAGTGAAAAGCTAATTAAGAAATATGGTTTTGTGCACATCAGCACGGGCGACTTGTTTCGGTGGCACACCAAAAACGATACAGACTTAGGCAAACGTGTAAAAGAGATTATGAACAGTGGTGCGCTGGTACCCGATGAAATTACCATCGCTATGTTGAAAGAAGAGTTAGATAAAAATCCGAAAGCAAAAGGATTTTTATTTGATGGCTTCCCGCGCACGGTACCGCAAGCGGAAGCGTTAGACACGTTTATGAAAAACAACAACACCGCCATTCATTTTGTAGTTGCCTTGGATGTTACCGAAGCGGAAGTGCGCACCCGCATTGCCAAGCGAAGAACAACCGAGAACCGCGTGGATGATGAAGAAGAAAAACTAAACAAACGCATTACCGAATACTTTACAAAAACAGTCCACGTGTTGCCACATTATGAAAGTATGGGCCGATTAAACACGGTGCATGGCATTGGTGAAATCGGTGAAATCTTCAACAACATAACGACCATAATTGATAAAAAGTAAATTCGAGATTCAAGGTTCAAAATTGTAAGCCCACTTTGAATTTTAAATTTTAAATCAGAAATTAACCATGTCTTCTCCCAACTTCATTGATTATGTAAAGTTCAACTCGCGCTCGGGCAATGGGGGCGCAGGGTGTCGGCATTTTCATAAAGAAAAGTTTATCGACAAAGGTGGTCCTGATGGTGGCGATGGTGGCCGTGGTGGGCACGTGATTTTGCGCGGTAATGCACAACAATGGACGTTACTTCATTTAAAATTCCGGAAGCATGTATCGGCTGAGAATGGTAAACCCGGAGAAGCTCAAAATTGCACCGGGGCTTTTGGTAAAGATGTGATTTTAGACGTGCCCCTTGGCACAGTCGCACGCAATGCCGAAACCAATGAGATCGTTTGCGAAATCAATGATGATGGCCAGGAAATAATTTTATCACCGGGCGGTCGCGGAGGAAAAGGCAATTGGTTTTTTGCAACCCCCACCAATCAGGCACCGCAGCATTCGCAACCCGGAGAACCCGGGCGCGATGAATGGATTATTTTGGAGCTTAAACTTTTGGCCGATGTAGGCTTAGTTGGTTTCCCAAATGCCGGCAAGTCAACCTTACTCTCCGTTGTATCGGCTGCTAAACCAAAAATTGCCGACTATGCTTTTACTACGCTTACACCCAACCTTGGTGTTGTAAAGTATCGTGATGAGCACTCGTTTGTAATGGCAGATATTCCTGGAATTATTGAGGGCGCTGCAGAAGGCAAAGGGCTAGGGATTCGATTCCTCAAACACATTGAACGCAATTCGTTGTTACTCTTTTTAATTCCTGCCGATTCGAAAGACATCCTAACGGAGTTCGACATTTTGATCAACGAGTTGCGCAAATACAATCCTGAACTTTTAGATAAGAAAAGAATTCTTGCCATCACCAAAAGTGATATGCTTGATGAGGAGTTGAGAGCAGCACTTCAGCAAGAACTTCCGAAGAACATTCCTGCAGTTTTTATTTCATCAATTGCCAATCAGGGAATTGTGGAGTTGAAAGACCTTATCTGGAAATCGTTGCATTGAGATTAAATTTCTAATTGGGCATTCTGTTGAGACATTGGCTCAGATTCAATCGATCGGGTAATGAATATCCTCATAGGATGCAATCATTGAAGAGATTGCATCTAATTCATCAAACTATTTAGTTCCTTCTCTAGGATCTAAAGAAATGAGTTCATCTATCCTTCTCATTGCAGCACGAAAATCCGCTTCTGTTTGAATGAATCTTAATTGCATGGCAGGAAAATTAGTGAATCTGCTGTTGGCAGACAAAGCTTTGGCAAAGATCATACGCCAACTTGTCAAGATTGCACTATTGGCAAAATTCTTGTCATTTTGCATCGCATTAAAGTATAAACATGGAAAACAACCTACACCAGGAACAGGAACTTGATAAAATAGAGGATTTAACGTCTGAAGCGACCGAATCAGAATCAGAAGCAACTTCAGGGAATGAAAATTCAATTGACCCTATCAAGAAGATTCAGGACGAATTGGCAGAAGCCAAAGATAAGTACGTGCGCCTCTATGCCGAGTTTGATAATTATAGACGCAGATCTGCGAAAGAAAAACTGGAGATGATTCAATCTGCCAATGAGCAGTTGTTAAAAGCTTTGATTCCGGTATTGGATGATTTCGAACGCGGAGAAAAGACTTTCAAAGATAAAAACGATAAAGAGGCTGAAGGATTTTTTCTGATTCAGAATAAGTTTAGAAAAACACTTGAGCAATACGATATTAAACCGATGGATACGGCTAAGGGAAAAGATTTCAATCCTGATTTGCATGAGGCCATTACCCAAGTACCCGCACCCGAAGCAAAGTTGAAGGGAAAAATTATAGATGTGGTTGAGAAGGGATACTTGCTCAACGACAAAGTTATTCGCTTCGCGAAAGTAGTTGTAGGAAGCTAGAAATTGGAGGTTAGAAATTCGAGGTACGAAATCAAAAGATGATAAAGTCATATAAGGATTTAGATGTTTACAACATTTCGTATAAAATGGCTATGAGCATTTTCCATGACTCTCGAAAATTTCCTAAGGAAGAACTTTACTCACTTACCTCGCAGGTAGTTAGATCTTCAAAATCGATTAGTGCCAACATTGTTGAGGGATGGTGTAAAAGACATTATGAAAACAAATTCAACGTGCATTTAGTTGATGCATTAGGGTCAGCCGGAGAAACGCAGAACTGGATACGGTTTGCAAAAGATTGCGGCTACATTAAAGAAGAAGAGTATTTAAACTATGAAGGTCAGCTTGATCATATTGGCAAAATGCTGACTGAGCTTCATCAAAACTGGGAAACTAAACATGATAATTAATTCGAACCTCCACCTTCGAGATTCACACCTCGAGATTCGAACATCTAACATCGAGCTTCTATGAGTAAACGAGATTATTACGAAATACTGGGCGTAGCCAAAAACTCAACGCAGGAAGAAATAAAAAAAGCATACCGCAAAGTTGCTATTCAATTTCACCCCGATAAAAATCAAGGTGATGCAGCCGCTGAAGAAAAATTTAAAGAAGCAGCCGAAGCCTACGAAATTTTAAGCAACGCAGAGAAGCGCGCGCAATATGATCGCTTTGGTCATTCAAAACCGGGTGCGGGTGGGTTCCGCGGTCACGACATGAACATGGAAGATATCTTCAGTCAGTTTGGAGATATTTTTGGTGGCGGTGGCGGCAGCCCATTCGATAGTTTCTTTGGCGGTGGCAATGGTGGAAGAACCCGTCAGCGCAAGGGGTCTAACCTAAGAATCAAACTCAAACTTTCTTTGGAAGAAATTGCCAATGGCGCAGAAAAGAAAATAAAAGTAAACCGATTAATCCGGGCAGAGGGAGTAACCTTCAAAAATTGCCAAACCTGCGGTGGCACTGGTCAACTAAGAAAAGTGGTAAACACCATGCTGGGTCAAATGGTATCAACCACAACATGTTCAGCGTGTAATGGTGCCGGGCAGCTAATTGACAAACGTCCGGCTGGAGTAGATAACTCAGGTCTTGTGTCTAAAGAAGACATGATCACCGTAAAAATTCCTGCGGGCGTAAGTGGAGGCATGCAACTTTCTATGTCGGGCAAAGGCAATGAAGCACCCGGTGGTGGTGTGCCTGGCGACTTGTTAATTTTAATTGAAGAAGTTGAAGACAAGGAGTTGAAACGTGATGGAAATAATTTGGTTTACGATCTACACATCAGTTTTATTGACGCTGCTCTTGGCGTACAAATAGAAGTTCCGTCAATAGGCGGAAAAGCGCGCATTAAAATAGAGCCTGGCACCCAGAGCGGGAAAATCTTACGCCTTCGCGGAAAGGGATTGAAAGATATTAACGGCTACAGTGCCGGTGATCAACTCATCTATATTAATGTGTGGACCCCGAAAAAATTATCGAGCGAAGAAAAAGCTAAACTTGAAAGCCTAAAGTCTGCTCCAAACTTCCAACCACAGCCTGAGGCAGGTGAAAAGGGTTTTTTTGAGCGTATGAAAGAATATTTCGGTTAGTCAATTAATCTCACACGCACTTTGGATTTAACCAAAATCGACTTATCCTTATGAGTAGGTTAATTCTACGGACTTTTATCGCTTAGATTAATTGATAAATTCTTGTTTGGAGTACGCAGAAAATAATTACTGAACATGGAAAAAATTTCACTGAATAGGAATTCTACGGAGAACAAAATGATATTAAAAAAAATCGCTTTGTTAGACATCATCAGTGGTTTTATCGCCACTATGGCACCAGTTAGCGTAATGATAAGTTCTAATTAGTAAAATGCAAGTACTGATAATCCTAGGTGCAATTGCTATCTCCTTTCAACCTTTTATATATTTTCAGTATAAAAAAATAGGCCAACCTGATCTTTTATAAAGAGGAGATTTTGGCGATTACTTATGGGACTCATTTTCATTCTCTTCCTCGTCCTAAAAAGTTATTTTGAATGGAGTCTCTATTAATTGGCCGCACCTGACATAACTTTATTTGACATAACCCGTATAAAGCCTTTACGGGTTATTTTTTTGTTACCGAACCGGACTCGGTTTGTAGCAAAATGATGCTCATTCATACATAACAGTAACATTAACCTAACTAACGCGTAACAGAAGGCATGGTGAGATTGATTGTTTTAGCTTTGATGGGAAGCAGTGTGGCCGTGGGGGTAAGCGGGCAAATCAAAAAGCAGTTTTCAGTTGAAAAAATTGAGCCTTGTAATCTTGTTGAGTTGAAGCTAAGTGCTAAAACGGGCAATTGCTTTATTAGGCCAAGTCAGAACGAAGACATCCTTAATATTTATAGCAATCAAGATCTTGACGAATATGCCCATTCATTCAGTCATGAATTAAAAGGCTCTACTTGCAAAGTAAATCTTTCGTTGGAGCAAGCCGGTGAACGTGGTGTCAGTCAAAAAATATCATATCGTGTTTTTGGATCGGACGAACGACCATCTGATAAATTCTGGAAAGTTTATTTAACAGAAAACACACCCTACTCGCTCGATCTCGAATATGGGTTAGGCAATGCAAACATCGATCTATCGGGGCTATCTGTACAAAAATTAAAAATCTATACCGGAAGTGCCGATGTAAACATCAGCTACAACGGTGGCGAAAATAAAATAGACATGGACACCTTCCGTGTGAAGGTGGATATGGGTTCCCTTACGGCAAGACAACTCAATTTGGCACGTTCAAAAGTTGTGCTAGCCGATGTTGGCTTCGGAAATATGTTTCTCGATTTCAGCGATACCCCAAAAGTAAACAATCATGTAATTGGTAGCGTGGGTGCCGGCAACCTGACCATTCAACTTCCTGCCGATGAAGTACCCGTGCTTGTTACCATCAACGATTCGTGGTTATGCAGCATCAATCTCTCACGTTCGTTAAAAAAGATTGCCCCTAACAAATACGCAAACGCGGCCTATTCGAAGAACAGCGCAAATGCATTGGTGTTCGATCTGGATGTTTCGATGGGAAAAATCATTTTCAAGTAAATTTCATGGCCTAGGGTTTTTTAACCCTTATTTTTCAGAATGAAAGGTTGAAACCCTTCGCAATGAAAAGATAAATTGAAATGTACCATAATCTCTGGTTAGCTGTAATTCTATTGCTATTTTTGGTACTAATAGTTTTACACTAAACTCTTGGCCAGTGAATGCACTCGTTACAAAAAATGTTACCAAGCAATACACGAATCATAAGGCGCTTGATTCGGTGAGCATCACCATTCCGGAAAAATCTATTTATGGATTGTTAGGTCCTAATGGAGCCGGCAAAACAACGCTAATCCGCATCATCAATCAGATTATTAATGCTGACGAAGGCAGCATTGAAATTTTTGGAGAGAAATTGCAACAGAAACATGTGGGCATAATCGGCTATTTGCCGGAAGAGCGCGGTTTGTATAAAAAAATGAAGGTAGGCGAACAACTCCTTTACTTTGCCCAGTTAAAAGGAATGAGTCGCAAACAAGCGTTGGATCGAATTAAAGTGTGGCTTGAAAAATTTGAGATTAAAGATTGGTGGCACAAGAAGGTTGAAGATCTTTCGAAAGGAATGGCGCAAAAGGTGCAATTCATTAGCACCGTAATGCACGAGCCTAAACTGATTATTCTTGACGAACCCTTCTCGGGATTTGATCCGGTAAATGCGCAATTGATTACGGAAAAGATTCTGGAATTAAAAGAGAATGGCAGCACGATTATTTTTTCCACGCACCGCATGGAAACAGTTGAGTCGCTTTGTGATCACATTGCTTTGATCAATAAATCAAAATTAATTTTGGAGGGTTCCAAACAAAAAGTTAAGGCACAATACAAATCAAATACTTTTATGGTGGAGCATAGAGGTAACAATTTTAGGCTTCCGAGCGAACGCTATAATCTTATAAAGCAAATACCAATAGAGGAAGGATTATTCTCATCTACCCTGAAAGTAAGTGATGGTATAAATGGCAATCAGGTACTTCGCGACTTGATTGATATTACAGAGGTTCACAGCTTTATGGAGAAAGTGCCCAGCATGGCCGATATATTTATCGACCTAGTGAAAGGTGAAGGTGATGAAGCCTTGAAAAAACATTTACAAGAAGTATAAAACTGCTATACCATGAACAAAATTCTACTAATCATGCAACGCGAGTTTCTGAATCGCGTGCAGAAAAAATCTTTTTTGATTGCCACGATTTTGGTGCCTTTGATTTTTCCGGCAATCATTGGCGGACTTGCCTACATCGCAATTCGAGAGGCTAAAACCGCCAGAGCAGAAACTGTGCAAGTGCTTGATGAAAGTAAGTTGTTTGAGTTTCAAAGTGGCAAGCGATTTACCTTCGTTCCTTTAGATATGCCACTAGAGCAGGCAAAGAAAGTTTACAATGAAACGGAAGACTTTGCTTTATTATACATTCCTAAAATAGACATTAACAAACCGGAAGGCGTTGCCATCTATACCAAAGAAAATCCCAGCATGGAAAAGGTGGGCGATCTGGAGAACTCCATTGAAATACAAATTCATGATCTTAAATTAAAGGAGTATAACATCGATGAAGCGACACTAAAAAGCTTGCGTCCAAAAGTTAATCTAAAGCAATATAGTCTTTCAGAAACTGGTGAAGAGAAATCCAGCAACTCAGGTATCCTATATGGCCTGGGTTTCGGCTTGGGCATCCTGATTTACATGTTCGTGTTGATCTACGGCATTCAAATCATGCAAGGTGTAATTGATGAAAAAACATCTAAAGTAGTAGAGGTAATTGTTTCATCTGTAAAACCTTTTCAACTCATGTTAGGGAAGATCATTGGCATTGCTTCTGTGGGATTGCTCCAATTCACGATTTGGATTATTCTTATTTCTGTTTTGTCATCCGGCACCCTCGCTTACTTCGGTCTTCAGATGCCTCAAAAGCAGATGATGGAGCAAGTGACACAGCAAATGGACAAAGATCCGGAAATGAAAGAAGCAGTGGCGCAACAAAACTCAAAGGTCACCGAACTGCTTGGCAACTGGAGTGAATTGCCAATGATGAAAATAGCACTTGTATTTGTTTTTTATTTTCTGGGTGGCTACTTGCTGTATGGTGCCTTGTTTGCAGCGGTTGGTTCAGCCGTAGATTCTCAACAAGAAGCGCAACAGTTTCAGTTTCCGGTAACCATACCCTTATTGATTGGCTATATGGGACTCTTCATGTTTATTCTAAGAGATCCACATGGACCGGTTAGTTTTTGGCTCTCGGTTATTCCATTCACATCTCCGGTTGCTATGGTGGGCAGAATTGCTTTTGGCGTGCCCGGTTGGCAATTAGCATTATCCATGGTATTACTCATTGGCGGGTTCCTGTTTACTACTTGGATAGCAGGAAGAATTTACCGTGTGGGAATTTTAATGTCTGGTACCAAAGTGAGCTACAAGGTGCTGGCCAAGTGGTTTATGATGAAGGGATAGTCTAATTTAAAATCTCAATAGAAAAAACCGGGTCTGTGCATCCGGTTTTTTTGTTTAACATCGTTATGCATTAGAAATCTATTTGCATAAATTCCATACTTATATGAGCAAGAAAATACAGTTACCTGCTTCCATGGACTTTTACCAAGACAACACAAAGTTGAAGTGGATCATATTGGCTGTATCGGTTTTGATTAGTGCTGGATCTATCTATTATACCAATGTTCTTGTAAAACAACTCGAAGAAAGAGAGAAGCAACAAGTGGATCTTTTTGCAAGAGCCATGGAGTATGCAATTGCCGAAGACTTTAATACCAATGTTCTCTTTGTAACTGAGCAGATCATTAATAAAAACAATTCCATTCCCATCATTTTAGTGGATGACAAGGGTGCTGTTGTTTATATCCGCAACGTAAAAATGGACTCTACACAATCAGAAAAAAAAATGCAGAATCAATTGCAGTTGCAGCTTGCCTCTATGCGTGATGTGTATGAACCAATTGATATAGAGTTAAGAGACCCCACTAAGGATAATGAGATTTTTGCAAGGCAAAAGCTTTACTACAAAAACTCCAGGCTGCTAACCCAACTAATTGCCTTTCCATACATACAACTTTCGGTACTCGCCATCTTTGGGTTTATCTCCTACCTCGCATTCAACTACTCACGCACAGCCGAGCAAAATCAGGTTTGGGTTGGGCTTGCAAAAGAAACAGCACATCAATTAGGCACTCCTCTATCTTCGCTTATGGCCTGGATAGAAGTGTTGCGCGATGACCCCGATATAAAAAACAAAGGCATTGTGGATGAACTAGATAAAGACATTCGCAAGCTACGGATAGTGACCGAACGCTTCTCCAGCATTGGCTCAATTCCTGTGCTCAAAGCAGAAAACGTTCTTCAACTAGTGAATAATGTGGTGAGCTATCTGCAGCCGCGCGTGTCCTCCAAAATAAATTTTGAAGTATATGCCCTCTCTGAAACTATTGACGCCAAAGTTCATGCTCCGCTATTTGAATGGGTAGTTGAAAATCTCTGTAAGAATGCTGTAGATGCAATGGGAAATACGGGCACCATTGCCATTAAAATTTTGCGAGGTAGTGACTTCAAAGTTTTCATAGATATATCCGATACCGGCAAAGGCATTCCAAAAACATTAATCACAAACGTTTTTAAACCTGGTTTTACAACAAAAAAAAGAGGGTGGGGCCTAGGCCTTGCCTTAGCCAAACGCATCATAGAAATGTATCACGAAGGGAAAATATTTGTGAAATCTTCGGAGGAAAATTTAGGCACAACATTTCGTATTGAACTAAAAAGCGCTTAAACCTTACTGGAGCAAATATGCTCTATGTAAGTTATTGATAATCAAATCGTATGATTGGATAATAGCGCTAGGCTTTAGTTCAATAAAACCTTGCGGACATGTTTGTAATAACCCCATAAAAAACTACTTTTGTGGCCGGATTTTTAAGACTTTAGCCTATAAATCCTAATTCAATCAAAAATCTTAAAATTCAATAATTCAATGGCCAATAGTGGTAGAATCACCCAAGTAATCGGTCCGGTAGTAGACGTTGCATTTGATGCACCCGGCACCAAACTCCCCAACATCTTGGATTCGCTGGAAGTAACCAAAGGAGATGGCACTGTGGTAGTGCTTGAAACCCAGCAACACCTTGGCGAAGATCGTGTTCGAACCATTGCAATGGATGGAACGGAAGGATTGGTTCGTGGTATGAAAGTAACTGATACCGGGTCTCCAATTGAGATGCCTATTGGAGATGATATTAAGGGTCGATTGTTCAATGTGGTGGGTCATGCTATCGATGGTATTCCGCAACCAAAAGGAACTCAATCGCTTCCCATTCACCGCTCAGCACCGAGCTACGAAAACCTTTCAACTTCTTCTGAAGTACTCTTTACGGGTATCAAAGTAATTGACTTGATTGAGCCTTACTCAAAAGGTGGTAAGATTGGATTATTTGGAGGTGCCGGAGTTGGTAAAACCGTATTGATTCAGGAATTGATTAATAACATTGCCAAGGCATACGCGGGTTTATCTGTTTTTGCAGGTGTGGGTGAACGCACGCGTGAAGGAAACGATTTGCTTCGCGAGATGATTGAAGCTGGAATTGTTGACTATGGTCCTGAATTTATGAAATCACTTCATGCAGGGGGTTGGGATCTTTCCAAAGTTGATATGGAAAAACTCAAAGATTCGAAGGCAACATTTGTGTTTGGTCAAATGAACGAACCTCCTGGAGCACGGGCGCGCGTTGCACTTTCGGGTTTAACCGTTGCTGAATATTTCCGCGATGGTGACGGGCAGGGAAAAGGTAAAGACATTCTTTTCTTTATTGATAATATCTTCCGCTTTACACAAGCAGGTTCTGAGGTATCAGCGCTATTAGGTCGTATGCCTTCTGCGGTAGGATACCAGCCTACATTAGCATCCGAAATGGGTGCTATGCAAGAACGGATTACTTCTACAAAGAACGGATCAATTACCTCAGTACAGGCAGTATATGTGCCTGCCGATGACTTAACCGATCCCGCTCCTGCAACAACGTTTGCTCACTTAGATGCCACAACGGTGCTATCTCGCAAAATTGCTGAGTTGGGTATTTACCCTGCGGTCGATCCGTTGGATTCTACATCCCGCATCTTACGCGCTGATATTGTAGGTGAAGAACACTACAATTGTGCGCAGCGTGTGAAGTTAACGCTTCAGCGCTATAAGGAACTTCAGGATATTATTGCCATTTTGGGTATGGATGAACTATCTGATGAAGATAAATTAACGGTAACTCGCGCAAGAAGGGTTCAGCGTTTCTTATCGCAACCTTTCCACGTAGCCGAAGCTTTTACAGGTTTGAAAGGAGCATTGGTTGACATTAAAGATACAATCAAAGGATTTAATATGATTATGGATGGTGAAGTTGATCATCTTCCTGAAATGGCCTTTAACCTGGTGGGTAGCATTGAAGATGCAATTGCTAAGGGTGAGAAGATGTTAGCGGACATTAAATAATTTAAAATTTCAGATTCAAGATTGAAAGCGAGTCAATTTTGAATTTTGAATAGAAAATTTTGAATTCGAAATATGTATTTAGAAATTATTACTCCCGACAAAAAAGTATTCGAAGGCGAAGTTACGTCCGCTACTTTCCCAGGTGCTGACGGATCGTTTCAGGTTTTAAACGACCATGCTCCATTAATAAGTTTGTTGCAAGATGGAGTGGTTGAATACAAATCAAAAAGTTTAGCCGAACAGGTTCACATTACAGGTGGCGTTGTAGAAGTACTTAAAAATAAAGTTATACTGCTTGCTGATGGTTTGAGGAAGTAAACTAAAAGCGCTAGAGATAATAAAGCCTGATTGAAAATTCAATCAGGCCTTTATATTTATTGTCAACTTATATTATTGCCTTACTAACCATTTCACAAAAAATACGACACCAATAATCAGCGCAATCAATCCAATAATATAAAACACATTGCCACTGATAATCCATGCCACAAGGCCAACGGCACCGAAAATAGCAGCTAGTTTCAGATCGTTATCCATTCCCTTATTTGCTTTTGCTGACTCAATTGAATGATTTTTTTTGTGTTCTTTCACGTACGTTCTAACTTCAGAACGTACGTGATTGCGAAGGGCTTTGCGTTCCACTTTATTCATTTGGACATACGTTTTTTTAACAGCGGTTGATGGAGCTGTTTCTCTTGCTAACTCAACAGGGGCAGCAGATACGCTTGCCAAAGCAACCTCTTGCGTTGGAGCAACGGTTACTGGTGCAGTAGGTTGGGCTTGTGGTTTAGCGGCATACTTTTCGTATGAGTTAAAGCTGGCCGTATATTTTGGGGACGAGCAAGACGCGAAAACTACTCCTGCCAAAATCAAGTAATAAATTTTTTTCATGGTTAAATTTTAAGAGTTTGTGATAGAAAAATACGGTTTTTTTAAAATTGGATACAATAAATAAGTTCACCTAATAAATTGTCAGAATAAAATTTCAATCACTATTTCCTTTGTTGAAAACTGATATAATTCTACTAAGAAACCGTTTCTCAAAATCCCAAAAAAAACGGAATTGACCAAAAATGAATCCATAAAACAATAAAAAACCATTATAAACCGGTAAAATTAAAATCCAATATAAAGCACTTGCCCAAACTGGTTTTTCTCCTGTTGGAAAAAAATATTCAAAAAGTGGATTCTTAATCAACAGAACAGTAAAACCTGTACACGCAAATACAATAAGAATGACAACTACCTGCCAAAGGCTGTCAACTTTCCATCGGGTTTGTAATTTATTGAGCCAACTCATCAATATCTTTTGCGGGTCAAGATAATAAAGACAACGCTCACTGAATAACTCAATTCGTAATTTTGTTACCTCTAAAAATGGTTAGGTCAAAAAAAACGATTCGTTGGCCTGATGGTTGTGCCTTACTTCCGATCTAAGAAATTAATAATAAGACCAGACCTTATCTGGAAAGCCGAAGGCGAAAATTTCGATTTAGTTAAGTCGAAATTAGTCAGGTAGTGATTATAACTAACATCAAAAAGATTGAAGCCTACGCTGCGCGAAAATCGTAAAACAATCCCAAACCCGGCAGCACCGGCCATTCCCTGATCGGATACTGTGAAATTCAATTCTTCTTTAAAGTCATACACTGACTGCATCTTAAACAATCTCGCTGTGGCATAAATTTGGAAAAACCGTTCGCGGCTGGTGGTAATTTTTCCTGAAACACCATATTGAAGAAACTGATACTTTCCCCCATTGCCGCCATAGTTCGATGGGTTTCCTAAATAACTTTCACTGGCTTCATCACTAAAGGCTGACTGGGAGTAAAAAACGCCCGCTGCCAATTTTCGATTAAAAAAATAATTTGCCTCCACCAAGTATCCAATTCCAGAATAGGAAGCACCTTCTTCATATACACGACTGGATGAAACAAGTGTTCCTTTAATGCCCAATTCAACTTGTTGATCCTGTGCATGACCAATTACTGAGGCTAAAATCAACCCAATTGCCGCTATTAGTTTTCTATGAATCATAGTAGAATTATTTGGAAATTGGGGTATAGTTATAATAGATTTCAAACAACCAGTTCGAAGTTTTAGTGGAATTACTATTTATCCATTTGAGTTCACTGTCTACGGTCGCGAGGTATGCGGAAGAGAAATCAGGTACAATTTCAGGGATTAAGGAAAACGTACTGAAATAATTCTGGCCTGAATTGTAACAATCCGTTGAATAATTATACCTAAAGTTTGGTTTATTATAGAAGTTTGTGCCAGACTCTGAAGTGGAATTTGTAAACACTTTACTACAATATTGGTTATTGAGAGTCTGCCTATAATCCGTCTCCAAAAAATAACTATTACTATATTGATCGATTTGATCCGAAAAAAAATAACCGGTTTTATTTAATTCGTTCGCTATAGGCGTGTTGGCATCACAAGAACAATTTCCAATAAAATTATAATTCAATGAATAGCCCTGCCCGCTGTTGAATGGGAAAATACTTACAAACTTGTCCACATCAGTTCGCTTGTAAAAGCCAGTTTGGATAGTTCCGTTAGGCAAGGTTCTTGTTTTTGCGATACTGTCTAATTGATCATTCTTATAATAGAATTTAAGCCTATCCTTAAAGAAAGAATTTCTCAATTCAGTAATACGGTTATTACCATTATAAACGATTTCATCCACTATCTCCTTTCCATCTACAAATGTGGTTGTTATTTTTTCGGCATAGCCAGCTGCATTCAATTGATAGACAGACTTACTGGCATTCTTGTCATAGAAAAAAATATCAACATCCGCTGGCCAATTGATCTCGATTTTTTGAGCGCTTCTAATGAGCTTAACCGTTACTTCATTCGCTTCAGTTGAATTCTCTTTACTGAATTTAATATTAAGTTGACTGACTTGAACATTAGTGGGAAGTTTAGTCAAAGAATCATCTGGAATTATTGTACAAGCCGACACACCAAGGAGCAAACACGCAGCTATCTTTCTTATCATACTTTAGGTTTAACTTTTCCAAGTACAGAAAAACTTATGGAACGGCAAAGAGAAATAATTTTAGCGGAATAATTTCCATAAATCGTTACCGGGCAAGTCG
>Ga0163148_10000199_pt1 | contig 78453 bp, 60 predicted proteins | sample OliLakLV19MP7P2_FD_148606 | JGI IMG/M metagenome (GOLD analysis project Ga0163148, IMG submission 148606) | Freshwater microbial mat bacterial communities from Lake Vanda, McMurdo Dry Valleys, Antarctica- Oligotrophic Lake LV.19.MP7.P2 | ecosystem: Environmental > Aquatic > Freshwater > Lake >...
CAAAAACAGGTATTCAAGGCTGCTGTCGTTTATATCCTGCGAGCGGTAAAAGCATATTTTCGACCCATGCTCGAAGGTGAGGGCATTGTAATCAATTACGAACGGGAACAGATTGATGCTCTCCGAGTATTGGTCGCCCCGGTACAGCAGTACGGCGTCAGTGTGGATGGTTTCGGGCGTGTAGTTCATTTTTTCGGCATCCACGTTGGCTTTACTATCAATGCCGAGGGCGGCGTAGCGGTGCAGGTAGCGCGGGTCGGCGTTGCGGATCTGGCGGTAGCCGATGTGCTTGATGGAGGCCATGTGGTAATTGACCAAAAAGCGGAAATATATGAAAAACCCCGCCAATTGGGTCTCCGCCTCGTGGCAGTCGAGCAGGTCGAACTGCGACCGGTCCAATTTTTCGTGGAGGGTTTGCAGGCTTTGGCAGGTTTGCTGGAAATCGCTGCCTTCTCGCAGCCATTCGGCAGCACCTTCCAACTCCGGCAGGGGCAGAGTCAGCCCATTTTCTGCTTTGGAAAAAATCTCAATCAGCACCCGCAACAACTGCAACTGCTCGCCAATAGAGCACTCGAAAGCATCGTCGAAGCGGCGGGTCAGTACCTCTTTTTGCGCCTCGGATAAGTGGCGGGGTTGTTGTTTTTGGGCATCCCACAATTTGGAAATCAGGGCAAAGCACACCAAATCGAGGCTTTTTTGGGCGACATAGACGCATTTTTCGATGTATTTGCGCTGCTTGGCCTCCGAAAAATCCTCCTTGCCAATTGCCATGAGTTTGCTCAATTGAATGCCGATGACCCCCACAAAACTGTACGCGATGATTTCTTTGGCTTTGTCGCTGATGCGCAGTTGGGTTTCCCAATTGGGGATGTTGGCGACTTTTCCCAAAAAAATCCGGGCGGGCGCGGCGTAAGGTTTGATGGCTTCGATGAGTTGTTTGGTCAAGCCCTCATTGAACGACTTTTTACCCGTAACGAAGCCAAAATTTGCCTCGTTGATATGCTCGATGTTGTAAATCTTGTCGGCATACTGCACGGCTGGCGCCTTCAGGTTTTGGAGCAAGGCTTTCAGGTCGGCGAGTTGGTTGTGGATTTCCCGCACTTCGCCATTCACGTTCAGCGTAATGGTGCTGTCGCTCACGCCCTGAATGACGATGTTGTGGCTGCCTTGCAGGTTGGTTTCGTTCGGCATAGTCAGGATAAGTTGGTGTCATTGATTTTTGTGCAAAATCGGGGTGGGTGTTCCCGGATTACAGCTTTGTCAGAGGTGAATATACGCTATTTTTTAAATAACCCCGCCTCCACCAACTCACAAATCGTGTGCCCCACCAACACATGGCATTCCTGAATCCGGGGCGTATCTGTAGAAGGCATATTGAGCAAATAATCGCAGCGGTCGCGCATGTTGCCGCCACTTTCCCCCGTCATGCCCACCACGATCATCCCGCAGGCTTTGGCCGCTTCGATGGCTTTGAGGATATTGGGTGAATTGCCGGAGGTGGACATCGCAAACAGCACATCGCCGGGCTGGCCTGCGGCTCGGATCATGCGGGCGTATACTTCCTCATAACCATAATCATTGGCTACTGCCGTCATAAAAGAGGTGTTGACGTGCAGCGCTTCTGCAAACAGCGGCGGACGGTCGAAATAAAAGCGGCCCGATAGCTCCGCCGCTAAGTGCTGGGCGTCGGCAGCGCTTCCGCCATTACCGCAAAACAGCAGTTTTTTGCTCTGCCGGTACGCTTCGATGCAAACAGCAATCACCTGCTCCACGGTTTCGAGCAGACGCGGGTCGTTCAGCAGCTTTTCTTTTGCCTGTATGCTTTCTCCTATGGCTTGACGGATGCGGTTGTGCATGGTCGGTTCTGATTAACTGTTACTGGTTATTGGTGAATTGGTTATTGGTGAATTGGTTATTGGTGAATTGATTACTAGTACCCGAGCTGCTAACACGTGTTTTTCCTTCTACTTTCTACCCTCTACCCTCTACTTCATCAACAACACAAACAACAACGCCACCGAAATGACGAATGCCATTTCAATAACAGCCCCTTTTTTGCGATTTTTTACGCGCAGGTTGATGAGTGCTACACCCGCGACCACCATGCCAATGGCCATAAAAAACAGCACCGATTTAAAACCGGTCGCATTGGCATCTTTGGTGTCTTTAAAAGCGGAAACAATAAGAAAAACAAGTTGGTACAACACCACGCCTACCAGTGGTACAATGAAACCCGCCGTCAACAAGCGCCAGGTGGGAATGCCTTTGCGCATGTTGTTCATGGTTTTTACCGCGCTGGTTACGGACAACCAGCACAGTAGCAGGTTGACGCCCGTGTGTACCTGGTCGCCAAAAGAACCCGGCGCAATGGCTAAGTAGTTTCGGATCAGACCAACGATGATCAGCAGGATGCCGAAGACTACGCCAGCCAGCACCGTCGCTTTGATCATGATGCTAGTGTCGAGTAAATCCGGATTTGCCTTAGTACGAGCCATTGTTTTTTCGATTAGAGTTATGGTTAAGGAGAATTCAGTTGGCAGTTTTTCAGTTGGCAGGATTGCTACGTATTCTGAGGAAATTGATTGCTTACCAACTGCCCATTCCCTAAAAGCAATCCTGCCAACTGCCCACTGTAATCCTGCCAATTATCCGACCAAACCCTCAATCACCCGCACCATATTCCCCCAACTGTACTGCCCTTTCGCCTGCGCTACCCAGGTCGTCATTTCGGGTTGGCGGTTTTGGTCGTAAAAATCCACGATGGCATCGGCGATGGCCGTTTCGTTTACCTCCACGATGTAGCCGCCTTGGCCGTGGGCGACCGTTTCGGGCAAGCCCCCGACATTGGTAGCTAACATGGGTTTTTCAAAATGGTAAGCCAACTGCGAAATACCGCTTTGCGTGGCAGAACGATAAGGTTGTGCCACCAGATCGGCAGCGCTAAAATAGTACTTAACCGCGTTGTTTGGAATATAATCGGTTTGCAGAATCAGCAAATCGCGGATTCCGAGGCGTTCGATAAGGCGTTCGTATGTTTCCTGGTTGCCGTAGTATTCTCCCGCCACGATGAGTCGGATATTGCGTTCCCGGATGCGCGGATCAGCTATTGCGCCAAGCAGCAAATCTAAGCCTTTGTATTCCCGGATGAACCCGAAAAAGAGCAGATAGCGATATTCTGGAGGTAGTTCGAGGTGCGCCAGCGCTGCTTCGCGCGAAATTGGATCGCCATAGTTGTCGTACACCGGGTGTGGTGCCAGCGCGACTGGTTTTCCGGGGGCAAGGGTGTGGGCGTCGTGTTCCACCGATTTTGACATCACCAGAAAAGCATCGGCGGCTTTGAGGAAAAACCAGGTAAACAACCGGTCGCCGAAACGCCGTTCGTGCGGGATGATGTTGTCAGTGAGGGCAATTACGCGGGTATGGCCGTTTGATTTTGCCAGCCGCATGATGGTGCCGAGGCAAGGCCCCATGAAAGGCAGCCAAAATCGGGCGATGATCAGGTCGGGACGCGCACGACGCAGACGCCAACCAATTTTCAGCCAGTTCAGGGGATTAATGGAATTGATTTCTTGCGTAATCGTCAGTCCCTCTGGCGGCGGATCTGTGGTGTATTGCGTTTTTCCCGGAAAAAGGAATCCGGGGTATTGCAGGCTGAACGAAATGATATTAACCTGATAGCCATGTTGTTGCAGTTCCTGCGCCAATCGCTCTGTCGAAGATGCGATGCCCCCGCGCAAAGGATGCGCCGGAGACAGGATCGTGATTACCTTCATGCGCTTTTTCCTTCAATCCGCTGTTCAATCAGGTAATCGTTGCGTCCGGCAGCGTTGCGGGTGACCAATTCGGCAAGAAAGCCGGTCACAAACAATTGGGTGCCAATGATGATCGTAAGGATGCCAAAGTAAAACATGGGGCGGCCGGCAATGCCATATTCAAAATAAATCAGTTTGGCGATGCTCAGGTAAACCAGAATAAAAACGCCAATTACAAAAAACAGCACGCCCAGTGTTCCAAAAAAGTGCATCGGTTTTTTGCCGAATTTGCCGACAAAACTGATGGTGAGCAAATCTAAAAAACCATTGATGAAGCGTTCGATTCCAAATTTGGTCACCCCGTATTTGCGGGCGCGGTGCTCCACCACTTTTTCTCCGATTTTGTAAAAACCCGCCCATTTGGCCAACATGGGGATGTAGCGGTGCATTTCGCCGTAAACTTCGACGCTTTTGACCACCTCGAGGCGGTAGGATTTGAGTCCGCAATTAAAATCGTGCAAGTGGATGCCGCTCATTTTGCGAGCCGCCCAGTTGTAGAGTTTGCTGGGAATGTTTTTAGTAAAACGTGGGTCGTATCGCTTTTTTTTCCATCCGGAAACCAGGTCGAAGCCCTGATCGCGGATCATGGTATAAAGCTCCGGAATTTCGTCCGGACTGTCCTGCAGGTCGGCGTCCATGGTAATGACCACATCGCCTTTGGCGGCTGCAAAACCAACATTCAGCGCGCCCGATTTTCCGTAATTGCGTCGGAATTTGATGCCGGAAACGCAAGGGTTTTGTGCCGACAGTTGTTCAATGACCTTCCACGAATTATCCTTGCTGCCGTCGTCCACGAAGATGATTTCATAGCTAAAACCATTGGTTTCCATGACCTTGCGAATCCATGCTTCCAGTTCCGGCAAGGATTCTTCTTCGTTTAAAAGTGGTACGACTACTGAAATATCCATTCTATTGATTGTGGTACATTTGCCGTCTTCTGTTGACAACCCAAACGACAATCGCCGACAAAATAAAACCGCCAATAAGGCTGAAGGCATAGTTGAAGAAAACGCCACCCGGCGTGATCATGACATCTTCCCGCTTGATTACGCCTTTTGTCCAGCCGCGGCTTTGCATCATCTCAAACTGCAAATCTACCAGCTTTGGATCGAAATATTTAAACATCACGTAGTAAAAAAGGGAATACAAGGCATTGGCAACGATGAAAACGGTAAATCCTTCGCGCAAAGACAGCCTGAAATCGGAGTGCCCGGCGTTCCAGATGGCGATGTACATGGCGATGATGTAGAAAGCAAGCGTGGATAAATTGATCCACAGACCCCAATTGATCATCAATTCGGGGCTGATGGCGTAAAAAATCAAGTAACTGGCAATGGTGGCTAAGCCTGCACAAGCGCCGTAGAAAACTGGTTTCATGTTTAAAATACTTTTTTTGGGTATCTGATTTGTTGAGTATTTGAGGCGGCTGGTGTGCTCAAATACTCAAATACTCAACAAGTCAAATCCTCAACATTTAAAGGCTAACGGGCTTTTCTTTCTGCATTACCGCCGCAACAATCGCTGCTACGATGGCACCGCTGATGGCTGCCCAAACAATGACAAATCCAAGGCCGATCATCGGATTAGAGAACATTTCTACAAACCCCATCGCCTGTGCGATCTGTTCTTCGCTCATGCCTTGGTTTTCGTACATCGTCCGCAAATTCTCCTGCATCTCTTTGGCGAAATCAGGATGGATAACCGTGGAGTACAATAAGCCGAAAAGGGCGAAAATAGTCCGCGCAATAAGAACCGTTACAAAGCTGGTCAAAAATGCCCGTCCAAAAGTGATGTAGCCGCCCAGTTCTTCGTCCCGGTGTTTTTTAATGGCGAATACCATGATTGTTACAAAAATAGCCGTAGAGACGCCGTACTGGTAAAGCATGGAGGCTGCGCCCGCTTCGGCAGGGTTGCTAAAAAACATATAAAGCACAAGGCCGTAAACGACGAAACACAACCCGCCAATTACGCCAAACCGCAGGGCGGCAGGGTAGGGAGAAACGGATTTAGGATCATTCTCCTGCTGGATGTTGTCCATGATTTCCATAAGTATTGAGTTAAAGTTGGTAAAAAAATGCTTCCCTGTTGACCGTTGCCAAAACGCTTCCCCGCAGCGCAGCGCCGAGGAAAGGTGTGTTTTTTGATTTTGACCGGTTGGTACCTTCTGTAAAAATCCAGGATTTCCGGGGATCGAAAACCGTGAAGTTCGCTATGGCACCCTCCTGAAGAACCGGCACCTCCAACCCCAAAATCAGCCTCGGGTTAATGGCGGTTTTTTCTACCCACAAGTTCGCACTTAATCTTTCTCCCAAATGGGTATTTAGAGCAGCGTAGGCAGTTTGCAGACCAATGGCACCGAAACCGGCATAAGGGAATTCTAATTTTTTGGACTCCTCATCCAGCGGAACGTGGTTGGCACTGATGGCGTCTATTGTGCCATCGAGCAAACCTTCCAGCAGAGCGTCCATATCAAGCCTGCTGCGCAAGGGCGGCATTACTTTGAAATTGGCCTCGAAATCGCCGAGTGCGCCGTCGTCAAAAATCAGGTTTAAAACCGCCACCGAAGCGGTAACTTTCAAACCGCTCTGCTTCGCCCGCCGCACCAAGTCTACAGATCGGGCCGTGGAAAGGTTAGTCAAATGCAGTTTTGACCCGGAATATTCTGCCAGAAACAGGTCGCGCTGCACCATAAGTTCTTCAGCCGTAGCGGAAATGCCCCGCAGCCCCAGTGACGTGCTGACCTTGCCTTCGTGCATCTGACCGCCACCAGCCAATCCGTTATCCAAAGGCTGGTTCATCACCACGCCCCCGAAAGCTTTTACATATTGCAGTGCCCGCAGCATCAGTCCATTGTGTTGCACCGGTTTTTTGCCGTCTGAAAAAGCAACAGCGCCTGCTGCAAACATGTCATGCATTTCGGTGATGTCTTTCCCTTCGCAATCCTGGGACAACGCGCCGATGGCGTAGCAATCTACCAGCTTGTTCTTGGGCGCTTCTTTCAGGTAATGGACTTGTGATTTGGAATGCAGGGTAGGATTGGTATTCGGCAAACACCCGATGGACGTGAAACCGCCCGCCGCCGCCGCATTGGTCACCGACAACAAATCTTCCCGGTGTTCATAGCCGGGATCACCCGTTTGAACGCCAAGATCCATCCAGCCGGGAGACACGAACGCATCATCTGCCTCAATCACCAATGCATCGGCAATGGAGCCGAGATTTGGGGCCATACGGGCAATAATGCCGTCGCGGATCAGTATATCGAAAGTCTTTCCCGAATCGGGATGGCGGGGATCTGTCAAAACTGCTTTACGGATGAGCAGCGGCTTCATAAAGTGTCCAAATGTTGTTTGCGCAAAGATAGCAGATTAGTTGGCAGTTGGGTAATAAGGTGAAAAAGCAAGTTGGCAAGGGGCGAAGGGCGAGTTTGCCAACTTGCCAACTTACCCTTCGCCAACTTACCCTTCGCCAATTTGCCTCTTAACGCAGCAACGTTACATCGCCTTTATACAGAATCACTTCGCCGTCATTGAATTCAATTTCAGCAAAGTAAGCGAAGACAGCAGCATTCGCAGCCTGGTTTCTGAATTTTCCATCCCATCCGAAAGCCGGATCGTTGGGTTGGAAGTTTTCAAGGCTTATAATGGATTCGCCCCAGCGGTTGAAAATGGCAAACTTCCTGATATTTTTAACCTGGGTGCCTGCCTGGATGTAGAAAATATCATTGAAACCGTCGTCGTTCGGCGAAAAGACGTTCGGAATGTAAACCGGCCGCACTTTCCGGACGACGATCAACACTTCATCGCTGGCGTTGCAACCGTTTTCATCCACAATCGTAACCGTATACCGGGTCATTTCCGACGGGCTTACCCAAATTGTGGTTGAATTGCCCATCGCAATCGAATCCGGCTTCCAGATAATCGTATCCAACTGAATGGCCGGATCGAACAAAGCTTCTAAGCGAACGCTGTCGCCTTCGATGAGCAGGTTGTCCGTATTTCCAAGGTTGGTGGACAAACTCACGGCAATCTGCGTCGGCTGGGTAATGTCGAGGGTCAATTCCGAAAAACAGCCATTCTGGTCGCGGATCACTATGGTATAAGTATCCGGCGAAAGCCCGGAAAAGAAATTCTGAGCCGTAAACGGACTGCCATTGAATGAGTAGACATAAGGCCCCGTACCGCCGGTCACGTCATCAATCTGGATCGTGCCATCATTGGAACCAAAACAGCTGATCTGGCTGATATTCGCCGCAGCGGTTGGGACTTCCAGATTTGCGTCTACTGCTACCTGATCGGTGTCCGTACAACCCAGGTCATTGCTCACCGTAAGGGTGTAGCTGCCTGGCTGGGCCGCTTCGATCAACCTCGCCGACGGATCTGTAATGACCACGCCCGATGTTGCAGAAGTCCAGGCATAGGTAATGCCCTGCCCGGTGCTGGTGTTCCCACCCCCCAAAGTTGCCATACCTAAGTTACAGGTGAGCGTTTGGTCCTGGCCTGCGTCCGCTATCGGCGCTGGTTCAATGACCACGCTGACTTGCGTTTCCTGATCCGGGCAAGGATCGGCAGCGTTCAAACGATAAGCAAACGTGTAGGTGCCCGGTGCCTGAAGCGTTGGATTAAAGCTGCCTGTCGCCGCGTTAAAGGCGCCGCCGCCCGATGGCGCAGCCGAAGTTTCCACCCATTGACCGCCAGCGTCTTCGCCGTTGATGAGCGAAGCTAAAGTGATCACGGAAGGCGCTCCTGCACAAACCCTTTGCGGGGATGCTGCTGTTCCCGCATTGACGGTTGGATTAACCGTGATGGTGCGGCTGGCGTTGCCGGGGAAACTGCAATCGGCGTTGCCGGCACCTGTAATAGACAGGACATTTAGCGTCGTGGTAGCCGTCAGACCCGGGAGCGAAATGCTGCCGTTGTCGTTCAGGGTAGCGGTTTGTGTAGCGCCGCCGTTAAGGTTGTAACTAACGGTGTAAGGTCCGGCAATCGTGGTATTGAAATCAAAAGCAACGCTGGCCGCTGAGCCTGCGCAAATTGAATTCGAACCACTCAGGGTAAGGGTCAGCGGTGGGCAGTTTTGAGCAATGCAGGTGCCATTATTGCTGACGTTGCCGCAAGGGCCGGTATTGACTGCAATGACCTGAATTTCTACTGACTGCCCCGGCGTCAATCCAGTTACGGTATAAGTCGTTCCGGAAAGCGTGCCTGCCGGCCCTGTTACATTCACCACCTGGTAGCTCTCTGCGCCAACAACGGCGACCCAGGAGAAGGTAATGGAATTGGTCGAGGTGGCAGAGCAAACGATTTGTGGCGGAGTCAACGGAGCTTCCACATCCACAGATGCTGATGTAATCGTTGAACTACAGCCGTTGTTCTGGATCTGTAAAGTAATATTTTTTGAACCTCCCGTTGTCCAGGAAACTGTGTGTGGCCCTGCGCCAGTACCAGGTGTCGCTGTACCCCCTGCAAAATTCCAAACAAACGTTGCGCCTGGAGAAGCAGAACCAGTAAACGTTACCGTAGTCGGACTGCTGGTACAAACAGATGAAGTATTGATATTAAAATTCGAGGTTGGCACGGCATTGACCGTAATGTCTACAGATGCGGTATAAACGCATACCCCTTCCGTGTAAGTTAGCGTAACGGTGGTTGTACCCACAGAAACAGCGGCAGGATCGAAGGTATTGTTTACCACGCCATTGCCGGTCCAGGTAAACGTGCCGCCGCCTGGTCCACCGGATGCAGTTGCGTTAAGCGTCTGAATTCCCGCATTTGCGCAAAGCGCCGGAATCGGCGCGATGTTCACAACTACCGCCGGGCAAGCCGCTGCCGAACAAGTCGCATCTGCCGAACTGTTTCCGCAAACGGAAGAGCCGACGGCAGTGACGGTTATGCTGACTATATCCCCGGGCATCAGACCGCTTATGGTGTAGGTATTGCCTGACAGCACGCCAGTCGTTCCCGTAACCTGATAGCTGGTAGCGCCAACCACATTGGGCCAGGAGAAGGTGACGGATGTTGTCGTTTGAGTGCAGGAAATCACCGGAGGCAGCAACACCGCGTCAACCTGTGTGGTGTGGGATACCGGCGCAGAAACGCAGCCGTTTTCCGTCACGCTCAAGGAAACCGTTTTTTGACCGGCCGTTGACCAGGTAATGTCGTGCGGCCCCTGACCAGTGCCCGGAGTACCCGTTCCACCGCCAAAGTTCCAGTTGTAAGTCGCACCGGTGCCTGCTGAACCTGTAAAGGTGGCAGTAGCCGCATCGGTGATACAAATGATCGCATCGAGGGTGAAATTAGCGGTTGGAATTGCATTCACAACAAGGTCAAGCGTGCCGGAGTAGTCGCAAACGCCTTCGCTGTAAGCAACGGTCACCGTCGTAGTTCCCGTGGCAACCGCCGACGGGTCAAAAGAATTGCCAGTGACGCCGTTGCCCGACCAGGTAAACGTTCCGCCGCCAGCGCCGCCGGTGGCTGTAGCTGTCAGCGTTTGTGCAGGGCTATCCGCACACAAATCCGGGATCGGAGTGATGTTCAGCACAACCGGCGGACAAGCATTTGCAATACAGGTTTGTTCAACCACAATGCTGCCGCACGAAATATTGGTTTCCGCAGTCACTTCAATCGTGACTGAATCATCCGGGTTCAGGCCGGTAATTGAATACGTAGTCCCGTTCAACGTTCCGGTTGTTCCTGCGGGAGCATTTGTTATGGCGACCTGGTAACCTGTTGCACCGGTCACAGCCGGCCAACTAAACGTGATGGAGGTATTGGTTGCATCGCAAGTAATGGTGAACGGCGCTAAAGGCGCTTCTACTTGTACTGAATTGGTCACCGGCTCAGAAGCGCAGTTGTTTTCTGTTACCGTAAGGGCAATATTTTGTGCGCCGGCAGTGCTCCAACTGACCTGGTGTGGCCCTTGCCCGGTGCCCGGAGTTGCCGTTCCACTACCAAAATCCCAGTCGTAAGTCGCTCCTGCGGCAGCTCCGCCTGTGTAAGTAATGGTGCTGTTGGCATCTACACAAACGGGGCTTGTCGTGGCAAAAGCTGCAGAAGGTTGCGGATTCACTACAATGACGATGGATTCATTGTAAGTACAATTGCCTTCCTGATAGTTAAGGTTGAGGGTATGGCTGCCTGCTCCAGCTGTCGCTGGGTCAAAAATTCCGTTCGCAGCATCTGTAATGCCGGGGCCGCTCCACGTGCTGACACCGCCGCCAACGCCGCCGCTGATAACTACATTCAAATCAACCGCAGTGGCGGAAGCATTCAGGCAAATATCGGTGACCGGATCAATGTCTAAGGTAACAACCGGGCAATCTAAAGCAAAACAGCTCACTTCTGCGCTGCTGTTTGCACAAGGGCCACTGCTGATGGCCTCCACGATGATGCGCACTTCCTCGTTGGCAACCAAACCGGTAAAAGCAATCGAGTTGCCGCTGATCGTACCGGTTTGCCCCGTAACCACGGTCAGGTTGTAACTGGATGCCCCGGGGACGTTGGCCCAAGTGAAAGTAATGGTAGAAACGGTTGTGTTGCAGTTGATAATTGGAGGCGCAAGCGGATTATCTACCTGCACCGTTTGGCTGATTGCGGGAGAAGTGCAACCGTTTTCCTGTACTGTCAGAGAAATCGTTTTTTGGCCGGAAGTTGGCCAGGTGACGGTGTGCGGACCAGCCCCCGTGCCGGGATTGGCCGTGCCGCCGCCAAAGTTCCAGGTATAGGTAGCACCAGGGCTTGCGGTTCCGGAATACGTAACGGTTGCAACGTTATTGGTACACACCGTATCCGGCGCAACCGTAAAGTCAGCCGTTGGCGTATTAAACACGTCAATGGTTGTGGTCTGGCTGCCAGTGCAAGGTCCTTCCGTATAAGTCAGGGTAATGGTATGTGTGCCCGCTCCGGCGGTTGCCGGGTCAAATGTCCCGTTTGCAGCATTAGTGATGCCAGAGCCTGTCCATTGGCGTACGCCGCCGCCTGCGCCGCCACTGATCGTGGCCGCCAGATCGAACGGCGTATTGGCACCATTCAGGCAAATATCCGCAACCGGCGTGATGCTGATGTTGAAAGTCGGACATGCAGCAGCATTGCAAGTAAACTGCGCACTGCTGTTTCCACAGGGCCCATTCCCGACAGCGATGACTTGAATCGTCACCACAGCGCCGGGCAAAATATTGTTTACGGTGAAGCTCGTACCACTCAGCGTGCCGGTCTGGCCCGTAATGACGTTGACGTTGTAAGACGCGGCACCGGTAACAGCGCCCCAGTTGAAGGTCACGGAGGTGGTCGTCGCAGTCCCGCAGGTAATCACCGGCACCGCCAATGGCGCAGAAACGATTACGTTTCGGGTGAATATCGCGGAAGTACAGCCATTTTCAGTGACCCTTAGCGTGACGGTTTTGTTGCCCGGTGTTAACCAGGAAACGGAGTGAGGCCCTTGTCCTGTGCCGGGGTTGGCCGTGCCGCCTCCGAAGTTCCAGACGTAGGTCGCTCCTGCGCCGGCAGTCCCGGTGTAAGTGATTGTGGTTGCCGCATTGGTGCAAACCGTGGTATCGCTTACGCTGAAATTTGCCGTTGGAACGGCGAAGACATCAATGCCGAGGGTATCGCGGTAAGTGCAAATTCCTTCGGTATAAGCATAGACAACCGGATGTGTGCCAACGCCGGCAGTCGTTGGATTAAAGACGCCTGTTGTCGTATTGGTGATTCCGGTTCCGCTCCAGACGCCGGTTCCACTGCCGCTGCCACCGGTAGTTGTCACACTTAAAGTCAACGGGGCGACTGATGCCGTAAGGCAGAAATCAGCTACCGGTGCGATGACAACAATTACAGGCGGGCAAGCCGTAGAAGTACAGGTGAAGGTTGCCGTGCTTGGGCCGCAAATACCGGCATTTTGAGCGGTCACCGTGATGGTCACCGGAGTGCCCGGATTCAGACCAGTAACGGTGAAGGTCGTCCCGGTTAGCGTCCCGACTGCACCGGTAACTAAGTAGCCGGATGCGCCCGCTACTGCAGGCCAGTTAAACTGCACCGAGTTAGGCGTTATGGTGCCGCAGGTTATTACCGGGGGTGCCAGCGGTTGTTGAACGGTTACCGTGACAGATTCTACATCCGTACAACCTTCAAAATCGGTAACCGTAACGGTATAAGTTGTGGTCGTAATTGGGGAAACGACTTTTACAGCATTGTTGGGACCACCCGCCCAGGCATAAGAATTCCCGCCGCTTGCGGTGAGGGTTACGGACTGCCCGGCGCAAATAACCGGTGCCGATGGCGTGATGCTTGCAGTCGGAGCCGCTGTTACAAAGACTTGTATCTGAGCGGTATTTTGGCAACCTGTGGCTGTGATCCGTCCGGTGACGGAAAAGGTATGGAAGCCAGCCGGGCGTGAAACAATTCGGGGGTTGGTCGTGCTGCCGTCTTCCCAGATGTAGGTATTTGCGCCAGTTGCCGTCAGCACAAACATGGTGTTGGAGCAGAATGGGCCGGTGCTGTTGATGCTGACAGGGGGTAATGGATTGACATTTACGAAAACTTCATCTGTTGCCGTGCAGCCGCTGGCGTTGGTGCTCGTCACCATAAAAGTAGAGGGTTCTGTAACCGTGATTGTAAGCGGAGATCCGGTGCCTACTGGTAAGCCGGTTGCAATATTCGTCCAGGCGAACGTCACCCCTCCACTTGCAGTCAACGTGACGCTTTGCCCTTCACAAAGGCTTAGCGGATTGGCATTAGCAACGACAATGGGGTTTTGAAACTGTGCATTGACCGTTACAGGTAAAGAAGGACAACCGTTCACGGTTACCACTAAGGTATAAACTCCTGCTAAGGTAGCGTTGGTGGGGTTTTGCTGGTTAGAAGTATAGCCGCCGGGACCGGTCCAGGCATAGGTAATGGGGGCGCCAGGCGTAGAAGTTGAGCCTAAGAGCGAAATCATACCTCCCGGGCAGGGTTGTGCTAATAAGGAAGCCATTGCATTTGGCGCGGCACCCGGAAGAATTTGTCGAGTAACCGAACGGTTACAGCCCGTAACTACATTTGTTGCCAAAATGGTGTACGTACCGGCGCACAAGCCAGTTATCGTGACCTCACCAGGATTGGAAAAAGATTGATGAACAATGACGTTCATGCTATTAAATACGGTATAATTCCATGAGCCGAAACCTGTGGGAGATTGACCGGAAAAAGTCAAGGTGCCATCGCATGAAGTGGGGCAGGAGGTTGACGTCGGGATAACGAACGGGTTAAGGTCGTCACAACAAATGGCAGTGGACAGGAAGGGATATTCACTTCCCGAGTTACAACCCGTTTGAGTCCATGACCCGGAGTCCCCGTCCGACCATACATTGATGGTAATGCCGAGGTCATTGCCGGTAATGTTGGGCGGGCAGTTGGTGACCGTGACCGTAACACAAAACACAAAGGGGTTTGCCGGGGTAATGTTGGCGCATCCACCGGTGCCGTCGCCCCAGTTATTCCCTGGGTTGCCGTCATTGGGAGATCCCCCGCAGCCTATCCCTGAACTCGAATCATAAGCAAATCCAGGTCCAAAACTTTGCCCAGTATTGCATCCTGTCCACGAGTTATACCAGTTCCAGGAACCATCGCCGCCACAGGAGGGCGGAGGGTTAGGAATTATGGTGTTGACATTCCAGCCCGGACCAAAATCAAACTCGACCGCATGAAGCCATTCAACGGTTCCGGTTACATTCCATTGGCTGATGGTGAAACAAAAAGTTACATTTTGCCCGGAATTATAAGTGCCGTTTACCGGCGGAGGGGATGCGATCAATGAAACGTTCTGAAGACAAGGCGTACAATCCCTCGAACTCATCATAGAAATCGTAAAGTTGCCCTGATCATCAACGTCGCCCCCTGAAATCAGCATGTAATAGACTATTCCGGGGGTAACGGGGGTGGAAAAACTGAGCGATCCGGATCCTGGGGGAGCGCTGGCGCATTCAACCGGATTCAGGAAGCCACAATTGGTACCTGTGAATAAAACTAAGTTCGGAGTGGAAAGCGCTCCGGTGATATTAATGGTCAGTACATTGGAATTTGGCGTGAAACGGTACCAAACTTCCGCTGCCGGGCTGGCCGTGCTGCCCCCAATATCGCAACCTGTAAAGGCAGGATAAGGCGTTGCCGGTGTGGCATTGATATTGGTGCTTGAAAAGGTATTGGTAATGCTCCCACCGCCGGGACAAGCAGGCGGCGTACCCAACGTCAGGTTTTGTGCGCCGGCGCAGTTGTCATTGGCTGGTTGCGCCCATAAAGCACCTGTGAAACCAATCGTAATCAGAAGAAGCGTCGTAAAAAATGCCTTCATAGTAAACTGTTTTTTAACCCTGTTTGTGCTTTTTCGCGAACAGGCTAAACTAAGATACAATCAATCCTGGACAATCACCTTTCGGGTCATGTTAAAATTCTGGGTTTTTATCGAAAGCCAGTACACGCCTGCGCTCAGACGTTCCAACCCGATTGCTTTTTGAAGTTGACCGCTTTGGAAACCAATCGTTTCGGTATAGACGATTTGGCCCAGGGCATCAAATATTTTTAATTCGGCCAACGGCACCGGTGTTGCTTCAAGTTCCAGCGTAAATCTGCCGCTGTTGGGGTTAGGGTAGAGGTTAAAAACTATATTCCGGGTCACTTCTCCGGCACTGACGATGAGGATACCAATCTCTTTTGAAATGGTATCGGAACCACACGCATTGGTCGCAATCAATTGCACTAGGTAATCCCCGCTTGCAGCGTACGTATGCACCGCATTGCTTGCTGTGCTCGTTTCGCCATCGCCAAAATCCCACACATAGGTGGCTGCATTCTGGGAGATGTTTACAAAACTCACCGTTGCTTCGTCCTGCGTTGCATCAAATACCGCTTCTGGCCCCGCCATCACGGATACGATGTTCATTTGGGTTTGGGCGGCACTTCCGGCGCTGTTGTAGCTAATAATTGTACCGTTGTAAATACCTGACTCAGCATAAACCACAACCGGATTTTGCTCGCTCGAAGCGGATGGGGTTCCTCCGGGGAAGATCCATTGCACGCTGTCTGCATTGACCGATTGGTTAAAAAACTGTACAGTCAAAGGCGCACAACCTTCCTGGTTTTCATAGCCGAAATCAGCTACGGGGAGGTTGCTGTCTATGGTAATGGTTACAGCAGCAGTATCACTGCCGCAGTCATTGCTAACAACAAGGATCACGGTATAGACGCCTTCCTCCTCATAAATGTGGCCTGGAGCAAATAGTTCACTGGTATTTTCATCGCCAAAATCCCAGAAATAGCTGCTTCCGCTGCTCGAATTATTTTCAAGTGCAAGGTTGAATCCGTTCACTGACGTCGTAAATGCTGAAGCTGGGCCGCCGGTAATGATCACGGCGCTGTTTTGAACTGCGGTATCTGCTCCAGCGGCATTGGTCACAATGAGTTGAACGAAATAATTACCCGAAATTGGGTATAAAATGGTCGGATTAGTAAGGTCGGAAGTAGCCGGTTCGCCGCCTTCAAACGTCCAGGCGTAGGTCAGTCCGGGGTCTTGCGGCGTTGCGTTGAATTGTATGCTCAGCCCTTCACAGCCTTCGGTCGCGTTTTGTTCCCAGTTCGCCACAGGAGGCAGCAGGATGGTCACTTCCTGCGTGGCGGTGTCGCTGCCGCAGGAAGTGGTTGCGATGAGGGTGACGGTATAGGTTCCGTCGGCTTCGTAGTTGTGGGCGGGATTGGCGGCTTCATTCGTTGCGCCATCGCCAAAATCCCAATGAAAACTGCTTGCCGCAATGGAGGCATTGTCGAACTGCACGGCGGCTTGTCCCAGTATGGCATTTGCCGCAAAGGCAGCCAACGGATTTGGGCCAACCACAATGGCGTCGTCCTGAATGATGGTATCCGCTCCAGCGGCATTGGTCACAATGAGTTGCACAGCGTAGGTGCCAGCAGTGTCGTAAACAATGGTCGGATCGGGAAGGTCGGAAGTAGCCGGTTCGCCGCCTTCAAACGTCCAGGTGTAAGTAAGTCCGGGGCCTTGTGGCGCTGCGTTGAATTGTATGCTCAGCCCTTCGCAGCCTTCGGTCGCGTTTTGTTCCCAACTTGCTACGGGAGGCAGCAGGATGGTCACTTCCTGCATGGCGGTGTCGCTGCCGCAGGCATTGGTTGCGATGAGGGTGACGGTATAGGTTCCGTCGGCTTCGTAAGTGTGCGAGGTGTCGGCTGCTTCGCTGGTTGCGCCATCGCCAAAATCCCAATGAAAACTGCTTGCCGCAATGGAGGCATTGTCGAACTGCACGGTGGCTTGTCCCAGTATAGCATTTGCCGCAAAGGCAGCCAACGGATTTGGGCCAACCACAATGGCGTCGTCCTGAATGATGGTATCCGCTCCAGCGGCATTGGTCACAATGAGTTGCACAGCGTAGGTGCCAGCAGTGTCGTAAACAATGGTCGGATCGGGAAGGTCGGAAGTAGCCGGTTCGCCGCCTTCAAACGTCCAGGTGTAAGTAAGTCCGGGGCCTTGTGGCGCTGCGTTGAATTGTATGCTCAGCCCTTCGCAGCCTTCGGTCGCGTTTTGTTCCCAACTTGCTACGGGAGGCAGCAGGATGGTCACTTCCTGCATGGCGGTGTCGCTGCCGCAGGCATTGGTTGCGATGAGGGTGACGGTATAGGTTCCGTCGGCTTCGTAAGTGTGCGAGGTGTCGGCTGCTTCGCTGGTTGCGCCATCGCCAAAATCCCAATGGTAGCTACTTGCTCCTGTTGTGGTATTGTTGAACTGAACGGAAGGACTACCCGGCGGATTTAGGGAAGTAAAAGTAGCAGCAGGCGCGCCATTGACGACAATATAATCTGTGAGTTGGGTTGAATTCTGGAAGCTGCCGTTGCTGACGGTAAGACTCACATTGTAGGCGCCTGGTTCAAGATAGGTCACCGTCGGGTTTTGATCGGTGGAAGTAGCCGGCGTACCGCCTTCAAAAGTCCACATCCAGCTGGTTACGTTTCCGGTTGACTCGTTGTTGAAGGTCACGGTCAACGGCGCGCAACCTTGCAGTGGCGTTGCCGAAAATGCCGCCGAAATTGGTGCCGTTACTATGACGCTGATTTCTTTTACCGACTGTCCGCATGGGTTGGTCGCGGTAAGGCGGATGGTATAAGTTCCGGGCTGCGCGTAAACGTGTGCAGGTGAAGTAGCCGTGCTGTTCGGCGTGCCGTCGCCAAAATTCCAGACATAGTTGGTTGCATTGGCTGAAAGGTTGGTCGTTTGGACGTTGAGGTTGTTGACGACCGTTGAAAAATTGGCGGTTGGGCCGCCTGACACGACGATGTAGCCGGCTTTTATAATGGTGGCCGAACCTCCCAGATTGGTCGCCTCAAGCGAAACATTATAAACGCCCGATGTATTGTAGGTTACGACAGGATTAGGATTCGTGGAAAATTCCGGAGTACCACCAGGGAAAGTCCAGAAATAATTGGTGACCACGCCTGGCGTCTGGTTGGTATAATTCACCGTCAGGGGGGCGCAACCCGAAGTGACATTGGACGTAAAATTGGGCACAGGTGGTTGTGGAGCAGCGCAGGAACTACGGACTCGGATGTTGTCAATGTACATGTTGTTGCCATGCCCCGTTTGGTTTTCGATCCGGATGCGCACCTGCGATTGGCCACTAAAAGCCGAAAGATCAATCAACAGGCAACCTGTGCCAAAATTTGTACCAAAACACCAATCGCTATTCGTGGCCGGCAAAAATGCCGTTTGTGAATCAATTGCCGTAGCAAAATTACCGCCGCCGTTTTCCTGCCCCTGAAAAACAACGTTGGGGTAGGTAAGGCCGCCGTTTGTAGACACCGAAACGATGAGTTTGTCGCTGCGGGAGGCATTGAAGCGGCGGTAGGCATAGTCAATTTCAAGCATGACATCTGATTCGGCGCTCAGGTTAAGGGGTATGGAGACCAACCCGTCTTTTTGATTGAGTGCCGTATAATTGAAATTATTGAGCGACATTGCTTTTTTGCCGTATTGCGCGCCGCCGATGGTCACCCATTCCCAGGTAATTCCGTTGTCGGGATTGATGATTTCCCAGGGGCCGGGATTGGCTTCAAACGTTTCGTAAATCAAATATTTGGTACCGCTGTCATTCACCTGGATATTGACATTTGCCACATCCGTCCCCTCGTTGTTGGTGGCGATTAAGGTAGCCGTATAGTTTCCGGGGTTGTTGTATTTGACCGTTGGGTGTTGTTCGCCGGAAATGGACGGCGTAGCGCCCGGCATGTTCCAGGTCCAGGAAGTTGGCGCGTTGGCACTATTGTCAATCAGCGGCACAACGCTGCCTGCACAAACATGGACGGCCGGTGCCGAAATGGAAGCGATTGGCGGCCCCCCTGACCCGGTGCAAGTGGAAAAACACCCGCCGCCAAACGCCAGGTCGTTGATCAAACTATTGATGTCGCTTATCGAAAGAGACGACCAGGCCGTGGCTGAAGAAACCGAAGGCGCCATAATAGTATTGGCGCCTTCCGCATCGTGGTCGGCACCGAAGTTGTGGCCCAGTTCATGCGCCTTCAACACCCGGAGAAAAGCGGCGTTACTGGAAAACAATTGACAGGTATTGTAGCGAAGGTCGGAACAAAGTCCGGCAATCCAGGCAACACCGATGATAGAGCCGTTAAAATCGCGGTTAGTCCACAGCGAAGCTACGTCGAAGGGAACTCCGAAATTGCCGGCATTGCCCCAGTTTCTGAAACTTTCCAGCAGCGTACCGGCATCGGTAGACGAAGACCAGGGATTGCCGCCGGTGGTTGAAACAATGAATTGCGTCACCACTTCAAAGCGGATGTCATCGGCAAATTCGGTATCGTAGTTGGTTTGTACGTTGTTCAATACGCCGAGCATAAAATCCTGAACGCCAAAAACGGAACCGAAAACCTGGAACATGGAAAAATCGGAAGCTAAAGCGATTTCTACGGTATAGCAGTTGCCAAACATTTTTTCTTCGCCGGGTTCGGAATGTTCCAATGCCGCTTTGCGGTGTTCGGTCTGTGTCCAGCCGCAACGACTTTCGGGGCGTGGCCGCACATCGTCGGTGCGGTAAACGACGTAGTAATTTTCAGGTAAATCCGCTTTGAAGCGCTTGGCCGGCTCGATGAAAAAGGTCAGTTCGCCCATTTCCACGTACCCAAAAATGAAGTTTTGGCTCAGGGTCAGGCGCACGTCGTTTTCGGTCTGCCCGGCGGCATAACCGCCATAGGTTATATTTTCGCCTTTGGGAAGGATTTGCAGGCCGTTTTCCGTCAAAACCCGGAGTTGATAATCCGCAGAACGGATGTCGTCGGGATACAGGGAAACGGGCCAATCGTACGTGTCGCCGAGTTGTAGCCGCAGGTCTGCCTTGACGGGCTGACTGCTTGCAAAAGCATGCAAAGCCGGAGCGTCTAATTCAAAAATGCGCCAGTTGGTAAATTCCCGTTCGAGTTCAGCCGAAGTAATGCCTGTGATCTCTTTGCCCGCAAAAATTGCTTGCTGCGCAGATAACTGTTGGATGGTCATACCCAAAAAGAGTAAGGACAGCGTAAAACGAATCGCCATTTTTTAAAAGGTGTTAGTCGCTGAATGAAAATTAAAAAATTACAAAAGGGGGCGATCTGGCTGTCTGGGGAAAGGGGGCGCGCAAATTTTTGAAATATAGTTTCGGAGCGCGAATATAAAAATTTGGACGGTGCTTTTTGGTTAAATGCTTTTCCGGCGACCAAATGCCCGCATTTCTGTCACGGAACATACACTTTTTTGTTGCCATTTCGCTATTGCGGCTATCTTTGTGAAAAAACAAGTTGCTATGAAAAAGATCATTCAATTGGCTTTATTAGTGATGGTGCTCGTGCTGGCTGTTCAGGATCAGGCTTATGCGCAAAAAAAGAAAAAAAGTGACAAGGACAATGCCGAGTATTTTGACGAAAGCGGTAATTTTATGAGCCGGGTTTGGTTTGGCGGTGGCTTCAATTTAGGGTTTGCAGGCAATAACTTTGAAAGCCTGTTTCAGCTCGGTATTTCACCGATGGCGGGGTATAAAATTACGAATAATTTTTCCATTGGCCCCCGCATCACCCTTCAATACGAGAGCTATCGGGTAGATGTGGGCAATGCCGTTGCTAAAGCCAATCCCCTGACGTTTGGTGGAGGTGTTTTTGGCCGCTACAAAATTATTCCGGCTCTGTTTGCGCATGTGGAATACGAACTGGCTTCTGACGTTTTCTATACAGGGGTCAGTGGCACGAAGGTGGAATCCATTCGCGTTCAGCAGAATAACTTCTACGTAGGGCTTGGCTATACCAGTTCCGGTAGTCTCCTGGGGTATGAAATTTCCCTGCTGTATAATGTCAATGCCCCTGAAAACAGCATCCAGCAACCTATTGATATTCGCTTTGGGGTCAATTATAATTTTTAATTGTACCGCTGAACGCTGTTCAGCGAAAATTAAATAATAAAACCAAGTTAAGTGAACAGGCCGCCGAACTGGAGTTCGGCGGCACACCACAACCGCACAGCCATACCATGAAACTCAAGCTCCTGTTTCTCCTCCTCGGCCCTGTGGCTTTTGTCGTTTTGTTGTGTATTCCGGCACCATCCATGTTCACCCCGGAAGCCTGGCGGGTGATGGCCATGACGGTCTGGATGCTCACCTGGTGGATCACCGAAGCGACGGCTCTGGCGGTCACCGCCTTGTTGCCTTTGATTTGCCTGCCGTTGTTGGGCATCAAGGATTTGAACTTGGAAGCGGCGGCGAAGCCTTACGGCGACCCCATTGTTTTTCTGTTCATGGGCGGGTTCATGATCGCTTTGGCGATGGAGAAATGGGGGTTGCACAAACGCATTGCGCTCAACATTGTGCGCATGACCGGCACGAACGCCAACGGCATCATTTTGGGGTTCATGCTGGCCACGGCTTTCATCAGCATGTGGATCAGCAATACGGCCACTACGGTGATGATGCTGCCCATTGCGCTGTCGGTCATCAACCTGCTGACCGCCGAAGAACACGGCTACTCCCCGGCGCAAACCCGCAATTTTGCGGTGTGTATGATGCTTGCCATTGCTTATTCCGCCACGCTCGGCGGCATGGCCACGATTGTGGGAACCCCGCCGAATCTTGTGTTTACGGCTTATATGCAAAAAGCATTCAACTACGAAGTCAGCTTTGCGCAATGGATGATTTTTTCATTTCCCATCGCGCTGTTTTTGATTCTGGTGGGTTATGTGATCATGGTCAAACTCATTTTCCCCAACCGCCTCGGCAAATTCCACAATGCGGCTGCGATCATTAACCACGAAATAGATGCGCTTGGCCGCATGTCGCAGGAAGAAAAGCGCACCTTATTGGTGTTTGTCCTGACGGCCTTAGCCTGGATGTTCCGTGCCTTCATCAGCAAACTACTTCCCGGGCTTTCCGACGCGAGTATTGCCCTGATAGCAGCCGTGGCCCTGTTCGTCATTCCGCTTGGCCGGAAAGGGCTTACTGTGCTGGTTTGGAACGATACGCAAAAACTGCCCTGGGGCATCCTGCTGCTGTTTGGCGGGGGGTTGAGCTTAGCCAATGCTTTGGAATACACGGGCATCATCAACCTCGTTGGCCAGCAATTTGCCGGGGTGAGCGATTACAGTTTCTGGGTGATGCTGGCGCTGGCGGCGGTCACGGTTTTTATCTCGGAAGTGATGTCAAATGTTGCGCTCGTCACGATTTTGCTGCCTGTAATTGGTGGTATTGCTGTCGGCGCGGGCATAGATCCGCTCGTCCTCTGCATTCCGGTGACGCTGGCGGCCAGTTGCGGTTTCATGCTGCCGATGGCCACTCCGCCCAACGCCATTGCCTTTGCGAGCGGCCACCTGAAAATAGGCGATATGGTGAAAGCGGGCTGGTGGTTGGATGTGGTTTCGATTGTGGTGGTGGCGCTGGCAGCGAAGTTGTTTCTGCCGCTGGTGTTTTGAGGGGTTTTTACCACAACTTATCCTGACTCGGCGGGATAGGGCATTAACAACAATGTCCTTTCCCACGCGCTGTTAGTCTCCATCCTCAAATCTTCAAATCCTCAAATCTTCAAATTTTCCTACCTTTGCACCATGCAACTGTCGGCCAGAGAATTAGCAGCACTATTAAACGGCGTGGTAGAAGGAGACCCTGAAATTCAGGTCAGCCGCCCATCCAAGATTGAAGAAGGTGGGGTAGGAACTATCACTTTCCTCGGCAATCCGAAGTATGAAGAATACGCTTATACCACGACGGCTTCCATTATTTTAGTCCATCAGGCATTCCAACCGAAAAAGCCCGTTAGCGCCACCATGATTCGGGTAGCCGATGTGTACCTTGCCGTTGGCGTCTTGCTCAGCAATTTCGGGGGCAATGACTCAACGCCCAGCGGCATTTCTCCGCATGCGCAGGTACACGCCGATGCGCAACTGGGGGAAGGCGTTTCCGTCGGCCCGTTCAGCATCGTGGAAGCAGGTGCCGGCATTGGCGAAAACAGCTACATCAGTTCGCAGGTCTATATTGGCAAAAATGCAAAAATCGGGCGCCAGGCATTCATCTACCCGGGGGTGCGCATCATGCACGAATGCGTCATCGGCGACCACTGCATCATCCACCCCAATGTGGTCATTGGTGCCGACGGGTTTGGGTTTGCGCCGCAGCCCGATGGCACGTACAACAAAATCGCGCAGGTGGGGAATGTGTGCATTGAAGACCATGTGGAAATCGGTGCCAATACAACCATTGACCGCGCCACCATGGGGTCTACCATCATCCGGCGGGGCGTAAAATTGGACAACCTGATCCAGATCGCGCACAATGTGGAAATCGGAGAAAATACCGTGATTGCCGCCCAAACGGGCATTGCCGGCAGCACAAAAATTGGCAAATCCTGCCGCATTGGCGGGCAAGTGGGCATTGGCGGACACCTGACCATTGCCGACGGCACCCAGATGCAGGGGCAAAGTGGCGTTACCGGCTCCATCAAAGAACCGGGGACGGCCATTTCCGGCTATCCGGCCATTCGCCACAGCGAGTACATGCGGGCTTTTGTTTTTTTTAGAAAATTGCCCAACCTCGTCAGGCGGTTGGAGCAAATTGAAAAATGGATCAACCCCGAAGGGAAACGCATACCGGATCAATAGTCAGGTATTTTCAAGACTTGAAATTTCTCAAATCTATTCCCGGATCAATAACATATCTTTGCAGCAATTTTTTTCGAGCGACAATATTTTTATTGGATATGAAGCAGCGTACGATCAAACAACCGGCATCGCTTAAAGGAGTAGGGTTGCATACCGGGCAACCGGTAACCCTGACCTTTCAGCCAGCGCCGGCGGATCACGGCTACAAGTTTCAGCGGACAGACATCGAGGGCAAGCCGGTTTTCAACGCAGACGTTAACCGGGTGGTTTCCACGCAACGCGGCACGACCATCAAATTTGAGCAGGTACAGATCAGCACCATCGAACACGCGCTTTCCGCGCTGGTGGGCATGCAGATTGACAATGTACTGATTCAACTCGACGGTTCCGAAGTGCCCATCCTCGACGGCAGCGCGCTACCGTTTGTGGAGGCGCTGCGCCAGGCAGGCATCGAGGAGCAGGAAGCAGAAAGGGAATACTTCGAAATTACGCAGCCCGTGACCTATCGGGACGAAAGTACCGGAACGGAATTGATGGCCCTGCCCAGTGACCATTTTGAGGTCATTACGCTCATTGATTTCAATTCGGACGTACTTGGGCAGCAATACGCCCAGCTCACGGATCTCAACGACTACGAAAAAGAAATTGCACCCTGCCGGACTTTTGTTTTTTTGCATGAGTTGGAAGTGCTTTTTCAACAAAACCTTATTCGGGGTGGCGACTTAGACAATGCCATCGTCATTGTGGACAAAAGCGTGGAGCAAGTCTTTTTGGACGAATTGGCCTTGAAAATCAACAAAAAGAGTGTGAAAGTGCGGGAAGGGATCCTCAACACACTTGATCTGCGTTTTAAAAACGAACCGGCACGCCACAAACTTTTGGATGTAATCGGGGATCTGGCGCTGATGGGACACCCTATAAAAGGTAAAATTGTAGCCATCAAGCCAGGGCATAAAGCCAATGTGGAATTCGCGAAACTGCTCAAAAAACAGTTTCAGGAGCAACGCAAACTGAAAGGTAAACCGGTTTACGATCCTGATAAAGCGCCCTTGTTCGATTCCGTAAAAATCGCACAATGGCTACCCCATCGCTACCCTTTTTTGCTGGTAGACAAGATTATTGAAATGTCGGAAAACTACATCGTTGGCGTAAAAAATGTAACGTTCAATGAGCAATTTTTTCAGGGACATTTCCCGAACAACCCGGTCATGCCCGGTGTGTTGCAGGTGGAAGCAATGGCTCAAACCGGCGGCATCCTGGCGCTTTCAACCGTGGAAGATCCCGGCAACTGGGACACCTACTTTTTGAAAATAGAGAATGTCAAGTTCAGGTATAAAGTCTTACCTGGCGATACCATTTTGTTCAAATTGGAAATGGTTGCTCCCATGCGGCGCGGTATTTGCCAGATGCTGGGCACAGCATACGTTGGCAACAGAATTGTATCAGAAGCAGAATTAACGGCACAAATGGTCAGACGATCTTAATATCATGGATTTCAGAAAACACTCTGTAATACACGCCGGGGCGCAGATCGGTGAAAATGTCGAAATCGGCCCCTTCTGCTACATTGACAAAGATGTAGTTATCGGCGATGGAACCTGGATTGCTTCCAACGTGACCATCTATGAAGGCGCACGAATCGGAAAAAGGTGCAAAATTATGCCCAATTCCATTATAGCCGGGGTTCCGCATAACCTGAAATATGAAGTAGAAAGCAATACGGCCGAAATTGGCGACGACACCTGGATTGGCTCTAATGTTACGGTCTTCGAAGGCGCCCGAATCGGGAAATCCTGCGAAATTTTTCCCGGTGCCGTCATTGCCGGAATACCGCAAGACCTCAAGTTTGCCGGGGAAAAAACGACTGCCGAGATTGGCGACCGCACCACGATCCGGGAATACGTTACCGTGAACCGGGGGACGAAAGAAGCCTGGAAAACGGTGGTTGGCAGCGATTGCTTGCTGATGGCTTATGCGCACGTTGCCCACGATTGCCTCATTGGCGACCATGTTATCTTAGCGAACAATGTGACCTTAGCCGGCCATGTTGTCATCGAAGACTGGGCAATTCTGGAGGGGCTGGTTGCCGTGCAGCAGTTCATGTGCATCGGCCAGCACAGCTTTGTAGCCGGGGGGTCTTTGGTGCGCAAAAACGTGCCGCCTTATGTGAAGGCTGCCCGCGAACCGCTTTCTTATGTGGGCGTGAACTCGGTCGGGTTAACGCGCAGAAAGTTCAACGAAAGCCAGATCCACCTTATCCACGAGATTTACCGCCGGCTCTACGTCTCTAATTACAAAATGGATCAGGCGCTTGAAATCATTGAGAATGAATTCAGCCCCTCGGAAGAACGGGACAATATCCTGAAATTTGTCAAAAAATTCAGCAACGACAAGGGAATCATGCGGGGTTTTCGGGGACTCAACGGCTCCAGCGTCAATGAAGATTGAACTGAGCAGGGTGAGCAAGCGCTACCGCAGGGAATGGGTGCTTCGCGATGTTGACCTGATGTTTGAGGCACCGGGGCGCTATGCCGTTACAGGCCCCAACGGATCCGGAAAATCAACGCTGTTGCGCATCTTGTCGGGGCACCTTTCACCCACCAAAGGGCAAGCCTCGTTTGCTCATCAAAAAAAGTCTTTAAACCCCAACGAAGCTTGGCAGTACCTTTCCTATGCCGCGCCTTACATCGAGCTGATCGAAGAATTTACGCTGCTGGAAGCTTTGCAATTTCACCACCGTTTCCGGAAATTTGCTGCCGGATTGCAGCCCAAAGACCTCGTTGGGGTGTTGGGGTTTCCAGAAAGTGCTGCAAACAAGCCGGTTCGTTTTTTTTCTTCCGGCATGAAACAGCGCCTGAAACTGGCACTGGCCATTTGTTCCGAAACGCCCCTGCTGCTGCTGGATGAACCCACGAGTAACCTCGACCGGCAAGGCGGTGCTTGGTATCTTGACCTAATTGGACAATTTGCGGGCGACAGACTCGTTGTTGTGGCATCTAATGTGGAGGAAGATTACGCTTTTTGTACAGAGTCTATTGACATTCTTCAGTACAAAAGCAAAACCAAAAACATTGCAACATGAGAAAATCAGTCATCATCCCTGCGGCGTTCCTTTTAACCTGCCTTTTGATCGCCGGCGCATGTACCCAAAACAATCCCGAGCAGACTGAAAAAATGGAGATTTCGGCTGGCGCCCTGATCTTCGAATCCCAAAATTTTAAAAAACAATCCCTCAATTGCAAATCCGATACGGTTAGTTGCGCCACGGTTGAGGCAAGTTATTTTTTGGCAACAGGCGGCTCGGACTCGGTGCGCCAGGCCATCAACGATACCCTGATGCACTTCCTGAAAGCATCTTTAGCGGTTTATGCGGTGGAGGAGAAGGAGTTTCGCATTCCGCTCAATGAAGTTGCAGAGCGGTTTATCGGAGATTACGAATCGCTTCGGAAAGATAATCCGGTTTACGATATTCCCTGGGAGGTTGAAACAGCAACCAGTATCTTGTTCCAATCGCCTAAATTAATTTCTTTGAAGTATGCCACGTATTCCAATACGGGAGGCGCGCACCCCAATTCCTTTACAACACTGCTGGTGCTGGATAAAATGACCGGGTTTAAGCTCGATCTGAGAGATTTTATCAACAGCGTACCGCGCCTGGAAACCATTGCCGAAAAACATTTTCGCAGGGCACATGGATTAAGCCCGAAGCAAAGCCTGAATGACGCCGGTTTTTTTTGGGGAGAATCGTTCGCTTTGCCCGAGAATTTTGCGCTGCTTGACAGCGGCCTGTATTTTTATTACAACAATTACGACGTGGCGCCTTATGTGGTGGGGGCTACCGAGTTTACCATTCCATTTTCAGAATTGGATGGGATCCTTTATAAAAACAGAATTTTTTGAAGTTTAAAATAGACTGTAAATCATGACAAGATTGCTTGTTTTGGGCGCATTGGCGCTGACTGTATTGCTTTGGAATTGTGGCGGTTCGGAAAAACCGGAAGTGGTGCAAGGACAATCGGAACCCGCGCCTGTTATTCCGGATTCTATCAAGAACAGGCCGAAGCTTCCGGTAGAATTGAGGAGCTGGCGCTTACTTACCTATACGAAAGATGGTACGGAGCAACGATTAGCTGGCGCGGACTCCGTGAGTATTCTTCTTGATTTAAAATTCGACGAAGCAATTGGATCTTTTGGGTGTAACGATTTTCGGGGTCCCTGTGTCGTTGACTCAACCGGTACGATTCGGTTTGGCAATAACCTGACGTTTTCCTCCCGGGTCTGTAAGGGATTGATGACACAGGAAAGGTATATTAAGGAAATGATCACTGAGATGAAATCCTATACACTCAGCGCCGACCATCGCCGCCTTGAACTCTCATCCGACAATGCAAAAATGCTATACATCGCCAGGGATGCCGAATCGGATGACAGAAACGCACCAAAAGTGAAAGTAACGCAATAGACAGACGATATGGATCAGGTATTGGGCAGCAAAGAAACCAACGGAAGCGCCAAAACGGTGTTTGTGGGATTCCTCTTCGTTTGGTTGCTGCTCAACCTTTTTCAGGCCGCGTTCACGGAGCTGGATCCGGACGAAGCGTATTACTGGATGTATGCGCAAGCCTTAGACTGGGGCTACTTTGACCATCCTCCGATGATCGCCCTGATGATCCGGGCGGGCTATGCCTGTTTTCAGAATGAACTGGGTGTTCGTCTAATTGCAGTATTGCTGCAAACCGGTACATTTTTTTTTATCTGGCTATTGGCCGGGCAACCCGCAAAGCGCCGCGACGCCTGGGTGCTGATTGCGTTGCTGGCGGCATTGCCCCTTTTTCAGACCTACGGCTTCATTGCTGCGCCCGATGCGCCGTTGCTATTTTTTGGCGCTGTATTCCTTTGGCTTTACCGCCGCTTTTTGCAACAGCCTTCGTGGTTGAACACTATTTTGCTGGGCGCTTGCATGGCCGCGTTGTTGTACAGCAAATACCACGGAATTCTGCTCATCGGCTTCGTTACTTTGTCCAATTTGCGCGCCCTCCTGCGTACTCCGGCTTTTTATGTGGCTTCTTTGTTGGGTTGTTTGTTGTTTATGCCGCACCTCTACTGGCAGTATGCCCAGGAATTTCCTTCTTTCCGCTACCATTTGTCGGGCCGGGACGATCCTTATGAATTGAAGCATACGTTCACTTACCTGCTCAATCAGCCGGTCATGTTTAATCCTCTGCTTTTTTTGCTGATTTTGAAAGCGGTGTGGCATTCCAATTTCAAAAGCGAGGAACGCCGGGCGTGGCTTTTCCTGATTGTGGGGTTTTGGGCGTTTTTTTTCTGGGCAACATTCAAAGGGCACGCTGAACCGCAATGGACCGGTTTGCTGGCCATTCCGCTGGTGCTGCTCACTTACGAATATGCGTTGGATCGGGAAGCTTTCCGGCGTTGGATACTCAGGTTGTCGGCAATTACGGTCGTGGGTTTTCTGATTGGCCGGTTGCTGCTTGCCACTGCCTGGATTCCTTTGCCTACGGAGTTTCAAAACCGCAAATGGATTGATCCCCTCCACAAAGAAGCTGGCGGTTTGCCAGTGGTTTTTCAGAATTCGTACCGGAATCCCTCCAAATACGCCTTCTACACGGGCGAACGCGCCTATACCTTTACGGATGTGTTGTACCGAAAAAGTCAGTACGATCTCTGGGACTGGGAAACCGCCCTGCACAACCGATCCGCTTTCATTGCCGGAAACGACGATTGGGAATGCAGCGACTGCAAAACCCTGGAAATTCCCTGGAAAAACGGGTTGAAGGGGTTTCACGTGCTGCGCGCCGACAGCCTGCAGGTGGCCGGTAAATTGGTAATCACCCCTGCCGCCACATCCGTTTCAGTAAAACAGGGCGAATCTGCCATGATCTTTTTACAAATAAAAAACCCCTATCCGTTTGAAGTGCGGCAGGGGGTGGGGACGATGCCCCTTACTTTTTCAGCAATGCTGTTCGACGGGGTACAGGAAAAACCTGTATTGGTATTAGACGACATATTCGTCTTGCCTCGCGGCAAAATCGAGGCTGGCGACACCATCGAAACCAACACGGTTCTAAACTTTCCGGAAGGTTTATCCGGTAGGTTCACCTTAGTTTTTGGCGTACGCACCGGCCAATTGCCGCCTGCGGTGAATAGTGTTCCTATTGAATTGCTGCTCCGCAATTCCTAATCCCCCTGATGCAAAACCAGCATGGGCAAATGAGTATGCAGGGCCATTTGTTTGGTTTGGCTTTTGTGAAAAAGCTGTTCCCAGAAGCCGCGGTGGCGGGTGCCCATGACGATCAGGTCAATTTTTCCCATTTCGGCATATTGGTTGATCGAGGCATCAATGTCCGGGCTTTTGATGTTGGCGAACTCAAAGGCAAAAGGCGGTTCTCCGGCCTCGAACAATTCTTCAAAAATTTCTTCTTTAGACTTTGAAAATGCGGCATCCCCTTCCCGTTCGACATGTACAAAATGGATGCGCGCCTGAAAAGGCTTATTGAACAAGATCAATTGCTCAACCAGGCGTTCGTCGGAGGCATCAGCGCTACTGGAATACAGGATTTGTGCGGGCATTTTATACTTTGCGCCGTTGGGAACTAACAGCACGGCACAGTGCGCCCGCTGGGCAACAATCGTGGAAACGCTGCCGAACAGTTTTTCCAAAAGACCGCCATCGCCGGTCGTCCCCATGATGATGAGGTCGAATGTTTTGGACAACTCAATGATCTCGTCGCCCGGAAAACCAATCAATTGCTCAGTTTTCACTTCTTCCACGTTAGCCGGTTGCTCTGCAATGTTTTGCGCAAACTCTTTTAATGTTTTCTCTTTCAATTCCATAAACTCCTGTATCGGAGGGATGAAAGTAGGCGTAGAGGCCGCTTCGGGCATAAAAACATGCACCACCTTCAGGCTACAGGGCTCGCCAAGGTTTTTGCAATATTCCAAAGCATAGGTATACGCATCGCGCGCTGTTTCAGAAAAATCAGTTGGAATGAGTATTTTTTTCATAGAGGTATTCATTTATCCGTACAAAGCAAAGATACCTTTTTTACCGGGTGGGGGTTGTGACTACTGTCATAATAATCCTTGATATTCGTCATAACCACAACAACGGACACTACTTAGTGTCTGTCCATTTAGTCCCGTGTCTGTTCTTTAGAGTTCGAGAACAAGGTGTGTTTTGCCCTAAAAATGGGAGTTTACTCGCGTAAATGACTGGTTTTGGGGCAAAATACAACGCAGTTATCGGACTATAAAGACGGACACTACTTATCCTCCACCCGCATCGTCAACGCCGCCGAAACAACAAACGACACACCTCCGATAATCAGTGCGTACACTGCGTGGCCGTCAAAAAAGCGGGACACCAAAAAACCGAGGATGGAAGCCGCCACGATTTGCGGAATGACGATGAAAAAGTTGAACACGCCCATGTAGTAGCCCATTTTGGCCGCCGGAAGCGAACCGGTCAGGATGGCATAAGGCATGGACAGGATGCTCGCCCACGCAATGCCGACGCCAACCATAGAGCCAATGAGCAGATTAGGATCTTTGATAAAAAAGACAGACATCAGGCCCAGCGCGCCGAAGACCAGGCAAATGGCATGCGCCATTTTGCGGCTGGTACGGGCGGCTAATACCGGAATCAGGAAGGCGACCAAAGCCGCTACGCCGTTGTACACGGCGAAACAAACGCCCACCCAGTCGGCACCTTCGTTGTAAGCAGCCGAGGTCGTATCGGAAGAGCCGTAGATTTGGCTCGTAACCGCACTGGTGGTATAAATCCACATTGAAAACAGGGCAAACCAAGAAAAAAACTGCACCGGTGCTAATTGCTTCATGGTGCGCGGCATGTCCTGGAAGTCGTTGATGATGGTGACGAAGCCGTTTTGGAAATTGCCGCTGCGTTGCAAAGCGCCGGAAAGCAACAACAGCAAGCCCCCAAGCAAACCGCCAACAGAAAGCACATACAGTTCTTTATTAAGTTGGTACCACACCACCAAAGCAGTCAGCAATATGCCCAGCATTGCCGCCAGCAGGCCGACGCCAATTTGCCGTCCGCCATTGCCGAAGTAATATTTACCGTCGCGGGCTTCTTTGTAGTATTCCGTTTTTCCTTCAGCCGCCTCGAAAGCCTCTAATTGCTCCGGCGTATATTCTTTGGAACGAAAAACCGTCCACAAAACGGCCAATAAAAATACCCCGCCACCGAAATAAAAAGACCATTTCACGGAGTCGGGCACCACGCCTGCTTCCGCTGTATTGCTTACGCCCATCCATTTCGACAGGATATAGGGCAACAATGAAGCGACTACAGCGCCGGTGCCAATGAAAAAACTCTGCATGGCAAACCCCCGGGTGCGTTGCTCTGAGGGAAGGTTGTCGCCCACAAAAGCGCGGAAAGGTTCCATCGTCACGTTGATAGACGCATCCATGAGCCAAAGCGTGCCGGCTGCAATCCAAAGCGTGGGCGAGTTTGGCATGAACAGCAGTGCAATGGAAGCCAGAATGGCGCCCACCAGAAAGAAGGGCCGCCGCCGACCCAGCCGTCCCCAGGTGCGATCGCTGAAGTAGCCGATGATGGGCTGCACAATAAGACCGGTGACCGGTGCTGCAATCCACAAAATCGGAATTTCGTCTACTTTGGCACCCAGTGTTTCAAAAATGCGGCTCACGTTGCCGTTTTGTAGCGCAAATCCAAACTGAATTCCCAGAAACCCGAAACTCATGTTCCAGATTTGCCAAAAGGAAAGGCGTGGTTTGTATGTAAGCTGGCTCATTTTGTTGTGTGGTTTAAATGTTCAGTTTTTAGTCTTACAGGGAGCAGTTAGCGGGGGTACTTCGGGTTTCAAAATGATTCTTGTTAACCAATTGGCTTTGCATTTACTAAATTGACAACCAGGATTTCGATCCAAAACGAACTCAATCCTGTCAACTGCTCCCTGTAAGACTGCCAACTAATCAAAGCTACTCCATTCCAAACTGCTTCTTAGTCGGCATTGTCATCAGGTAAAAGAGTTTGATAAAATGCCCCTGATAGGTGGTGGCACGCACCCCGGTCCAGGCCATGTCGTCCTCATTACCGGCAATTTGGATCACCCATTGCGCATCTTCTGCGTCATTTTCGGAATCAATGACCACTACGGGTTCGTTGCTTTCGCCAAAGGCCATTTGCCAGCTCCCTTTGCTTTTGACTTCCGCCCACTGGCCGCCGGTGAAAGAGCCGTCCGGGCTGAGTTTGTACCACCGGTAAGAATTGCTTTTGCCGGGTTCAAATTGCTGGGCGTGGATGTAGTGCTCAATCACCCAGTAGCCTTTGGTCAGAATGCTTACGGTAGGAGAAGGCACCTGAGTGACCGGATCCTTAAAAGTGCCTTCTGCCGGCGTCAGGTATGGGTTCACAGCCGGCTCTTTGGGATTTCTTGAAGCAATGGGCATATCCCTTGTAATGACCGTTTCGCCGGGTGTTTTTTCCGGCTGGCAGGCACCTAAAAAACCGGCAAAAGCCAGCATGCAATAAAATGCTATTGTTCGATTCATGAAAGATCGTATTTATTTACCAATTCAATTTAATCGCTCAGTCCGCCGCAAACGCTGATGACCTGGCCGGTAACATAAGCAGAGCGATCGGAAGCCAAAAACACACAAACATCAGCTACTTCTTCCGCTTTTCCGAGTCGTTTCAGGGGAATGCCGCTCAGATACGCTTCTTTGGTTTTTTCGTCTAATTCGTGCGTCATGTCCGTTTCGATGAATCCCGGCGCCACGGCATTGCAGCGGATGTTGCGCGAGCCCATTTCTTTAGCGATGGATTTGGTGAATCCGAAAGTGCCGGCTTTGGAAGCGGCGTAGTTGGCCTGCCCGGCATTGCCCATCAGGCCGATGATGGAGCTGATGTTGATGATGGAGCCGGCCCGTTTTTTCATCATGGGCCGCAGGGCGTGTTTGGTCAGGTTAAAAACCGATTTCAGGTTGGTGGTCATAACCTCGTCCCATTGTTCTTCCGACATCCGCAGCATCAGGTTGTCGCGGGTGATGCCAGCGTTGTTGACGACTGCGTCCAATTGACCGAAATCAGCCAATACGCTTTCGATGAGCGCCTCGGCATCCTGATAAGAACTGGCATCCGAGCGGTAGGCTTTCGCTTTAACTCCAAGCGCCTGCAGTTCGGCTTCCACTGCTTTAGCTTTGTCTTCGGAAGACATATACGTGAACGCCACATGCGCGCCTTCCTGGGCAAATTTGAGTGCGATTGCAGCGCCAATTCCCCTGGAACCACCCGTGATCAGCGCCACTTTGTTGTCCAATAGTTTCATTGTATAAATGTAAGATTTTTGATTTTAGATAGTGTCTGTCCGCTTATCCAGGAAGCGAAGGTAAAATATTTTGTACAATCCTGCCAACCTTAGCCGGAGTAGAACCGGCTCTTTATGGATATCATGTTAATTTTGCCCTTAGCAATTGCTGAATTTGGCTAAAAACAAGTTAAAGTTTCATGAACTATGTGCAAAGTTGCAAAATGACGTTATTTTTACACAATAGATTTTGCATCAATTATATAACTTCTCTAATTCGTCGCTCGCATGAAATCCGGAACACTACTTTTTAATGCGCTTTGCATCTGCGCGCTCGCGATTACGCTCCCCTCCTGCTTAGAGGACAATGTGGATACCCAAATCATGCATTATTCGCTTGATGAATATGCTACCCTTCAGCAAACGCTGAACCTTCCGGATGAGCGCTACGACTACACCGTTACGGTATCCGCAAGTAATTTTGGCGGCACTTCCGTGATTCCGATCAATAACGCCAAAGCCACACTTGGTCGGGTGTTGTTCTACGATAAAAAACTTTCCCACAACAATACTGTTTCCTGTGCGTCCTGTCATCAGCAGGAAGCAGGGTTTGCCGACAACAAAGCCCAAAGCGAAGGCTTTAACGGCGAACTGACCAAGCGCAATTCGCTTGCCCTGGCTTCGGTTGCCAATTTCGAATCTTCCTATGGCGGAACCAATACCGGCAACTTCAATCAGGATGCCGCTTTCCTATGGGACGAACGCGCTACTACCATCGTGGAACAAAGCAAGATCGCCATTGAAGACAATATTGAGATGGGAATGGATATAGACGACTTAGCTGACAAGCTGGCTCAGGAAGACTATTACCGGATTCTTTTCCAGAAAGCTTATGGTTCCCCGGAGGTTACCCCTGACCTTATTACGGAATCTATTCAGGAGTTTCTCAATGCTTTTGTTTCCAACAATTCAAAATTCGACAAAGGGTTAAACGCTCATTTTACTACAGAATCACATTTTACCAATTTTACGCAACAGGAAAACCTGGGTAAGAACCTTTTCGTCATCCATTGTTCCACCTGCCACGATCCCCGCATGGCTGGCGTGCTGGTTGCCACAGCAAATAATGGCCTCGATCTGGAATACACCGACCAGGGCCGAGGTGCCATTACCAACCAGATTTCTGATAACGGCGTCTTTAAAGTGCCCATGCTGCGCAATATTACCCTCACGGCACCTTACATGCACGATGGCCGCTTTGCAACGCTGGAAGAAGTCGTTGAACACTACAATTCGGGGATTAAGGCGCACCCAAATTTGCATTTCGGACTGCGCGATTTTCAGACCTCCCAGCCGAAACGCCTGAACCTGAGCAATTCCGAGAAACAAGCGCTGGTCGCTTTCTTGAGAACCCTGACCGATACGAAGTTTGCGGAAGATGTCCGGTTCTCCAATCCGTTTGATTTGTAAATTGGGTTTTTGGAAAAGACCGCGCGACTCGAAGTCAACCAGTAACTATACCACAAAAACGGCCTGCGGAATTGTCCCGCAGGCCGTTTTTTGTTTAATTTTGCAAAAACAATCAAAATGGAATACCGCCGATTGGGTAAATCGGGCGTTCAGGTGAGCGCCCTTTCGCTGGGATCCTGGCTGACTTTTGGCAAGCAGATCAGTGATGATATGGCCGAACGCCTCATGGCCATTGCGTATGAGCGGGGCGTCAATTTTTTCGACAACGCGGAAGGTTACGCAGCAGGAAAGTCGGAAATCGTAATGGGCAATATCCTGAAAAAAATGAATTGGGACCGGACGAGCTACTTAGTCTCCAGCAAGGTTTTTTTCGGAGCAGGCGGGAATAAGCCTAACCAAACCGGGCTGAGCCGCAAGCACCTCATGGAAGCTTGCCACGCTGCCCTGAAACGTTTGCAGGTGGACTATCTGGATTTTTATTATTGCCACCGTCCCGATCCGCACGTTCCCATTGACGAAATCGTTTGGGCGATGAACCACTTGATTCAGCAGGGAAAAGTCCTTTATTGGGGTGTTTCGGAATGGCCGGCAAAAAGCATCGAGGAGGCACACTTAGTGGCTCAAAAGTGCAACCTGATCGGCCCCACAATGGAACAACCACAATACAACCTTTTCGTTCGGGAACGGGTGGAATTGGAATACGCCCCGCTTTACAAACGATTTGGCTTAGGCACCACAATTTGGTCGCCTTTGGCTTCAGGGGTACTCACTAACAAATACATTGACGCTTCACCGGAAGATACCCGACTGGGCATCAAAGGAATGGAGTGGCTGCGCGATAGTTCACTGACACCTGAACGCCTCGAAAAAGTACGTCAATTACATGCCCTTGCCGGGGAAATAGGCACCAGCCTGCCTTGTTTGGCCATTGCCTGGTGCCTGAAAAATCCAAATATAAGTACGGTTATTCTGGGCGCGTCGAAGGAGTACCAGTTAGAGGAAACGCTTGGCGCCATCGAAACCCTGTCTTTATTAACCGATCCGGTGATGGAACGCATCGAAGCTATTGTAGACAACAAGCCGGAAGAGACCGGGGAGGCGTAAATGGGGGATTTCGACCCCATGTCGTAACATGAGACATTCCGAATTTTTGGAATGTCTCATGTTTGATCAATGGAAGTTGACCGCAACAAGTCTAAGGTCTACCCCAAACTTCGATCACCGCTTTTCTGTCTGCAAAGTTGTTAGAATCGTACCAGAAAACGATTTTTTTAATAAAACGCCGCTTCCCATCCAGATCAAGAACCCATGTTTCGCCGCCGGCAGGAATGTTTTCCCACAGGTCGGGTTCCTGAACGCCTCCATTTTAAAGTGTACAACGCATTTGTGGAGATTGATGCCGCTTCTTTTTACTATAAATTTTAAGGCAGTAAATTTGCCTTCCCGTGCAATAGCGAGGATAGAGACTATGCCCACCTGCGCTCATTTAAATGGGATTGCTGTTTTTTAATAAAATCCGGGAGAAACGGAACGAAATACATCAAGAAATGCAGGCCGGGAAGCTGAAGATTTGAAAATTGATGCCAACTTTGCGGCTTCTAATAAAAAAACGAAGCCATGTTGAATCGTCAAAATCCTTTGCATACGAATGCCTGGAAGCAGTTGGAAGCGCATTATTCCAAAGTCAAAGACTTACACATGCGCGATTTGTTCGCTGCTGACGCCGGGCGATTTGACCGCTTTTCGCTGCGTTTTGAAACGCTGTTGCTGGATTATTCCAAAAACAGAATCCTCCCGGAAACCATGAGCCTCCTGCTTGATCTGGCGAAGGAATGTCAGGTTTTGGAAAGCATTGAGCGATTGTTTACCGGAGACGTCATCAACGAAACAGAAAATCGCGCGGTGCTGCATACGGCCCTGCGAAATCGGTTCAATACGCCCGTATTAGTGGAAGGACAAGATGTGATGCCTGCAGTGAACGAGGTACTGGATAAAATCGAACGCTTTTCTCAAAGCCTGCTCAACGGGAGCTGGACCGGCTATACAGGAAAGCGCATCACCGATATTGTCAACATCGGCATTGGCGGCTCTGATCTCGGGGCGGTGATGGTCACCGAAGCACTTCGCCCGTATTGGCAACCAGGCATTTCGGTACATTTTGTGTCCAATGTGGACGGCACCCATATTGCGGAAACACTGAAGCGGGTTTCCCCGGAAACGACCCTTTTTCTGATTGCTTCCAAAACCTTCACAACCCAGGAAACCATGACCAATGCGTTTACGGCGCGAACCTGGTTTTTGGACGGAGCAGGGGAGGAGCGCCATGTTTCGCGGCACTTTGCGGCCATTTCGACCAATAAAAAAGCAGTGGAGGCATTTGGCATCGCCCCTGAAAATATGTTTGAGTTTTGGGATTGGGTGGGTGGCCGTTATTCGTTAACCTCGGCGATTGGGTTGCCCATTGCCTGCACGATCGGGTTTGACAATTTCCGGCAGTTGCTGGAAGGTTTCCACGCGATGGATTTGCATTTTCGGGAAACGCCGCTGGAACGAAATATGCCGGTTCTCTTAGCTTTGATTGGCATCTGGTACAATAATTTTTTTGAGGCGGCAACTGAAGCCATTCTACCGTATGACCAATACCTGCATCGCTTTGCTGCATATTTCCAACAAGGCAATATGGAAAGCAACGGCAAAAGAGTGGATCGCAATGGCGTGCCCGTCGCCTATGAAACCGGGCCGATTATTTGGGGCGAACCGGGTACCAACGGGCAGCACGCATTTTACCAGTTGATCCACCAGGGAACCAAGCTTATTCCCTGTGATTTTATTGCACCGGCCATCAGCCATAATCCTTTAGGCGATCACCACGTGAAGTTGTTGTCTAACTTTTTCGCGCAAACGGAAGCCCTGATGAAGGGAAAAACGAGTGCGGAGGTGGAGGCGGAACTGCGCACTGCGGGCAAGCCGGAAGAAGAAATTCGTTTCCTGACGCCATTCAAAGTATTTGAAGGCAACCGGCCAACCAACTCAATTTTGGTTCAACAAATTACGCCGCATAGCTTAGGCAGTCTGATTGCCTTGTACGAACACAAAATATTCGTTCAGGGAGTCATCTGGAATATTTTCAGTTTTGACCAGTGGGGCGTGGAATTGGGCAAACAATTGGCATCCAATATTTTGCCGAAGTTGGAGCACAGCGACCCGGTGACCGAACACGACGCCTCCACCAATGGATTGATCAATGCCTATAAAGCGATGAGATGAGCAAGACGATTTTTGTCACAGGCGCGGGGGGGCAATTGGGGCAGTGTTTGAAACAATGCGCTCCGGATTGGCCCCAATTTAATTTCATTTTTGCGGATCGCGAGCAGTTGGATATTGCCGACAAGGCAATGACGGAAGCCTGGTTTAATAAAATTACTCCCGTAGATTATTGTCTCAATTGCGCGGCTTACACGGCGGTAGACAAAGCAGAAAGCGAGCCGAAACGCGCTTTTGCCATCAACCGCGACGGCGTTGCTTATTTGGCGGAAGCCTGCCGCAAACGAGGCGTCGCCCTGATTCATTTTTCTACGGATTATGTATACGGCGGCCACACCAATCGCCCTTTGACGGAGGACGATCCGGTGCAACCGGCAGGGGTGTATGCGCAAAGTAAATTAGAAGGAGAGCGCCGGGCTTTGCAAATTAACCCGCTCACGACCATCATCCGCACCTCCTGGGTGTATTCGGAGTTTGGGCACAACTTCCTGAAAACGATGCTGCGCCTTGGCCGGGAGCGCAGTGCGTTGAACGTGGTGTTCGATCAGGTAGGCACGCCAACCTACGCTGGCGACTTAGCCCTGGCCGTGCTGGCGATGATCGAAGCCGTAGAAAGTGGAAAAACCTCGCGGGATTTGCTAAGCGGGATTTACCATTACAGCAACGAAGGCGTTGCGAGCTGGTACGATTTTGCGGAAGCGATTTTTGAACTGGCGGGCATGGCGATCAAAGTTCACCCAATTGAAACGAAAGATTTTCCCACGCCCGCCGCACGGCCCGCTTTCAGCGTGTTGAATAAAGCTAAAATCAAAGCGGCATTTGGGTTAGAAATTGCGCATTGGCGTGTGGCATTGCAGCAGACAAACCTATAAGATTTCTAAAACCTTATAGGTTTAAATCCGAAAGCTGCGCAATATCGAGTCCCTCAATCTTTTCCAGCATTGCTGCCTCTTCAAGGTGGAGGCCTGCCGTAAGCGCTTTGAGTTGCAGTAGTGCCGCGGTGGCTTCGCTTTTTCGGATGGCAATCTCCACCAACCCGGAATCGTCGGTAAATTCCTGTTTCAGGAGTTGAAATCCTGCTTTTTTGATGGCACCCATCAGGTTGTTCATTAAGGCGTAGTGGAACGTGAGCCGGAAAAGGGATTCGATGGTTTTTTCTACTATTTCTGCTTGTTGCAAAACTTCGGCAGCGCTTGCTTTATAAGCCTGGATCAATCCCGAAGTTCCTAATTTGGTGCCGCCGAAATAGCGCACCACCACGATCAGCACATTGGTCAATCCAAAACTGTCAATCTGGCCCAAAATGGGACGCCCGGCTGTGCCGCCGGGTTCGCCGTCGTCGTTGGCGCGGTAGCGGTTTTTGTCCAGCCCCAATCGCCAGGCATAACAGTGGTGGGTAGCTTTGGGGTGCAATTTCCGCACTTCTTCCAAGCTCGTCTGGCAGTCGGCTTCCGTGCTGACCGTAAAGGCATAGGCCAGAAATTTGCTGGCGCGTTCGCGCAATTCAGCGGTACAAGGAGCCGCAAGGGTATGGTATTGATCGTCTACTTGCCCCATTTTCGCAATTGATTCAGCATGGCCTGGAAATCCTTGTGCAAAGGAGCTTCTACGGTCATGCGCACACCGGTGTCGGGGTGGTCGAAACTGAGTCTGGCGGCGTGCAGGGTGACCCGGTTCATCAACGGCTTTTCTTCTTCAAACTTGCCGAGGTTAAAATTGCGCACTTTTATTTCTGAAACGGACAGCGCTTCCCGTTTGCCATACAGCGGATCAATGGCTAAAGGATGCCCAATGGATTGAAAATGCACGCGCACCTGGTGCGTCCGGCCTGTTTTGATGTTTGCCTCTGCCAAAGTGAAGGAACGAAACCGCTCGACAACCCGGTAAAGCGTCAGGGCTTGTTTGCCGTGGGAAGAAGTCATCATTTTGCCAGCTTGCGAAGGATGCGGAGCGATGGATTTGTCCATCACGCCTTCATCGTTGTAGATATTTCCATCCGCTAAGGCTAAGTAGATTTTATCCACTGTGCGCGCTTCAAATTGCCCGTTCAGGTTTCTGTGCGCTTCCTCCGTTCGGGCAAAAATAATGACGCCACTCGTTTCGCGGTCTAAACGATGTACCGTCCAGATTTTTCCATAAGTCTCCTGCAACATAGTTTGCAGGTTGGGTTTGCCCGGATCGAAGCGGTCGGGAATACTCAGAACCCCGGCAGGTTTGTTGACAACTACAACAAACGGGTCTTCATAAATCAATTCAACGCGAGTTTTCATTCTTTAACGATGTCTTTGAATTTGTGCTTTCGCAAACCATAATATTGCCACACAATGCTGCCCCGGTACCTGCCGCTGGTATTTTCCGGGCCAATCGTGTTTTGACGGATCAGTTCTTTGTAGTAGGCGCGTTTGCCCGCCATTTTTCGGATGTTCCGGTAAAAAGAGAGGTGTGCCCGGAGCACCGAACCGATATGTTGCCATTTCCCCTGCGCTAAAAAAAGCAGGGAAGCCAGCCCATCGAGGACTAACCTCGACGGAATCAGCCACAGCAATTTAAGCGCAGGCTCATTTTTAAAAACAGTATAGAGCGTATTTCGGAAATTCAGGTAAGTTTTTCGGGGGGACGTGTACGCTAAAGTGCCGCCGCCAACGTGAAAGACAGTAGCTTCCGGCACAACCACAATTTTATACCCGGCGCGTTTGAGGCGCCAGCACAGGTCAATTTCTTCTGTGTGGGCAATGTAATCAGGGTCGAAGCCGCCAAAGCTGTGGTACAACTTCGCTCGGATGAACAGCGCAGCTCCGCTTGCCCAGAATATTTCCTGCGGCTGGTCGTACTGGCCGCTGTCGCGTTCGGTGTCTGAAAAAATGCGCCCCCGGCAAAAAGGATAACCCATGACATCGAGCCAGCCGCCTGAAGCGCCGGCGTATTCAAACCGTGCGCGATCGTGCCAGGATCGTATTTTTGGCTGACAAGCCGCAATGGTTTTGTCCTGCTCCATATACCGGATCACGGAAACCATCCAGCCTGGTACGATCTCTACGTCAGAGTTGAGCAGGATATAATAATCGCTTTCGATCTGTTCCAGCGCAACATTGTATCCTTTTGCAAAACCATAATTAACGCCCAAAGCAAGGCATTTCACCTGTGGGTAATGATCGGCCACATATTGCAGCGAATGGTCGGTAGAGCCATTGTCGGCAATATAAATGGTCAGCTCGGGATAACGGCTCGACAAAAGAGCCGGCAGAAATTTTTCTAAGTAATCCTGACCATTATAGTTCAGAATGATCACGGCTACGGTAGGAAGTTGGAGCGTTTTTTTTTTCGGAGCCACTACTCCGGTCTGATAGGCAATCAGGGAAGCGATGGCTTTTTCCCGGTCGTCGGCCAATTGGTCGGACAAGGCATCGAGGTTTTGAAACTGCTGGTCTTCGCGGATAAAATCCACCAATTCCACCATCAGCTCGTCGCCGTAAATATCCTGGTTGAAATCGAAAATATTGACTTCGATGGTGTGGTTGTGATGGGTTTTCAGGGTCGGGCGGTCGCCGATGTAGAGCATGCCTTTGTACGACCGCTGGTTGTGGTAGACGTATACAGAATAGATGCCTTTGGGCGGGATGAGCTTGTGTTTGTCTCCAATTTCAATATTTGCAGTGGGAAAACCGATGTCGGTTCCGATTTTTTGCCCGTGAACGACTCTCCCGGTCAGGGTGAAGTGGTGGCCGAGCAGGCGGTTGGCGGTTTTCAGGTCTGCTTTTTCCAGGGCGCTCCGGATCCGGCTGGAACTGACGGAAATGGCTTCCATTTCCTGTTTTTCAATTTCAATGACTTCATAATCATTGTCTTCGCCATACCAGTGCAGAAAATTGATGTCGCCCTGGCGGTTCAACCCAAAGCGGTGGTCGTAGCCAATGACGATGAATTTGGGGGCAAATTTTTCAACAATGAACTTCTGGATGTATTCGTCTGCGCTCAATTGCGAAAACTCCACGGTAAAAGGCACCACCACAATATTGTCCACATGGAAGCGCTCCAGCAGGCGGATTTTTTCGTCCAGCGTATTGATCAGGCGAAGGCTGTTGTCGTGGGGATACACAATCTGCCGGGGGTGCGGGTCGAACGTAATGAGCACGCTTTCGCCATCCGTTTGGTGGGCTAAGCGGTTGATGCGCTGAATGATTTTTTGATGCCCGCAATGAACGCCATCAAAAGACCCGATGGTAATCACAGCGTTTCTAAAAGTAGGCAGATGGTTCTGATCGTAGAATACTCTCATGGCCTTGCAAATGTAATTCGATTTTGCAGAAATTGAAAAGTGTGGTCGCTTCCTGATAAAGTAAATAAGCAACCGGGACAGTAAAACCGGGTCAAAACTGTTTGTAGCGGCAGATTGTTTGTACTTTTGCAAAACAGCAAATCCGGAAAATGGAAATTAATAAATCGTTAGTTGTTAAAGCGCTTACCCAGGTCACAGACCCTAACACCGGGCAGGATATCATTACCATGAGTATGGTGCGCGACCTGGAGATAACGGGAAACCAGGTCAATTTTACATTGGAACTGCCCACGCTTAACAATAAATATAAAGCAGAGATCAATTTTGCGTGCATGGCTGCGGTTCAGGCGGTTTTCCCGGATGCCATGGTGAACGTTCACATGATGGGGCGCACCGACCAGGCGCAGCAACCGACTAGTGCGTTGCCGCACATTAAGAACATTGTCGCAGTGGCTTCGGGCAAGGGCGGCGTTGGCAAATCTACGGTCGCTGTTAACCTGGCATTGGGTTTGCAGCAGCTTGGCGCTAAAGTGGGGTTGATTGACGCAGACCTTTACGGACCTTCCATTCCTACTATGCTGGGATTGCAGGGACAACGCCCCAAAGTGCAGGATTTTTATGGACAGCAAAAAATCATTCCTTTAGAAGCCTACGGCATTTCAGTGATTTCCATCGGATTCATCGTCGAGCCTGAACAGGCGGTGGTGTTGAGGGGGCCGCGGCTTTCCGGCATCATCAAGCAGTTTTTCAACGACTGCGTTTGGCCGCCGTTGGATTACCTGATTGTGGATCTTCCCCCGGGCACTGGCGACATTCAGTTGAGCTTAGTGCAAACGGTGCCGGTCACAGGTGCGGTGATGGTTACAACGCCGCAGGAAATTTCCGTCATTGACGCGGTGAAAGCCATGAACATGTTTTTGCTGCCTTCGGTGAATGTGCCTATTTTAGGGGTTATAGAAAACATGGCCTGGTTCACGCCAGCGGAGTTGCCCGAAAACAAATACTACATTTTTGGTAGCGGCGGCGGTAAAAAATTGACAAAAGCGAGCGAATCGGTACTGCTGGGGCAAATTCCCATTTTCCAGAGCGTTCGCGAATCGGGCGACGAAGGCCGCCCGGCGGTGCTGGATAAAAACAACCCGGCATCGGAAGCTTTTATGGATGTGGCACGCAATACGGCCCGGCAGTTGGCGGTGCGCAATGAAATCATGGCACCGACCCAAATTGTGAAAGTAACCTCATAACGCCATATCATAAAATTATCAATCATGGTACAAACGGATAAACAAGCGCTGTTGCAAAGGGTAGACGCCGCTTTGGAAGATGTGCGCCCACACCTCGCAGTGGACGGAGGAAACGTCGAATTAGTGGATGTGATGGAGAACGGAATTGTCCAAATCCGATGGATGGGCAATTGCGAAGGGTGCAATATGTCGGCTTTTACGATGCGCGCGGGAATCGAACAGGCTATTATGAGTAAGGTGCCCGGCATTTCCGGCGTAGAAGCTGTGAATTGAGGTGTCTGACTTTATAGTCCGATAGCTGCGTTATTTTCTGCCCCAAAATTGGTCATTTACGCGAGTAAACTCCCAATTTTGGAGTAGAAAATGCCTTGCTCTCGAACTCTAAGGGTCAAACACCAGACTAAATGGTCAGGGTATAATCACAAAACGAAACAGCAGTGGAACAATTGAAAGGCATGTTCGGAGGCATCTTGGCGACCGTCATCGGCGGGCTGATCCTGCTTGCCATCATCCGGCCTTTTTCCGGCAAAGGTGATTCAGCACCTGATCCGGCTCACGAAATTGTAGAAGAGGAACTACCAACTACACAGGAAGCGTATGTCCCTTTTTCTTTTTATTCTCCAAAATTGCGCTTCTACGCGTCAACCGCAGATGTCCCTGATTTGGACAAAAGGCACTACCAAACGCGGTTTGCCAAAGACAGCTTAGCCTATCTGAACTGGGAACTCGACATCAGCTACAGCAAAGCCAAAAAGCGCATGCCTTTCAGCGTGATGGCCGTTTATTACCATGTCAACGGCGATGAATTTGCCCGCCAAACCTTGGATACCTACGCGGATAAAGACTGGGCAAACTCGTACCACAACTGGGGCTGGGGCTGGGACAAACCCGGCGAATGGCCCAAAGATACGTTTACCGTGGAGTTGCATATTCAGGGGAATGTAGTGAAAAAAGGGGCGTTTGTGGTGTATTGAGTTTTACTGCATAGGAGTTTTTTTACCACATAGGGCATATAGGGGTTTTCACAACTTGTCCCGCACAACGGGATAGGACACATAGAGCTTGTGTCGAACTGGAAAACAAGGGTTGTGAAAATGCTTAGTGTGACTTATTGAAATGAGTTGAAAATATGGAGCAACCAACAGCCAACAATCAGGATACTTTTATTGAACGCGTTCGGCTTCAAAGGTATAAGTCTATTGAGGATGTAGAGGTTACACTCAAACCGGAGCTGAATATTATGATTGGAGCGAATGGGAGCGGGAAGACGAATTTTGTGAAGGGGTTATACATGGCAATGATTAAAAAGTTTGATGATGCTGTAGGTAGAGTTCAAGTTGAGTTGAATTACCGTGTTAATAAGGATATCTATGTTCATTTCTATGACTATAAATATGGAGCACGATCTTCACCTTCTTCTAAGACACTGATTACTAGCAGAATTGTTCTAAATGATGAGGAAATTAGCAAGTTGAATAGAGAAAATCTATGGGGTCTTCTTCCAGACAAGGAAGATGTATATGATAGTAAAACTGATGAAAAGCTGCAAATTTGGAGTGACATAGAAGAGAATCACTTTAATCATCCATTATTGATATCTTATGGAGTTTCCGAAGATTTTAATCATATTGGGAATATAGAGAATGTAGTAATCTATGATGAAAGCGATAATATGATTCATATTGATGGGTATTCATTGTTTATTCAACCTCATACAACTCAGGGTATCTTTTCTTTATTTGAGAATATGATAACTCAAGCTGATGATATAGAACGTAATAGATTAATTTTTCCCGCTAATTTTGTTGAGAACTTAAGTCTTTATACTCCTGTAAAGGATATTCGTTTAGAACAAAATTATCGTGTCGAGAATACTAAAACCGGCAAAGAACTCCTCCACGTCCGATTTGAATACTTCGTTGACGGCAAATGGCGGCCCTGGACCCACCTCTCCGATGGCACCAAACGCTTGGTTTACATCATTACAGAAGTTACTTTTTCCAACAACATCATCCTGCTGGAAGAACCCGAACTCGGCATCCACCCCCACCAACTGAGCAAGTTGATGGAACGAAATACCCATGGATGGAACGTAAATTTCGTTCCAATTATAAAGGGCTTATCGGGTGGACAACTTGAGAATGCCAGGAAACTTAAAAAGCGCAATGAAGGCGAAATCGTAAGCAACAGACTGGGTTATGTTGTTTGTATGCGCGATCTGGATGCCTTGCCCTCGAATGCAGGAAAGATCAGGCTTAAGCAGGAATGATATCGCAAACTTGAAATGGGAAATATTGGAATTTTTTTTCCGGTCATTGTTGAAGCCGAAGCGATTATTTTGGCTGATGTTGAGACTTTTAATAGAAAATATGGTGTACGTATTTCTAACGTTGGGGATCCATTACTTAAAGAAAAACCGAAAGAGTTTTTAAAGCAGCACACCTCAAAATCTACATCTACCAAAAAATACCACGAAGCCGACGCGCTCAAAATCTTCAAAGAACTCAATTTCGATAAAGTATACGCCAACCATACCGGCACATTCAGCTTCAAGATTTTTGTTGATAAATTGAAGGGTAAAATCAATCCAAAAACAAAATGAGGCTACATTTCAACTCATTGAAAGTGAAAAACTTGTTATGGATACGGCACCTCTTTGCGACCTCTGCGGCACCTTAGCGACCTTCGCGGGAAACAGTCTCCCGAAAAGGCTTACTATCGTGAATCTTCGATTTCGCCAAGTACGCTAAGGAAGCGTTATTCATAGGAAATAAATCCGTGGTTTCTTCCTGATCTCATCTTAAACGACCTTTATGACTCGTCTTCAACTTCACCACCACATCCTCCAAAAACAATCCTTTCTTTGCGTCGGCTTGGACACCGATGTATCGAAACTCCCGAAGCACCTGTTGGATCATCCCGAACCGATTTTCGAGTTCAACCGGCAAATCATTGACGCCACCCGCGATTTTTGCGTCGCCTATAAGCTGAATACCGCATTTTACGAAACGCTGGGCAAAAAAGGCTGGGAGGCGCTGGAAAAAACGCTGGACTACCTGCCCGACACCCATTTTGCCATCGCTGACGCCAAGCGCGGCGACATTGGCAATACGTCTAAAATGTACGCCAAAGCCTTTTTTGAAACCATGAATTTCGACGCGGTGACGGTGGCACCTTACATGGGGGAAGATTCGGTGCTGCCTTTTCTCGGGTTTGAAAACAAATGGGTTATTTTGCTGGCGCTGACGTCCAATAAAGGGAGTGCCGATTTTCAAATGACCCCGCAGGAAGACGGGCGACCCCTGTTTGAAAAAGTATTGCGTAAAGCCCAGGACTGGGGCACGCCTGAAAACCTGATGTTTGTGATAGGTGCTACCCACCCCGAACAGTTTGACCAGGTCAGGGCGGTTGTTCCGGATCATTTTCTTTTGGTGCCCGGGGTAGGGGAGCAGGGCGGAGATTTGCAAAAAATCAGCAAACACGGCATGAATGAGCGCTGCGGCTTGTTGGTCAACTCCTCCCGCGCTATTATCTATGCAGGCAGCGGGGAAAATTTTGCGGAAGTCGCTGCGGCCTCGGCAAAATTGGTGCAAACAGAGATGGCTGGCCTGTTAGCTGTACAACCGCGTTAAAACAACACCACAATCGGATAACCCAGAAGCAGACTACCGTTTAAAACCGGTCTAACTTTGTGGCTTCAAAATTATCCGATTGAATATGATTAAGACCTTGAATTTATCTCGATTGCAAAACCCGGCTACGGCTGTGGGGTTTGTATTTATGATCCTGAGTATTCTTTTTAGCGGCTGGATTGCCCGGATTCCGGAAGTACAGTCCAACCTTGGATTGAGCAAAAGCCAGTTGGGATTTTCCCTTCTCGGGCTCTCCCTCGGCGCGCTTTCGATGACCATCACTTCCGGGTGGCTGACTTCAAAGTTGCGCACAGGCGTTTCCCTTACCAGCAGTACCCTGCTTTTTTGTTTCTGTATTGCCCTCCCGGCGTTTGCGTGGGATGAGTGGTCGCTTTTAGTGGCGCTTTTTGCTGTCGGCGTAGGCAACGGGTTTATGAATGTCGCCATGAATGCGGCGGCGGCGGCTGTAGAGCGTTCGGAACAGGTGAACATCATGCCTTATTGCCACGCCATGTATAGTTTGGGCCTGATCTTTGGGGCACTCCTCTCCAGCGCTGCTGGCGCACTGGGCATTTCTGTTGCCCTGCACCTTTCTGTGTTGGGCGCGCTTATGGCACTTGGCTACACGTTGATCCATCCGGTTTTAAACCAGTTGCCGCGGGTAAAGCGCGAGGTTGCACGTTTTTCGTTGCGCTCTGCGGAGCTACTGATGCTGGCGGTGCTAGCTTTTTGTTTCATCATGAGCGAAGGTGCCATTGCCGACTGGACGGCGGTTTATCTCAAAAATGAATTGGGCGCCAGCGCTTCCATCTCCAGCTTAGGCTACGCCTGTTTTGCGTTTGCCATGACGGCGGGACGGTTTAGCTGTAATTATCTCAGGGTGATGCTGGGAGTTCGGAAGTTGATGATTTGGGGCGTCGCTATTACCATCGCCGGGCTCTTGTTGCCCGTTCTGGTGCCTTCTGTGGCTGCCGGAATTATTGGATTTGCCATTGCAGGACTGGGGATAGCCAACTTAGTGCCGGTCATTTTTGCGGCTTCCGCCAAAATTGAAGGCATTCATCCGAGTGCGGGCATCGCAACCGTTCTAACGGCAGGTTTGACAGGGCTGATGCTTTGCAGGCCGATAATCGGCTGGCTGGGCGAAAGTTGGGGATTGGGCATGGGACTGGTCTTTATTATGGCGATGGTTGCCATTGGCGGGCTGCTGACTTTGTTGGCCATTCGCAGGTTCCACGTGTCGCTATAAAAAAAACAACTTCCCCGAAAAGGACGGGGAAGTTGCTGCTTAACACTCACTAGTTTATGAAACTTAAGCCAACTTATGCTATTTAACGAACTTCTGTATGGGATGTTACGCTGAACAACGTTAAGAATTTGCTAAATAATCACCCACCACATTCTTTTTGAAGTTGCTGGATCTGAATCACCCACAGCTTCTTTTGATCCTCCACCTCGTCTTCGTCACAAAAATCTGTAACGTACATGATGGTTTCTCCGGTAATCGGAGAGGTGGAAATTGCAAATTCCAGATATTCTCCTTCTTCCGCTTCCACCCACCTGAGCCGCAACCGCTCTTCTTCTATGTCATCAATGACTACCGCCACTTCCTCTGAATTTCCCCACCAAAAGGTGTAGAAGTCGCCCTGGATGTCTGCCTTGTCGCAAAACCACCGGATCAGGCAGGAAGGCGTCGTCAAAAACTGATACAAAATGTTCGGCGATGCTTTGAAAATAAACTCTATCTTGAATTTGACACGCTCCATACTGGAATTTTAATTGGTTTTATACGGTATAGACCGTAGCTGTTGAATTTTTCGATTAGCTCCCTGTACGATGTATACGAGTGAGAAGTAACGGAATTGCGATGCAGGATAGGCAAAAATTCAGCCCTTTTCGTGAAAGTCCCCTGCTTTCACGCAATAAAAGATAAAAAAAATGACTTTTGCAAATTTTTCTGTTCTTGAGCGAAAATATAAGTGCTATCCCCCTGATTACCAACAATCTTTTAGCGGTCAGCCGCAAGGCGCAATTTTTAATAAGGTGGGAAGTTCGCCGCCTGCCGCCTGTTGAAGAATAAATGCTCGTGTTCACTTGACACAAAGCCCTATTTGGCGTAACTTTGCGGTCTGTATGCACAAAGACTTCAGAAACTTCATCAGCATGACTTTTTGCTTCTTACGGCAAATCCGCCTGTTATTAAGCCATCGTTTTCATTCATTTCACCAATAGGCCGGCTATTAGGTCAACTAAGTAGCCGCGGGAGGCGTTTTAACTTACTACAAACTAAAAAAATACACGGGTAAATGAGACAGCTCAAAATTACAAAATCCATTACGAACCGGGAAAGCCAGTCCCTTGAAAAATACCTTCAGGAGATTGGCAAAGTGGACTTACTTACCCCGGAAGAGGAAGTGGAGTTGGCCAAGAGGATAAAGCAGGGTGATCAGGCAGCACTTGAAAAATTGACGAAAGCTAACCTCCGGTTTGTTGTATCTGTCGCCAAACAATATCAAAACCAGGGTTTGTCCCTCAGCGATTTAATTAATGAAGGCAATCTTGGTCTGATCAAAGCCGCCCAGCGCTTTGACGAAACCCGTGGATTCAAGTTCATTTCTTATGCAGTGTGGTGGATTCGCCAGTCTATTCTTCAAGCATTGGCCGAGCAATCCAGAATTGTGCGGCTTCCGCTGAACAAAGTTGGCTCGCTCAACAAGATCAATAAAGCTTTTTCTGAACTTGAACAGGAATTCGAACGCGAGCCTTCGCCAGAAGAATTGGCCGAATTGCTCGAAATTCCAAGTGAAGAAGTCGAAACGACGCTGGGGGTCGCTGCACGCCACGTATCTATGGATGCGCCCTTCGTAGAAGGTGAAGACAACTCGCTGCTCGATGTGCTTGAAAATATTGGCACGCCGAATACCGACCAGTCGCTGGAGTACAACGAATCGCTGCGCCGGGAAATCGAACGCTCCCTCAGCACGCTCACCGACCGTCAGTGCGACGTCATCAAGCTGTATTTCGGCATTGGCGTTGAACACCCGATGTCGCTCGAAGACATTGGCGACAAATTCGGGCTGACCCGCGAGCGCGTTCGCCAGATTAAAGACAAAGCCATCAACAAACTCAGATCGGCCAACCGCAGCAAGCTGCTGAAAAACTATCTGGGCGCTTGATTTCAAGTGGATAAATAAACAAAAGCCGGAAAATCAACAAAGTGTTGATTTTCCGGCTTTGTTTTTAGGGGAAGTGTCACCTTTTAAAGCTTCTTTCAAAGCCGTCATGGAATATTTTGCGATGTACAACTTTCATAGCAGTTAAAATTCTCTTATTTTTGAAAAAAAATGCTGATAAGTGGATTGGAATTAAAAGGTGGAATTCTGGAAATGGTTTACAACATCCACGACGATGAGATGCTAAAGGGTGTGTATGACTTGCTTTCTGATCTTGTTAGTGCGTCACAACAAGGAGAGCTCCTTACCTCTGAAGATGAAATTGCTCTGGATAATGCGATACGGGATCTAGATGATCCTAATCAATGGGTACAGCATGAAGAAATTTTACGTATGCTGAAGAAATAAGATACTATGGTAGAGATTGTTTGGCTAAGGAAAGCTTTTGATGAACTTCAAAAAATATACGACTATCTTGAGGTAACTTATTCAGAAGAACGTGCCTAACAATGGCTATCTGATTTTGTATCCATTACTGATCTATTGTGCAAGTACCCTTCCATTGAGCGTCCCTCAAAAAAAGGACGCAATATTCGGTTTATTGTAGTTAAAATCGTTACCGCCTCTACTATAAAAGCACTTCCAAACGATCGTTTATTGCCTTCCTGTTCGATAGTCGTAAAGACCCGAAACGAGACATTTATCAATAGACTTGTTGCGACGGGGCAACGTGGCGGAAAAAACGAGCTTGTACCCCGCTTAAATGCCTACCGGGCTGCCATTTGTCTAACAACCTCTAAAGCGGCTCCTCCTCCCCATCTTCCACAATATGCAGCGGCCGGTTAATGCTCTGCTGAAGAGAAATGAACGTTTCTGTGCGTTGAATACCGTTGATTTTCTGGATTTTATCATGCAAAACCTGGCGGAGGTGGTTGGTGTCGCGGCAAACTATTTTTGCAAAAATGTTGTATAGGCCAGTCGTATAATGGGCGTCTACAATTTCGGGGATGGCCTCCAATTCCCGCGCTACATCATCGTAGAGCGAACTCTTATCTAAGTAGATGCCCAAAAAAGCGCAGATGTCGTAGCCCAATTTTACCTGATCCACGCTTAGGCTATAGCCCGTTACGATCCCGGCATCTTCGAGCTTCTTCATCCGAACGTGTATCGTTCCTCCCGAAACAAATAATTGCTGGGCTATGTCTGTGTAGGCCTGTTTGGCGTTTAACATTAAGATAGATAAGATTTTTCGATCCAGTTTATCCACATTTTTGATTTTACTCATCTTGAAAAATTGGCAGTTTTTGCAAATATACGCTTCACATTTTAGGGGATGGATAAAAAATCTGGCTTTTTGTTTAATTTTTTATAAAAACTAACTAACCATACCCTTGCGTTTCGGCTGACTTCAAATGGGGTTTGGCCATCAATGTCCTCCCGAAAACGCCGGTTTCAACATTAATCGCTTAATTTTGTATTTAGTGTCTATCCATTTAGTCCGGTGTCTACTCTTTAGAGTTCGAGAGCAAGGCACGCGAAGGCCCCAAAAACGGGAGTTTACTTGCGTAATTGACCGTTTTTGGGGCCGAGTGTAACGCAGCTATCGGACTATAAAGACAGACACTATTTAGTCTTTAACCACACTTGAAAAAAAGTAATGGACAATCCTCAACGTCGCCCGCTGGAATCTTCAAAAATCTGGATGCCCCTCGCGCTGGCCATTGTGCTGGTTCTGGGAATCCTCATTGGAGGTCGCCTGCAACAGTTCGTGCCAGCAGTATATATTGACCGTGCCGATGAATACGATGCGCAGGCATGGAAACAGGGAACCATAGAAGAGCTGATCCGGTACGTGGAGGCGAAGTATGTGGACAGTACAGACCGGCGTTCCCTGACCGAAGCGGCCATCAACACCATTCTGAATGACCTGGATCCGCATTCAAGTTACATCCCTGCGGAAGAATTGGCCGAAGTCAATGACCAGTTGGAAGGTAATTTCGATGGCATCGGAGTCGAATTTCTCATGCTGGAAGACACCATTGTCGTGGTGGCACCGATGGCTGGCGGCCCTTCAGAAGCTGCCGGCATCCTTGCTGGCGATAAAATTGTGCAGATTGAGGACTCCATCATTGTGGGGAAAAACCTCAAAACGGAAGACATCATCAACATGCTCCGTGGAGAAAAAGGCTCTGAGGTGGGCATTGGCGTCCTGCGTTACGGCGAAAAGCAAATCCGCAAATTCAAGGTAAAACGCGACAAAATTCCGGTCTACAGTGTAGAGGTGGCCTATATGCTCAACAAAAATACGGGCTACATCAAAATCAACCGCTTCAGCGCCACCACCTACGAAGAATTCATGAAAGGCTTAGAAACGCTTTCCGCAAAAGGCCTGAAAAACGTGATTCTTGATCTGCGCTACAATCCCGGAGGATATTTGCAGCAGGCAACCAATATGCTTTCGCAGTTTTTTAAAGAAAAGGACAAATTACTCGTATATACACAAGGTCGCACGGTCAGCCGTACTGAATACAAAACAACCGGACGTCCGTCTTTTGACATTGACAACGTGGTGGTTTTGATTGACGAAGGCTCGGCGTCGGCCAGCGAAATCATTGCAGGTGCCATTCAGGATCACGACCGCGGTCTCATCGTCGGGCGCCGATCATTTGGCAAGGGGTTGGTGCAGGAGCAATACCGCCTCAGCGATGGTTCTGCGTTGCGACTGACTGTGGCGCGCTATTACACGCCTTCGGGCCGATCCATCCAAAAACCCTACAAAGACAATGCTGCTTATGAAGAAGATGTGCTTAAGCGCTACGAATCGGGCGAATTCTTTTCTGCGGATAAAAACGTGGTGAAAGACTCCACCCGGTTTTACACCAGTGGTGGTCATGTGGTATTCGGCGGTGGTGGCATCATGCCCGATGTTTTTGTCCCGGTGGATTCTACGTTGATGAACGACCTGTACCTCGAACTGCGGCAGCATGTTTCCGGATTTGTATTTAACTACATGCAACAGCACGAAAAGCGCTTCAAAGACTATCAATTGGCTTCTTTTCGGAGCAACTTCTACACCAGCGATGAAATGTATAACGAGTTCATCAAGTATGCAGAGGCCAAAGGGGTGAAAAAGAAACCCAAAGAGGGGACTTCCATCAAAAAAGAGATCAAACATTTTATCAAAGCCCGGATCTCGCGCCATCTGTTCAATGAAGAAGGATTCTACACCGTTTGGAACGATGCAGACAACGTTGTAAAAAAAGCCGTTGAGCTGTTGGGTAATCCGGATCCCATTGCAGCCGTGAAGAAGTGATGCCGCCAAGTGAACAGCATGCGATGAATGACACGCCTTTCCTATTGGTTCCCCAGGCTTTGCTTCGTTGGGAAAAACAAATCCTTTGGCTTTCAATCGGCCTGATTTTGCCAGCCATGTTGTTGCAGTTGGGAGTTCAGCCGTTGTTTTTGGAAGAGCCGCGCCGCATTATGATTGCCCTCGAAATGGCCGAAAACGGCAATTTATGGGCACCTACCGAACTGGGGGATTTTTACTACAAAAAACCGCCTGTTTTCAATTGGATCCTGCTGGCAAGCTCCTGGCTTTGTGGTGGTTATTCTGAATTTGCATTTCGCTTGCCCACCGTATTGTCTATCATTTTACTGACCTTTCTGATTTTTTTGTTGGGACGGCGCTATGTTGGCGAGCGTTTTGGCGCTTACAGTGCGCTGTTATTCCTCACTGGAAGCGGCATCTTGATGTATTTTTCGACGCTGGCAGAAATTGACCTCTTCTATGCTTTGGTCACTTTTGCGAGTTTTGCCACCTTTTTTCATTACTACCAAACTCGCCAATATTGGCCTGCGTTTCTGCTGACTTATGCGCTGGGTGCCATTGGAACCCTCACCAAAGGTCCGCCTTCGGTGTTGTTTCTCGGGCTGACCCTTTTTGCGTGGTTAGCCTGGAAGCGCGACCTGAAGCGCCTGTTTTCTTTGGCACACCTTGCCGGGGGCGTTTTGTATCTGGGGTTGCTGGGCGGCTATCTTTACATTTATGCACAGTACAATTCGCTGTCCAATTATTTTCCCGGACTCTGGGGTCAGTCGAGCGAAATGACCATCCTGGAACGCAGCTTTGGACAATTGTTGCGCCACCTCGTTAATTTTCCTTTAGATACCCTCAAAGACCTCCTGCCGGGAAGTTTGCTCCTGGCATTTTGCATCCGCCGCGATTTTTGGAAGTTGGCGCGCCAAAACGACCTTATTGTTTTTGCCTTGCTCACTGTTGCGGTGAACATCCCCGCCTACTGGGTGTCGCCGGGTGCACGACTGCGTTACATCTACATGCTTTACCCGCTGCTCCTTTATGTATTTGTGTATTTCCAGCAAATGGAAGATGCTAAAAAGTGGATGCAGCTTTGGTTGCGCATAGCCGTGGGCGTCGTTATTGGGGCTCTGACGCTGGCACCATTGGCTATTAATTTTGTACCCGATCTGGCTTTCATTTCATGGCGACTGCCTTTGTCGCTCGGTTTTACGGCGGCCATGTGTGTTATATTTTACGTCTATTGGCGAAAGCCGGCATTGTCGCTTCCGCTACTGATTTTGTCCATGTTCGTTTGCCGGATCCTGTTTGATCTCACCGTGCTGCCCCAACGCGCGCAGGACAGCGGGGCACTCCGCGAAAAACAATTGGCCGCCAATATCCTGAAACTGAGCGGCGACGCGCCTTTGTATATGTACGGCGAAGGCCGCATTTCTTTTACCAGCACGGTGTACATCGGGCTGATGCGGGGTCAGGCTTTGCGACGCAAACGCGACATTGAGCCGGGCGTTTGTTACCTTGCTGAAACGAACCTGTTGCAAGGTCGCAGCGACTATGACACTTTGCTACAGTTTGAGTACAACGGACTGCCGCATGCGTTGGTGCGGTTCAAGTAAATAGGGCTGTCTTTATAGTTCTATAGCTGCGTTATGGCAGGCAAACCTATAAGGCTTTAGAAACCTATGGTATGTACACAAGACCCAAAGAACGGGCGTCACGCTTCGTCACATCGGGACGCAATGCCGGTAGCGCGTCATGACGCCAGAACGGCACGTCCCATCGGGACGCAATGCCGGTAGCCCCAATCATCCCGGCATTGCGTCCCGATGGGACGAAGCGTGACGCTACTTCCCTTGTTCTTCCAAATATCCCTCCTTCACCGCATCTTCAGAAATACCGTGCAATTGCACCGGGCGGGCTTTGCGGCGCATGCGCAAATTCAGGAATTCTACCAGCAACGAAAAAGCAATGGCAAAATAAAGGTAGCCCTTGGGCACTGTGCCAACCTCTGAACCTGCGATAGACAAATGGGCTAAGTGGGCGCCTTCCGCAATCAGCATAAAGCCGATCAGGATCAAAAATGCCAGACCCAGCATTTGGATAGTGGGGTGTTTGTTGACAAAATTGCCCACCGGCGTTGCGAAAAGCATCATGATCAAAACCGATAAAACAACGGCAAAAATCATGATGGCTAATGCGCCATACAGGCCGTTGGTCATGCCGATGGCGGTGAGGATGGAGTCGAAAGAAAAGACAATGTTGATGACCGTAATCTGGATGATCACATTGCTAAATGCTGCTTTTGCACTTTTTTTGCTCACTTCGGTTTCTACCGCCGTGTGATCCACACCCTCTAATTTATGGCCGATTTCTGTGGTGCTTTTATACAGCAGGAAAATACCGCCAGCAAGCAGAATCAGGCTTTGGCCGGAAAACCCTCCCGTAATCCAGGATGCATTGATTTCAAACCAGGGTTCCTTCATCGCCACCAGCACCGATACGCCCAACAGCAGCACAATGCGCAACACCATGGCTAAAATCAAACCGATGTTGGTGGCTCTGGGGCGTTCATTTTCAGGCAGCTTGCCCGCTGAAATGGAGATAAAAATGATGTTGTCAATGCCCAGTACGATTTCCAGAAAGGTCAGCGTCAGCAGGCTGATCCACATTTCTGCGCTGGCGAAGTCGGGTAGTACAAATTCCATAAAAGCAGGATTTCTTAAGTTGATTTTTGAAATGCAAGGTTACGGAAAAGAGTAGAAAGATGATAGAGAATAGTAGAGAGAAGTTAGACTATCTGGACGGCGATGGTAATTTTGTGGAATATTTCAGAGAAATAGGTACTCATCAAATCAGCTATGGCCAAATACATCGCATTTCTACGGGGCATCAACGTCGGGAACATTCGCATCAAAATGGCCGACTTGAAATCTATGTTTGAAGAGATTGGTTTCCAAGAAGTTAAAATATATTTGCAAACTGGAAACGTCGTTTTTGAATCCCCGAAAGCACACGGAGAGCTAAAGCCCCTATTGGAAAAGGCGCTTTCGGAAACCTTTCATTACCACGCTTACGTCTTGTTATACCCGTTTGACGACCTGGCGGATATCATTGCTCAATACCCAATGACGCGGGACGAAGGCCACCACGCCTATGTTATTTTTATTGACAAGCCGGCTGTTTTTGAGGAGCTCCGGGCCATTGCGGCCACCTTGGGCGAAGAATCTGCCAACATCATGGCTGGCAACAACGTGATTTACTGGAAAGTCCTCATCGGCCAAAGCACCGACACGCCTTTTTCAAAAGCCAGCGCAAAGGCGAAGTACAAAAGCAGCGTGACCGTTCGGAATTTGAATACGTTGGAGAAGATGGTGTGAGCAAGGCGTCATGCAGACAAACTGTTTCGGGTTTGGTTAAAAAATGGAGAGGAACATTGGTGTCTGGTTCATGTTGAGGTGCAAGGGTATCGCGATCCAAATTTTGCACTTCGTATGTTTCAAATTTCAAATTTTCTTGATCTACCCGAAAGCACAATACAAACTTTAACTTTAGATAACTAATTGACCATCAATTATTGGGGCGAAATAACAAGCGCATCATTTCTGCCCCTCCCCCAATATTCGCTGCCCCCCCAACTGCAAACTACACCCCTTTGAAATCGCATACAGCCGTCGTACGCCTTCTGCTTTATAACTTTCCACCACGATGTGCGCGCCGCCAAACTCCGGTTTTTTTTGATAGGCAGCAAAACCCTGTTCGCAGTTTTTGAGGGTGATGTCGCGGATGTAGAGGGTGGATAAATCCTTGGATGCCACGCCGATATTTGCGTTTTCTATAATAGCGTTTAGTACGGTCACGTCACTTTCTTCTCCCACGCTGATGCCTTTGTCGGTGCAACGGGTGGCTTTGCAATCGCGAATGGTGACGATACTACCCGAAAAATCCATGGCGTCGTTGCCGATGTCCAGGAAAGTCGTATTGTTGATTTCACCTTTGCAAAAATCGTTGTCGAACGCGTCGTAATGCGTTTCAACAAACCGACAATAATCCATTTTATAAGAAGCGCGAATGACGTTTAGCGCGTCTTCACAGTGGTTTCTATGGAAAACGCAGCGGTAGAAATGCACCTCTGATTCGTAAAAATTTACAGCGCCGGTTAAGATCCAACTATCTTCTCTAAGGGTATTCAGGTCTTCAAAAACAACGTGTTTCAGGATAGAGCGCGCCCCGGCCTGCAACACTGTAAACCCCTGTGCGCTCCGGTCGGAGGAGTGAATTTTTATCGGGGCATCTTCCGAACCAATCATTTGCACCGGCGAACGCGAGATAAATCTGGCTTTGTTGACCAAATCAAGCGTCACGCCACCGCCAAAAAACACATCAAACCCTTCGGGAATGATTACATCCGAAGCGATGCGGTGTGCGCCCGGGCGAAAACGGATGGTTTTGCCTTCCACCACCCAGTAAGTATTGCTCACAGGCTTCGCCTTGGCGAACAAGCGCTGCGCTGTTGTGCCGTTTTCCGGTCTTTTCCATTTAGAAACGGGGGCGCTGAAGGCAGAATCCACACCTGGAATCTTGAAAAAAAGATGCGTGGCAGCCACCGGCAGATCCAGGGTTTCGTAGTGCCGGATGCTCTGGAATTGCGCTGCGAACTGGTACAAAAACCGTACGCTGTTCAGGTCGCTGACGGCAGCGTCGCGCTGGATGCGGCTCAGCAAATAGCGTGGCGACTGGCCCGGCAACATCACATTCAAAGCAGCCGCTTGCTTTTGAGAGCCATAACCATAGCCGGTGACCTGAATGGGCAAACTATGCGCATTGCCGACCAGGACTTGTTTTTTGCCACCGGCAGTTCTCTGTGTAAAAGTTTTCAGACTCCCTTCCGAAAAAGGCAAAATCAAAGAGTGCAGATAAGCGGCCTGTTCCACAATTTTAGACAGATCGGGCTGGTAATCCGGAAATTCCATCTGTAGCCATTGCAGGCGGGACGCCCAGCCTGCCGCGTTTTCATCTAAAAAATGATCCAAATAAGCGGATGAGGTAAATTGATATAGGTAGTGAATGTATTTTGCTACAAATACCTCATCCTGAAATAAATAGGCAAAGGCTGTTCGGGCGTCCATGGTCGCCGGATCAAGCGCGCCCTGACCCAGGAAGGTGTATTGTCGGTTCGGCGTGCCATCGTAGCCATCGAAACCGATAGGCTCTAAACGGCTGGTCACCGGATTGTAATAGAAGCGCTGGTTGTGCCAGATGATGCCGTGGTAGGCACTCAGGACATCGCTGATGGCATAGAATTTCGCCAAGCGTTCGAGGTCGAAAATGTCGGCGGGGGGCTTCAGCCCAAACTGAAACTGGTGGAGCAGTTCACGAGCCTGTTCGTATTGTTTGGAAAGGGTAGGGGCGCCAGCGATCTTGTCCTCCCGGAAAGTGCCAATGTCGGCATTTTCTTTTTCCATGATGGTATGTGCGGCTTCGGAACGCGTGTAGCCGTGGTGGTTCAGCTGCCGCTCGATTCCCGCCCAGAAGCCGTCTTCGTTGAGTTTTACAATGGGGCCTTCCCGCCGTTGCCGGAATTCGGGCAGTTCTTTTTCAAAATGTTCTTCGTAGGCATAAATTCCGAGCGATTTTCCGTTCAGGAACAACTCGATGAAATCATAGCGGGTGGTCAGCAACCCCTCTTTTTCCCAAAATCGGTGCAAAAGCCATTCGTGCAGGAAATAACGTGCCGCAGGCGTATGCACCGAAAAAGAAATCATTCTTTTCCATGCATTTGGCGCTTTGACGCGCAGGCGGAACGACCATTTTTCGCCTTCTATGTGTTCCAATCGGTCACCTTTCAGGCGCAGGTTCACCGGGATTTCAACGCCTGCACTGTCCATAATTCTGCCACCTACCCATCCGTCGTCGCTATTTTCGAGTACGCCGTTGCGAAGGGCGGCTTCGCGCTTTTCGCGCAGGGTTGCCATGGCTTTATCTGAAATTTGAAGGTGCAACGCCTCCGGACGGAAATGGCCTTCGGGGAGCGTTGCCGTTTTTTCCATCAATAAGTCGTCAAAAAAGATGGCTTTTTGTCCGCTGGCATAAACGTAGACCCTTACTTTGTCTACCGGCTTGTTGTATGGGATGTGAAAACGGATTTCCAATTTTTCCCAACCCTGGCCATCCATTTCCACGGGGGTGTTTGCTTCAAAATAGAGTGCGTCATCCGCTCGAACCACCAAACTGCCCTCGTTGCCGGGGTTCTTAAAACGCCATACCGAAACGGTGAAAAGTTCGCCGGCCTTAGCGCCTTGCCATTCGTAGCCGAAACCGAACTGGATGCCTTCGCCTTTGGGCACCTTGCAGGAATGACCACCGGAGCGCGCGCGTTCCGGACTTTGGCTGGCGCTGTTTGAAAATAGGCCGCCGTGTCCCTTGAAATGTTTACCACGCACCGTTTCTGCATCGCAATAAACCCGGTTTGGCGAGGAGACCTGGCTGCTGTTGACCGCCTGAACGACAACATAAATCAACCCGGCAACAAACAACAACAGCCCGGCAATAGCCAGCACCCGTTTTTCCTGCCGGCGGCGTTTGGAGCGGTATTTATCGGAAAGAATCATGCCAGATCGGGTTGCTCAACGACGGAAAGTGTACTCCCCGGAGAAAGGGTCTGGAGTTCTGTTTTTACTTTTTCTAATTGTTCCAGCGAATCAAATTTGCAGAGAAAAGAAAGTTCCAATCCTTTTCCGGGTGCATGCATTCGTTTCAGATCCACATAAGGCAGGGCATCTGTCAGGATTTTTGAAACCGTTTGCACGCTGTCCAACTCGGTACGAATGTGGATAAAATAAGCGCCTTCACGCCGGGCTGCCCCTTTGCCTGCAATTTTCAGGCTGAGGAACAACAAGGCCACGATGATGCTGAACGTGACCACCGCCAGCACAGGCTGATTGGCGCCGCCTGCCAGCCCGATTCCGATGGCGATGAAGAGGTAAGTCAGTTCCTCCGGATCTTTGATGGCCGCCCGGAAGCGCACGATGGACAATGCTCCAACTAAACCCAGAGACAAAGCGATAGACGATTTGACGATCATGATGATGAGCAGGGTTCCTAAAGCCAGCGGCAGGAAATTGGCTGCAAATTTGCGCCGGTTGGAGAGTGTCTGGCCAAAGCGAACATAAAAAAGGCGCAATAAGGAGGCCAGCGCTGCCGTGATGAGGATATTGAGTAGAAATTCGCCAAACGGAACATTGTTGGCGAATTCCTGAATGTATTTTTCTTGAAGTTCCTGTAATAGATCCATTTCTGACTTGCGTTTAGGCGCAGGTAAAGGTATTTGTTATCTTCACTAAAAATCACACTTATGGATAAATTTTGGAACGACCTTATGAAGCACCTCTACACGTATTACGACGGCTTCATTGCCTTACTCCCGCGATTGGCCGTAGCGATCCTAACGCTGCTGGTGTTCTATTTTATCGCAGTCAACCTTCGGAAAATTGCAAAAAACAGGCTGCGCAAGCGCACGGATGATCCGCTTATGGCAGATTTCGTTTCGCGAATGACAGGTTATCTGCCGATCATTATCGGTATTTTAATCGCTTTCAAAGCCGTGGGGTTGGGAGGTGCTGCGACCAGCCTTTTAGCCGGCGCTGGCGTAACTGCTTTCATCATTGGCTTTGCTTTTAAAGACATCGGCGAAAACTTTTTGGCTGGGATGGTGATGACTTTTCAACGTCCTTACCGGATGGGGGATACGGTTCAGGTTGCCGGAGTAGAAGGCAAAATTATAGGAATGAACCTGCGCGACACCCAAATCAAAACGTTGGACGGCAAAGATGTTTTCGTTCCCAATGGTCTGATTTTGCGCCAGCCCATTTACAATTTCACCATTGATGGTTTTTTGCGCCAGCAATTTAAGGTCGGGTTGAACTACGACGCTGATCTACAAAAGGCTATGGCTTCTATTCTGGAGACGCTTCATTCGGTTCCCGGCGTTCTGGGCGACGAGCGGCCGCCCAATGTCGTCCTCGGACAAGTCACCGGGAGTATCGTAGAGCTAAATATTTATTTTTGGATCAATACGTTTGACGCGACGGTTTCGGGGCAACAAACGCAGAGCGATGCCATCAAGAAGGTGGTGGATCGGTTAAAACAGGATGGCTATGTTTTACGATGATTGGTTTGATGCACAAAAAAAAGGCGCTTCGCCAAAGGGAAGCACCTTGTATAAAGTATAAACAAACAAAAAACATTAGCATTTTTGCGAATCAAAGACCTAACATAGCGGGTCAAAAAGTGTTCATCAAATTATAAAAAAAGAACTACAGGGATGACCAATCGGAGGCTGATAGAAATATTTTTGGCGCAAGTCGTCGTTTATTTGCTGATCTGGGTATTTAACAGCTACCTGGCGCTGGTGCTCAGTAGCATTTTTGCAGGAATCTGTCTGCTGATTTTGCTGGTGGCGTTGGCCGTAGAATTGATCGAACGGAGCAAAGTGCCGCGCTGGTACTACTACCTGATGATCGTATCCACCCTCGCGCCATTGCTGGCCATGGGGGTGTATTTCGCTTTTGGCGGCGATCTTTCTTCGGTGAGTGAGTTTGGATAAGTGGTTAATATTTACTGGTTATTTGTTGTTCGTTAAGCGTTGTAGGTTGTTCGTTGGGATGACGTAATTTGATCAGGAGTAATCGTTAACGAACAACGCTCAACGAAGAACGCTCAACCATCCTACCGTTTTCCGAAAATCGGTGTCGCGCTATACCGCTGCACAAACTCCTTCATCTCATCCACCATATCCGGCGATCCCATGGCAATGGTGGCGCGCTGGTGCAGGTGGTTCACTTCCAGATCAAGGACTCGTTCCAATTGGCAGGTCATTGCCTTGCCGCCAGCTTGTTCTACGATGAACGACAACGGGTTGCATTCGTAGACGATGCGCAGTTTTCCTTGCGGGTACTTGCGGGTATTGGGGTACAAAAAGATCCCACCCTGGAAAAGAATGCGATGAATATCCGACACCATCGAGCCAATGTACCGCAGCATCAGGTTCATATCCGAGCAGTGGTCAATGTAGCGGCGCATTTCGAGGTCAAATTTAAGGTAGTAACCCTGGTTGACTGAATAATAATTGCCGCGAGCCGGAATCTGAATGTTTTGGTGAGAAAGACAAAACTCGCCGATGGTTGGGTCGAGCGTGAACCCGTTCACCCCGCGCCCGGTGGTGTAGACGAGCAGGGTAGACGTGCCATACAGCACGTATCCGGCGGCGACTAACTGGTTGCCTGGCTGCAGAAAATCTTCGATGGCGCAGGGGTCTGTCGGGTCGCTCACGCGGCGATAAATGCCAAAAATGGTGCCGACTGAAACGTTTACGTCAATATTGGAAGAGCCGTCGAGCGGGTCGAACACGACAACGTATTTGGAAGGTTTGTCGTCAACAGGCGGAATGGCGATGAACTCTTCGCACTCTTCCGAAGCGACACCGCAACATTCTCCGCTGTTTTTCAGGCATTCGATCAGTTTGTCGTTGGCATAAAGATCGAGTTTTTGAACGACGTCGCCGGTTGAGTTTTGCGAGTCAGCCACCCCCAGGATGTTGAGGAGTCCAGCCTTGTTGACTTCCCGGTTGACAATTTTGGCCGCAACACCAATGTCGCGGAGCAAGCCGGTCAGCTCGCCTGAGGCAAAAGAAAAATCCTTTTGTCTTCGGATGATGAACTCATCCAGCGTTACAATTCGATTCATAAATTTGGTTAGGTTGTCGTATCCGGTTAAGAAAGTGTAATTTGGTTGTGGTGAAAACAGCGTCGCACCCAACTGCGAAAATAAAGATAAAATGTGTCTTGGTAAATAAAAAACGGGTCTGCTATCTTTACGGGCTTTAATTAAAGTGCACAAACATGAAAATCACCTACTACGGCCATTCTTCTTTCGGCATCGAAACGATGGGGCGCCACTTACTTTTCGATCCGTTCATCAGCATGAATGAACTGGCTGCCGCCATAGCGGTAGACCGTATTCCTGCAGATTGCATCCTGTTGTCGCACGGGCACGGCGACCACGTGGCCGACGCCGCTGCGATTGCTCGGCGCACCGGCGCGCCCATTGTTTCCAACTATGAAATTGTAACCTGGTATGAAAAACAAGGGTTGAAGGGGCATACCATGAACCACGGCGGAAAGTGGGCTTTCGATTTCGGGAAGGTCAAGTACGTCAATGCGGTGCATTCAAGCATGCTTCCGGATGGTTCGTATGGGGGTAACCCCGGCGGGTTTGTTGTGTGGAATGAAGAATGTTCCTTCTATTTTGCCGGTGACACGGCCCTGACGATGGACATGCAGTTGATTCCAATGACTTGCCCTTCGCTCGACTTTGCTATATTGCCCATTGGCGGTAATTTTACAATGGATTACGCGGATGCCTTGATTGCAAGTGATTTCATTCGGTGCAATACGATCATCGGATGCCACTACGATACTTTTGGGTACATCAAGATTGATCACGATGTCGTAAAAAAAGCTTTCTCGGATAGGGGAAAATCGTTAATTTTGCTTCCCGTTGGCGGAAGCATGGAATTGTAGCGTGGGCATTTCGCAACGAACTTCCTTATACAGGTGAAGTCATGAAGAATCCATTAACTTCACCTATCATTTTCGATAAAACATCAGGTAAATGGGAAAAGTGATCGCCATAGCCAACCAGAAAGGCGGCGTCGGCAAAACAACAACGGCCATCAATCTGGCAGCATGCCTTGCTATTTTGGAAAAAAAGGTCTTGCTCATTGACGCAGATCCACAGGCCAACGCTTCTTCCGGCGTGGGATTAACTTCTGATGTGGTGGAGACCAGCATTTACGATTGCATCATCAACGAGTTGGATCCGGCTGAAGCCATTTACGAAACAGATACGCCCAATTTGCACATCATGCCGTCCCACATTAATTTGGTGGGCGCAGAAATCGAATTGGTCAACCGCCCCCGACGTGAATATGTGCTGCGGGACATCGTCAATAAGGTCAAAGATGAATACGATTACGTGTTCATTGACTGCCTTCCTTCCCTGGGCCTCACCACGTTGAATGCCCTCACGGCTTCTGACTCAGTACTGGTGCCCGTGCAATGCGAGTTTTTTGCACTGGAAGGGTTGTCCAAACTCCAGGACACCATTCGCTTGGTTCAAAAAAACCTCAATCCTGACTTAAAGATAGAAGGAATTTTGCTCTCAATGTACGACAGTCGGCTGCGTTTGGCCAATGTGGTCATTAGCAAGGTGCGGGAAATTTTTCAGGGCAAGGTATACGACACGATCATCCACCGGAACTCCAAAATCGGAGAGGCCCCCAACATGCACATGCCAGTCGTGTTGATTAATGCCGGGGGAAGCGGAAGTGTCAATTTCCTAAATTTGGCTAATGAGTTTTTGGCTAAGAATAATGATCCGGCTACCGTAGGTCACGCAGTAGTCGGTGCATAATTTGTGTATATTACCTTGTCTGAGCTTTAGAGTTCGAGAGCAAGGCATGTGAAGGCACAAAAATGAGATTTTACTTGGGTAAATGACCAGTTTTATGCCTTCACATAACGCAGCTATCGGACTATAAAGACAGACTAATTAGTGATACAATGGCTAAACAAGTAGTAAGAGTCGGCATGAAGCAACTTGGATCGGGCATTGACGCCCTTTTTTCGACCAAAATGGACGATGCGATCCGGGAAAACCCGGCGGAGGTGGTGCGCGAGCTGTCGCATACCTTTGCGATGATCCCGATTGGGGAAATTGAAGCCAACCCCGATCAGCCGCGGAAAGAGTTTGATCCCGATGCGTTGGAAGAATTGGCAGCCTCTATTCGGGTACACGGTCTCATCCAACCCATTACGGTTCGGCGGCTGAGCCCCAGCGAATACCAGCTTATTTCCGGCGAACGCCGCTGGCGCGCCTCGAAATTGTCGGGGCTGACGGAAGTGCCCGCGTACATCCGCATCGCCAACGACCAGGAAATGCTGGAAATGGCGTTGATTGAGAACATACAACGCGAAGACCTCAACGCGATCGAAGTCGCCATTACTTACCATCGGCTCAAAGAAGAATGCAACCTGACCGACGAGCGATTGGCGGAGCGGGTAGGAAAAAAGCGCAGTACCATCACCAACTACCTCCGCCTGCTGGATCTGCACATCGAGGTCATCGAGGCGATCCGGCACAATGAACTTTCCATGGGGCATGCGCGCGCCATTGCCAGCATTGAGGATAAATTGCTGCAAAAAGAAGCTTTGGCAGAAGTGCTGAGCAGAGGCATGTCGGTGCGCGACACGGAAAAATTGGTAAAAGCTTATTCCGGTAAATCTCAAAAAAAGGCACCTGTTGAAAAGTTGGCAGCACCCGGTAAACTGACTTCTGACTATGATGCCATCCTTGCCGATTTTCGGGCGTTTTTTGGATCGGGTCGTATTCAGATCAAATTAGATGACGATGGCAAGGGCCAAATTTTGATTCCTTTTGATACCGCCGACCAACTGACGGAGTTTTATCGTTGTGTAGAGCAGTGAACGGATTCGTAAAAGTACGGCGCAGAACATCTTTGGGCGCGCCCAAAACGTTTATGGTTTATGAAATTACCGCTGCTTTTGCTGTTTTGGTTCCTACTATGCCTGGCACCTGCCCGGATTGAAGCTCAGACTGCGCCCGTTCAGGTTCAGGATTCTGTGCCCGACACGCCTGCTCCTATCCAAAAGAAATTTTTGCCGGTTCCTAAAAAATCTCTGATGTGGGCGATTATTCCCGGAGGCGGGCAAGTGTACAACCGGCGCTACTGGAAAGTTCCGATCGTTTATGCTGCGATGGGCGGCATCGTTTATGCAATTGACTTTAACCAAACGAGATACCGGAGTCTTAAAACGGCTCTTGAGTTGAAATTGAAAGGGGAACCCCATGAATATAGTGGTACACAAATTGATAATACACTCACATTGCGTACGTTGCGCGATGGATTTGATAAAAATACCCAGCTTTCCTACATTGGTATGTTTCTGGTTTACGCCCTGCAAGGCGTAGAAGCCTATACAGATGCCCACCTGATGGACTTCGATATTGGCGATGACCTGAGCTTACAGGTGCAACCGCGTTTAGACATAAATCCCGCCACACAGTCTTTGTCGCCTGGTTTGGGCTTGCGCCTGCGGTTTTCAAAGTAATAAAAAAAAACCAAAAAACAGTCACGTTTATTGCAAAACCTGACTGACGCTGAGGCGCCTGCCTCGCGTGTCCTATTGGCTCTGCTCCGCCTGACAGCAAACAACCAAAAAACTTAACCTGTTAAAACCGCCCCAAAATTTTGGTGTACACTTTGTTTTCCTATCCTTGCACTTAAGAACACACACAACAGTTAGAAGAAAATAAACAGCTTCATATTTTTTTGAGCATTTGTAGATAGAATAAGCTGTCTTCTAACGAATTACAACAAACACGAACAAAATTGGGCAACCTTCCGGAAGGAAGGCTGATAATCGTATGGGAAGCAACAGCGTTGACCGCTTGTTGCGCACCCCATCGTTTCTGTCTGTTGACAACAGGTGGTAAAGATTAGATCAATCATAAAACGATATAAAAACCAAACCTTCATGACATCCAATCATCCAAAACAAACCAGCGCGCGCCTGCTCTTGAACAGCAACTCTTTTGGTTTTTCGGGGGGGGGTGTAATTCGTTGATAATCAATGGATAATAAATAATAAAGCACACACTTCTTATCCTTGCCTTTTCGGGTCTTACATTTTCGGCAACTGCACAGGATTGGGAAACGGTAACGGGTTCAACGATTGATTTTTCAGGCGGCCTACCCGCGTCTCCTCCTTTCTATCAGGCTGGGTTTTCACTCCTGGGCTTTGGCGCCAGCGGTAGTTCTCAGGACAATTGTGCCGGGGTTCTTAATTTCCAGAACACGTATTACATAGCGGTTCAGACAGTTCTTTCTAATGCTTACGAATACCGCTTTTCCTGGAATGCACGGACGACAACGTCCGGGAAGCAGGTGCAATTCCAGATTGGTTTGGTACCAGGCTCACCAGGGACAAATATCGGCAGCGCCCAAAACATCCTGGTAGTGAGCGGCTTCGACCAGACAACAACGGACGTGCAAAGCGCCGTTTTCAGCAATTACGACGGTTTGCATTACCTGATTGCACGGCGCAGTGGTGGCGGTTCGGCGCCATCTGTGCGGTTTGACAATTTCAAATTGGAGCGCCGCCTGATCAGCCCACCAGTATTGGCTTTCCAGCAATCCAGTGTCACCATAGCCGAAGGTGGCAGCACGCAGGTAAGTGTTTCAGTGACTACCCCTTCAAATGCACAAGTCTGTGTTTCAATCACCAATCCATCGGTGGCTTGCACAGCAGACGTCGTGCTGGTGGGTAGCGCCGACCCGCATTTGAGTAGCTTTGACACGCAAACACTTACTTTTGCAGAGGGGAGTACTATGGCCCAATGTTTTACCCTGCAATTGGAACCAGACAATGGCCAACCCGACCAGAATCATACCTATACCCTGGAGCTGCAAAACCTGACGGGCGGTGCTACAGCAGGTGAAGTGAACGCAATGACCGTGACGATAACAGAATTGCCGGCGGGCTGCCCGTGGGCGGGGGAAGACAAGACAATTTGTGCGGGGGAATGTGTTTATATTGGCTGTCTGCCTCGTTCTCTGAATGATTATGATCTATGCTATAGCTGGTTTCCTCAGGAAAATATTAGTTCAACCTCCTCGCCGTTTCCGGAGGTTTGTCCTGATGTTGCGACAACTTGTACCATCTACATTACCAATGACCAGGGAGATCTGATCGGTACTGATATGGTGACGATTACCGTTATCCCTTTACCCACAGTAGAAATTACACCCCCAAATCCGGCCATTTGCCAACAAGCGCCTCCTCCGGGTGTTCAGGTGCCGGGTGGCCGAAACAATGTTTGCTCGATTGACCCCATTACATTGAGTACCACTGCTACTTATTCCAGTTACATCTGGTCCACTGGGGAAAGCGGGCCAAGTATCGAGGTGGAAACGCCTGGCTCTTATCGTGTTACCGTCACGGATGCCAATGGCTGTAAGGCTTCTAAGGAAGTAGAACTGGCTTATTGTACAGAAACGACACTGGAAGTAAGCCCTGTACCTGCTCAACTTTGTGAAGGTTCAGTGGTATTGCAAGCTAATGCTGGGTTTGAGAGTTATGTATGGTCAGACAACAGCACGGCATCAAGTTTAACCGTTACTGAACCGGGCATATACAGTGTTACAGTACTGGATCCTGGCGGGTGTATTGCAGTGGGAAAAATAGAAGTAGAGGATTGCGAAGCAACTTCAATTGACCTAATTATATATAATGGACTAAAGGATTGGGAAGGAGATGTTAGTTGGTCAGGAGGACAGATTCTTGAGGAGTTAGCGGATAAGGAATATGAGATAGGAGCAGTAACAGTAGCTAACTTAAATAACACGGATGGCGATTTTATGGAGGATGGTGTCACAGAACGGATTGATAGAGATGATAACGATGTTAGACCTAGTAATGTGATGGGGCGCAATGAAATTGATTTGATGAAAATACAAATTGCAGCCGATGCAGATGTAATGCCTGACGCCGCTCATCCTCTTACACTTAGTCGAAAATCAGGTAATATAAAGGTATGGAAGAAACCATATAAATCTGAGCAGGTTACACTTCCATTAATAATCACCTCCCGGGAACAACTTGAACAATACCCAGAGCTTTATGTAGAGGCCACTGACAAAAGTATGTCAGTAAGAGATATTGAACTTCAACTGAAATATAAAAATGAAGTGGACAAAGTGAGAGCGACAGCAATCTGGATAGAGCAAACCAGAGGTTGGTATGCCAGGAGTGACAAGCCAACAGTAGGGGGTACAATAGGCCACCCGGATAACCTTGACTACCTGGATGAACCTTCATTGATCGATAGACTTAATACACTGAATATAGCAGAGGATGGTAGTCTTTATGGGTATGGCTCCAGCAACAACAGCCAGGGGCCTCCGGGAAGCCCTGATGGGGATACACGACTGGGTGGACGTCATCTGGTGGAATATCGGGTGTATCCTGCAGGTGTAAATACCCTTCCAGGGATATATTTTGATATAGCCCGACAGAGAAAGACAGTGGCGGCAAGATTTGAAAGTGGAGTAGGTAGCCCTTATGTGACCGATATAGACGACTTTCCTTGGGTGCCCCCTTTTCAATTTGAATGGAATGATCTAAGGCATACTCATAGGGCAGCAAACAACGAACTCCCAAATGACAGTGGGTCGCCACAGGATGAAGATGATAGATTGCCACCGGCAACGGTAACAGATCCGGCGGCAATGCTCCTATACTCTTTTGATAACGTTACGAATTTAATTTACGCACCCCCAATAATTACTGCGACCAACCCACATGCCGCTTTCCGAATGACCCGAGCTACTTTTTCAGAGTTCGTCAGGATCAGTTTTACCCCTTTCAATGACGAAAATCAGCTTTTGGGATCACGGGCTTCCGGTCGTTATGAATGGCACTGCACCCATTATCACAGGCGAGGGCCTAATAATCTATTGGTTATAGATACAGAACCTGTTTCTTATAGTGATCCCTGGATACAAACTGGAGAAGGCGCCCCCCAAAATCCGGGTACTATATCAATTGTCTTAGCTCAGAATGCTCAGACGGGCCAGCCTGCTGAGAGTGTACAGACAAGAGCGTATTATCTGGAATATCTTAGTAGTAATAAATGGCAGGCTAAGATGTATGATATCAATAACACCTCCATTGATCCTGTCATCTCCGGGCCAATGCAGACGCTACCTGATGAATCGAATGAATGGGTTATTGCGATTCCTGACCAAGTGACGATAACCATTAAGAAGCCAGGGAATGCGGTTTTTAATGCTATGCACCACCGTTTTCGCTTTAATGTATTCCGCACAGTTAATCCTATGGGAAAAATAAGCGAAATCGCACCTGGCAGGCTAAACTTCCCCATTAATGTTACTAATTTTTAATGCTTTAATCCTTGAGTTATGAAATATGGATTGCTTTGTAGTTTGTTGTTTTTTTCAAGCTGGGGTTGGAGTCAACCAAGAGAGACATGGCAGATGAAGGCTGTTTTAAGTCAGATTAGAATATTGGAAAGGGATTCGGCACTCCAACAGAAAGATAGTTTATACGCTGTCTATTTGGCCCTTATTGAAAAATTTAAACAAATGCAGGCAGACGCCGACTCGTTTTATCAGGTTTCGCAAAAAATGTATGCTGAAGTAAGGCTGATACAAGGCATGGTTGAAAGGAATGAAGTAAATTCTATTGCTCAAAGGGATAGCCTAACGGATGTTTTCAATCACCTGTATAGCAGAGCAGGTGCGATTCATTATCATGGGCGGTTTTTTCCAGACAAGCGGGATACTTTTAACACCGTGCTTGCTGAAATTGACAAACATCAGCCTGGCCTGGATCGTGCAATTGCTGCTTTGATTGAGATGGTTGCGGATACAAACTCTTATAATCTGATTCGTTTCGATGGTCTTCTCAAACTGGGAGAATCCCACCACCCGGCAGCCATTACTTTTTTAATGGACAACCTGATGAATTTTGCAGGTACTCGCGACCCTACCAATTTTGGGCGGGATCCTTCTTTTTATGTCTGGCCAGAGAACCACCCCTGCTATGAGTATTTGGTGGAATATATTAATACGGGGTATAACATGGGCTGGCACTTGCTGCCCCATTTTGAAAAAGCGCTGGAAAAACAACTGATACCTGAAAAGTACATCAATCTGTATGCGACTCTTCTGGGGGGCATTACTCAAGGTTGTCTTCCTTGTCGGGATGCCTTGCTTGTGCACTATTTAAACGAACCGGATAATCCTATAGGCCAAAAGAAGAAAGAACCTAATGCCTTGCAAAATAAACGAGCCAATGTTCTACTGATTATGGAATATTACAAAAACCCTAAAAAATAGGCCTGAAATCAACAGGTTCCATTTTTATAAACGCAACAACATGAACCAATTTAAAACTCATCTTCTACTTTCTATCTTCCTTTTAATTTTTACAATTGCCAAAGGAGAAATAAGGATAGAGACTACTCACTGCATTTGTAGTTCTGCCTCGCCAGGCAGTGTGACTCTTATTGCTACTGGCACTGCCGGCCCGTTCACCTTTCAGTGGTCTGGCCCGGAGGGCTACGCCTCTACCGAGCAAAACCCGGAGGATATAACCATACCGGGTTTGTACGAAGTCGCCGTCACCAACGCCTACGGCTGCGCCGTCACCCTCACCACCGAAGTTGGCGCCTGCCCCGTCATAGACCCCCTCATCCTCACCCCACACCCGCCTGCACTGGTGCCAACAACGGTGTCATCACCCTGACAGAAATCACCACCGGCACCGCGCCCTACACCTACGCCTGGAGCACCGGCGGAACCGACAATTTTATCAACAACCTCACCCCCGGCGAATACTGCCTCACCGTCACCGACGCCAACGGCTGCACAGCACAAGCTTGCGCCACAATCACCAGCGAGCAGGTGCTGGATTTGGAGGCGCAGATCACCAATGTCTGCGGGGAGGAGCACAATGGCAGTATTATGCTGAATGCGAGCGGTGGCAGCGGAGTGTATAGCTACGACTGGAACACCGGCCAGGAAACAGCAACCATCAGCAACCTTGCCCCCGGTATTTTTAACGTCACGGTCAGAGATCAGGACAATTGCACAGAGACCGGTACTTTTGAAATCATCACCAATGCTCAACCCGTCATCGCCTCCGCGCAAATCACCGTCGCCACCTGCGCCACTGCCGGCGACGGGGCGATTGCCCTCACTGTAAGTGGTGGCACAGCGCCCTATACCTACGCATGGAGCAATGGCGACAACACCGCCACCATCCAAAACCTCGACGGCGCAGAGTACTTCGTGACGGTAACGGATGCGAATGGCTGCATCATCTCTGGTTCGTACACGACTCTGCCCACCACACCCCAAGACGCAGCGCCCTACGTGAAGCGGGTGCGGATGTTTGCGGTGTCGCTTGGCGCTCACCCCATTGAAACATTGATCTATGATGCGGAATGGGTGACCACAGCGGCGGGCTGCGTGTTTTTTACCGGGGGGACGGAGGAGATTTCTCCACAATTGCTGAGTGCGATTGCTGGAGAGGAACGAAAGTTGCGGGTGGAAGTGGAAACTAGTGAGGCAATGGCGGAGATATTAGTGGGAAGCCATTTTTTAGGCTCGGCACAAATGTTCCCAGTTAGTGCGATATCATGGGGAAAAGAGTTTTCCGTAGCGCTCTTTTCCACAATGGTTGACAATAATAACATCTTATTCGATGAATTTTTCTTCATGGGGCCGGATATGAACGGCAATCCTTTGGTTGATTTGCGCACCTTAAGCAACAACCTGACCAAATGTGCAGAAATCCCTCAATTGATGCCTGATTGTACCTGGTCTCCGACCTATACAACCCTAACCACAGACAATGTGCATGTGTTGGAGCGTAAGTGTTTACAGGTGGCTTTCAATTTCAATTTTGCAGCCGGTTCCATTCAAGCCCTTGCAAGCGGGGGGCAGACTCCTTATACCTTTAAATGGAGGGAAGAAGGGGAAAACGACGTCTTTGCAACTACTGCCTCCGTTTCTGGTCTGTCTCCCGGTCGCTATTGCGTCAGCATTATGGATAACGCGGGTTGTTCGGTGCAGGAATGTGTAACCTTGTGCCTACCTTTGGAAGACCTTATAGATGAATTGATTGAGTTTACAGCGCCCTGCCCGGGTGGGATTATGGATGGCAGCATCTGCATCGAAACTGGATATAGCTACCCGTTGGTCTACCAGTGGCAAAATGGCGCCTCCGGGGAATGCATCGGCGGCTTGACAGCAGGCCCAGCATATTGCCTTACCGTGACGGACTTAGCCTGTCCGCAGCAGCTCACGTATTGTACCGATCCGCTCCTGGCTGTAAGCCCCCCCTGTGCTTGTGCAAGGGGTGAGCAATCCGGCCTGCCCGGGTGGATCGAATGGCCGTTTGAGCGTCATCGCCTCCGGAGGCCAGCCTCCTTATGCGTTTCTATGGAGCAATGGCGTTTCCAGTCCGATCAACGACAACCTGACCGCCGGTAATTGTTACGGCGTGACGCTGACGGATGCTTGCGGACAAACGACGTCGCAGTGCTTCAATTTGCCTACTTATACACAGCCAGTGATCGCCGACGAATATACTCACCCCGCTTGCGGCAGTAACCCGACCGGCACTGTAAGCCTGACACTTACAGGTGGATTGACTCCTTTATCTTTCAGTTGGAGTGGTCCCGGCGGATTTACAGCCACGACGCCTGGCCTGAACGGGGTCATCAGTGGCGATTATTTTGTAACGGTGACCGATGCCTGCGGAGAAATGACCACTGGTGGGCCTTTCGATGTGGGAATGGGGTTTGCCAGTAGTTCCATACAAGTTACGGAAGAGATTACACACATTTGCACCGTCGGCGAAACTGGGGCGATTGACCTTACTGTTCAGGCGGCCAATCCCACCTACCTCTGGAGTACGGGTGCAACCACCGAGGATGTATCAGGACTTTCAGCCGGCCAATATTCGGTAAGCGTGTCGAGTGGAAATTGCACCCTGGTGGACTTCTTTTTTGTGCACTTGGCCAATGTTCAGATCGTTACGGGGGAAGTGGCTGAAAGTTGTTATGGCAATCCGGCGGGTTCGATAGACATCAAACCATCAGGCACGTTTCCACCTTTTCAGTATACCTGGAGCAACGGAGCAATGACAGAAGATCTTCCTTCGGTTTTGGCGGGTAACTATTGCGTGACAGTGGTAGACGCAGAAGGGTGCTCGAACTTCCTTTGTATTGAAGTGGAAGACGTCCCACGCCCACTGATCGTAGTTTCTAGTATTATCAACCCTCCATTTCAAGGCTCTAATGGATCAATTGACCTTGAAGTTTTCGGAAATGCGCCTTTTGACTACACGTGGAGCAATGGCGCGCAGACGCAAGACCTTGAATTCCTGCCTACCGGTAATTATATTGTCACAGTGACCGATGAAAACAACTGTTTCTCAACAGAAGTTGTAACAATTACCTCGTGTTTTAATCCCCCGTCAAACAACATGATTCCTTTTGAAGTAGCCGATATTAAGGTCACCCCACTTACAGCACCCACCTCCGGCGATGGGGCCATAGAGTTGGTGATTAGTTACGGTTCTCTGCCGTTGTTTTATGAATGGACGATGGTGGGTACCCCTGGGTTTCATCGGTATACCAAAGACATTTCGGGCTTGGCCGAAGGGCGCTATTGCGTGACGGTTACCGATGGGTGTACGGTATGGACGCATTGCCAGTTGGTGGCGTATTGTGGAGATTTTTCGGTGAGTGGAGATTATAATGAAAATGCCTGTTTGTATCTAAATGGCCCCAGTATTTCTCTTCAGGTGATTCCTCATAATAACAATGGGTCTTTGCAAGCGCGGTGGGGAGATGAAACTTTTTTACATTCGGTAGAGGCAAATCCAGGATTTAGCAGAACACTGAATTCAGGGAATCTTTTTGGCACAGAAACCATGACAGGTTCTTTTTTGTGGACGGTATTGGTTGAAGATGAGGCAACCTGTACTGCTGAGTATGAGTTTGATTTATCGGAATTAAGAGCAACAGAAGATGCCAGATGGAATTTAAAATATTTCAGTTTGATAGACCCCATAGAATCTCAGGTATTTTATGGATTGACTGCGCTAATGAATAATTCGCCCTATATCGGAACACCGGTTTCGCCTTATACCGATGGTTGTAACCGATTCAGATATTGTCATGGTATAGAAACACAGATCAATGCGAACGCACCATTGGGTTGTAAGTCTTGTAATTCTGCTAATGAGTATGGCATTTGCAATTGTAACCCGATTTTTCAAATGTGTGTTGCCTGATTCCAGATGTAGAAGTAATCACAGATTTTGACGGTTGCAAAATTATTGTGATTTGCAAAGCTACAGGAGAAATTTTGGAGGATCTAAATCAGTGGGTGGTTTGCAAAAACATTGTAGATACTGATAATCATGGTTATTTATGCCGGCTTGCGCGCATTTGCCAATTAACAGGTGAAATTGAATATCTAAGCGAGGAAATAGAGAATTGTAATGGATTTGAACCTAATGCTCCTTACTGTGTACCTCCGGCTGCCTTGTTATATCGGGAAGATAACAATCGTAGCGATTTGCTTTTCAGAACCGACCACATCAACGAAGCTACCCCATTCATTCAAAACCAAACTACTTTTGGCATTACCGGCTTGTTCCCCAACCCCTTCACAGCAGAACTGACCATCGCTTACGAATCGGAGCGAGATTTAACCCCGCTTATTTCCATAAAAAGCGTGCAGGGTGTAGTTTTGCGCAGCAGTACGACGTTTTTTCAAAGAGGTGAGGGGAGTGTCGTCCTGAATGACCTGGCAGACCTGCCGCCAGGCGCTTATTTCATAACCATCAGTGATCCGGATTCAGGATACTTTTTTACCCGGATGATGGTTCGGCAGTAATTGTTTTGGAAAATAAAATGTGGAAGTATGTTTTGGGAGCAAAAAAACACAGGTTTGAAGGTCTGGAGCATTGCATTTTTGGTATTTATTAGTTGGGCTGCCCTTGGTAATCTGGCTTCTGCCCAAACCTTTCGGGCGATTTCTAATAATCCTTCACCAGAAACCAATGACGTGCGGAATGGTAGAATAAACCTGCATAATTGTCAATATCTCACGGGGATAGATTATGGAAGAAAATTTTGCCATAGCTTGACTTATGCAGGTGGACAACCTCGCGTTTTTGGATATTTTGATGTGTTTGATTCTACTGGGGTGTTGTTATCCAGAACATTGATTCCTATTCTTATGCAATATTTTCCCTTTTTTCAAGATACGATATGGTTCCCAAGTCCCAACGCCATCAACGGCATCCCCTCCCCCTCCGACACCATCCTCAACGCCATGACCTGCGATTTCTCCGGCAATATCTTCGCCGCCGGTCGCGGCATCAGCACCTATCGCCCTTCCACCGGGGTATTGGACCTACCTCGGCGACCTGCCGCCCGGGCTGCAATCGGCGGGCGGCATCACCCACCGAAACGGGGAGGTCTTCATCAGTACGGTGAGTAATTCCTGGCGCGGGTAGACCTGCAAAACCCGGCCAATACGGTGGAGGTGATGCAGTTCCCGCCCGATATGCCCACTGTGGATGGCCTCATCACCTTTCCTTACCGCTGCGACAGCTTGGTCACTTTTCTCGTGGCGCGAACGGATACCAGCAGCACCATCTACCGCTTAGACTTTGCCCCGTACAGCCTCACGGAAATCTGTCAGGTGGAGGTACCCATTTTTGCCGTGGCTGCCCGCGAGGAGTGCATCCAACCGCCCTGCGCGTTCACCCTCGATCTGGATCGCTTGGATGTCTCTGCCACCGAACAGGATTTTGTGGCTGATACCACCTGCATCACACCAATGCCCATCGCGGCTGCCTTCACCGAGGTGCGTGCCGCCCTTCCCATAGATTCCATCCGGGTGGAACTGACCGGCATCCTCAATGCGGGGCAGGAGTACTTAGCTTTGGCTTCCGCAAATAACCTGACCGTGCTGGGTTCCGGCACGCCCACCCTCACGTTGGTCAGCACCGGCCCGGCCACCACGTTTGCCAATTTTGAAGCCGCGCTGTCGGCCATCCGCTACCACAACGACGCGCCCGCGCCCACCTATGGCCTGCGCGAAGTGCATACGCA